>ULPT01031390.1_pt1 | contig 34215 bp, 28 predicted proteins | sample 1953751 | NCBI WGS metagenome assembly ULPT01 (sample SAMEA4835636, study PRJEB28245) | human gut metagenome | biome: gut microbiome; material: fecal sample | place: Denmark | collected 2008 | reverse complement strand
TGAACTTCTCATAATGGGAATTGTCGTCACCACGGAAGATGATACTTTCGTTCTTGTCTTTTTTGATTTTGCCCTCTTTTACAAGGCGTGCTTTTTCCTCACGGATACGCTCCAGCAGAGCCGATGCAGGCTCATCATTGGGGTCTTGAGGTACTAGTTTGCCCTGTATCGCCCATTGCAGTATGCTGTTCTTTAATTGTTTCCCGTTCATAATAACCCTTCTAATTATTTCTCTTTCCGCTGTTTCAATTCCAAAACAGTGCGTTCAACGACTTGCTGTAATTGATACGTTGCAACTCCTAACGGTTTGTTAATGTCTTGTAAAGACCATTCTACAATGGTATCTTTTGCCGTCTTACAGATAATCAATCCTACAGAAGGATTATCACCCTCGCCACGTAAAAGTTTATCCGCTGCCGTAACATAGAAATTAAGTTTGCCCGCAAACTCCGGCATAAACTTAACAGCCTTCAACTCTATAATAACATAACGTTTTTGCGGAATATGATAGAAAATTAAATCAGGAAAGAACGTTGTTTCATTGTCTATGCGTAACTCCATTTGTCGTCCCACATACGCAAACCCTTGTCCTAATTCAAGCAGAAAATGTGTGATATTAGTCACCAATGCTTCTTCCAAATTGTGTTCGTCGTAGTCCTCTTTGAGCGAAAGAAATTCAAAATGATACGGATCCTTGAATAACTGCTGCGTCAGTTGGCTTTGCTCTGCAGGCAATGTCGTTTCAAAGTTGGATAATACACTGCCTTTAGATTGAAATAACCGTTGGTCTATTTTTGTATTAAGTATTGGTCGCGACCACCCAAATTCTGCCACTTGATGCGCATAAAACAAAGCCTCCTCCAAAGTCTCACAACGGCTGATAATATCGATATGTTGTCCCCACGGAATATGACCGAAGAGTGAAGGCATTTCTAAAAAGTCAACGGGACGTTGACTTTTTCCTGAATCGCTGCTTGATATGGATACGTTTTCTTCGTCATTCAAAAATTCAATGGGTCGTTGAACTTTTGTAATACGCTCGTTATAAAATGAATACCACCTTTTCATATAATTCACGGTAGAATAAGAAAAGCCGGCAGCATTCGGGAATGTCTCCCGCATATCGATGGCAAATTGCTTCACAACGCCATCGCCCCAACGTGATTCGGCACGCAAGGTAACAAGGTCACGCCCAACGCTCCAATAAAACGCCAACATTTCAGCGTTTACCTTAACAATAGCACGCGCTTGGCTTTCACGGAAACGTTTCTTTACATCTGATAGCCATTGTATATATTCTGTATCCGCTATCACACTGTCGCGTTTTACAAACTCCGGTTTATTCATATTGTTTCAGTTCCTTTCCCCTTTTCTATTATTTGCTATTTATCCGATGTTATATCTATACCCAGTATCTTTTGTATTTCAGAGAGAGTGCGGTCTATTTCGAGGTCAAGTTCACGGCGTTTGGCATAGTAGTCAGCAAGCAGTTCGGCGGGCGGCAGTATCTCGTCCTCCGATTTCGGGAACTTGCATTGGTCAAAATTGCAGTCCATCGCCACCAGTTCCTCCACGGAGAAACGCTTTGCCTTGGTGTCGGTTACATTGCCGTCCTCGTCGATGGTTATCAGTTCTTCGCGCCGGTTCCACCAATCCATGATAGGTTGGCAATGTGCTAATTGCATAGGATTGGTCTTGTTGAAATGCTTCACACCTTCAGGCATATCCAAACGGTAGAACCATACATCTTTCGTCCGGTAACCCTCAAGAGCATTGTCTGCGGTCTCGTTGTTGAAAAACACGATATTGGTGGCAATGGAGGTATAGGGTGCAAAAATACTGCCCGGCAGACGAATGATGGTATGCAGATTGAAATCACGCAGGAGTGCTGTCTTGATAGCCAGTTTGGCACCGTCTGTACCAAACAGAAAACCATCGGGAATGATAACACCCGCACGCCCGTGTTCTTTGAGACGGCGCATAATCAATACCATAAAAAGGTCTGCTGTCTCGGAGGAGCGGAATTCTGTCGGGAAATTGCTCTTGGCTGCGGCATCGGTACTACCGCCATAAGGCGGGTTCATGGCTATCACGTCCACCTTGTCGGCTTCGGTAAAGTCGGATAATTTGGTACCTAACGAGTCGCAGTTGCGTATGTTGGGGGCTTCTACATCGTGAAGCAACAAGTTTGTGATAGATAGCAGATAAGGCAGAGGTTTCCACTCCTGTCCGATAACGGCATTTTGGAACTTGCGTCCGTCTTCCACGGTTTTGACCTGCTTGGCGAGATGGTTGAGGGCAGAGGTAAGGAAACCACCCGTACCCGAAGTGAAATCGCCCACCGTTTCACCTAACTGCGGGTTGAGGACGGCTATGATAAAATCGGTAAGGGCACGCGGTGTGTAAAACTCACCGGCATTGCCTGCCGACTGCAAACCGCGCAGGATACCCTCATAGATATCGCCGAAAAGATGGCGGTCGGTAGCATCGTCAAACTCTATTTCGTTAATGACATTGATGACCTGACGCAGCAGGATACCATTCTTCATATACTGGTTCAGGTCGGCAAACACCTCCCGCACGATAGACTTGGCACGCGGTGTATCTTGGGTAACAGGCAGACTCTTGAGCGTAGGAAACAACTCGTCGTTGATAAAGCGGAGCAGAGCATCGCCTGTTAAGGCTTTGCCGTCTTTGTTGTCTATCGCCCAGTTGCGCCAGCGATATTCATCAGGGATGATACTTTGGAACGTTTTCCCCTCTTTGAAGGCTTTGTACTCCCATGTTTCTTCTTGGGTGTCATACACTTTCATGAAGAACATCCAAACCATTTGCTCAATGCGCTGTGCATCGCCGTTAATGCCGGCGTCCATGCGCATAATATTCTGCAACCGTTTAACGATATTGTTTACCATTATATTGCTTGTTTATATATTTCAGATTCCAATTCTTTCATCGCTTGTACGAAATTTTGCATACCGCCAAAGAGTTTGACTATCTTTTGCGGTTTGCCAATCTCGCAGAACGGCTCATGGTCGAGAATGTCGGGGTCTTCGAGATTCAGAATACCATAGTCGGCATACTTGTCGAGGAGTTCCTCAAGCACACGGCGTGCAGGGGCTTCGTACTTGGCAAAATAGTTTCGTTTGATGACGTTGTTGGCACGCTCCCGCCGTGTCAGTGCAGGTTGATCGAAAGCCACATGGCAGATAATGTCAAAGATGTCGGCATTTGCCAAAGCAGGATTCTTTTCCCGCACGGCATCTATGAGAATGTTGTATTCTTTCAGTTCGTCCACAATAGCCTTTTTGCGGTCGGCTGCCGACCAGTTGCGGATAAAATCCTGCAAAGAGGCATAACGTTTACGGAGTTGTCGGCGGGTGAAATCGCGCACATTCTCAACACGCATAGTCTTGCCGTCCTCGCCTAAAACGGATACTATCTCGGTGTTGATAGTTATATTCTCACCATCGACCACATATTTTTCGTGGTGTACAGGCGATTCCGGCGGAGCAGGCGGCATAGGTGATTTTGGACGTTTGGTGGCTGTACCTCCTTGTGGCGGTTCGGGGTCGCCGTCAAACTCGGGGTCTTTGAATTTCGCCGTGGCATTGCGGAAATCGAGAATCTCCAAATGCCATTTCCCCTTGTCGGTACGCAGACGTGTACCACGACCGATAATTTGCTTGAACTCGGTCATCGAACCTATTTCTTTGTCTATCACAATCAGTCCGCATGTCTTGCAGTCCACACCCGTTGCCAACAATTCGGATGTCGTAACCACAGTAGGATAAAGTGCATCCACATCTATAAAATTGTCCAGTTGCTTCTTGCCCGCTGCATCGTCCCCCGTTATACGCATCACGTAGTTGGGGTTCTTCCTGCACAAATCGGCATTGAGCGTAACCAGCAACTCACGCATGGCTTCCGCCTCCTCCGTATCGGAACAGAATACAATAGTCTTTGTCATGCGTCCTATTTGTTGGAGCATCTTGGTGATACGGTGCGCCACTATCTCGCGGCGTTTGATGAAAGCGATGTTTCTTCCTATATCTTTGCGCTCATAGAGACGTTGCTCTATCTCTCTGCCTAATAGGTCGCGTTCGTCTTCTTCGGGCGTAAAACCCTGCAAATCAATGCTGATAAAACTGTTGGTAACCCGATACGGCGCAAGAAAACCGTCTTGTATGCCTTGTAAGAGCGAGTAGGTATAAACGGGCGTACCGAAATAATCAAGGTTGTTAGCCCCGGTCTCCGCCTTGGGCGTGGCGGTCATACCAATCTGTGTGGCGGAGGAAAAATACTCTAACACTTTGCGCCACGCAGAGTCGTCTTTGGCACTTCCCCGATGGCACTCGTCCACAATGATAAGGTCGAAGAAATCGGGCTTGACCTGTGTGAACGGGTCGGGTTTATTGTCTTCCTCTTTGGCTACCAACTGATGGTAGAGTGCCATGTATATCTCGTAGGCGGAATCAATGGTCGCATCCTGTACTTTGGTCATCACCTTCTTGAACGGACGGAAATCCTGCGTCATCGTTTGGTCGATAAGGATATTGCGGTCAGCAAGGTAGAGAATTTTCTTTTTCAGTCCTGCGGCACGGAGGCGGTGAATAATTTGGAATGCGGTAACGGTTTTTCCCGTACCCGTAGCCATTACAATGAGAATACGGTTTTGTCCGCGGGCAATGGCTTCTATGGTGTTGTTGACAGCCTCTATCTGATAATAACGCGGTTCGTGGGTGTAGGCGTCAAAATAGTAGGGCGCATCAATAATAGGCATTTGCTTCTCCGTGAAACCCTTGGCAGTTTGCCATCGGTGGATGAGTTCGGCAGGTGTGGGAAAGGCATCCATTTCTATAGTGCGTTCCTCGCCTGTCAAAAAATCATGCTCCACAAACCTGTCTCCGTTGCTGCTATAGGCAAAGGGGAGGTTCAGGATTTGCGCATACTCCATCGCCTGTTGCATACCGCCGCCGACAGGTTTGTTGTTGTCTTTGGCTTCTACAATGGCAATAGGCAAATTGTTGGCACGATAGAGAATGTAATCGGCTTTCTTGCCTTTTTGCCGGTCATGGTTCTGCCCGATGAAAATAACACGTCCGTCCGTAAAATAGTGTTCACGGCGGATTTGGCTTTCCGTCCAACCGCTATGCAGGATAGCAGGGTCTATAAACTTGGAACGGATGTCGGCTTCGGTTAGCGATTTCTTGTCCATAGGTCATCCAATGCGCTTTTATTTGTTCGGTCAAATAATCAAGCGTGCAAAGTTAATGATTTTTAGCGAATAAAACAAGAGGCTGTAAATAAAATGCTTTTTTAAGCCTGCCACGAGTGGCATCTTGGTGTGCTGTGGCACGAAAATATGGCTATTCTATAAATTGCTTTTTTATACTTGACGAACTCAATAAGTTCGGTAAAGTTCATATATAGTAAACGGGGGATTTATAGAACACCCTGATAGTTATCAACCAACACAATTCTAATCGTATGAAAAATGTACCCGATTCATTTCAAGCCCAATGGCAAGAGAACAAACAACAACTGCACAACCTATTGGAACAGCAAGAGCGTATTTTTACCGACATGCTCCATTACTCTCAACAGCAAGAAACAATGCACCACCATGATTTCTTTGTCAAAGATGATTATGTCCGCATCGTGGTCGAAATCAAAGCGCGGGAACGCATTGGAGAACTATGGCCAGGCAGGTGGCATAGTCTGCCAATGCTCGCCGATATGCTGACATCCATTGTCGGTTGGCTGGTTTCTCCTAATAGTCTATGGAGAACAATGAACAAAATCGCAAATTTTGAAGACGAAATCAATCGCCGGGTAACCCAATTACGCAAATAATTCCATGAAAAAGCACTTTCAAAGATATTTTTGCAGCGTAAAACAATGAGATTATACACTACTCATTATCAGGTAATTATTTCAATTTTATCGATTTGAATCAATATAGTGCTTGCATTTCATCGATTTGAATCGTTGCAAAACGCCCGTTTCCGCCTTATCTTTGCACCGTCTTTCGAAAGTCACAGGGAAGTTGATTAGGAGTACTTATTCGGTGTGAGACGTCCACAGGATAAACCTCTTAAACTCCTAAACTATAGAACTTCTCATCAACTCATCAACCCATTAACTTATAAACCAACAAAAAATGTCTAAGTACATCCCTATGGACTTAGTAAAGTCCCTTTCCGGCAAAGTATGCCAACACTCCGACACCTATTTCGCAATGCGTAACGGTACCCGCTACACGGGCAAAATCTGCAATCCGAGTACCGCAGCACCTTCCGAGAGTCAAACCGCCCAGCGTAATCGTTTTGCACAGGCTCGTGCAGCAGTCAAAGCCCTGTCCTCACAAGACCTTGCTGCGTATGCTGCTGCTTTCAAGTCCAACCCCGGCAAGTACCGCACCCTCAACGGCTACATCTTCGCCAAAGAAATGGCTAAATTGTCCGCATAGTAGTTGAGTGCTTGGAGTTGAGCGTTTAGTGCAGTGGAAAGTTATTAGTGGATAGTAGAATACGTGCTAAACTATCAACTTACAACCTATAAACTGCTCTCAACTCTCAACCCAAAACCAATTAAACCACGTATAAACCCATAAACTAATCAACCAATAAACAAATGGCTAAAGTAATCTATATCGACCCCGTCAAATCCGTCTCTGGCAAATTGTCCAAGGCAAGTACCGTAACCTTTATGCGTCGTCAGGCAGCCACCTCCAATGTGGCGATGTTGGCTAATCCCAACTACACCCACATCATGGGCAAGCGCAAGTCCACACCCTCGCAATCCGAGGTGGCATACCGCACGCGTTTCGGGGCTATCTGTGTCGCAACTCGTAAGCGTCTCCAAGATGCTACAAAAATGCCTGCCGACATCGCGGCTTTCAAGTCGCAAACGCAGTATCGCACCCTCCGTCAATATGTCTGGCACCAATGCGCTGACGAAATAGCATAATGAGATAGTTAAACGTTTAGAGTTGAATGTTTAGAGCAGTGGGAAAGCGGAAAGTTTGATAGTTTTTCACAGACTACTTTTTTCTATTCACACTCTCTACTGCACTCAACTCTAAACGCTCAACTCTCAACTTCTATCAACCATCAACTTTTAACTTTCAACTAAATATGATGACGCATTTGCAACTTATTCTCGCAACCGCGATGTGCACCTTCGGGTGCGCATTGCTGGTTGCGGGAATAGCCCTGCCACCTGCAGGCGAGATTCACTCCTCTGTCCTCGTAGCCTTCGGCGAAATCCTCACTTTCTCAGGCTCTATCGTTGGCATTGACTACCGCTACAAGTACCAAGGTTAGAAGTTGTTTAAGCGTTTAGAGTTGAGTGTTTAGTGCAGTTCACATGTAACAAGTTTATAGTTTTGCACAGCCAACTTTCTTCTTTTCACTCTCCACTGCACTCAACGCTAAACGCTCAACACTCAACTTCTCTTAACTTTATAAACTTTCTCAACTACTTATCAACTATAAACTCATCAACTTCTAAACTAAAAAAACATGTTATTGAAACTCATACGGAAACAGCCGCAAGGCAACGCCATCTGTGGCGAACTACTTATTGACAATCGTTGGTTCTGTTCCACTTTGGAGCGTACCGATGTCGCTATCCCCGCAGGTTTCTATCCTGTTACGCTTACTATGTCTCCCCGCTTCGGGGAGGTACTTCCTCTTATCGGCAATGTGGTCGGACGCACAGGCATTCGGATACACGCAGGCAACTATCCTCGTGATACGGCAGGTTGTATCTTGGTCGGTGTGGCAAGTACCGGGGACGTGGACGTCCACGGGGTCCCCATAAGCCCGCGGGCGCAATGGGGTGTTCTCTCGTCCGCGGATCGCATATGCGAAAACAATGGGAAATATCCTCCCCAAATTACACCACGCCTGCTGTCCTCCCGCCGCACGCTACGCAAACTGCGTGAGATACTGCTAACCAATTACAACGACCGCAAAACCAAACGTTATGAACCTGTTTACATTGAGATTATCAACTTTGACCCGTATCCTTTGTATGATGTGCCTTGTCCTTTGGAGCAGCGCATGCACTACATCGAGGCACAGCGTGTCGCCCGCAAATACGACCTCGCACACCCGGACGAACTCCCAAAGGCAGGATAGCACGTATCAGCGGGATAGCATCTATATCCGCGAATACATACGCGGCGATACCGTCTATCTCGACCGTTGGCGGGACCACTGGCAGGAAAGAGTGGTAATAAGAAATGATACCGTGTATCAAGAACGCGAGACCGTAATACAACTCCCGCCCGAGAAATATGTACCCCGAGTAGTAAGGTGGTTAGCCTATATCGGTGCCGCTGCCATAATTCTAATCTTGCTATGCTTTCTCCGGAAAATTAATGGTTTAATTCGTGGATAATTACATGTTCAATCACATGCCATTCTCTGCTTTAACGGTCAATTAACGGGCATTAACGGAGAACAAAAACTCCCCCGCATTGTTGGGCGGAGGAGTATATATTATTCCTGTAAGCCCCTCCTTTGGAGGGGTTGGGGAGGTCATCGGTTGTCCTTCAACGAGGCGGTGCGGTTGAGGACAAGATGGTCGGCGGTGGTGTCGGGATCGACCACAAAATAGCCCTGTTTGAGCAACTGGTAGTGGTTCTCTTGGGCAATGCCGTTCTTGATAACCGGCGCGTGGAGTTCGCTGCGGAGCGAGCCCTCGACCTTGATAGTCTTGATTTCGAGGCTGTTGGGGTTCAGCAGGTCTCGGAAATCGCCCTCTTCTGCGGACGGGTTCTCGCAAGCAAACAGACGGTCATAGAGGCGTGCTTCGGCATCGATACACGAATTGCACTCCACCCAGTTGATAGTCGATTTGGTCTTACGGTTGCCGCCTTCGGTACCCGATTTCGAGTTGGGGTCGTAGGTGGCATAGACGGTGGTGATATTGCCCTCGGCATCTTTCTCGCAGCCTGTGGCTTGGATGATATACGCCGATTTGAGCCGCACCTCACGCCCGCCGGGGCTGAGGCGGAAGAAGTTCTTGTCCGCCTGCTCGAGGAAATCGCCACGCTCAATATATAGTTCGCGGGCAAAATTCATCTCGCGTGTACCGAGTTCGGGATGCCCGTCAATATTCTCCGCAGTAATCGTTTCTCCGTTGCCCTCATAGTTGGTAATAACCAATTTTACAGGGTCGAAGATAGCGCAAACCCGCGGGGCAGTCTCCTTGAGGTTCTCGCGGACGGTATGCTCGAGCAGACTGACATCAATCATACCCTCCACTTTGGTGTAACCAATCTTGTCGATAAATGTGCGGATTGCCTCAGCGGTGTATCCGCGACGGCGCAGACCGCAGACTGTCGGCATGCGCGGGTCGTCCCAACCACGCACAAGTCCCTCTTTGACGAGTTGCAACATCTTGCGTTTCGACATCACGGTGTAGGTGATATTCAGGCGGTTGAACTCATACTGGTGCGGACGGTAGTCGCCCTCCACAAACTGGTCGAGAAAATAGTCGTACAACGGACGGTGAACGACAAACTCAAGGGTACAAATAGAATGAGTAACGCCCTCGAAATAGTCGCTTTGTCCGTGTGCAAAGTCGTACATCGGATATACATTCCACTTACGCCCTGTGCGGTGGTGCGGGTGGGTAGTGATGATACGATACATGATAGGGTCGCGGAAATGCATATTCGGGTTCGCCATATCAATCTTGGCGCGAAGTACCATCTTGCCGTCCTCTATCTCGCCTGCCTGCATAGCCTCGAATAGACGGAGGTTCTCCTCAATGGGGCGGTCGCGATAGGGCGACGCCACACCGGGTTCGGTAGGTGTACCTTTCTGCTCGGCAATCTGCTCGGCAGTCTGCTCATCTACATATGCTTTTCCCTCTTTGATGAAACGGATAGCAAGGTCATAGAGTTGCTGGAAATAGTCGCTGGCGTAGTAGATATTTCCCCACTTGAACCCCAACCATGCGATGTCTTGTTGGATAGAATCTACATATTCCACGTCCTCTTTGACGGGGTTGGTATCATCGAAACGGAGGTTGCAGACGCCGTTGTAACGCTCTGCAATACCAAAGTCCATACAGATGGCCTTGACGTGTCCGATATGGAGGTATCCGTTGGGTTCGGGCGGGAAACGCGTTTGTATGCGTCCGTCGTTCTTGCCCTCTGCGAGGTCTTTCTCTACAATCTGCTCAATAAAATTGAGGCTTCTTTCTTCTTCCATAGTTGCTTGATATTAAACGTTAATTATCGTGTAATTAGACGTTAATTATTTTTGTAAGAACATATAATTAACCACGTATTAACCATTGTATTTTATTACGCTATGCATTGCGCATTAGTTTATTCCGCGTACGATACCGCGTGGTGAACCTTTGATAAAATCGATGATAGTGTCGCGCTCCGGAGTCTGTGGCACGGTCTCAAGAATTTGCTCGACAGCCTGCGACACGTTGAGTCCCGACATATAGAGTGTGCGATAGGTGTCCTGGATAGAAGCAATCTGCTCGCGCGTGAAACCGCGGCGGTTGAGTCCAACCGAGTTGATACCGCAGTACGAAACCGGTTCGCGAGCGGCGATGACATAAGGCGGGATGTCTTTGTTTATCTTGGTACCACCCTGAATCATCACATGCGCACCAATATGTGTAAATTGGTGTATTAAACTTCCGCCGCCGATGATTGCCCAATCGTCCACCACCACTTCGCCTGCGAGTTGCACGGCATTCGACATGATGATATGGTCATGCAAGACACAATCGTGCGCCACATGGCAATATGCCATAATAAGGCAGTTGCTGCCCACAACGGTCTTGCCCTTGCTGGCAGTGCCTCGGTGGATAGTTGCACACTCGCGAATACAGGTGTTGTCGCCAATGAAGACATAAGTCTTCTCGCCTTTGAACTTCAGGTCCTGAGGAATTGCACCCACCACTGCAGACGGGAAGATATGGCAGTTCTTGCCGATACGCACGCCCTCGCAGATAGTGGCATTGGCATCAATGATAGTGCCTGCGCCGATTTCTACATCTTTGTCGATAAACACAAAGGGACCAATCTGTACGGAGGGGTCAATCTTTGCCTCCGGATGGATATATGCTAATGGTTGAGTCATAGTCGTGTATTTTGTTTAATTGTTTCTTGCTAACATCTTGTTGCGCAGTTGGCGGCAACATTGGGTGTTGAACGTGTGCCCCGGACGGGTGGCGATGAGCCTGCCTTGGATATAGCACCCGAGAAGGGACATATCACCGATGAGGTCCAGAAGTTTGTGTCGCGCGGGTTCGTTCTGGTAGTTGAGCGGGGAGAGATAGCCGAGTTTGCTTGCGTCTATATGGGGTGCGCCGAGTTTCTCGGTCATATAATCCAATCCCTCTTGCGACATCTGTGTCTCATAGATGACAAGGGCATTTTGCAGGTCGCCCCCCTTGATAAGTCCCATGCGCAGAAGCGGCTCTATCTCGCGCACAAAGCAGAATGTACGGGCAGAAGCAATCTCGCGTGGATAGGTGCTAATGTCGTGCAAATCAGCGCGTTGCTCACGCAGCAGCACACTCGGGAAACTAATCATCACCTCCACTTCGTAGTGGTCGGAAGGCAACAACAGCAGTCGGTTTCCGCGTTCCGAGACATACTCTATCGGCTCGGTAACCACAAACACTTTGCGCTCTGCTTGTTGCTCTTGCAAGCCCGCCTGCTGAATGGCTTTGACAAACAGTTTGGCACTGCCGTCTAAGATGGGCATTTCGGGACCGTTCAGTTCTATAAGGCAGTTGTCCACGCCCATGGCATAGAGTGCCGAAAGAGCATGCTCCACTGTGGAGATTTTCCATGCGCCGTACTCCAATACGGTTCCGCGCTCAGTAGCACTGACATAGTCTGCCAGGGCTTGGTGCGTAGGCTTTCCAGGCAAATCGACACGGCAAAGGCGCACGCCCGTGTTCTCCTCCGCGGGGAGGAACGTGGCTGTAATTTGCAAGCCCGTATGCAGTCCCTTACCCGAAAGGGTAAAAGGCGATTGTATGGTATGCTGGTTCATTTCTAATTATGAATTACGAATCATGAGTAAAGAATAAAGAGTAAAGAGTAAAGAATAAGGAATGATATGCAAAAAAATCACAAATGTACCTTATAAATTCTTCTCTATCTCATTGAGGCGGCGCATAAGGTCAGGCAACTGCTTAAAGCCGACCGAAGAACGACGCCAGTTCATAGCATCAATAGCAGGCGAACCCTGGTACATTCCCGGTTTGCGGACACTGCCTGCCACACCCGCCTGCGCCCCAAACACACAACGGTCTGCCACCTCGATATGCCCTGCTACGCCCACTTGTCCGGCAAGAATACAATGGCTGCCAATTTTGGTGGAACCTGCCACACCCACCTGTGCGCACATAAACGTTGATTCGCCCACCTCCACATTATGAGCCACTTGTACAAGGTTGTCTATTTTTACATTCTTGTGTATGCGGGTCGAACCCATCATTGCGCGGTCGATGGTGCTGTTGGCACCAATCTCTACATCGTCCTCAATAACTACGTTACCAATCTGTGGCAGTTTTTGGTTCACTCCTTGCGCATCGGGTTCAAAACCAAACCCATCGGCACCTACCACCACACCTGCATGCAGGATACAATCTTTGCCAATCACGCAGTTGTAGTAGATTTTTACGCCCGAATATAGAATCGTATTGTCGCCAATCTGCACATTATCACCGATATACGTGTGCGGGTAAATCTGTACCCCCTTACCCAAGCGGACATTCTTTCCGATGTAGGCAAAAGCACCGATGTAAGCATCTTCCGGCACCTCCACTCCTTCGCTGATATACGCAGGTTGCTCCACGCCATGGCGGGAGGGATTCATGGCTTTTGCCACAATTTGAAGCAGTTGCCCCATCGCGCCGCGTGCATTCTCTACGGCGATGACGGTAGCGTTACTTTCAGGGGCATTATCACCCAAAAGACCTGCTGTAACAAGCACAACAGAGGCTTGTGTGGTTGCCAAATAAGACATATATTTCTCATCGCAGAGAAAACAAAGTTTACCCCCCGTAGCGGATTCAATGGGGGCCACATCGCTTACTGTACGATTGCCGTCGCCATATAATTTGCCACCAAGCAGCATGGCTATTTGTTGTGCGCTAAACTCCACTTTATGCTAATTATGAATGATGAATTATTTATTTCTTTATGCTCTATCCTATAAGCATCCTATAACGATCCTATAACAAAAACACAAACAAAAAATTGTGCCGTATGTTAATTGCCTATGCGCGAAACTCAAAGAGGTACAACTTCTTGGGTTTGCGGGTAAGGGACTGCAAATCGAGTATCTCGCTGGCGGACGCAATATCTCGCACCGTGCCATCGCGGTATAGGATGTCAATCGAGTCATCTTTCTCCGAATAGGTATTGCTTGTAGAAATATGCTCCACAAAGAAATACTCCGCCTCCACTTCGCTGATACCGAATGAATTAGCATAGTGCCGACGCAGTATTTGCTGTTCCTGTTCGGTAAGCGGTTCTGTCAGTAGTCGTCCGCGGAAGAGTTGGCGGTTGGTAAACGCCGTACTCAGTTCGCGCAGCACCACATCGTCCGAGTTCATCCACACCTTGATTGCCGACAATACATCCGTATCGTCGAGAAGCGCATATCGCTGCATAGCCTCGCTGCCGAGAGCAAAATCTGCTGCCGTAACACGATGATACAGGAAATAGTGCAACGCAGGCGAGCAGAATAGTTCTTTTCCGCCGAGTGCCAATTCTTTCGCGCGCGCGAGTATTTTTATAAGGTGTTGCTCCGCAGCCACCGAAGTCTTGTGCAGATATACCTGCCAATACATCAATCGGCGTGCTACAAGAAATTTTTCCACCGAATAGATACCCTTTATTTCCACCACCAATCGGTCGTCCACCACATTGAGCATCTTGAGCAGTCGTTCACTCGCCACACGCCCCTCCTGTACACCCGTAAAGAACGAATCTCGACAGAGATAGTCCATTCTATCCACATCTAACTGACTGGAGATGAGTTGGTGAAGGAAATGACGAGGGTATCGGTCTTTGAAGATGGCTATCGCCTCGTCCAGGGGGCGTTGTTGCCAGAGTTGTTGCTCGCTATTACGGCTCAAATCGATATTAATCTGCTCCATCATCAATAGCGAAATCTCCTCGTGGGTAATACCCTCCACCAGAGTATGCTCCAACACATGAGAAAAAGGTCCGTGACCTATATCATGAAGCAGTATAGCCGCCAATGCCCCCGTGGTCTCTCCGTCGCTAATTTCCACTCCCTTACCACGCAACGAAGCAATCCCCTCGCTCATCAGGTGCATCGCACCCAACGAGTGAAGAAAACGGCTGTGCATTGCACCCGGGTAAACCAAATAAGAAAGCCCTAACTGCCTGATGCGGTTGAGCCGTTGTACATACGGATGTTGCAGCACATCGTAGAGCAGATCGCTCGGGATAGTGAGAAATCCAAATACCGGATCGTTGATTATCTTCCGTTTGTTGCTTACCATTTATACAAGCGGCAAGGTTCACACTTCTGCCAACGATAAGAGAAACTGACACCTAATCTAAAATAGCCGTCCCCCCACTGAAACCGCGACGATTTGACAATAGGCCAAGCATCAAGACTGCAGTATGGCACATCCAAAAGTCCCTGATGGACAGATGCCATAACAGTCATAAAGAAACCATGTGTAAGATTGATATTATAACCGATCTCAAGCGGGATCATCGGCAATATACCGAATGTCTGTCCCTTGCCTTTGTTAACACGCGTAAAATCATAGTTGATAATACTAAGGTTCAGTCCAAGCCCTGCATAGACATAGAAACCTGCTTTAGTAAAGGGGAACCATTCTATACCGGCTGTAAACTCGACAAAGCCGCTATTAAAATAGCCTTTGCCCGTTTTCTGAAGTGTTTCCAGCCCTGTGTTTTTATCGATTGCCATATCGTAGCGGGCACTATCGTTCCCATGCAGATACCCGCCCAACAAAGAGTAACGCCAGTTGCTACTATTGGTAAATGGATGATGATAACTAAAATCCATACTACCGCCAACACTCAGGTTCTGCGGCTGAAAGCCATCCTTGAACGCCACACCGAGCATATCCACATCACCATAGTAATACAGCAAACTACCGGTAATGGAAAATCCCTGCGAAATAGACGCGTTGCGCGTTGAGTAACGACCATCATAACCCGGTCTACTACGCCATGCACGGCGTGCCTGTATTCCTTTCTGCGGATTGCCTTTATAGGGCTTTGCTTCCGCCATCAATGCCTCGCTATATCCCAAGCCGAGCACCAATGTGAGTATGGAAATTAGCCAATATCTTTTCATAACCTGCACAAAATTGCCACAAAGGTAGTTATTTTTTGTGGAAGTTACAAATTTTTATGCATTTTTCTACAACAGACTGCGATTAAAGCAGCAAAGTAGTAACTCTTTGGATACAAAATGCCCGATACCATATACAATAAGCAGTTATTTCCTATCGTTTGCGGGAAATCTCTTCGCGCACGGAATTGATTTCGAGCAGGGTACTGAAACTATTACCGTCGTACAACCCCGTAAGGTAGGCCAATTTGTCGTCCTCCTTGGCATAGCCCATACGGAGCATATTCTCCGCCGTCAGGCGGAACAAGTCTGATTTGTTATGGTGTTCGGGATCGTAGTGGGTATAGACGCCATAACTAAGGTTGAGTGTGCGAACCAGTTGCTCTTTGTAGCAGATAGCCATAATGGGTGTGGGGCCGCGAAAAGCAGCCAGGTTGCGTGCCATACGCCCTGTGGCACTGTCGATAAGGATACCGCGCAAACCAAGTTCCATAGAAGCCCGGAAAGCCGCTTGTGCCAAAAACTCGCGTACAGGATCGTCATCACTACTACCAAGATCAATATCACGTGAATACTCCTGCTCTTTCTCCGCCTGCTCGGCTATATGCGCCATGGTCCGCACTGCTTCTACCGGATACTTACCCGAGGCGGTCTCCCCCGACAGCATCAGAGCATCGGTGCGCGAGAATACAGCATTGGCAATATCGGTAACCTCCGCACGAGTCGGACGCGGATTACTGATCATTGAGTGAAGCATTTGGGTAGCCACAATCACGGGTTTGCGGGCGCGGCGGCACTTACGGATAATATTACGCTGGATACCCGGTATCTTCTCGATAGGAACCTCTATACCGAGGTCGCCACGAGCAATCATAATACCATACGAAGCCTCGATAATCTCGTCGATATTGTCCACCCCCTCCTGATTCTCTATTTTGGAAATAATCAGCATCTCCTTACCGGTCTCACGAATAATCTCCTGCACGGCATGTACATCGGCAGCCGAGCGCACGAAACTATGTGCAATAAAGTCCACATCCATCGAGGCGGCAAAACGGATATTGCGAATATCTTTCTCAGTCAGGGCAGGCAGTTCAATATGCGTTCCCGGCACGTTCACGCTCTTGCGTGCACCGAGTGTACCGTCGTTCTGTACGATGGCAGTTATATCATCCCCCTGAATATCAGTAACAAGCATATCAAGGAGTCCATCGTCAAACAACACATGACTGCCGATGTGGATATCGTGTGCAAATGCAGGATAAGATACGCAGATTGCGTCATGTGTGGTTACACCATCGGGATTGCCGCAGATATGCACCATCTCTCCTGTCTTGTAGTCAATAGGAGTTTCGCACACCGTAGTACGAATCTCGGGCCCTTTGGTATCGAGAAGAATACCTAATTTCTTACTCACTTTGCGCGTGTTCTCTATTACCTGCCGCATTCCCTCCTCGGGAGCATGAGCCGTATTGATACGCACCACATTGATACCGGCATCATAAAGCGATTGGAGAAACGCCACATCGCAGCGGCGGTCGCTGATACTGGCGACAATCTTTGTTTGTTTCATACCTTGACTAATACCTTTATTTCCCGGAGGCTTCCCTGCTTTTCCCCTAAGCCCCCCACGGGTTTCTGAATAAAAAAGGGCAATTCCGATGTTTAATCAGTTTGCCCATATCGTACCGCGAGTGGGACTTGAACCCACACAACCATTTCTGGTCAAGGGATTTTAAGTCCCTCGTGTCTACCGATTCCACCATCGCGGCGTTGAGAGAACAACCACAGTATAAATCCTGCGACCATTATCCACTCAAAACCGGCTGCAAAGGTACAGATAAAAAATGAAATATGCAAATCTCAATTGCAGTTTGCCATAAGATTGCCCTACGCCATACGAGGCGGATACCAAAAAAGGCTGCCCGACAATGATGCCGGGCAGCCTTGATATATAATCCAACATTGGATTAGATTGCGTTGATTTCGTGGAGGATAGCGGTAGTTTTTGCTACAGCCGCCTCGCTGGCAGCGAAGAGTTCTTTCTCTTTGTCGTTGAGCGGCAACTCAACAATCTTCTCGATACCGTTCTTGCCGATAACACAAGGTACACCAATGGTGATGTCTTTGTAGCCATACTCGCCCTCAAGGTAAGCCGAGCAAGGAATGAGTTTCTTCTGATCATTGATGATGCTATCTACCACGCTGGCAGCACTTGCACCCGGAGCCATCCATGCGCTGGTGCCGAGCAGACCGGTCAGCGTTGCACCACCTACCATCGTGCTATGAACTACCTCGTCCAACTCAGCCTCGCTGATGAAGTTGAGAATAGGCATACCTTTGTAAGTAGCAAAACGTGCCATAGGAATCATAGTGGTGTCGCCGTGTCCGCCAATAACGAAACCTTCTACCTCGTTGGCATTGCAAGCGAGTTTTTGACTGAGGAAGTATTTGAAACGGCTGCTATCCAATGCGCCACCCATACCGATAACGCGGTTGCGCGACAGGCCGAGCGATTTCAAAGTGAGGTATGCCATGGTGTCCATCGGGTTGGAAACCACGATAAGTATAGCATTCGGCGAGTAGGTCAGCACCTGATTAGCCACGCTCTTTACGATACCTGCGTTTACGCCGATGAGTTCTTCACGTGTCATACCCGGTTTGCGTGGCAGACCGCTGGTGATGACTACCACGTCGGAGTTTGCAGTCTGGGCGTAGTCGTTAGTAACGCCTTTTACCACGGTATCAAAGCCCAATAGTTGAGCCGTTTGCATGATATCCATAGCCTTGCCTTCCGCAACACCCTCTTTGATATCAATCAATACTACTTCGCTGGCGATTTGCTTAACTGCCAACACATTTGCGCACGTAGCACCTACGTTACCTGCGCCTACAACGGTTACTTTTGACATAACTTTATATTATTAGGTTTATACTATTCTTGTATTATGCGGGCAAAGTTACTGCTTTTTTTCAACCCCTGCAAATAATTCTCTATTTTGCCAATCGGTCTATACAAAAATTATTCCCATTTGGTACCAAGGATAGTATATTTACCTTGTGGCGTAAGGATATAGAGTACACCGTTCTCCAACAGAAAATGCGGCTGAATCTCATCGCTTTTGACATTATCCAAAGCCGTTTCCTGCTTTACCCACACCGTGATATGTACATAAGCGTCCACTGCACCGCGTGAACGCAAGCGCAAATAGGCATCTTGAATTCCCTCCACATCTGACTGGAAGCCGAGAGCCACCAATCCGCCTTCGGCAGGCAACGTATTCGGCGACATTTTAAACTTACTCGGGTGATTGCCCGTAAAAGACATCGTAATACTTTCCGTCAGATTTGCACCCGTAACCTTCAAAACAAAGGTCTTCAGTTCGTCAGGTTTGACAGTCTCATAGAACTCGGGGCTATCCACCGAGATAAGAGGCAAGTCGTCGCGTCCCCACGATACATCGTCTATCAGATAGGTAGCCGCCCCCTCTGCACCGTTGATACCGCTGAACTTAAAGCCCATAAAGAACACATCGGGGATATTCTCCTGCCCCGCGAGGTTCACCTGGAAGTCAAGCCAGTCGCCCGATTGGTCTTTGGTAGCAGGCATAGCGATATTAAGGTCTTGGAAGAACACATCGTCGGCATCGGTGGCATCAATGAAATAGAGTTGCAACTTAGCCGACATATCGTCGGTAAGTGCATCGCCGCGCACACGGAAGGTGAATACTTGGTTCTTGGCGTTCTTATAGTCCAACGCGGGTGTAATAAGCCACATTGAATCCACCATATTAGACTCGCCTTGCCAAACATACCCCGTAGCCTTGGCGCAATGTTCTCCATCGTTATTCACATCTACATACCCCCACCATGGGCGTGTACCGGCGGTTACCACATTCTGCCAGCCCGTGAGTTTGAGCGTCTTATTGTGTTCGACATTGTCAAAATGCTCATTGAGCAGCGCAAGCGGGTTGCTCATATCCCATACAAAGGCCGTAGCATAGTCTGTCACTTCGGGGTCGCCCTCGGTAGCCACACCCGTGATACGCAGTTGCTGTTTCTGTGCGTTCTTGCTCGACCAATAAATAGTGGCGGAGTACGTACCCGCCTTGCGGGGAGAGAAAGTAATATAGGTCTTCGCCTCCATATTGCGCGGAATAAGCGAACTGCTGATTTGGAATGCCGCATCGCTTCCGTCATTAAGGATGGTAACGGACAGATCCTCCACACAATTAAGCGACGTAACCACCACGGAATCACGCACCTGCGTACCGGCTTTGGCAGAGAACTGCGGCAGAGTGGTCGGTGCGATATGTATCTCGGGTTTGAGGGTAGAATCGCTTCCTGCTCCGCTGAGCGAGAACGTTTTGTTGTATTCCAACGCCTGCGAACAATCGGTAACAAGCATCGCCTTATGGTTGCCCACCACAGTCGGGGCATACCATAGTTTGACCGTTTCCTCGGCTGCCGTTACCTGTGTTTTCTCCAATCGAAACATATTGCGATTGGTGCCACGAAGCTCTAAATAGATCGGCTCAGTTATATTGCCTTGACGGATGGTGAACGTGGTCATTAGCACACTATCACCTATATTGCAGCGTGCAGGGGCGATATACTCCGGCATGACGGTGTACCAGGGGCTTAAGTTCTCGGTGCGGGCAAAAGAGAAAGCATCAAAAATAACCTCTACCCCCTTCTTCACCCCAATGCTAAACAGAAAATTCGTTGCGTCCTGCGGCTTGGTGGTCTTTAGCGTCAGTTCCTGCCACCCATTACCAAGAGGCAATACTTGATTGAGTTTTGCACTGTCGTGAGGTGTACCTTCTTGTGTATAACGAAAATTCCATGCGCTATTCAGGAACAAATCACCCGCATTAGCAGACAACACCTTATAATGAATAGTCATCTCAAACTCCTGTCCCGTAACATCAGACTGCAAGTCAATGGTTTGTTGTAAAGAACGAGTCTGCTTAACCTCCGTTGTTCGGAAGGCCTTTTCACCGCTATACACATCCGCCGTTTCAATGGCAATAGCACCACCGAAGGTCCAATCTGTGAAATCTGCGCCAAAGAGGAAATTGGTTTGCGCTTCTTCAAAATCTCCATTGCTGAGCAGATTGTCTGCTGCCATAGCAGGCAATAGTATTCCTGCGCAAAGGAAAATAGATAATAATGTTTTCTTCATAGGTTGATATTTCTCAGTTTTATGGTTTTCCCTGTAGTTACTTTCACCTTAAAGGATAGCATACCCCAAAAACGTTATTCGGACGCTTTGGGGGTATGAGTATGGATTATATTAGCGGACTACCTTAAAGGTTTTGTTGCCCTGACGGATGATGTTTACACCCGGTTGCAGTTCTGCAACACGCATACCCGAAACGGTGTATATCTCCACCTCGCTATCGGCTGCGATATTCTCAATAGCAGTAGGTGCTGCCACTACATCTTGTTTGCCACGTACACAAAGTACAGTACCCGTTGTACTTTTGGATATACCGATAATGTCTGCTTTTGCAGGCTTGGGTGTATTTATCAATTCATTTCCAGAGATGAGATTTACGACGGCGGTATTCTCACCTTGTTTGATCTGCGCACCACTTTTCCAATTTTCATTATCCGCAAAAGTAACCCCCTCTACTTTGACCAGTTCATACAGATAATCATCCGCATTGTTTTTCAAATCTGCCAAAGTAACTATCTGAGGTGTAACATCATTTCCGCTACTGATAATTGTAGCATCGGCACCAAAAGCCGTTACCACAGGTACATCGTTTTGGGTTGGATCTTTTGCTTGCAAAACAAAACCGGTAATTTTGTCTCCCTGCTTAACACCAGTCCAATATACATCGCTAACACGAATAGCAGCCGTATTATCCTCTATATATTTCAAATTGTATGTATAACCTATTATTTCCTCCGTAACTGCATATGTGACAACTGCCTCGCCCGTATAGCGGATATAGATTTCATCCCAACCACTTGCATTGGCAGCCGCCTTTTTGGCTTCCGCAAGTGTACTGCAAGAAACAATCGCTACTGCATACCACGACGTATTCAGTACAACATCTTTTGCATCCTGGCTTGTGAGAGTAACAGTTTCCATTGCATACGTTTCGGCGGTTGGCTTGAGTGTTGCTACCACTTCCGCACCGTTTTCACTCTCTGCATCAATTTTTGCAATAGTGGTTTTATCCAATGTCAGTTCAGCATTGCTGCTTGTCAGAGTAATATCTCCGTTTAGGTTCTTACCTTTTACAACAAATTTGGTCGTATAGGTACTATCCACAAACACCTGTCCGCCAAATTGCAATATTGCAGGCGTTGCGGTAATCTCGGGTTCTTCTACGGGTGTTTCGCCACTTTCTCCCGCAAACAGGTTTTCCCACGCAGTGGCAACCTTAATTTCGTCCACATAAACGCGACCGGGAGTATTCAGACCTTTACGTAAATTTACAGAAGCGATCTTGCTTGCATCGTCTTTGCTATTTGCTCCAATGGCACTACCTGCACTTGTAGAAACATCCAAGCCGCATACAAGAGTGGCTGTAGTTGTTTCTTTGGTCGGATTCACATAAAGACGTGCCACATCATTCTTGTCACCAGCGACAAACTCATATTCAAGTACCACAAGTATATTCTGTTTCATCGCAACATCTACCATAGGAATAACCGTAGTGGTAGAAGTACTTTGCTCACTATATTTAGCAATACCTAATTGAATCTTTGTGTAAGTCTCAGCCCCTTCTTCTTTCACAGAACGAGCATACAAGCGAGCATACATCTTGCTATTGCCGGCATCACCCATTGCGAGGAAATAGTCCCCGTTCGCTGTAATCGTTCCTGATGCCGTACTCGAAAATTGTTTCAAACTATCCACATTAATAATGGCAGCAACATATACTTTCCCGCTTGTAATAGGTGCGAATTGGCGAAGATCATCTGCACCATTGCCAAGAAGTTCCACCTTTTTTCCCGTAGCCTCAGCATAGCCTGCGTAAGAAAGCGAACCTTCTACTACAGAGATATAATTATTAGTTCCACTAAAAGAATACCAATCGGTGGCGTTATTTGTACCAGAGGAACTTCCTACATTTAATTTTCCTACAGGACGGTCAAATGATTCGTGTAGGATTAGTTCGGCGTGTACAGTGCTCAATGTGAACAATGCCACAATAAAAAGTAATAGTTTTTTCATAATGAAGTTGAATTTAATAATAGTTAGTACTCTAATTATTTCAAGTCGGTGCAAAAGTACACAAATATATTGACATACGCAAATAAATCGCAACAAATAATGTGCAAAACGTTAGTACAACAGAGTTTTTATACCCTTTTGCACAACTATCCCCTTACAACCGTCAGGCGCAGGTTGCCCGAGAATGGTATATACGGGGAAAGGCGTATTATCTTGCGGGGTATCATCGATGGCTGTCGGTTCGGGATAGGTGGTTTGGCTGATTATCCAGAGTGTCAGCACGTTCCAATCATACGACACAATGGCTTCAATGCGGGTGGGCTTATTTTCCGTCAGCGTACCAATGTTAAACTTGTCTGCAAGGGCGTAGGTTTGCCCGCGATAGGTGCATTGTTCACCACTGACGACTACGCTATCCAATACCACATAGCGGCACACATCCACGCTATCCAAAGCAAGGATATTCGAATCCGGCAGGCAGTCGGCCTTGGAACTCTCTACGTGCCATGCCTCCATGGGCGACAGTTCGGGTACACCATAATAGTTCTGATACCGTCCGTGTACCCTTGTCAGCACATCACCTTTGGATAATCCCTGCCCAAAGGGCTTACCATCCGTATCCATACCGTCGTAAATAAGCATACTGCCCGAATCATCACGTACAAAAATGTATCGATCGTATTTCTTGGTTACCACCACCGGATTGAGATAGACGGTAGCAAAATCCTCGTTTTGTACAGCCTCAGCGACAGTTTGCTGCGGCACCACATTGAGCAGTACCGTTACACTACTGCGTGTATCTCCGCTGACGAGGTCAAGCGTATCCATATACAATCCTGCCCCTGTAGTATGATAGGATATGGTCAGTTGGTCGCCGTCGCGGTCAAGCACAGAGGTGGATAGAGAGAAAATGTCCGCATGGCGCAAGGTGGCTTGTATGTCTTCGGTCAGACGAATGGCGTTTATAGTGATGCTCTTGATCCCCGATACGCTTGTGTCTGACAGGCAGACCTCTCCGAAATTAACCAACGAGGCAGATATACAGGGGGTATCTGTTCCGATAGCGGGCACTTCGCGGTAGATACATACGGGGATGAATTTACTCGGTTCGGCATAGCAACCAAAGAGTTTATCGGCACTATTGTATTGTATATACTTGCCCGTGCTGGTTCCTTGGCTCATAATGGTTGCAGCCCCGTCCTGAGCAATAGATATGGTCCATATACCGTAGTCTCCATACTCTTTGGAGGTGTAATTGGTCCAGAGAGCCAGTTTGTTTTTTGTCTTTCCGCCGTTGGCCACAAGGTAGGCTTCCTCATAGCGGATTTCGTCTTGGAATATATAGGTATATAGGCGGTATCGCCGTTGCTATCTGCTACTTTGCGCAGCGTATAGATAGCGTTGTCGTTGGCATTGACGGTGTTGCGGTCGGCAGAGTAGGTTCCGCTGATAGCGTGTATATTGTTTTTGCTGACTGTTTCGTTGTAGTAGCCCATCAGCATAGGCGTAGTGCCGTCGGCGATACCGAATATCACTTGGTCGGAGTCGCGTAGTGCATGCACGTCGGTTACTAACCGGAAGGCAGATTGTGTAAATTCCGGACTTGCGCCTTCGGCAGAACGGATAGAGATAGAATTGAGGAAGATAGAATTTTTGGTGCAATTGACTGTGAACGTTATCTTACCTGTCTGCTCCTCCGGCAGCACGATAGTCAGGTCTCGGTTGTGGGGATTAGAGATTGTGAATACCGAGTCGATGGGGCTGTTTTCGCCGATTTGAACGCGTATATGGCCCTGTCCTTTGGTCGTGGTGGCATAGTTGATAGTGAGTCGGCGTACATTGGTGAACGATTGTACGGAAGTGGCTCCCGCTCCTGTGCCTTTGGCGGTTACCTTAACTCCTATTTGGTACAAACTGCTGTACTCGGAGCCGTCCTTGTCGGAAATCCAACCGTCGGTTTTGCCATCACAAGCGATGGTTCCTTGTTTGCTTGCCCATTGTGTATCGGTGAAAGTGTAGGTAGTGATACCTGCAAATGTATGGGTCGCGCAGAGCAATAAAATGTAAAGTAGTGTCTTTTTCATTTTTCTGATAGGTTTTGTATAGATAGAATACGACCTGCCCGAGTATGATACAGGGCAGGTCGCAGATTATGTTGAATTAGTATGCGATAGCAAAGATAACGCGTCCCTTAGAGGGCTTGCCGGTAACCATACATGTGCCGGGTTCGTTAGTATGTCCGGGCAGGTCATGCATAGGTATGCAACGTATGGTAGCCTTGGTGTCTGCTTTTATCTTTTCTTCGGTTTCCGGGGTTCCGTCCCAGTGGCACAAGAGGAAACCGCCTTTCTTGATTTCTTCCTTAAACTCGTCGTAGGAGTTCACTTCGCGGGTGTTGGCAATACGGAAGTTGAGTGCTTTTTGGTAGATATTGCCTTGTATCTCTTCGAGTAAATTCTTGATATACAGTTCAATACCATCTAATGCAATAGTGGATTTCTCCATAGTGTCGCGTCGTGCAATTTCGATAGTTCCGTTCTTCAAATCGCGTCCGCCCATAGCCAAACGTACCGGCACGCCTTTGAGTTCGTAGTCTGCAAATTTGTATCCGGGTGTGTATTTGTCCACCGTATCCACTTTGACGCGAATACCCATCTGCTTGAGGTTGTCGGCGATAGGATTGAGTTTCTCCAACAGTGCATCGAGTTGCTCCTGCGTCTTGAAGATAGGTACGATAGCCACCTGAACTGGTGCCAAGTGTGGAGGCAGCACAAGTCCATTGTCGTCGGAGTGTGTCATGATGAGCGCACCCATAAGACGGGTCGATACGCCGAAAGAGGTAGCCCACGGGTACTCATATTTGTTTTCCTTGCTCAAGAATTGTACATCGAACGATTTTGCGAAGTTCTGTCCAAGGAAGTGGCTGGTGCCTGCTTGGAGTGCTTTGCCGTCCTGCATCATAGCCTCGATACAATAGGTCTCTACTGCGCCGGCGAAACGCTCGTTTGGCGATTTGACACCTTTTACCACAGGGATTGCCATAATATTTTCCGCCACATCTGCATAGACGTTGAGCATTTGCTGTGCGAAGGCATCTGCCTCCTCGCGTGTAGCGTGTGCGGTGTGTCCTTCCTGCCAAAGGAACTCAGCGGTACGAAGGAAGAGACGGGTACGCATCTCCCAACGCATGACGTTGCACCATTGGTTGCAAAGCACAGGCAGGTCGCGGTAACTTGAAATCCAGTTCTTGTACGTGGACCAGATAATTGTTTCGGAAGTGGGTCGGATAATGAGTTCCTCTTCCAATCTTGCGTCGGGGTCCACGATGACGCCTTTGCCCTCCGGGTCGTTCATCAGGCGGTGGTGCGTAACCACTGCGCACTCTTTGGCGAAGCCCTCCACATGCTCTGCCTCGCGGCTGAAATAGGACTTAGGTATCAGCATAGGAAAGTATGCGTTCTTTACGCCATACTCTTTGAAACGTGCGTCAAGCGCTTGTTGGATACGCTCCCAAATCTCATAGCCATAAGGTTTGATGACCATACACCCGCGCACAGCGGACTGCTCTGCGAGGTCGGCTTTCACTACCAACTCATTATACCACTTCGAGTAATCAACTGCCCGAGGTGTCAGTTTCTGAAAATTTGCCATTATCTTAGTTTGTATTGTTTACGTAGTTGCTCAAACCAGTCGGGGTGTGCTTTCAGTTCTTCGGAGACCCGTTTGAGCCATCCGGAAGCACTATCGCCGTATTTTTGTTGCAAAGTTACTGCTTTTTTGTCAATTAGCAAAGGCGACAGCCCAAATTGTTGCTGAAAAGCCGTAAGACAGGTCTGCGATGCATTGTATTTTCCTTGTACGGAATAGCCCGCAATATGATAGGAGGCGAGTTGTGCCACCTGCAATAAATCGCGGTTCAGACGGGGTTCGTTCTCCCATGTATCAATGACACAAGGATGTTTGGTACGCAACAGAGCCATCTCATCCACGATACCGCCCCTGGCTGCGTTAATAATCAGAGCCTCGGGTTTACATTGTTGCAAAAACGCTTCATCGCAAAGATGATACGTAGGGTATTGTCCATCACGAGTGAGCGGTGTATGGAAGGTAATCACATCACAATTATGTGCGATTTCATCGAGCGAAACACCGATGTTGCGCGGCGGGTCATTGAGCAGGACCTGCATACCGTACCGTTCTGCCATCTGCGCCACCAATGTTCCCACATGTCCGACACCGACAATACCGATTTTCTTCGCATTCAACGGTATTTTTTGCTCAAGCAGGGCTTCTTCTACATAATCGCATACCGCCTGCGCGTTGCAACCAGGACAAGAGAGCCACGCAATACCTGTTTTACGACAATAGTCCTGATCTATATGGTCGTAACCTATTGTGGCGGTCGCCACCAAACGGACGCTACTCCCCTCGAGCAATTCCCTATTGATTTTGGTGCGTGTACGCACCATCAGCGCATCAGCATTGCGCACCGCCTGAGGTGTGATTTCTTCCGGTTCCAATGCAGAGACCTGTACCTGTTGCCAATCGGGCAAAACAGTCTGTCCGATGGTTTCTTTGACGAACGGGATATATTTGTCAATTATCAGCAACACGGCGGATAATTATAAATTATGAATTACGAATTGCGAATTAGTCTAAAATCTTAACAAACGTACATTTTTGCCGGTTCGACGCTCCTTCGTAGGTGATTCGTAGCTCCTTCGTAGTTCCTTCGTAGGCGGTATTTAGTGATCAACGGAAAGTAAATCTTAACAAAACGCACGTTTGCCCAATAAGTCCTTAGTTTCCAAGGACTTTATTCATACTTGATATTGTCGATGAGACGAACAGGACCGCAATAGACAGTAACGCAACCTATAGCATGGCGGAATGTATCAGTCGGTTGCAGAGTGGATTGGTCCACAATAGAGTAGTATTCCACTTCCAGTCCGTCGATGGCGTTGATGGTGTCAATCACCTTCTGCTCCACTTCTTTCACCGACATGGTTTTTGCCCACTCGCGGCTATCGAACAAGGTCTTGGATATGCCGAGAGCCGTCTGCTTTTCCGTTTCACTCAAACGCTCGTTGCGGCTGCTGAGTGCCAAGCCCGATTCCTCGCGCACAATAGGGCAACCGATAATCTTCAGATTGCCAAACGTACCCGCCATAGACGAACGTTCCACCATGTGGTGAATAATAGCCAACTGCTGGTAGTCTTTCTCGCCGAAATATGCACGGTCCGGCTCGACGAGATAGAACAAACGACTCACCACTTGTACGACACCATTGAAATGCCCCGGACGCATCTTTCCCTCCATAACTTGGTCAAGTCCAGCGAAATCAAACTCAAAAGTGGTATTCATCTCCTCGGCGGAGTACATTTCTTCAGGAGATGGTGCAAAAATAAAGTGCGCGCCAATCTCGGAAAGCAGTTCGGCATCACGTTGGATATTGCGGGGATACTTAGCCAAGTCCTCTTTGTTGTTGAATTGTGTAGGGTTGACAAACACGCTGACGAAGCACACATCGTTTTCGCTGACGGCACGGCGTACCAACGAAGCATGTCCTTGGTGCAACGCACCCATAGTAGGCACCAGACCGATGGTCTTGCCCTGTCGTTTACAAGCCTCCACTTGCTGGCGGAGTTCCTGTTTGGTTGTGATAATTTGCATATCAGAGTAGTTTTTATTCAAAAAAGCCCGCAAAGTTACAAAAAAATATGTATTAAAAAGAAAAAAAGCCCCAAAATTGCTCAAATATCATTTTTTTTTTGTACCTTTGCAGTACAATACCGTACATTAACTCAAAATTTATGCTTATGAAAGAGCCGAACCGCATCCTGTTTATCTCTCAAGAGATATACCCTTATTTGGCAGAAGAGACCCCTATCCGCATGTTGAATCGTCAGTTACCTGAATTATTCCAAGCCAACGGATATGAGACTCGCACTTTTATGCCCAAGTTCGGCGAAATCAATGAGCGCAGAAACCAGTTGCATGAAGTGATACGCTTGTCGGGTATGAACTTGATTATCGAGGATACCGACCACCCGTTGCTGATAAAGGTAGCAAGTATTCAATCGGCACGCATACAGATATACTTTATCGACAACGATGACCTGTTCCACCGTCGCAAAGGTGTGGTGGACGCGCATGGGACGGAATATCCGGACAACGACGATCGTTGTATCTTCTATGCCCGCGGTGCTATTGAGACGGTAAAGAAACTGCGTTGGACACCGAATATTATCCAATGTTCGGGTTGGATGTCTGCGTTGGCTCCGCTGTACCTGAAAAAAGCGTATGCCGACGAGCCATTCTTCAAGGACTCGAAAATCGTGCTGGCTATCAACGACGACGAATACAAGACGCCTTTTGGCACAAAGTTTGCTAAGAAACTGCTGATTGACGGTGTATCATCCAACGATGTACGCAGTATTGCGGGATTCCCTGTGGGGTATGAGGAATTGATGCGTCTGGCAGTGGACTATTCGGATGCAGTGGTATTCACCCGCCCGAATGTGAACCAACGACTGATGAACTATGTCGAGACCAGCCGCAAGCCGATAATGCCCTACAAAGAAGATACACCCAATACGGCTTATTTGGACTTTTATAACAGTTTGCTTTGATATATATGACGAAACGTCTGTTAGGTATATTGTGTTGCGGGTTGGTGTGCCTGCTTGCCGGTTGCAAAGGGGATATTACCGATGCAGGTAGCGGTGTGTTGGACGAAGGCGATGCTATCGTAGTGAAAGCCGATACTTTCTCGTTGAATTCAGGAATAATTGAGTGTCGGCACATCATCTCCTCGCCAGACTCATTCCTATTGGGAGAAATCGAGACCAAGTATGGTGTCTTGCGTGCGGACGTGTTGACCCAGTTGGCTTGCCCTGTGGGGTATCAGTACCCGGACAATGCGGTAATAGACTCGGTTTGTATGTTCTTTTATTATCGTTCTTGGGAAGGTGATGACAACTCTCCTATGTCGGTAAATGTGTACGAGATCGACCGCAAAGAATTGGAATACACCCCCGCAAAGCCATACAAGACCGATCTGAACATATCCGACTATTGCAGTTTGGAGGATTCGACATCTCTGCTCTATAACGACCGCCTCGTGGTAGCAAAAGAGATGATTGACTCGGTATATAATTCTTCCACCGGTACATATCTGCCTATGGTGCGCTGCCGCCTGAAAGACAGTTTTACGCAGCGTTTTGCAAAAATGCGTCAATACTCCGACCAGAACGAGTTTAACCGTTTCTTCAAGGGACTATATATCACCTCCACATTCGGTAGCAGTACCATTCTCAATTTGTCGGACATCAGTATGGGGGTTTATTACCATTTTTCTTATGAGAAAGCCGGTAAAGACACCACGGTGAACGACGTAAAGGGCTTTTATGCCAACTCCGAGGTGCGCCAACTCAACCGTTTCGACTATCTGAACAGGAAAGAGGTAATCGAAGAGTTGCAAAAAGACAGCAATACCTACAACTATATCGTGGCACCGGCAGGCTTGTACACGCGCATGGATTTCCCTATGAAGCAGATGAAAGATGTGATATCCAAAAATCTGATTTATAAAGAGCAACAGAAACGCGAGTATGTCAATCTGGCGGAACTTCGTGTGGAGGTGCTGAATGTCTTTACCGGATCATCGTCGGATATCACCCCCGAAGACTGGTTGCAACCGGCGTCCTATATGCTGCTTATCAAAGAAAGCAGTATGGAGCGTTTTTTCCAGCAGAAAGAACTGCCGTCCGATACGGTAGCAATACTAAGCGCACTGACCTCGGGCGTGGATAGCGAGGGACAGACCATCTACTACTACACCTACGATATGTCCACGCTGCTCACCAATCAGTTGCGTCAAACGGATAACCCCGACACACTGCAGATGTTGCTTGTGCCTGTGAGTGTAGAGACTTCCGGTACTTCGAGTTCCGCAACCATTACTGCCGTAAAACAGGCGCAGACCCTGTCAGCCACGCAGGTGCGCAGTGCGCAAAACGCAGAGAAACCGATGACGATGAAAGTGGTCTATAGCGGATTCTGATTAACCGCAGTTCCCCTGCTTTTTCGCTGTCACTACTCTTCCCCCTGCCAGATGGCAGATACTTAAAAATGCACATTGTCCGTGGTACGATGTGCATTTTTGTTGTATAGTTCAAAAAGAAATCGTATCTTTGCACTACAATTTGAATAACAGATATAAACACTATGAATGATTTTCTTAAATTTGCGACTTCGCAAGGACTCAACTCCATGCACGTAGAGAAAGTGATGAGCCAAAGTGCAGTACGTGCAGAGGCAAGTTATATATCTCCTTCTATTCTGGAAGAGCGGCAACTGAATGTTACCCAGATGGACGTATTCTCCCGTCTGATGATGGACCGTATCATCTTTCTCGGCACAGAGGTGAACGACTATACTGCCAACGTGATTCAGGCCCAGTTGCTCTATCTCGACTCGGTGGATTCGGAGCGCGATATCAATATCTATCTGAATACCCCGGGCGGGTCGGTATATGCCGGTTTGGGCATCTATGATACTATGCAGTTTGTCAGTAGCAAGGTGGCTACTATCTGTACCGGCATGGCAGCCTCGATGGGTGCAGTGCTGTTGGTGGCAGGCGAAAAGGGCATGCGTGCGGCTCTGCCACACTCGCGTGTGATGATTCATCAGCCTCTCGGCGGTATCCAAGGGCAGGCTTCCGACATCGAGATTACTGCCAAAGAGATTCTGAAACTCAAAGAGGAACTCTATCAGATTATCTCCGACCATTCGGGGCAGTCGATGGAAAAGATACGTCAGGACGCCGACCGCGACTATTGGATGACCGCGCAAGAGGCACTCGACTATGGTATGATTGACAAAATTCACGCACGCAAGAAAGCGGACGCTGCACACTAATGGCAAAGAAGACAAAAGACGTTTGCAGTTTCTGCGGACGCGAGATGCATAATATGTTCCGTGGCTTGGACGGGAGTCTGATATGCCCGGAGTGTATTGAGACGGGGCATCAGTTGGTGCAGAAGATGATAGTGCATGATGCCGATGCGCCTATCGAGGGATTGGAACTGAAGCAGTTGCCCAAACCTGCTGACATCAAGGCGTTTTTGGACGAGTATGTGATTGGTCAGGAAGAGGCGAAGAAGTACCTCTCGGTGGCTGTGTACAATCACTACAAGCGTATCCTTCAGCCCAAAGAAGAGAACGGAGTAGAGATAGAAAAGAGCAATATTCTGTTGGTCGGTTCCACAGGTACGGGTAAGACATTGCTTGCCCGCACGATTGCCAAACTGCTCAAGGTACCGTTTGCCATTGTAGATGCGACTGCGCTCACCGAGGCAGGATATGTGGGCGAGGATGTGGAGTCGCTGTTGGTGCGTCTGTTGCAAGACGCCGACTACGACCTGCAAAAAGCGGAACGCGGTATTGTCTTTATCGACGAGATAGACAAGATTGCCCGCAAAAGTGAGAACCCCAGTATCACGCGCGACGTGTCGGGCGAGGGAGTGCAACAGGGATTGTTGAAACTGCTGGAAGGCTCGGTGGTGAACGTGCCGCCACAAGGTGGACGCAAGCACCCCGAACAGGAGTTCATACATGTGGATACGCGTAATATCCTCTTCATCTGTGGCGGGGCTTTCGATGGCATCGAGCGCAAGATTGCACAGCGGATGAATACGCAGGTAGTGGGTTTCGACGCACAGCAGAAAGCACGCACGATAGACAAAAACAACCTGTTGCAGTATATCGCACCGCAAGATTTGAAGTCGTTTGGTCTGATTCCTGAGATTATCGGACGTCTGCCGGTCCTGACGTATCTCAAGCCTCTGGACAGAGACGCGCTCCGCAATATCCTCACTGAACCGAAAAATGCGCTTACCAAGCAGTATCAGAAACTGTTGGCGATGGACGGTGTCCGACTTACTTTTGCGCCGGATATGTTGGATTATATTGTGGATAAAGCACTCGAATATCGTTTGGGTGCGCGTGGGTTGCGCGGGCTTATGGAGACTGTGATGATGGACGTGATGTACGATTTGCCATCACAGCAGAACGCCCCCAAAAGCAAAGGCGAGACCGCTTTTGAGGTTACGCGCGACTATGCCAAGGAACGCATTGAGCGTGCCGACCTCTATCGCTTGCAGAACGCACTATAAATGACTGATTAACAGTGAAGAAGATACTGTTTGTTTGCCACGGAAATATCTGTCGCAGTGCGATGGCGGAGATGATTATGCGCCAAATGGTGTCGGAGGCAGGGCTTGATACAGAGGTGCTGATAGACTCGTGTGCCACTTCCACCGAAGAGATTGGCAACGACATCTATCCGCCTGCGCGTCGATGTCTGCAAACCCATGGCGTACCTGTTTTGCCACACGCAGCGCGTCAGATTACCCGCGATGACTATGCGCGTTTCGACCTGATACTCTGTATGGAGAACTATAATATCCGCAATCTGCACCCCGTACTGGGCGGACAACTGATGGCGGAAGATACGGCTCTCCCTGCACCTAAAATTCAGCGGCTTCTTCCGCGCGATGTTGCCGACCCGTGGTACACAGGCGATTTCGAAACCACCTACCGCGATTTGATAGAAGGTTGCACCGCGCTCTTGAATCAACTGCAAAACGCATAATCCCACTTGCAACAAAGGTAATCGCAACAAAATCAACAGGGCTGCCCGACCATCGTCAAGCAGCCCTGTTTTTTTATTCCCCCTCCCTTTGGAAAGTCCGGGTAGGTCATTTGAGTGTCTCTCCCATCACAGTATAAGTCTCTTCGCCGCGTTGGATGAGTATTTGTCCGTCGCGCAGCACTTTGCGGGTTTCCACATTGCCTGTCGTCGCTGTCTCCGCTATGCCGGTGCCGACAGCCTTCACATCTTGTACCAAGCGGACAGTTCCTCCATAACAACGCTCACTAAGATACGTGCCTATTGACCGTGAGTCAGCGTCCACCTGACCTACGTATGTGGCATCATCGTATGTGGCAGTCCACAAAGTCACGTTGCGATGTGCATATTGTACTTGTGTTGCACTGCGCAAACCCGCAGCAGGTAAAAACACAGCACCGGCGGACTCCAATTGTTGCCATTCGGAAATCGTAAAGGTCTGATAATCTGCGTATGCTTGTACGCCTTGTTCACTTGCCACACCACTCTTGAAGGTTATACCTGCGGGAGCCGTCCATGTGTCGGGCAGCAGAATCAGCCCATTGGCATACACGGTGCCATCGCTACTCAGGTTGATACGTGCCACACCCCTTTTCGTGTATGCATCTGGGCGTTTGGATAGCACATACTTCCACTCATCTCTGGTCAATGTACGCCATGTGTCGGGAGCATCCGTGCCGATAGTGTTGCTACCCCAATCCACAAAGTCACCAGAGTAGTCGGCAGCACTATTACTGGATATTCCCACACCCCATTGTACCGCAGCCGTACTGCCGCTCCAGCCGAACAAGTCTATCTTGTCAGCCAATGCCTCACCGGATACTTCATCACCTTTCCTAGCATCGTGAGACACGGTGCCACCTGTTACATTATCAGTCCCAATCATATCGTATTGGTGTTCGGCAAACGCCCATGTGGTAGTCGATTGGGTGTACTGCAAGTTGCCTTGCGAGAAATAGAC
>ULPT01002107.1_pt1 | contig 34507 bp, 30 predicted proteins | sample 1953751 | NCBI WGS metagenome assembly ULPT01 (sample SAMEA4835636, study PRJEB28245) | human gut metagenome | biome: gut microbiome; material: fecal sample | place: Denmark | collected 2008 | reverse complement strand
ACAACAGCACGTGACACCCACAATCAGATTGAATACGCCAAGGAGACCGGACTTGAAGAAGGACTCGCTAAAGGACGTGCGGAAGGACGCGAGGAACGTAATCTGGAGGTAGCGATTAACTTTCTTCAGTTGGGGACGCCATGTGAGATCGTGGCGAAGGCGACCGGCTTGTCGCTGGAGGAAGTTGCTAAGCTAAAGGAAAGCCTCTGAGTACGCCAGCCTTGACAACATTGACAAACAAAATTACGTAAAGGCCATGACAACAGCACGTGACACCCATAATCAGATCGAATACGCCAAGGAGATTACGCGCGAGGAAGAACGTAAGGCGATAGCGATTAACTTTCTTCAGTTGGGGACGCCATGTGAGATCGTGGCGAAGGCGACCGGCTTGTCCTTGGAGGAGGTTACTAAGCTTAAGGAGAGCCTCTGAGTACGCCAGCCGGTGGCCACACGACCAGAATATACCAGAATATAGAAGACAAAAGATGGCAGAGAACGATTGGAAACAGCGATTGGGCGTGGTTTATTCCACGAATCCTGATTTTAAATATGAGCAGGAAAGCGTAACGGAGGACGAGACATTGGCTCCGGAAAAGCAGAAACTGACGGTAAGCATCGACAGAAGATGCAGGGCCGGCAAGCAGGTGACATTGGTAAGCGGCTTTGTAGGCAGCGAGTCCGACCTCAAGGAACTAGGAAAAACGCTGAAAGTCAAGTGCGGAGTGGGCGGCACGGCTAAAGACGGAGAGATCACGATTCAGGGGGATCTCCGGGACAAGGTCACTGAGCTGCTTTGCGCCATGGGTTATCGCGCCAAGCGCGGAAACTAACTGAGGCGGGAAGCACGACTCCGAAGACGAACACTGTTTTCAGCCAAGCGCTAAAACTGACAGGGTCAGACGCGGAGCGCTAACTAAATGACAAATGCCGACTATATCATCAGAAATAACATCTGTGGACACATTGCAGATCAGACCTGTCTCTGAAGCATTTGCTCAGGGACAGCTGTTCATGCACACGACTACAGAGCAGAGCATCCCGACGACAGACCTTTGGGGCACATCACCGCTGAACTGGGCACTCATGGCCCTCTGCATTGTCCTACTGTTAATCAGCATGAGGCGATTCATTTCAGTACTGCCGTCCATATGGGACACACTTTTCAGATGGAGAGAAATAGTGTCAATCGAAGGGAACATGCGACTGAGCAGGGAACGGGACTCGGTAGCATTGGCATCTATATTCATCTGCAGCCTCTGCATCTCCAGACTCGGACTGTTCCACAACAAGTTCCTTTCGGCACTGTCCCCCGGATTCCAGACATTGGCCATCATCGGGATCCTGTGCGCATACCTGCTTGCGAGATGGATAGCGGGAGCCGTAACCCCTACCGGCAAAATCAGATTCGATACAGCCAAGATTTCCGGACATGGCGGGGCGAACTTCTTCATCCTGGAAACATTCTTCCTCGCTATAGGCATCACAATCCTCGCAATATCAAGCAGTTGCCTTCCTCACATAAAAACGGCGGCCTATATCTTCACAGGCCTGCTTTTTACCGTCAATCTCATACGCAGATATCAGATTATCACTCAAGATTGCGGATTTTTCACAGCAATTTCGTACCTTTGCAGCGTCGAAATTTTGCCGGCAGTGCTGCTGGTGATTTCGATGGTATATTTGTAGGATAGGATTGGTATGGCAACAAAGAAGATTTTGATCTCGCAGGAGACGCCTATGAATGTCGCTCCTTACGAGACTCTCAAAGAAAAATTCGGTGTTCAGATAGATTTTATGCCGTTTTTTCTGATTGAACCGCTCACATCACGAGAATTCAGAGGTCAGCGACTTAACATTTTGGATTACACTGCGATTGTTTTTTCCGCTCGACATACTATCGATGCATTCTTCAAGCTTTGCGAAGAACTCAGAGTGAAAGTACCGGAGACAATGAAGTACTTCTGCACCACCGAAGCAGTCGCAATGTACCTTCAGAAACACATTGTATTCCGCAAACGCAAGATTTTCTACGGAAACGGCACCCCGGCATCAGTCATTGAGCAGATCGGCACGAAACACAAAGATGAGAAATTCCTCATAACCACCTCAGACACAAGCAGCAACGATGCGCTGCGCGGATTGTTCGAGGAGCACAAGCTGGACTACAACACAGCAGTTTTCGTCAAATCAGTGCCGCAGGACCTGAAAGGTGTGGACCTGAAGTCCTATGATATGATAGTGGTTTACAATCCGGCAGACTTGAAATCACTGTTCGAGAACTACCCGGACTACAAGCCGGAAAACACCAAATTCGTAACCTTCGGCAAACTGATTGTCAAGGCCATGGAAGAGGCCGGACTGCCGATTGAGATAAAGGCGCCAACGTCTGAAGCACCGTCTGTGGCACGCGCGCTGGAGCTTTATCTCGAGAAGAATCACTGAATTTATGGACAATGACTTCCGGAAAACATTGAAAAAGAAGGAGAGGCTGTCAGTCGGGACAGACCTTTCCAGACTTTTCGCGTCCGGACGTTATGGCTTTACTGATGGATTCAGATACTGTTACCGCATAGGCAACGAATTGCCTTTCAACAGGATAGTCGTATCTGTCCCTAAAAAATGCTTCCGCCGCGCCGTCAAGCGCAACCTCCTGAAACGCCGCATCCGCGAAGCCTACCGGCTGAACAAGAATCTTCTTCCTGTCAATGCAGAGAAAGGCGGCACGGACATACTTTTCATCTACAGTTCCAAGGACATTCTCGACTTCAACGCTGTAGTTCTCTCCGTCAGAAACATCCTTGAGAGCCTCGCGGCAAAAGTTACTGCAATGGATGCTACTCCAAAACATTCATTAGGAGAGACCATAAAAGATGCACCGGATGCGGCGCAGAAGGACGCACCAGATGCAGCACAGAAAGAGGCACCGGAAGAAATGCAGAAAGAGACGGCGCTGCAACTGAAAGAAGTTCCTGAAACGACTCGGAAAGAGACTCAGCAAGAGAAACCGGAAGAAACACCTGAGAGCGATGAACAGCATTGACACGAAACCGAAGAACAGATTTGTCGAGACACTGAAGAAGGTTTCGATCTTCCCGTTCATTGTCCTCATCAAATTTTACCGGACCTGCATATCGCCTTATACACCACCGGCTTGCAGGTTCACGCCGACGTGTTCAGAATATGCACTTCAGGCTTTCCGCAAATGGGGACCGTTCAAGGGGCTCTACCTCACTGTGCGACGCATACTCAGATGCCATCCGTGGGGCGGCTCAGGATACGACCCGGTTCCGTAATCAACCACATCGAACAGCCTGGGCCCGAAAGCCATACACTCCCGACTCCGTAATCAGCCACATCGAACGGTCAGGTTCCAGAATCCAGACACAGCCGGTTCCGTAATCGGAAAATTATGTGTATCTTTGCGTAATACACATATAGTAACGATGCGCATCTTTAGAAAAACCATCATTGCGGCAGCACTTCTTGCGACAAGCGCCACAGGAATGACCGCACAGAACACAAGAAAAGAAGCAGACGGACTTCTCACGGAAAAGAATTCACAGACCATCTACAACAAGGAACTCAAGGCTGACGTCGTCGTGGCCGGAGGCGGAATCGCAGGCGTTTGCGCTGCAGTTTCCGCAGCAAGACACGGCAGCACGGTCATCCTGGTCCAGGACCGCCCGGTACTTGGAGGCAATGCATCCAGCGAAATCCGCATGGGCATCGTCGGAGCAAAAGGCGACCAGAACGCCGAAGCAGGACTCCTGGAAGAAATCCAGCTGAGGAACTTCCGATACAATCCGCTTATGAGATACACCCTCTGGGACGACGCCTTCTATTCTACAGTAATCTGCGAGAAAAACATCACGCTTCTCCTTAACACATCCGTGGAAGACGTGGTCATGGACGGAGACAGAATCGCTGCAGTAAAAGCGTGGAACACAAACGCTTACACCAAATATCTCATAAAAGGCACCGTATTCCTCGACTGCACCGGCGACGGCATCCTCAGACTCTCAGGCGCCAAATACCGCCACGGAAGAGAGTTTGCAGATGAGTTCAATGAGTCATTCGTAGGAGAAAACGGAGGCGATTCCAAGACAATGGGCAATTCCATCCTGCTCCAGCTCAGAAAGACAGATGAGGACCATCCGTTCACAGCTCCTGACTGGGCATACCATTTTACCGATGACGACTTCAACTATGACAAGCCGAAATCCACGATTCCCGGCGTCAAGTTCAACTACAAGAAGCCTTTCCCTAAGGACAACAACTACTGGTGGATAGAATACGGCGGCATGATCAACACCATCAAGGACGCCAACGACATCCAGTTCGAACTCAAACGCATTGCCTATGGCGTATGGGAATATATGAAGAACCATCCTGACGGCAGATGCAAGAACTACGACCTCGACTGGATAGGCTCACTCCCGGGCAAGCGTGAATCCACACGTTATGTAGGCCCGCACATCCTCACCCAGAACGACGTCATGTCAGGAGGACACTTCGAAGACGTCATCGCCTACGGCGGCTGGACACTGGACAACCACAACCCTGAGGCATTCCACAGCAAGGGCAAAATGTCCGTCGAATATACGACTCCTACACGCTTCGGAATACCTTTCGACTGCCTGTATTCTGTCAATGTTCCAAACCTCATGTTTGCCGGAAGGGACATCTCCGCCACACACATGGGACTGTCCTCGACACGAGTGATGGCCACTTGCGCATTGCTCGGACAGGCTGCAGGAACAGGAGCCGCGCTGGCGATAAAATACGACACAACACCGGCTGGCGTGCGCAAAGACCACATTGCCGAACTTCAGGATATGTTGGAAGATGACGACAGTATGCTCCCATACAGATGGAGAAAGCCATCAGCATTGACAATGAGCTCCACCACCTCCGAGGAGAACATGATTCTCCGCAACGGCATTGACCGCCAATGGGATGGTGCCGACAATGGCGTCTGGGTAGCTCCTGGCGAAGAAAACATCGTCTATACATGGAAGAAGCCTGTCACTCTGACAGGTGCCAGGATCATCTTCGATTCCGAGTTCAAATACAGAAGCAAGAGAATGAGAAAATTCGAGGCGACTACCGAGAGAGTGGAAATGCCGAAGATGATGGCCAAGGATTTCAGGGTCGAGGCTCAGGTCAAAGGTCAATGGAAGACCGTCTATGAGGGTAAGGGCAATTATCTCAGGCTCCGCAAAGTCGAATTCGCAGCACCTGTAAAGGCCAATGCATTGAGACTCGTGGTGGATTCCACCTGGGGCGCAGAAAAAGCTCACGTTTTCGCATTCGACGCATTGTAGAACGCCAAGCGGATACAAACAATTAGGGGAGGCCTGATCGGTCTCCCCTAATTTTTATATCGTATCGCTCAGCGATTACAGATTAGCATTGTCCTTCTTCCAGTCAGCGACTGCAGGAACGATTCCGAGAGCAACGATCTCGTCACGCATCTTGCAAAGGTGTGCATAAGAAGCGTCGAGAGCAGCAAGCTCTTCAGCAGTTCCCTGAGGCATCACGTAGTGGCAGCCTGTAGCATCGATAGTTGTAGGCATGGCCATCATCACGTTCTTGTACTTCTCATTGTTCACATAAGTACCTGCAGGCAGTGTGAACGGAGCACCGCCCATAGCAGCCTCGATCATCTTCACTGCATTGTAAGCAGGGCTCTGGAATGAAGAACGGCCACGGAGTTTGATGATAGCTGAACCACCCTGGATGGTGTTCTGCTTGATCTCTGCCATTCTTTCAGCTGATAGGCCCATCTCTGAGAGAGGTTTGCCGTCAACCTTAACCTGTGAAGCGAATACTGCCATCTGCTCACCGTGTCCGCCATAAGTGTGTGCGCCGGTAACTGAGCTCTGAGGAACACCGAACTCTTTTGCGAGATTGCTCTGGAGACGTGTAGAGTCGAGAGCTGCGAGAGAGGTGAGCTGCTCAGGTTTCAGACCTGAATGGATCAATGCTGTAAGAGCGGTAACGTCAGCAGGGTTGAAGATAACGACAACGTGCTTTACGTCAGGGCAATACTTCTTGATGTAGTCACCGAACTGAGCTGCGATCTGGCAGTTACCTTTGAGAAGATCCTCACGGGTCATACCCTCTTTACGAGGAGCTCCACCTGAAGAGATGATGTATTTTGCGTCCTTGAATGCAACCTCAGGATCTACTGTCCAAGTGATGTTTGCACCTTCGAAACCGCAGTGGTACATTTCTTCAGCAACACCGTGAACACCCGGCTCAAAAATATCATAGAGGCAGATGTTAGGGGTAAGACCAAGCATAAGCGCTGTCTGAGCCATGTTGGAACCGATCATTCCGCCAGCACCTACAATGGTCAACTTCTCATTAGTCAAATACTTCATAGTAAATGTTATATTATTTAGTTATACTTTATTTACATTTCCACCGCAAAGATAACAATTTCAATCAATAGATTGCCTACTTCGCTACTGTTTTTAACTCAATTCGTCTGCAAATTTTCAGCCAGAATTCCTGATTCTGACAAATTTTATGCAAAATCAGAAAAATGCATTATCTTTGCACGGATAACAAAAACGCTTAAGGTTTTATATGGAACCTCCCAGTTCTGTAAACGATAATCAAAAAATGACAGCAGGATCGCCAGTTGACGACCCCCTGTCGTGCTTCTCTACGACAGAATCATACATTGTAGTAAACAGTCTCCCGTCCGCAGATGACGACGGAGACCATTATGTCGTGTGCGGTTATTCACCGTGCACGGGCATTTCGTATTTCGGAACTACAAGAACATCCATCAAATCCTGAAGCAGAAAAAATTATGGGACTATATCTTAAAAAAGTACTTGAAAACAAAGCGGAAATCGCAGTATGGCAGATAACCGAAAGTGAAGAAGAACTCAAGGCATTGAGTTCCACTCCATCCGATGAAATGGAAGAGATTTCCTGGATCAAAAGCGAATCGCTCCGCAAACAGAGACTCGCAGTAAGAGCTCTCCTGAACGAACTGTTCGACGAAAAGGTCTATCTGAGCCATCACGATAACGGAAAACCGTTCCTCGAGAACAGAGTCACCAACATAAGCATCACACATACAGACAAATATGTTGCTGTCATCCTGCACGAAAGCGAGGATGTCGGCATTGACATAGAGTCATTGGACCGCGACTTCTCCGCAGTGGAGCTGAAGGCATTGTCCGAAGACGAAATCGATGACCTCGACGACGACAAGAGAAATGAGCAGCTCGCCATCTACTGGTGCGCAAAGGAGGCGATTTTCAAGAGGCTGTCCATATACAATGTGGATTTCGCGGAGCAGATCGAGATCGAGCGCTTCCGTCCGAAGGGCGAAGGCGAACTCGAGGCCACATTTATCCACAAAGACGGATACGAGGATGAGTTCGAACTGGAATACACCACATTCGACCGCCACGTGCTCGTATGGGTCGTAGGCTGATTACCAAAACCATAACGATATTTATTCACTGTCCGGTGTTGAAAACTTTCCTTTCAGCACCGGATATCGCTTTGTTAAATCTCCTATCTTTGTAAGAACTGCCTTGCACTCTGACCTATAAAGCCTGCAAGACAGTGCAAACCGACAAATAACACAAACCTCTAATATTATGGTCAAGTATGTAATCAAACGGGACGGACGTCTCGTTGACTTCAACAACCAGAAAATCGTTGCGGCCATTCTCAAGGCCATGAATGTGACCGAAAACGGCGAAGACATTGTCCTTGCCGCAAAGATTGCTGATGCCATTTCCAAGAAGGACACCGAAAAGATGGGTGTCGAGGAAATTCAGGACTGCGTAGAATTCGAGCTAATGAAAAGTCCGCGCAAGGAAGTCGCGAAGAAATACATTGCATACAGGAACCAGCGAAATCTCGCGCGCAAGGCCAAGACCTGCGAGATTTTCAAGGAAATCATTGACGCTCAGGCCAATGACATTACTCGTGAGAATGCCAACATGAATGCTGATACGCCTGCGGGAATGATGATGAAGTTCGCGTCCGAGGCCACGAAGACCTATGTGGACGAGTGTCTGCTTTCTGAGGATGTAAAAGAGGCTGTCTATAAAGGATATATCCATATTCACGACAAGGATTATTACCCGACCAAGAGTCTGACCTGTCTCCAGCACCCGCTCGACAAGGTCCTGGACGAGGGCTTCCACGCAGGTCACGGCGAGTCACGGCCGGCCAAGAGAATCGAGACCGCAGCAGTGCTTGCATGTATTTCAATGGAGACTGTCCAGAATGAAATGCATGGCGGCCAGGCGATTCCGGCATTCGACTTCTATCTGGCTCCTTACGTAAGGAAGACCTACAAGGAGGAAATCGACAAGCTCGCCGCGTTCGAAGGCATTGACCTCGACCATCTGAAGGATGCTCCGATCGACGACTACATCAAGCGTGATCTTGTAGGAATAAAGGGCGACGAGAGGCTGAAACAGCATGCCATCAATATGACTGTCAGCCGCGTACATCAGGCTATGGAGGCATTCGTGCACAACATGAACACTATCCATTCCCGTGGAGGCAACCAGGTGGTATTCAGTTCGATAAACTATGGAACCGATGTTTCCGCCGAAGGACGTTGCATCATCAGGGAGATTCTGAACACCACTTACGAGGGTGTGGGAAACGGCAGCACTGCCATCTTCCCTATCCAGATATGGAAAAAGAAAAGGGGCGTCAGCTATCTTCCGGAAGACCCTAACTATGACCTCTACAAGTTCGCCTGCAAGGTTTCCGCGAGACGTTTCTTCCCTAATTTCCTGAACCTTGACGCCACGTTCAACCAGGATCCCGACTGGAAAGCGGATGACCCGTACAGGTTCCATCATGAGGTGGCAACAATGGGATGTCGCACAAGAGTTTTCGAAAACAGGTTCGGCCCCAAGACGTCTATCGGTCGAGGCAATCTGAGTTTCACGACTGTCAATATTGTCCGTCTGGCTATCGAGTGTATGGGTATCAGCGACAAGGACGAGAGGATCAAGGAGTTTTTCAACAAGCTGGACAAAGTGCTGGATATCACTGCTCAGCAGTTGTGCGAGAGATTTGATTTCCAGAAGACTGCACTGAAGAAGCAGTTCCCGCTGCTGATGGGCAAATTGTGGATCGGAAGCGAAAACCTGTCGCCGGACGACACCGTGGAATCAGTGATAAACCAGGGAACTCTCGGCATCGGCTTCATCGGATTGGCAGAGTGTCTTATCGCGCTTGTCGGCAAGCACCACGGAGAGTCTGACGAGGCGCAGAATCTCGGACTCAGGATTGTCACATATTTCAGGGACAAGGCCAATAGCTATTCCGAGAAGTTCCAGCATAATTTCAGTGTGCTCGGAACGCCTGCTGAAGGTCTGTCCGGAAGGTTCACGAAGATGGACAAGAAGAAGTTCGGTATCATAAAGGGAGTTACGGACAAGGACTATTATACGAATTCAAGTCACGTTCCGGTTTATTTCCATTGCACTCCGAAGCATAAGGCGGAGATCGAAGGGCCTTATCATGAGCTTGAGAGGGGCGGACATATATTCTATGTGGAGATTGACGGGGATGCGACGCACAATCCTGAGGCCATCATGAATATCGTGGACCTTATGGACAAGTACAATATCGGTTACGGCAGCGTAAACCATAACCGCAACAGGTGTCTTGACTGCGGATATGAGGATGCGAGTGAGAACTTGACGGAATGTCCTCATTGTCACGGACATAACATCGACACGCTCCAGAGGATCACGGGCTACCTGGTAGGTACGACGAACCGCTGGAACAGTGCGAAGCTCGCGGAACTGAAGGACAGGGTGGTACATAAATAACGCTGAACGCGCGTTATTTACGTACCAGTACGTTTGGTGGTCCCCCGTCAAGCAACCGCTTGACTGCCCCCGGGGGCGATTTCGCTCCTCTGGAGCGGGCTGTAGCCGTGGGCTCGCTGAACGCGTTATTTATGTACCAGTACGTTCGGTGCTCCCCCGTCAAGCAACCGCTTGACTGCCCCCGGGGGCGATTTCGCTCCTCCGGAGCGGGCTGAAGCCGGGGCCTCGCTGAACGCGTTATTTACGTACCAGTACGTTCGGTGCTCCCCCGTCAAGCAACCGCTTGACTGCCCCCGGGGGCGATTTCGCTCCTCTGGAGCGGGCTGTAGCCGTGGGCTCGCTGAACGCGTTATTTACGTACCAGTACGTTCGGTGCTCCCCCGTCAAGCAACCGCTTGACTGCCCCCGGGGGCGATTTCGCTCCTCTGGAGCGGGCTGAAGCCGGGGGCTCGCTGAACGCGTTATTTACGTACCAGTACGCCAGACAATAATATGGAGGAACTGTATATAATGGAGGTGATGGAGCAGACCATGGCTGACGGCCCGGGCCTGCGCACCTCCATTTATTGTGCCGGATGCAGACATCATTGTCCCGGCTGTCATAACCCGCAGTCATGGAAATTCGAGAACGGACACAAGATGAGCGTCGATGACCTGATGAAGGTGATAACCGACGACGAATTCAGCAATGTTTCGTTCAGCGGAGGCGACCCGTTCTATCAGGTGGAGGGATTCACTGCATTGGCCAAGAGAATCAAGGCCGAAACCAATAAAACCATCTGGTGCTGGACCGGATTCACCATAGAAGAAATCCGTGCGGACGAGCGGCTTTCCATGCTCCTTCCATACATTGACGTTCTCGTGGACGGCCCTTTCATCGAGGCATTGAAAGACCCTCAACTCCATTTCCGCGGAAGCTCGAACCAGCGGATCATCCATCTCACGCCGGAAGAAGACGATGAGATTCCCGGCACAGTAAAAATCATCCCGTTCAAGTAAACGGAGCAGCAAATCACGGCAAATATTGGCGATTTTCGCCCTGTAAACGCAAAATATACGTAAAATTACGTATATGTTTTTCTGCGTTGTTTGGCTACATTTGCAGCGATGCCATTGTGCAACAACACTAAAATTTCATTTAAAGTAGAACTCTAATACGTACTTATACTATGAACTTCCACAGAATCAGCAGAACACTCATACGATTGGGCGCAGCCATCACCGCTGCAGCATTACTGATACCGGGATGCCGCAAAAACGAAAAGAATGACCTCACGGTAACCGAGATCATAATCGTTGACCCGGACAGCAGATATCTGGACATGACGCAGGGCGACGGCGCCTTGATCCAGTACGATGTAGTACCTTCAGAAGCACTCACCACGGCTGTACTCGAATGGAGCAGTGACAATGAGAGCGTGGCGACCGTGATGAACGGATATGTCTCGGCCTATGCGCCGGGCAATGCCACCATCACCGCCAAATGCGGAAACGCTGAAACGACTGTCACCGTCTCAGTGAAGCCTGTTCCGGTAACATCCTTTACCGTGCCGGAAACATTGTTCCTGTACACAGGATATGAAACCGTATTGGAAATGACCATTGAGCCGGAAAAGGCCAATGCCGCGTCTCTTGACTGGGAATACGATTCGGAATATCTGTCAATGTCTTTCAATGAAGGGAAGGCAGTATTTACCGGTCTGAAAAAAGGCAATACGGCCATAACCGTCAAATCTGAGAAAGCCGGCACCAAAACTGTCCAGGTCGCCATCAAAGATATTGAGTCCCGCCTGGTTGTCGGTTATAATAAGCGCATCGCCGGTAGTTATAAGACCATAATACTGAAGGATGGAGATGAAGTCATCTGGGACCAGATCTATCCTTCTGACGATTCGTACGATCCGGCTTACTATCCTGATATTACTGTCCTTGTCGGACCGGACATCAGCATATCCAACAATGTTTCCATTTCCTGCTCAAATGAGTCCATCTGCAAGGAGTTCCGGCCTCTGGCTATAGGGACCACAGACAAGCGTGCGGCTTATACATTGTACAACGGAGACGGATTCGGCACTGCGGACGTAACTGTCACTGCATACGACCAAAAGTTCGATACGGAGAGGAAATTACAGTTCAAATTGACAAGAGAGGCTAAAGGCTTCCCTGGCGAACTGATTGTGCGCGGACCGAAATCTACCACTATAAGAAACGGCGACACCTACAGAATGGACAAGAACACCAGCGTGTATTTCTACGTAGATGACGGATATCAGGTCAAGTGGACTGTCGAGAGCGGAAATGCCCTCACGTTGAAGCATTCTGGAGATGTGTATTGGTCACAATATGCAAAAGCGACGACCGCTGACAAGACCGGCCCGGTTACAATAAAAGTGACGGACCAGACAGGCAAGTCAATGTCCTTTACGATCAATGTGACGGAGCAGGTTTTCCCTGACGACATCTATGTGATGTATGAAGACGGCACGCGGCTCAAAGATGGTGATGAACTTCTTATCGGTCATGAGTACAAGTTCAAGCTCTCCAATTCCGATTATAGAGGCAAATGGACAGTTGAAGATGCAAAGTACTCTGGTGTATGGGATCAGAACAACCCGGAGCACTATAGTTCTATATCTTATCGCCCTACAGCGTACAGCTATTCGGGGTCTTCCAAACTTACAGTTACAGACAAATCCGGCTTGAAGAAATTAGAATATAACTTGAAGCACAAGTATTCTTTGGAAGACTGTAGGTTCTCAATATCTGATAAGGGGCCTAATAGTATGACGGATGGCGTATCTGCGACAAATTATATTCCGTGGACAGGAACATCCACCAATAATGAGATAAGCCTCTATCTGTATTACTCCGATGGTAATATAAAGATTAATCCTTGGCAGCTTTCCGGTGCCGACCAGAACATGAATTCCGGTCGGCTGAAAATAGATATTGAGTACCTGAGCAATGGTTCAGCCCTCAGACAGAATAATAGGGTGGTGCTTCAGCAATATTATTATTACTACAAATTGACTTGGAAAACAGCTGCCGGGGCATTCAATATCAGATTCACTGATGGCAATATCGTCAGAAAAGTTCCGTTCTACAGTACGATTGATGTGAAAAATCTAAAGGATTATGCCTTTTTCGAATACTTCAGCGGCAGTAGTGCCGGCAGGCTTATGAAAAATGGAGATGTATCGATTCTTTGTGCGTACACAAATAAAGCTAACTACAATATCATGTTCGCTCACACATCTAATCTGACGAAGGATGCCGACGGAGATTGGGTTTTCAATGCTGGTCTGCGTGACTTAGCTTACTCGACAGAGACAATGGGCGATGTTGTGGCTATCGAATCCAAATGTTACCAGCCAAGGTCGTCAATATATGATTATTTGATTTTTCATGGAATAACTGGTAAAGAGATCGCGAATAGCATTGCGTATAAATGTTTTTCGTATAAAAGCACAGAAAAGCCTTTCTATCTTTATTTCAAATTTAAAGGAGCTACTGATTCTTATGGCAACACGTGGCCGCACGATAAATATAATTCACAACGTCGTAGCCTCTGGTACCTTTAGGTTGAAGTTTCCCGCCCACGCTGGTGCACAAAGATAAACAGAGCAAAGCCGAGCTGTCCAGTCCCGAAAAAAGTTTACCAATGTTGCACCTGGTGCAACGCGTAAATCGCTAATTATCACTACTTTAGGCATTTTTCAGAGTTGCAAAAACACCAACTCTGAAAACGCCTAAACAACTATCACTCAGCAACTTACAGGTTGCGCTTCAGAAGAGGGAGACGAAGTCTTCTTCTCTCGGCGTTCACTATATACCAACTTACAAATATCCTTGCAAGTCATAACAAGTAGTATTTTTGAAAGAGTCGGATTACATCCGATTTGAAGCGATCCTTATCGAAGCCGGCTGCTTTCTTTGAGAGATTGTCAAGATTAGCGAGTGACTCTACCACTTTCCGTGCAATAGTACGCTTAGCCTCCTCATCAGTGGATTCTATAAAAGCATCATACTCTTCAAAATCAATCTTGAAACCGCAAGTATAAACCCCATAGTAGTCCGTGAATGAGTTGTCAAAATTACGCACTCGTAGATGCTCAACAAATCTATGTCTTGGCACTGAAGCGAATTGTTCCAAGCCACCTATAGTCTTTTGCACCTTGCATAATATCCAATAATGGTTAATAACACTGTAGTCCATATCCTTTAACCCGTTTTCCAACAATTTAGACACAGCAAGTATGCTTTGAGTTTTATGTTCAGAATTCAAATCCAATGATATTGATAACCCGATATCCATATTAGCCAAATTATTTCGTTATTATCTATCAGTTATCTATGCATTTTTCATATGCCATAACTTGTTATCTTTCCAACCAATAACAAGTTACGATATTTTTCCTATATAGCAAAGGCCTAGACCAACTCTTCTTCACAAGATCGCAAACACTTCACCATATTTTCCGCCGAACGGAGGCTAACACTAGAGCGAAGCGTAGGCATCATCAGATGCCGGGCCGGAGCTGGCGAGCAATGAAAGCCAGTGGCGATGGAAAGCCTGTAGGCCCTGATCGCCCCCTTGAAAAGGGGGTTAGGGGGATTGAGACAAGCGGGTACGGGTATTTGCGAGAGCAAATACGTGGAGGACGCAAAGGCCGCGCGGAGCGTCAGGGTTTGGGACAGAGTCCCATTGAAAAAAACCAGGCGCCTCGGAAGAAGAAAAAGAATTTTCTTCTTCTCTCAGCTTTCACTATATTTCCCGCCTGACGGCGGCTAATATAGGATGCGCCTCGGAAAAGTAAAGCAAGGCTTTCCTTTTCTCTCGGCTTTCACTATATTTGTAAGTTAGCGCAAAAGTGTGCGCATACGGTATGGTCATTGATGATGACTGTACTGACAAAAAATGGAGAACGCATGAAACTGAATATAACAGCACTGACAGTCAAATCATTAGCGGCAGCACTGGTCGCATTGACATTGACAGTGGCAGCCTCGGGCCAGCCTCGGGCCGCAAAAGCGGAAGGCAGAATGTCCGCGCAAAAAGTGGAATCCATAAGCAACTGCATCCTGATAGATGCTGTGCAGAAGTACGAAGACGGCGACTATGCCGGCGCAAAGACCATCCTGACAGCCATCTTGAGCAAGGAGCCGGGCAATGACGCAGCCTGGTACTATAGGGCGATGTGCAATGTGCGCCTGAAAGACGGAGCCGCTTCAGAACACGATTTCAAAGAAGCCGTACGCATCGACTCCACCAACTACTGGTACCGCTATATGCTTGCCGGCCTTTACGGCATGACTGGGCGTAAAGACCTCACTATCAGCATGTACGAGTCATTGCTGAAAGACTTTCCCAAACGGAGCGAACTCTATTACGGACTTGCGAACCTGTATCTGGACCAGCACCAGGACGACAAGGCGCTCGCGACTATCGACGACATCGAAACGCAGTTCGGCAAAAGCGACGCTACCGTCATGACCAAGGTCAATATTCTCCGCGGACAGGACAAGCCGGAAGAGGTGTACAAGACCCTGCAGGACTACAACGAGGAGTATTCGTCCCCTCAGATCGTCACGATGCTGGGCGACTATGAAATCTCCATGTACAATGACTCCTCGGCCATCGCCTACTATGACGAGGCACTCAGCATTGACAAGAACTACTCCCCCGCCCTGCTCGGAAAGGCGGAGGCCTACAGAATGACGAGAAAATATCCTGAATACTTCATGTGCCTGAACACATTGATGGGGGACCGGGAGGCATCTCCTGAGGGGAAAGCGAATTATATCCAGGCTGTACTGAAGCAGTCGGATCCGCGATTTGTCAAGTCGTTCCAGAGCCAGTTCGATTCCACATTGACCATCGCGGTAAACACTCATCCGAAGGACACTTCGATACTGCAGGCCGCGGGACTGTACTATCTGGCTACGGAAAGGCAGAGCCGCTCGGCAGAGATATTCAAGAGTGTCGCGAAGGACAATCCGGACAATCTGGAAGCGGCCGCATACTATATCCAGGTGCTCATTTATATGAAGGATTGGCAGAAAGTGGTGGAAGAGAGCGACTCCGCATTGGTCAGATTCCCTGATGAAATAGGATTTCTGGAGATGGCCAATGCCGGTGAATACAATCTCAAGAACTATGACAAGGTCATCCGCAACTGCCGCACGATGATCGACAAGGCGCCGGGAGACAGTGCTACGACGGTGGCAGCATTGAGCACGATGGGCGACATGTATCACCAGCTTGGGGATATGAAGAGCGCGTTCAAGGCTTATGACATGGTCCTGAAGATCGCTCCGGACTATATTCCGGTCCTCAACAACTATGCGTATTACCTTTCTGTGGAGAAGAAGAAGCTCAAGAAGGCATACGCCATGAGCAAGAAGACTGTGGAGGCGGAGCCGGACAATGCCACGTATCTCGACACGTTCGGCTGGATTCTCTACCTGCAGGGTAAAGCATTGGAAGCCAAGCCTTTCTTCAAGCACGCCATGCTTTACGGAGGGAAAGAGAGCGCAACCATCCTCAACCATTATGCGACCGTATTGGAAGCCTTGGGTGAGAGCGACCTCGCAAAAGTATATAGACAGCAGGCCAAGAACAAGGAGGCGCAAGGACTCGAATAGCATATGAAAAGACTGGTTATCAGCATATTGACATTGGCAATGACTGTTCTGTGCGCTTATGATGCGGCAGGACAGGATACCCGTGCACAGGAGTCGCGCAAGGCCAGGCTGGAACGGGAAATCGCCGTCATTGACAAGCAGCTCAAGGACAATGCCGCGAAGAGTTCGGATGCTATGGCTACGCTGAATCTCGTCAGAAAGAAAGTGGCTGACAGAAAGGAGCTTGTGGCTGAGAGCGACAAGGAAATCGCTACATTGAACTCAAGGATAAGGGCCAAGCAGCAGAGCGCGGACAAGGTGCAGGAGAGACTTGACACGCTTACCTTATATTATGAGAAACTCGTCCGGAATGCATACAGGAACCGTGATTCTAAGGTATGGTACATGTATATCCTGGCCAGTGAGAATATCGGTCAGGCATTCAGGAGGGCGAATTATCTGAGGAACCTGTCCACAGAAATGAACAGGCAGGGAGAAAAAATCATTGACACGAAAGCGGAACTTCAGCGTCAGATGGATTCTCTCAATGTGCTGAAAGCCGAGGCGGAGGTGCTGCGCGCGAAACGCACTTCTGAGGTCAATGCTCTTCAGAAGGAGGAGGCGCAGTCTGCTACGCTTGTAAAGAACCTCCAGCGGAACAGGTCCAGGTACCAGAAGGATCTGGCAGCGAAAAAACGGCAGGTAGATGCTCTGAACAGGGAAATAGCGAGGATAATCGCTGCTGCTGTAAGCGGTAAGGGCGGCAAGACTGCTGCCAAGAAGCCGGTGGACATAAAGCTGGATGCTGAGTTCGCCAAGAACAAGGGCAAGCTGCCATGGCCGGCTGAGGGTCCTGTGACGGATCATTTCGGTCAGCATTACCACCCTGTATTCAAGTCTGTAAAGCTTCCTTTCAACAACGGAATAACCATATCATTGTCCAAAGGCGAGCCGATAAAGGCCGTGTTCGACGGTGTGGTGAAACAGATAGTGGTCATGCCCGGCTACAACAAATGTGTTCTGATCCAGCACGGAAACTGGTTCTCGTTCTACTGCAAGCTCGGTTCGACGTCTGTCAAGCCGGGGGACAAGGTGAAGACCGGCCAGGTTATAGGTACGGTGGACACCATAGACGGAATGAATCTGCTGCATTTCCAGATCTGGAAAGGAACTTCGCCTCAGAATCCGGAACTTTGGCTAAGATGATTTTTCCGATGCAACATTCCGGACACAAATTGCATCATTATTATTGGACTATTTACTGAGAGGCCCTGGATATGGGAAATCCCGTATATCATGAATACATAGAAGGCTGCAGAAAGGGTGACAGGACCGCACAGAGAAAAATGTACGAGGCTCTGGCGCCTAAGATGTTCGCCGTTTGCATCAGGTATATGGGCAACAAGGGGGAAGCGGAAGACATTCTTCAGGAAGGATTTGTCACGCTTTTCACCAAAATCGACTCCTACTCTGATTCAGGTGCTTTCGAAGGATGGGCCAGACGGATCTTTGTCAATACTGCACTTATGTCCCTGAGGAAAAAGGAAGCGCTCAAGATGAGCGACGACCTGGAAACCGCTTGGAATGTCAGCAGCGACATGCCGTCGCAGGTCCACGAACTGGGATATAAGGAACTGATGCAGATGGTGGCATCTCTGCCTACGGGATACAGGACGATATTCAACATGTATGTAATCGAGGGCTTTTCCCACGATGAAATAGCCAAAGCGCTGAATATCAGCCCGGCCACTTCCCGTTCGCAGCTACAGAGGGCCAGAATGCTGCTGCAGGACAAGATAAAAAAGGATGAAGATGCAAGACACGAATAAAAGTTTCGATGAAGCGATAAGGTCAATGCTGGAAAATGTGGAGGAAGAGGTTCCTTCGCATATTCTGGACGACGTGTTCTCTTCTCTCGACAACATAAAGCCGAAAAAGAAGGTGCTTCCGCCGGTATTCTGGCTGAGAGCGGGAATGGCTTCGGTTGCAGCTGCCGCCGCAGTCGCCCTGTGTGTTGTACTCTGGCCGGACGGTCATGAGACCCAGGCACCTAAAAGATATGCGGACGTACAGGTGATAAAGCCGTCCGAGGCATCTCAGGAAGAGACTTTGCTGTCGGATGTGCTGAAGGAATCAGAGACGAAGCCAGACACGAAAGCAAGCGTTCAGAAACAGAATTCTACGGTTAGGCCGCAATTCCAAACCAACAATAATATATTACCTGAACAGATAACCGGAGAGGCCGATGAGGAAACCTCACTGGAAGAGACATCTGTTCACCAGCCTGAGACAGCGGATGCTCAGGAGAGCAATTCCGATACGCAGACACAGAATGCTGACGATCAGAGAATTGCATCACACAAATCCTCTAATAGTAATACTGAAGAAGCCTCCGAGACGGGCGACGAATGGGCCGCATATGACGAAACCGACTCGGAGCGGAGTACAGGAGTATCCTTCCTCATCGGTGGAAACATCGCCAGCAACGGCAGCGCCAAAGGATTAAGCAACCCTGGCGGTTTCCGCGCACCTGCCGGCATTCTTCAGGACGCCACCTACATCGAACAGACAAGCAAGAACTCATCATATTCCATCCCGGTATCTCTCGGATTCACAACCAGACTGAATCTCGGCAAGAAATGGTCGATTGGCTCGGGACTGAACTGGACAATGCTCCAGAGGACATTCTCAGGAACTTATGTCAATATAAAGAACGGCAAGATAACGACTACTGATTCTGACATCAGACATACTATACACTACGTGGGCATCCCTCTCAACGGATACTATGACATCATCGAAAGTCCTAGGCTCAGATTCTATGCCTATGCCGGAGGTGAGGCGGAAAAAGCCCTGGCAAACATCTACAGGGTAAAGAAAGCGCAAGGTAATCTCAGCTACACGGAAAAGGTAAAGGGCGTGCAATGGTCTGTCGGAGCAGGTATCGGTGTCGAGTTCCTGATTGCCGAACAGATCGGTATCTATCTGAATCCTGGAGTGCGGTATTATTTCGACTGCGGGCAGCCTGTAAGCATCAGGACACAGCAGCCTCTGATGATGAACTTCGAGATAGGTCTGCGGGTGGGGATTTAAGAAGCCGCGCAGCATTTAAAACAAATTTTAAATTTAAAAATCGTAAAATTGTGGTATAAATCTCTGATGCTTGGTGAAAGCATTCAGAGATTTGATTTTTTATGGCTTACTTGCGCAAAAAATTCAAAGCCAATGAAGAAGTCATTGATTATCACAGGTCTGCTGTTGCTGGCGGGATGCAGCTTGTTCGATTCGGAAGACCTGATTTTAAGAAAACGAAGGGACGAGACCGGCAGTTGGATGGGTAGCGGGCCGAAAAAGGAGCGGAATCACGATGAACTGATACCTGGTGACACTACGGTATATGTTTCTACCGTGGAATTTCCTAAAGATTACTGCTGGCAGAAGGATTCTGTGGGAGAAAACAGGCCATTTTCTTTGGTCCTGTACCGGAATTTCAAGAAAGTGCTTTCGGTCAGGGGCGGTAGCATCGTCAGCAGCGACCCGGACATGCACTGGATCATAGGCGGCCATCTGTACGCAGAGTATTCGACCGGCACGGAAACCATTGTCTCCATCGACGGAAAAGAAAAAGTAAGGTATGAAGGGCGTGAAATGATACGTGGTATTCTCGACAGAGAGGACGGGTTCTACACATTGGGACAGAGCCGCAGCGGCACGGGATTGACCCTCAGAAGAAACGGAGAAATCATCTTCTCCGATGAGGAGGGCATTGTCCTCGGCGACATGTCCAATCCGTGCTGCCGAAGCGGTGGCCTGTATGAACTGGATGACGGGGTACCGGTTTTCTGCTACCATGTACCGGGGCAGTCCATTCTCCTGAAGAAAGAAAGCCTATATCTGGTGAAAAACGGTATCCCGAGCCGGGTAGAACTAGATGGTAGCGTAGCCAATGTGCTGGACGCCAGGGTATTGAACGGCAATATGTGCCTTGTCTATTCGTATGACGGAGGCGGTATCGCGCTGTTCGACGGAGGCAATACAAGGATACCGGGCATCGGCAAGAGCTATGTAAGTTCCGACTTGTGTCTGAGATGGTCAGGGAAGAGCGTCTTTGCAAAAATGAACTATTCCATAAACGGATGGAACAGCATTCTGTCCACGATGTGGAACGTAAGAGGCGAAAGTATCACACACGGGACGGGACTGATCTACGACTATTACTTCAGCGACGACGGAATCGCCTATGTATATACGGATATGGCAGACCTCTGTTACAGATTCATCAGCACGGACGGTTCTTCAAAGGAGTGCAATACCGGGAACAAATACTGTTTTATGGGGAGCAACTGCGCCTGCCTCTGCGGGGACACCTTCTATATGGGACTGACGCCTGCATACAGGGACTTTCCGCCTGCTGTCTATATCGACAGCAGACCCGAAATCATGCCGATCAACGGATACATAACTGGCGTGAGCGCGATCGTCAATCCTCCCAGCTGATGACTCTGGATTCGTCCGGCAAGACTGTAATGGTCACTTTCAATGTCTCTTCAGGGAGAATCTGCTCGATGTTCTCAGGCCACTCGATGAGGCAGAGGGAGCCGCTGTCCAGATAATCGTAAAGTCCGATGTCGAAGGCTTCCTCAACTCTTGTAATACGATAGAAATCAAAGTGATATATCGAATCACCACCGGATGTCCTGTATTCATTGACAATGGAGAATGTCGGAGAGCTTACGGCGTCTTCACTGACACCGAGCCTGTGGCACAATGCTGTGGTGAACGTTGTCTTGCCTGCGCCCATCGGTGCATAGAAGGCGATGATGGTATGACCTGCAGTTTCCTTCAGGAACTGTTCAGCAGCCTGTCCGATGTTGTCCAGACCTCTTATGACTATTTCGTGTTTCATTTCCGATCGTTTTGAGCGACAAACTTACATAAAATCCACGGAATTTGCGTAAGTTTGTCCAATAATGTTCCATTTGCAATGATTACAAACCCTCCTGTCAAGATAAATTTAGGCCTGAACGTCATAAATAGGCGTGCTGACGGATTTCACGACATCCAGACGCTGTTCTATCCTGCAAACCAGATTCACGACACATTGGAAATCATAAGCGGAGACGACTACAGCCGGACTTCAGCGAGACTTGCCGGGCTCTATGGCGACTTGGCGAAGATTACCGACCTGTCCGCACCGGAGAATGTGGAGGACAGTGCGGATGACGATTTCATCCCGACATTGGCCCAAGGCATTTCCGGCAACGGGAAACTGATGATTACGGTGGCGAGAAAAGAGGGCGTGGACTGGCCTGTGATGAAGGATTTATGCGCTAAGGCCTATATGATGCTCGACGAGGAATACGGTCTGCCGCCGGTGAAGATTTATCTGGAAAAGACGTCTCCTGTGGGGGCCGGTCTTGGAGGAGGCTCAGCTGACGCGGCATTTACATTGAAAATGCTTTCTGAGATGTTCGGTCTCGGACTGAGTGACGACCGGCTCGCGGAATACGCCTCGAAACTCGGAAGCGACTGTGCATTCTTCATCTACAACCGCCCTATGTTTGGCGAAGGCAGGGGCGAAGTGCTTTCCGGATGTGAACTCGGGGTAAAGATTGCCGAACCCGGAGAGGAGACGGACGGAGAGGCGTACGAACTGCAGATAGTGGTGCCCGAGGAGCTCCACGTATCCACAGCAGAAGCATACAAAGGAATAGTACCGGCTATGCCTCAAATGAGCATCCGGGATGTACTCAAAAGACCTGTCGGCGAGTGGAAAGAGCTGCTGGTCAATGATTTTGAAAAGACCGTATTCGAGAAGCACCCGGAACTGGCCAAGATAAAGGCTTCGCTCTACGAATCGGGGGCTGCTTACGCGTCAATGTCAGGAAGCGGCTCCGCCCTGTTCGCATTGTACCGGAAAGACGAGATTTAGGTGGCCGCTATTTTTTCTGCAAGATATTACGGGCCAATGTGTTGGAACACAGGAAGTCATTGAGCGGCTGACAGTCCGCCGACTTCAGAATCGAATGACGGTCTCCTTCCCAGAGAATCGTTCCCTGATGCAGAAAACCGATATTGTCCCCTATCTCCAATATGGAATTCATATCGTGGGTATTCATTATCGTAGTGATACCCAGTTCTTTGGTCAGGCTGCTGATGAGCTTGTCAATGACGATCGATGTCTGGGGATCAAGTCCTGAGTTCGGTTCGTCACAGAAAAGATAAGACGGGTCGAGGGCTATTGCCCTGGCGATGCCTACCCTCTTCTGCATACCACCGGAAAGTTCATCGGGATATTTGTCTTCCGAGTCTTTCACATTGACCTTGTCAAGCAGATAGCGGGCTTTTTCCTTTTTCTCGGCCTCGGACCAGTCGGTGAGGAAGTCCATCGGGAACATCACATTGCCGAGAACTGTCCGGAAGTCGAAGAGCGCGCTGCCTTGGAACAGGACTCCGATTTTCTGGTGAAGCATTTTTTTCTCCGTTTCGGACATCTGCGTAAACTCATCATTGTCATACCATATTTCGCCCGAATCCGGAGTCGTAAGGCCTATGAGCATATTCAGCAGCACGGTTTTGCCCGAGCCGCTGGCACCGATAAGCATATTGCATTGACCTTCCCTGAAGGACATCGAGACGCCTTTCAGAACAGTTTTGCCGTCAAAGCTTTTATGCAGATTCTTGACTGTAATCATATCAATAAAGCAGCAACTGGGTTATTATGAGGTCCGACATAAGTATCAGGATACTTGCAGACACGATGGCCTTGGTGCTTGAACGGCCTACGCCGAGCGAGCCGTCTTTGGCATTGAAACCGTGATATGAAGCCACTGACGATATCAGGAAACAGAACACCATCGTCTTGAAACAGCTGTAAACCATAAAGAAGCCGTTGAAACAGTATCTCAGGCCCGTGAAATATTTGGCTGTCGGTATGATGTCAGTAAAATACACTATCAGTCCTCCGCCCGCAAGACCGAGGACGAAGCTCAGAAGCGTGAGAATAGGGCTGACTATCGTGGCTGCGAGGATTTTCGGACGTGCTACAAACGATGCGCTGTTGATGCCCATCATCTCCATCGCGTCCAGCTGCTGGGTAATCCGCATGCTTCCGATCTCGGATGCGATGCTCGACCCCATCTTTCCTGCAAGAATCAATGCCACCATCGTGGAACTGAACTCGAGAATCATGCTTTCCCTTACCATATAGCCTATCAACATCCTGTCCAGGAACGGGTTGTCCATGTTTGAGGCCGTCTGAATCACCAGGACTCCTCCCATGAACAATGAAATTACTCCTACTATGACTATGGAGGACATTATAAGCCGGTCTATCTCCACAATGAACTGCTTGCGGAGCATCTTCCGGCTTTCAGGCTTTTTGAAGGCCTGGCGCAGAAAAAGCGCATACTTCCCTATTGAACTGAATATGTTTGCTTTCATATAAAATCAATGACCGGCATAAAAGTACTTAAAACTTCACCAACTACTGCAAATTTACACCACTTTTTTACGTTTTTTAAATAAAACGACAGTGCCAATGCCGAAATTGACGGAAAAAAAGCTATGCTAATCAATGTTAATTGTGCGAAATGTATTGGAATTCAAGCGGTACCGGTAACTGTGGAGATTGATATCAGTTCAGGTATCGGCATTCATCTGGTAGGTCTTGCAGATGTTGCCGTGAAGGAAAGTCTGCTCAGGACTATGACGGCGCTGCAGTCGATGGGGTTCCGTATCCCCGGAAAGAAGATTGTCATAAATCTTGCTCCTGCCGATGTCCGCAAGAACGGAAGCGGCTATGATGTCCCTATTGCCATCGGTATCATTGCGGCTTCGGGGCAGAGGGAATTGCCGGGACTGGAGAAGTATCTGATCATGGGAGAACTGGGTCTGGACGCATCGATAAGGGCGGTTCCGGGAGCACTTCCTATAGCGGAATTTGCCTCTGAGGCCGGGTTCAGAGGATGTATCCTGCCGGAGGAATCGGCATACGAAGCAGCAGAACTCCCTGATACAGAAATATATGGCGTAAGAAATCTGGATGAGCTTCTACGGATTCTGGGCGAGGAGGAAGACGTGTCGGACCTGCTTATCGGGGCCAGAACCACATTGTACCGGGAAAGTGAAACGCCTCATGATTATATGGACCTTTCCGAAATCGCAGGTCAGGAAGGTGCGAGACGCGGAATAGAAATCGCCGCTGCAGGAGGGCACAATCTCATAATGGTCGGGCCGCCGGGTTCAGGCAAGACGTCACTTGCAAAGGCAATGATAGGGATTATGCCGCCCATGCAGCTGGAGGAGGCCATCGAGACCAGCAAAATCTATTCTATCGCCGGACTTCATACTGCCACTTTCGGCCTTATCAAGGAAAGGCCTTTCAGGGCTCCGCATCACAGTGCTTCTCTTGCTGCGGTAATCGGTGGCGGAAACGGGGAGAACATCATTCCCGGCGAGGTTTCACTGGCCCAGAACGGCATCCTGTTCCTGGATGAGTTCGCCCAGCTGCCGAAAAGCATTACGGAATCGCTGCGTGGCCCGTTGGAGGACAGAAGAGTAATTATTTCACGGCTCAGGTCCAAGGTGGAGTTCCCAGCTTCTTTCATGCTTGTCGCCGCGTCCAATCCATGTCCCTGCGGTTATTATGGAATACCGGGCAAATGTTCATGCACGCCGGCCCAGAGGCAATCATACATTGCCCGTCTTTCCGGCCCGATAATGGACAGGATCGATATTCAGCTGACACTCAGGCCGATACCGCCGGAGCAGATCGTAAGATACCGGAAAAACGAGTCGAGTGCGGCGGTCGCCCAGAGAGTCCGTGCCGCAAGAGAGATGCAGAAAGCCAGATTCAAGGGGACGGGCATTCATGTCAATGCGGAGATGACTGGAGAGATGATACGTGAGTTCTGCCCGCTTTCGGAAGAATGTGCAGGACTGATGGAGAAGATATCTTCGGGGATGGGATTGTCAGCAAGAGCATTTTCGAGAATCCTGAAAGTGGCGAGGACGATTGCCGATCTGGAAGCAGCCGGAATGCCGGGCTCGGGAGCCGATGCGGAGATAAAGCCGAAACATCTTTTGGAAGCGTCTGGATATAGGTTTCTGGACAAAATATAGCCTACAAATATCTCCAAGAGGATTGAAAGGGCTAAGATATTTGGGATATCCTTGTTAAATGCTTACTTTTGTAACTTGGTTTAATCAAATGCAAAGCATAATGAAACACTTCACTTTACCGAAGGAAGGCGGCCTGATCGAAAAAGGTATCCCTTCTGACATTTTGCACAGTTACGAAAAAATCCGCACTGAGATTTTTGACCAGTCAACCACAGCAAGCGAAAAGATTGCCGACACTATCATTGAGGCCATCAACACCTGCAAAGGACGTAATTTCAGACTTGGTCTTTCTACAGGAACGACTCCTGTATCTCTCTACAAGTGGCTCACGAGAAAATTTGAGGAGGGTAAAGTATCCTTCAAGAACGTAGAGGTTTATTCCATCGACGAGTACTATCCTTACGGAAAAGGCGAGCCGCAGAGCCGCAACAATGTGCTGCACACAGCACTTCTCAATGCGATTGACATCAAGGAGGAGAACATCCACATCCCTGACGGCAGCGTACCTGAAGACAAGATATCCAAATATTGTGAAGATTTCGACAAGGCTGCAAGAGAGCTGGACCTTCTCGTAATCGGTATGGGAGAGGCCGCACAAATAGGTTTCAATGAGGCAGGCTCGTCTGCCAAGAGCAAGACCAGAACTGTCCTGCTTTCATATCCGTCAAGAAAACGCCAGGCCAAGAACTTCAACGGCGACTTCAAGCACACACCTGCCGCTGCCATAACCATGGGCATCGACACGATGATGAGCGCCAAGAAGATCATCCTCATGGCTTGGGGCGAGGACAAGGCCGATGCCATAAGTCATGTTGTGGAGCACGACGCTTGCCCTGACTACCCAGCATCATTGTTCCAAGGACATCCTGATATCTGCTGCTATGTCGATGAGAATGCAGGCTCGCTCCTGACAAGAGTGGTATCTCCTTGGCTTGTAGGCTCTTGCGAGTGGACCAGGAAATTTATCAGAAAGGCTGTCGTATGGCTTTGCCAGGAAGTGCACAAGCCTATCCTCAAGCTTACGCAGAGAGATTATCTCGAGCATTCTCTCGGTGAACTGCTCGACAAGTTCGGACCTTTCGACAAGATCAACATTGACGTATTCAATGACCTTCAGCATACCATCACAGGATGGCCGGGCGGAAAGCCTGATGCAGATGACAGCCAGAGACCGGTTTCCGCGAAGCCGTTCCCTAAGACGGTGCTGATCTTCTCTCCTCATCCGGATGATGACGTGATTTCCATGGGCGGTACATTTATCCGCCTTGTCCATCAGGGACACAATGTCCATGTGGCATATGAAACATCCGGAGACCTTGCTGTTCATGACGACGTTGTGCTCCAGCATATGGACGCCGCTCACCAGCTCGGTTTTGCAGATGAGTTCGACAGAGTCAAGGCCATCATTGACTCGAAAAAGCCTGGAGAGCCTGAGCCGAAGGAACTTCTGGCGATCAAGGGCGCCATCCGCCGCAGCGAGGCAAGGGGTGCGGACCGTTCTTTCGGTCTCAATGACAATACCAATGTCCATTTCCTCAATCTTCCTTTCTATGAGTCAGGCGGAGTGAAGAAACTTCCTCGCACACAGGCTGACCTGGATATCATCAAGGCGCTGATCAAGAAGCTCAAACCGGACCAGATATTTATGGCAGGAGACCTTGCCGACCCTCATGGAACCCACAGAGTCTGCACAGAGGCAGCGCTTGAGTCTATCGAGCAGCTTAAGGAAGAGGGCGAAAAGTGGATTGAAAACACCCATGTATGGCTTTACCGCGGTGCTTGGATGGAGTGGGAAATCGGCCGTGTAGATATGGCTGTTCCTCTTAGTCCGGACGAGGTGGTAGAAAAACGCCACGCTATCTTCCGTCATCTCTCACAGAAGGACATCGTTCCGTTCCCGGGTGATGACCCTAGAGAGTTCTGGCAGAGGGCCGAAGACCGCACTCAGAATACCGCGAGAATCTACGATGAGCTCGGAATGGCTGAGTATCAGGCAATTGAAGTATTCTTGAAATTATATTAATTAAATTTATAATATTATGAAAGTAATCATTAGAGAAGATGTCAGCAAGAGCTCCATCTGGGCAGCGCATTACATCGCCAAGAAAATCAATGAGAAAGCAGCAAGAACTGACGAGCCGTTCGTAATCGGTCTCTGCACCGGTTCTACTCCTATCGAAACTTACGCTGAGCTTATCAGAATGGTGAAAGCCGGTGAGGTTTCCTTCAAGAATGTGATTTCATTCAACATGGACGAGTATGTAGGTCTTCCTGAGGAGCATCCTGAGAGCTACCACTCTTTCATGCACAAATATCTTTTCGACCATATAGATGAGCCGGCTGAGAACATCCACATTCTCAACGGAAACGCTCCTGACCTCAAGGTTGAGTGCGAGAACTACGAGAAGTCCATCGTTGAGGCAGGCGGCATCGACCTGTTCCTTGGCGGTATCGGTGAAGACGGCCACATCGCTTTCAATGAGCCGTTCTCTTCTCTCGTTTCCAGAACCAGGGTGATGACGCTCACATATGACACAAGAGTCGTAAACTCACGTTTCTTCGAGAATGATGTGAACAAGGTTCCTAAGCAGGCCCTTTCTGTAGGTGTCGCTACCGTTATGGGCGCCAAGGAAGTGGTTATCCTCGCTTTTGGAAGCAAGAAGGCGCGTGCCGTAAAAGACTCTGTTGAGGGCCCTGTAACTCACTATTGTACACTCTCTTGCCTGCAGATGCACCCATGCGGAATCGTTGTATGCGATGACCTCGCAGCAGGTGAACTGAAAGTGAACTCATACCGCTATTTCAAAGCAGTTGAGGAAGCTGAGAACGAATAGCAGAAACCCGCTTCATATACTGAAAAATCCCGAGCGCATCGCCCGGGATTTTTTATTTTAGAGTTATAGGAATGCTTATTTCTTGGCTGCAGTAGAATTCCCTTCCACCATTTCCGGCTTCAGTATAACGCTCTCCGCCGGCTTTCCCTGAATCATATTCACGAGAACCTCTACCGACTTCTCTCCGAGAGCCTTCAACGGCTGAACGATATGGGTTACAGATGTAGAGTACAACTGGTAGATATCGCTCACGTCAAATCCGATGACAGCCAGATCATCAGGAGTCTTGAGATTCAGGTCGCGCATGGTCATAAGAGCGAGCGCCGACAATGAATAGGTAGGCAGGAACAATGCTTCCACTCCACGGGAAACCGCATCCTTGATGATGGCAGGCACTTCCTCGTTTGCCTTGGCATAAGAGGTATAATGCACGCCTACATTGTCATACAGATCATTGTCCATCATAGTCTGTCTGTAACCGGTCTCACGCTCCTCCAGGCTGGAAATGCCCAACGAATATGAAACCATCTCAATCTTCTTGTAACCATGGTCAATGAAGAGCTGGGTAGCCATCTTACCGGCCTCCACGTCATCCAGAAGGACCTTGCCGACCTTTTCGAGACTGTCAATGTCACGGTCGAGCAGAACTACAGGAACTCCGGCATCAGTAGCTTTACGGATACCTGCTTCACCGCCTGCACATGGAGCGACGATAACTCCGTCAATGTTATGTGCAAGTACCGCGTCCATAACGCTCTCAAGCCGTTCTGCGCTTTCGTCTGAACTTGCAAAAAATACAGTATAGCCGAAACTCTTCGCCTTGTCCTCGATACATCTGGAGATACCGGCAAAGAATTTATTGGAAATGTCATTCGGAATAACAGCAATTGAATTTGATCGCCCGCTACGGAGGGATGCTGCGGCAAAATTACGCCTGTAACCAAGCCTCTGAGCCACCTGAAGCACACGCTTAGCCGTTTCAGCATTCACCGGGCAATCCAAGTTGCCGTCCTTGTCCCTTTTGGCATTCATGACGAATGAGACAAGTGTGACTGAAACCTTCGCTTCTCGAGCTACATCTCTGATAGTGATTCTTTTCATAATTATTAAATCGATTACAAAGCATTTAGCAATGCAATTTAGCCTATTTTTTAATAATTTCAAAATCTTTCAGGCTTTTCCTTTAAAATGTTCGGCAAAGCCCCCATATTTGCTGCGCAATTGTCACATAAAAAAGGGACGATAATTACTTATCATCCCTTGAAAAATCAGCCCAACATCACGGTAAGTCCCGCCATCACGATCGACACCATACTCATAAGCTTTATCAGGATATTAAGTGACGGTCCTGAGGTATCCTTGAACGGATCGCCTACCGTATCACCTACGATAGTAGCTTTATGGCAATCGGAGTTCTTGCCGCCCAAATGTCCTTCTTCCACAAATTTCTTGGCATTGTCCCAAGCGCCTCCTGAATTGGCAAGGAACACAGCAAGCACGAAACCTGAGCCCAGACCTCCTGCCAACAGGCCCATCACACCGGCCACGCCCAGACAGAGTCCTGTCAGCACTGGCACCGCGATGGCGATCAATGAAGGGAATATCATTTCTCGCTGTGCTCCCAAAGTGGATATTTCCACACAACGCGCATAATCAGGTCTTCTCTCGCCGGTAAGTATTCCCTTGATTTCAGCGAACTGACGACGCACTTCCGTCACCATCTTCTGCGCAGCACGTCCCACAGCATTCATTGTAAGTCCGCAGAAAAGGAACGACATCATCGCACCGATAAACACACCTACAAGCACGCGTGGATTCATGAGATTCACCTGGTAGTACTCGACCATCTGCGGGATTGTAGCACTCGCCACATCCACTATCTTGTCGCCCAGTGTCAATGTCTCTCTACCGATATGCAAAAGGCCGATCTTGACTTCCTCGATATAGGATGCAAGGAGGGCAAGTGCTGTCAATGCGGCTGAACCGATGGCAAAGCCTTTACCTGTAGCGGCAGTGGTATTTCCCAATGCATCCAGCACGTCAGTTTTCTGGCGCACTTCCGGATCCAGGCCGCTCATCTGGGCATTGCCGCCCGCATTGTCCGCAATCGGACCGTAAGCGTCAGTGGCCAATGTTATGCCCAATGTGGAAAGCATGCCGACTGCAGCGATACTGATTCCGTAAAGGCCCTTGCTGATAAGCGCAGGGTCTAACGAGAAGCCCGTCGCGAACAGGTATGACAGCATGATGGCAACAGCTATTGTCACAACAGGGATTGCTGTAGAAATCATTCCCAAGCCCATACCGCTGATGATGACAGTTGCAGAACCTGTCTTGGCACTTTCCGCGAGTTTCTGCGTAGGCTTATATGAATGGGACGTATAATATTCCGTAGCCTTTCCTATAATCACTCCGGCCAGGAGTCCTGAAAGCACTGAGAGCGACAGCATCCACCAGTTGTCGAAGCCGAGGACATAGAATATACCGAAAGAGAGGACGGCGATAAGGCTAGCGCTCAAGTTGGTTCCTTTGCTCAATGCACCGAGAAGTTCCTGAAGGTCAGCTCCTTCACGAGTACGTACAGCATAAATGCCGAGTACCGAGAGAACTACGCCCACTGCAGCAATACACATAGGCGCGAGGACAGCTCTCGTCTGCCATTCAACGTCGCCGAAGAATGCGGATGCACCCAATGCCATAGTCGCCAGGATCGCACCGCAATACGACTCATACAGGTCTGCGCCCATACCGGCGACGTCACCTACATTGTCACCTACATTGTCTGCGATGGTGGCAGGGTTGCGTGGGTCATCCTCAGGGATGTCCGCCTCCACTTTTCCGACGATATCGGCCCCGACGTCAGCAGCCTTGGTATAGATACCTCCGCCGACTCTGGCGAAAAGCGCCTGGGTGGAAGCTCCCATTCCGAAAGTAAGCATCGTGGTCGTAATAGTAACGAGCGTCTGAGAAGAGTCAGGATCGCCCACAAAGCACTTGAGCACAAAGTACCAGATGGAAATGTCCAAGAGTCCGAGACCGACCACGGTCAATCCCATGACAGCACCTGAGCGGAAAGCCAGCTTCAGGCCCGAGTTCAATGACTTGGTAACGGCATTTGCTGTCCTTGCAGATGCATAGGTAGCCGTTTTCATTCCGATAAATCCGGCCAGTCCGGAGAAGAATCCTCCCGTAAGGAATGCGAACGGAACCCAAGGATTCTGGATGTGGAAGCCATAAGCCAGCACAGAGAAGAACAGAGCCAGGATGACGAAGACTATCGTCACCACTTTATACTGCTGCTTAAGATAAGCCATCGCACCGTCTCTTACGTACTGGGCGATTTCCTTCATCGTTACAGTTCCTTCGCTTTCCTTCATCATCTGATGAAAAAAGAGCCAGGCAAAAAACAGCGCCACGACGGCCGCTGCAGGCACAATGTAGAATAGTGAATCCATATTGGGCGTTATTATTACGTTTATAGTACTACGAAACGAAACTTATTGAAACGTTAATATGTTTCGTTACGCAACTTCATTAGTTTCGCAAACAAAGTTAGAATATATTTTTAGAAAACCAATACACAGAATACGAAAAAAGAGGGGAAAGACACTGGTCTTCCCCTCTTGAATATATTGTCGAGTAATAATTACTCAGCCTTAGGTGCTTCTGCTTCTGCAGCAGGTGCCTCTGCAACTGGAGCCTCAGCTGCTGGAGCTTCAGCTTTCTTTGCGCGGCTACGGCGAGTAGTCTTCTTAACCTCTTTCTTTGCCTCGAGAGCTGCCTCGTTGAAATCAACGAACTCGATGAGAGCCATCTCTGAACCGTCACCCTGTCTGAAGCCGACGTGGAGGATACGGAGGTATCCGCCAGGACGGTCAGCAATCTTAGGGGCGATTGTGCGGAAAAGCTCAGCAACAGCTTCCTTGTTCTTGAGATAACTGAAGACGATACGACGAGAATGTGTAGAATCGTCTTTTGACTTGGTAACAAGCGGCTCAAGGTAAGACCTCAAAGCCTTTGCTTTCGCTACTGTTGTAGTAATTCTCTTATGCAGGATAAGAGAGCACGACATGTTGGCGAGAAGGGCCTTGCGGTGACCGCTCTGGCGACCAAGATGATTGATTGCTTTATTGTGCCTCATATTTATGCGTTATTCTTTTTCTTAGGTTCAATATTGTACTTGGTAACATCCATACCGAACGAGAGTTTCATCTTGTCAAGCATCTGGTCAATCTCATTGAGCGATTTCCTTCCGAAGTTGCGGAATTTCATCAGCTCAGGTCTTGAGTAAGAAACCAGATCGGCAAGAGTGTCGATCTCAGCTGCCTTCAAGCAGTTGTAGGCTCTTACTGAAAGTCCGAGGTCAGACAGCTTGTTGAGAAGAAGATGTCTCATGCGGAGTGACTCCTCGTCAAGTTCTTTGGAATCAGGAACAACTGCACTCTCGAGAGCGAGCTTCTTGTCATCCGTAAATAACTTGAAGTGATAGATGAGGATGTTTGCAGCGTCCTGAAGCGCAGCATTTGGAGAAATGGAACCGTCAGTAATGATTTCGAGATTCAGTTTCTCGTAGTCAGTCTTCTGTTCAACTCGCCAAGGCTCCACTGTCCAGTTCACCTTACGGATAGGAGTGTAGATTGCGTCAACAGGAATTGTTCCGATCGGCGTATTCTCATCTCTTTCTTCCTCAGCCGGTACGAAGCCGCGGCCTTTGGTCACTGTGAGGGAGATTTCGAGTTTAACTGAAGGCTCCAGAGAGCAAATGTGCAACTCAGGATTGAGCACCTTGAAAGAAGACAATCCCTTGGAGATATCCTCCGCAGTAAACTCTTGTTTACCGCTAACGGTGATATTTGCTACCTCTGAGTCTACAGAATCAACCATCCTCTTGAGCCTTACTTGCTTAAGATTGAGAATGATGTCCTGCATACCTTCGATAACACCAGGGATGGTATCAAATTCCTGATCCACACCACTGATTTTTATCGAGCTGATAGCAAAACCTTCCAGAGATGAAAGCAATATGCGGCGAAGAGCGTTTCCGATAGTCGTGCCATAGCCAGGCTCAAGAGGCCTGAACTCGAAACGGCCGACTGTCTCGGTACCTTCGAGCATTATTACCTTATCCGGTTTCTGAAATGCTAAGATTGCCATATTGATTCTTTTTAGGTGTTACTATTTAGAGTACAGGTCGACGATGAGCTGCTCGTTGATGTTCTCAGGGATATCTGCCCTTGTAGGAACATTGAGGAACTTGCCAACAAGAGTCTTAGGGTCGAACTCCAGCCATGCATACTTCTTTGCAGAAGCCACACTGTTCTGGATAGCCTCGAGGCTCTTTGATCTTTCCCTTACGGCGATTACATCGCCAGCCTTGACCTGAGCAGAAGGAATATTGCAAACTTTGCCATTGAGAGTGATGTGACAATGGAGCACAAGCTGTCTTGCAGCAGCTCTTGTAGGAGCGATTCCGAGACGGTAAACGAGGTTGTCAAGTCTTGACTCGAGGAGAATGACGAGGTTCTCACCTTTCTGTCCTGCCAGACGACAAGCTTTCTCGTAAGTGTTGCGGAACTGTCTTTCAAGAACGCCATACATATATTTCACTTTCTGCTTTTCCTTCAACTGATTTCCGTATTCAGTCGATTTTCTTGCACGCTTTCTTGCGGCACCGTGCTGTCCCGGAGGATAGTTTCTCTTTTCGAAATCCTTATCAGCTCCATAGATCGGCTCGCCGAACTTGCGCGCGATTTTAGTACTTGGTCCAGTATATCTTGCCATAGTAATTTGTAATCTTTAAATGTTCAATTAAACTTTACGACGGCCTTTAGGTCTGCAACCATTGTGCGGCATAGGAGTAACGTCAATGATTTCTGTTACCTCGATACCAGCCTGGTTAATCGTTCTGATGGCAGACTCACGTCCGGCACCAGGACCTTTTACATAGACCTTAACTTTACGGAGGCCTGCGTCGAATGCTACCTTGGCAGCATCCTCAGCTGCAACCTGAGCTGCATACGGAGTGTTCTTCTTAGAGCCTCTGAAACCGCTCTTACCAGCTGAAGACCAGCTGATAACCTGGCCAAC
>ULPT01054739.1_pt1 | contig 34554 bp, 23 predicted proteins | sample 1953751 | NCBI WGS metagenome assembly ULPT01 (sample SAMEA4835636, study PRJEB28245) | human gut metagenome | biome: gut microbiome; material: fecal sample | place: Denmark | collected 2008 | reverse complement strand
TGGAAATTGAAGAGTCTTCAATTTCCTAGCCTACTCGATTTCTAGAATCAAGCGGATAGTCCGCTGTTCTTTGCCTTAAGAACAAGAGCAGAGAATTCTTCTTCGGTTCTCTTTTCTTCCCTTGCTTTCTTAGCGAGGATTTTATCCTTCTTTTCCTGAGGCAAGGAGTCGAACTTCTGTTTCTTCTTTTCTTCAGCCTGCTTTTTCTTCCTATCGGCAGCTTCTTTCTTCTTTAACGCAAGTTCGTCTTTCTTTGCTTTTTCCGTTAAGAACTTAGCGTTTTCCGTATTGAAGTCAAGGTGTTTCTTCTCACAGTCTGCTTTCAGCTGTGCGATTCTTCCTTCTTCAATTCTCTTATTGTTTTCTTCGTCCTCTTTCTTTGCCCGTTCTTCTGGAGTAATCCATTCTTTTCCTTCCTTCAGGCAAAGCTCTTTCTGGTTATTGACAATGGTCTGATTATCAAGCTTAGTGAACTTCTCGACATTCCTTGCTAAGAACCTAATAGCAATAATCAGATAGCAGCCGCCATCGACAAGGAATCCAAGAATCGTATGAATCAGCTTCTGGTTTTCAAGAGGAGTAACAGCATTCCTGCCGGCGATGATTCCGTTGCAGATACCAGACCTAGCAACCATGATGGAACCATAGACAGCCATTGTGAAACCATCGGTACGCTTTCCATATAAGGCTTCCTGATGATCAAGCACATTGGCTAAGAGAGCTAAAGAAACATACCTAGCTGGTGCAGAGCCAAGGGCTTTGACACAGAAGGAAGTGACAGCAAGAGTTTCCACAGCTGCTTCGCTTGTGCTGACTGAAGGAACAAGACAGATTAAGGAAATCAACGATCCTAAGACGGCAACAATGGATCCACCGACGATGGACTTTGACTTTGAGAACTTATTCGCTAACGGCCAGACAATCAGCCTTCCAAGAGCGGTAGGAATCGCACCAACCGTATTGATGATAGAAGAGAGCGTCGTTCCAGAAGACCTAGCCTGTGAGTAGAAGGACCTATCATTGTTCTTCCTCTGGCCTCCGAACTGATAGAGGAAGAAGAAGACCATAATCAGCCACCAATAACGGTCGTGGATGCAGATTTTCCTCTGCTGGGCCCTAGACGCACCGTTTCCTGTGTTCTGCTCACTACCTTTGGAAGCAGACTTGATGTTTTCTTCAGTGATACGTTCTCGGGTGAAGTAATACTCTAAAAGACATCCGATGACTAAACAGACAATCCTGATGATCCTAAGCAGGGTCCATTTGCTGTTTGCCTGACTGGGAGAGATGACTTCGCTGATCGTATCGGCTGCAATTCCGGATTTTGCTGCGTAGGCCAGTGCATCGCTTTTAGAGGAGAAGGATTGTTCAACACCAGGAATGACGTATTTTGGAAGTAATCCGATGAAGTCGACTAAGATACCGCCTGCCCTTCCGGCAACACCGGATGCACCTAATTGGGCAGCCCTGATACAGGTAGAGAGAAGACCTCGTTTGCCACCATCACGGGTTGACAGATTGACTAATGCGGAATGAGAGGTGTAATAAATCGGCCAAGCTAAGGCATAATAGAGGTTGTAGCCTATGGCGATGACAATACTGGCAAGAAGTCCGGATGTTGTGCCACCGGCTCCCACTGGAAGCGGAACTAAGAACAGAACAAGCAAAGCAAGGGCGATGAGCGGCATGCCAAGAAGGATGAAGGGACGTGCCTTGCCTGCTAAGGTCGGTTTCTTTTCCCTGAGCTTTCCAACGAACAGGTTTCCGATGATGATAATAATAGAGGAAATGATCGGCCTTAATGTTTCGAAAAGCGGATTCCACTCTTTTAACCTTAAGACCTTATCCCAGTACTGAATCAGCCAGATGTTGACAACGCCATTGCTGATTAAGGCAAGAAGAGGACCAAGGAGATAGCCAAGTGCTGCCTCTGGGAAGAGGGAGACACCGCTTTTCTTGATTTTGGATGAGAGAAGAGGAGAGGTGAATACTGATTTCTTTTCTTTTGACTTTTCCATAGAAAAAGAGCTCCTTTGTAGTAAGCGCTTGCATAATATTAATCCTATTTTTCTTTTTAAATCCCTGTTTGTTCCTAAATTGACGATTATCTGTCCTAGATTGCATTGGATAGAAGAAAAAGAAATAGAAAAAAGGAATCTGATATTTTATTTCAATAGGTAAGCGATTGCTTTTGCTAGTCGGAGAGAGACATCCTTGAAGTGGTTTCCACCATTGAGTTCATAGAACGTAGGAATCCCAATTGACTTGTAGTATTCATAGACATATTTGGTTTTCTTCTCTACCTGTGAGAGGAAAGGATTCGACGTCTTTTTTTCTTTGTCTCCGACAGAAAGGTAGACTTTATCCGGTGTCTTTTTCCTCTGGTTTGAAACAATGAATTGATCAAAAGACGGATACCAAAGGGAACCAGAGACGCTAGCCGCTAGTGAGAAGCATTCCAGCCGATAAAGAGAATACAGAGAGAACAAGCCAGCCAGGGAGTAGCCTAAAATGCCGACTTTCGATGGACTGACTTTTTTCATGGCTTCTGGAATGAGGCTCTTGGATAGATAGGAAATATATTCGTCTGCCTTTCCAAGAAATGGTCCCCTGTTCTTGCTGGTAGCAGGGGAAGGCCATGGTGTCCTTTGCTTTTCCCAGTCGAAATCATAAATTATAAGCAAACTAAAATCTTTGTCAGATAATTTCTTTGAAAGACTATAAACCTCCTCTCCATCATCTTGATAACTAGGGAGAAGAAAGAGAGGAGATTTTTTCGTTTCTGATTGATATAGATGAGACTTCATTTTTTCTGTTGGTTTTTTCTTTTTTTGATTAGGTCAATTCGAACTAATTAAATATAACACAGAAGGCACGGGTTCTAATAGAAACACACCGGTATCTAGGAAGCATTTGATGTTATTTACGAAATGTCAAAAAGCAAATTGATTCCCATAACTATTAATAGATACAGTTCATTTAATAAGGAAAGCGGTTACAATTTAATTACAAGGAGACAAAAAGAATGAAAAAAGATAAGAAAATCAGCGAAAATCGATAAAAATCCTATTTTTTATATCTTTTTACTGTTTTTAAAAGATCGGACTGATTTTTAAAAGGTAAACAAGACGTAATATATTTTGGACAGATGTCATAGCGAGGTAAAACAAAATGACTAGAAAATTATGTTTGCTTCTTATTCCTCTAATGCTTCAGGGAAGTTTAAGTATCCCTTTCCCACGAATATGCAGTAAAAATCAATTCGACAATCATAAATGCTGTTGAATATGCTGAAAAGGAGGCGAACCTATATGAATAAATTTAAAAAGAGGATGAGGTGTGGTATTAGTCTTTTTGGGTTATGGGGCTGCCAGAAAAAACCCGATGTTACAACACTGCTTTATGTTGTCCCCGCAACACCAGAGGAATATGTGGCTGATTGCTTCTCGAAAGGATTTCTTCATTTTTCGGATAAAGGGGACTATGTATTAGATGAGTTTGGGTTTGAACATTTGCTCAGTTGGACACCTGCTGGCACTAAGGAAACTAAGTACTATACGAGTAAGGATGGTGTGTCCAATGAGGAATTATCCAAAGATAAGTTTGTTGATGGGGAGCAGATTGTCTTCGGCTTTGACCCCAGGGAGACTTATTCTTCTGCTGGCGTTACTTGTGTTTGGAAGTACAGCGATATTCTTCTAACACAATGGGTTGAGGTGAGAGGAAAGTTCATTGGCAAGGATTTGATCCAATTTATTTCGAATCGAAGCCAAAATGGACAATATATTTGGATTGGAAAGGAGGAAGGCAATACCTTCACCCATGATTTCAAGCCATCCAAGAAGAAAAAAGATACTGAGTATATAGCCCATGCGAAAGTGACTGCCAGTGGCGGACTCGTTTATTGTTTCTTTACGGAAGCAGAGTAATCCAAATAATCGAATAATCATAAGACGGTCTAGAAAACTAGGCTGTTTTTCATTGTTTCCTATAAAAACTATTTTCAAAGGCGTATACTGAACAAAAGAAGACTAGTCATAGCTTCTTGCTTGGTGTACTTGAAAGGAAAAGTGGAGCAGCCAAGGCTCCGAACAAAGATGATGCGAAAGAAAATCTTATCTCTTTCACTTCTTCTCTCCCTATTTGCCGTTGCTGGATGCGGAAAGACTTCTGATTCTGTTCCTACAAATCCTACCGATACTCCTTCTGCTATTGTAAAGCCGAGCGATAAGCCGACGGAAAAGCCGACAGAGACTCCGACTGTTAAGCCTACGGAAGCTCCGACTCAGAACCCGACAGCAGCTCCTTCTGTCTCACCAAGTGAAAGGAAGACCATCAAGCTTTCTGGTTTATCCTATGCAACCATCGGCGAGCAGGTCACTCTGACTTCCTCTGTCGAAGGTGTATCTTATACTAGTTCGAATACTCTTGTCGCTACTGTTGCTGATGGGGTTGTTACCGCTGTTAAAGCAGGCGATGTCATCATCACTGCCCATAAGGATGGATACAAAGACGGTACTTTTGCTAGGACTATCCTTGATCCAGTCTCTGCAGTCGGAAATACAGCCCTTGAGACTTCTCCCACTGTTTATAAGACCAAAGGTGTTGTCCTTGCCAAAGGAAACTACGGATTCATTCTTGCCGATAAAAACGGCAGGGAGAATGCTGTCTATGCCTACGGAAAGACAAATGCAAACCTTGTCAACGTCGGTGATTATGTGGTTACGGAGGGTACCATTGATAATGGTGACTATGGCTTCGAGTATAAGCTGAACTCCGTTATCGTTCTTACTTCTGAATATACAAAACCAGTCATTAGCAATGATCCTGTCATTATCACTCCAGACGTTTTAGATGGATATAATGGGAAAGGTATTCTTTATGGTATTGTTAAAGATGGTACCATTTCAGAAAGTACTGGAAGCAAAGGACAGAAGTACACCAATGTCGATTATCCAGAAGGCATTGGCGGAACAAATATGTTCAGTTTTGATATTGCCTATGATTATGAAATCGGCACCTATGATGTCTATGGCTATCTTTGCGCCAAGACCGCAAGTGGTAATCGGAGAACTTTCATTGCCGAAAACGATGGATGAAAGACTCCTTCGAAGGGTGAGCCGACGAAGATTACAGTAGCAGCCGATAATGGTGTCGTTACAATTGGAAAAGGAGAGACTTTGCAGTTCTCTGCTTCGGTTGAACCTTACTATGCTACAAAGGAAGTCGCATGGTCTGTCACTGGAAGCGATAAGGCATCCATTGATGAGAACGGACTTCTTTCCATCTCCGCAGATGCAAACGCTGCTGACTTAGTTGTCACAGCTACTACTAAGTTCGCTGGTGGAACTAAGACTGGAACCTATAATCTCAAGATTGTTGATAAGAGCATCACTATCAAGACGCAGGATCTTGTTACAGTCGGTGAAACCATTGATCTTTCTGTCACCCTCTCCGAAGAAGGTAAAACTCCTAACATTACCTATAGTGTCGACAATGCGGAAGTTGCTGAAATCATTGATGGAAACAAGCTCAAGGGCTTAAAGGCTGGCAGTGTCACCTTGACTGCAAAGAGGAATGGTTATTCTAATGCCACCTATTCTATCGATGTCTTAGATACGATCTCTGCTGCTAAAGCTTCTGCGAATGAATCTGATGTTACTTTAAAAGGTGTTGTTAAGGCAGTTGATGGTTTTGGCTATATCCTCGCAGATGCCAATGACTATGTTTATGTCTATGCCCAGAAGGCAGCGGTTCAGGAAGGCGACAGGGTTAAGTTCGAAGGAAAAGTGAAATTTGATTCTACTTTACCCTATGTCTTTGAATTAATGCAGACCAGCGTCACTGTCCTTGATCCAGAGGACTACCAGGCTATTGCTTCTACCTACGAAGCAAGTGTTAGGGACGCCGCTGCTCTTGCTGCTCTGACTATCAAGGATGGTGCTAAATTTGTTTCAATTTCCGCTGTTTCTGTCGCTTCTAGTTCCTTTGATTTAGGCGAGAATAGTGTCAAAGTGGTTGGCAAGAATGTTGCTGATGGCTTCTATGATGTCAAAGGTTATATTTATCTCAATAATGCAAAATATTATAGGTATGTGACAGAAACTCAGGCTGTTACTCGTCCTTCTGCAACTGCTCTTACCTTCAAGCTTGGCGAGAAAGCAAATATCCAGTTAGGAAGGACTCTTACTTTAGAAGTCGAGCAGGCTCCGCTTGGTGCTAGGGATGAGCTTACTTGGTCTGTATCCGAAAATGCACACGCTACGGTTGCAAAGGGTGTTGTCACTCTGACCGATGAAGCTGCTGTTGGAGATACTTTCACTGTTACTGTTGCTTCTTCTGTTAATGCTGAAGTCAAAGCCACTATCGCTGTCACCGTTATTGCTAAGGCTGCTACACAGACTGTTGAAATCAATGCCAATGAATTCACTCCTACTGGAGGAAATGCTGTAATAGATACTACCATTAAGAACATTAAATTTAATTTGTCAAAAGGAATTGCTACTGCCGACTATCTCAATGTATATAAAGGCCAGTCTTTGACTATCTCCATTGCATCTGGATCAATTACCAAGATTGTCTTTACTTGCACCGCTAAAGACGCAGCAAAGCAAGGACCTGGATGCTTCGAACTCACTTCTGAAAAAGGTGCTTATAGTTACTCTGGGTACGATGGAACTTGGACACTGGATGAAGGCACGAATTCTATTTCTTTCAAGGCTGTTTTAAATCAAGTCCGCATTTCTAAATTCACCATTACCTACAAAGCCTAGCCATTTTCAGAAGATTAGATTAGAGATGTTAAGGGGGAGCCATCGAAAGATGGCTCTCTTTTTTTTCTGGGCTATATGGAAATTCTGACTGAATCTCACGAGTCTCGGCTTTTGAAAAACTAAATGAATTTTCCTTTTATGGCAAAGAATTTCTTTGATTCAGAATTTATCATAGAACACTAACCTAAATTTTGATTTTAAAAACCTTTGTTTTTAAGATCCTATAAATAGAGGCTTGATAGATGAATTAATGCTTTTAAAAAGGAAAATTGCTATTGATATTTCGGGGGGAGGTATAAATTCATTATAAGTGGTAATCACAAATGAAATTAAGACAAATCCGATATGTTCTCCCCCTTCTTGCTTTTCTTACAGCTTCTAGTTATGGATGTTCGAATAAGATAGAAAACAATCCTTCTGACACAGGCAATCCGCTTTCAGCTACTAGCGTAAAAGGAAATGCTAGCAATTCGGAAAGTAACAACAAAGAAGAAGCCAGCAGTGAAAAATTCCTTTCCTTCTCTGTTCTGGATGAATCAGCAAAAACATGCAGTGTAGCTGGCTATAAAGAAGATTCTACTGGTGGTGAACCAACAGATGTTGTTATCCCCTCTGCTCATGATGGATATAAAGTTATATCTATTGGAGACTATGCCTTTTGGAACAAAAAGATTAAGTCCATTAAAAGGCAAGAAGGAGTAGAAACAATTGGAGAGAATGCTTTTACTGGATGCGACAATCTGTCATCGGTCACTCTTCCATCTACAATCACCTCATTAGGACGGAGTAGCTTCTCTCAATGTTCTTCACTGGCAGAGATTTCTCTTCCTTCAGCCTTGGAGTCTATTGGTAAATGGTGCTTCAGCTATTGCTCTTCTTTATCTTCCATTGCTATCCCCGACAAAGTTAAGACCATTGAGGAGCATACATTTGAAGAGTGCCTATCTTTGTAAAACGTCACCTTTGGAAAAGGAGTAGAAACAATTGGAGAATCTGCTTTTTATAAGAATGGAATCGAAAGTCTCACTCTTCCAGGAAATATAAAGACTATATCTGCTCGTGCGTTTGAAGAATGCGAGTCTCTTACTGGAGTTGAGTTCTCAGAAGGCCTTACCACTCTCGGATCTCTAGCGTTTCTTAATTGCAGCAGCTTACAAGAAGTTGCACTTCCGGATAGCTTAACAGAGTTCGTGTCAGGCTCATCTTCTTTTGGTTCTGGATCTCAGTTCGAAGGCTGCAGCTCTCTTTCTATTGTCTCCTTAGGCAAAAAAATGACGACTATTCCCGAAGAAAGGTTTAGGAAATGTGTGAAACTAACTAAAATCTATATTCCAGCAAGTGTTCAGGAATTGAAATATCATTCGTTAGGCTATCCAACCAGTGTTAAGGATATCTATTATGGCGGAAGTGAATCTCAATGGAACAAAGTTGAAATCGGTGAATACGATAAAAACGATATTACCTCTTCTGCAACCATTCACTACAATTCAACGGGATTACCGGAATAACGCCTAATATCCGGAATAAAGAAAACTTTGAAAAAACAGATTCTTCCCTCAGTGCTAGAATCTGTTTTTTCATTGTTTACTATAAAAACTATTTAGAGCAGAATAGTTTGATTTTGGTTGTATTGAATTAGAAAGCAAACTTTTTATGAACTACTTATTGATGAAATTGAATAAATATTTCAGTTTATAAAAAAACAAGGAATAATTAATCTTTGCTATGCTATAATCATAAATGGAGTAGCTATTATCTTTATCAAAAACATTGAAATTAATTCGTAAATTTATTGAATTCTGTGTTTCTTTTTCTTTTTCAAATTAATAATTTCAGTATTTGAAAAAAGAGGAAAGTAGCTATAAAAGAGGTTTTCATTATGAGGATTCAAGAAGAACTGCTTAAGAGATTCGATGAACTAAAGGAAAATGCAGAACGAGAGAAAAATCACTGCCTTTACTGGAATAACGGAATATTTAGGATTCCGGACCGAAAAAGCGATGCACGCTATCCCTATGTGAAAGACGGAAGGGTTCTTTGGGCCCACGCCTGTGGAAAGATAAGTAGGAGCGAATCGGATTTCTTCTATTTTCCTGATACAGTGGAAGGCGAGACCTCTTTTCTTTCCTTTTTTCTTGGCATAAAAGGTAAGAAATCCTATTATCCTGTTTCCCTTTTTGATTTTGATCGGAACCTTTTCGAACAAGATGTGGAGAGAGGCGTTTTCTTCTCTTACCATTCTGTCACTTATATTTTGAAAACAGCTGGACTTGCTTATCTTGTCACTAGGACCTTAGATGATAAAAAAGAACTGCTGATTTATGGAAAGATTATGAATTGTTCGGATAAAGAAGCGGAAGTCTATTCTTCTAGGTTTAGGAATCCAAGGCTCAGGCATTCTAATTACTCTAGTGTAGAGACCAAATGGTTTAAGAAGTGCGAGTATAAGGAAAATCGCTTCCGTTTTGATACTACGGAAGATCTCTCTATCGAGGAGCATCTCTTCCATCATTATTGGCTGGAAAGAAGCACCGCAAATGTTGAAAAAAGGGAAAATACGACTTCCCGTTTAGCCTATTGTGATTCGAAAGTCGGAGATAAGAATTCCTCTCCGTGTCTTTTAAAAGGCGGGTTTAATGAAGAAAAGAATATTACTTGCTTTTCTGACACGGCCATAGCAGGCGATTTCCTAAAGAGCACGTTGCAGCCTAAGGAATCCAGTGAATTCTCTTATCAGCTTACTTCAGCGAATGATTTCCTTTCTTTGAAAGAAATTAAAGAATACCTTTCTTCTCTTCCATTGGTAGAAAAAAACTATGATAGGTTCTCCTTCCAAGAAGGAAACGAGATGGATGCTGATAAATTCACCAACTTCTCAAAAAGGCTTCTAAAACAGGTTGATTACTGTGCTTCTACAAAGAATAGTACGCTGAGAATGCTCGGCTTCCGTGATATCTTTCAGGCTTTAGAAGCGGCCGTTATCTTTAATCCTAGTAGGGTAAGAGAGAAAATTTTAGGCTGTCTCGATTATGTGTCCATAACCGGAAGATGCCCTCGTCAGTTTGCTTGGTCCGATGGAGAAAGTGTACGGATTGATTCCCGTGAGTTCATTGATCAAGGATTATGGGTCGTGGATTGTCTTTATCAGTATCTTTCCTATACGGATGATTTCTCCATTCTTTCCGTGAAGAGAAGATACATTGAAATCAATCCGGATGGAACTTGCTGTTTTGCGAAGGAACAGGATGATGTTTTATCTCACTTGAAGCGAATCAGGAATTATCTTATTGGAAATATTGATTCTAAGACTGGATGTCTGAAGGCTCTCTATGGAGACTGGAATGACGCCATCGATGGCTTAGGAAAGACAAAAGGAAAACCAGGTTTTGGTAATGGTGTCTCTATCATGGCTACCTTCCAGTTGTATTCCGCTTTGACAAAGGCAATGGAGATTTTCTCTTCTGTAAAGAAGGATGAAGAATGGATTGAAAAAGCAAAAGAAGCAAAGAAGAAAGTCGATAGTGGCCTTTGGAATCATGCCTTTGTTGAAAAAGACGGAAAATGGAAAATCATCCATGGCTGGGGTAATGATCAAACCTTCTTTGTCGGATCCTTTGATGATATCGACCATAAGAGTCGTGATACTTTGACTTCCAATTCTTTCTATATTCTTAGCGGATTCTATAAATCTCATCCAGAATATGTTCCGGCTGTATTAAACGCTTATCATAATCTGGAAGGAAAATACGGCTTTAAGACCTTTGACCCCTTCTTTGGAAAAGAGTCTTCTTCTGTTGGACGCATCGTCAATCTTCCAAAAGGAACAGCTGAGAATGCGGCTACCTATATCCATGCTAGTGTGTTTGCCTTAGATTCTCTTTTCATGATTAATCAACCGGAAAGGGCCTGGAAAGAAAGGAATAAGCTTGTCCCGTTTACTCATGAGTTCATATCGACAACACCTTTCGTTATGCCAAACAGTTACGTCTACAATCCGGAAATCGGTTGTGACGGAGAAAGCAGGAATGATTGGTTTACCGGTAGTTCATCCACTCTTTTAAAATCTCTTGTCCGTAATGCATTTGGCTTTGATCCTCATTTAAATGAACTCCATATCCATCCAGCAACCTATTTCCCATTTGAAAAAGCGGAAATGAAAATCAAATTCCGAAATAAAACAATCGTTCTTCGTTATAAAAAGTCTAACAAAGGTAGGAATATTTTACTCAACGGAGAAAAACAGAACCTTGTTGAGGAACAAGGAGGCTTTAGAAAAAAGACGGCTATTATCCCATATTCCCTTTTGAAAGAAGATTCCATTATCGAAATAGAAGCATAAAAAAGGCCTGCCCTGGTTTGTAAAAGGGGCAGGCTTTTTTAAAGGTTAGGCGCGAGAGAACCTGTCTTTTGCTGCGCTGTAGATGGTATCAAAGCTGGATTCGACAGTTTTTGAACTTTGCTGTAATAGTCCTAAGAAAGGGCGATTGCTGCTAGCAACCCAAGCGTTGGAGATGTATCCGTTCAGGTAGATTTCGGCTTTTGAATCATCGGTTGCTGCTTTTGTCACGCTGTTCTTCCTATCCAGGTAAGAACTGATATATGGATTTGAAGTGTCAATAGCGGAAGGATCTGTGTTCTTATAGGCTAAGAAGCCATGAGATTTGTTTGTAAAGTTCGAAAGAGACCAGTTACTGATCCTTGTTTTGATGAAGGACTTGGCTAAATTCTGTTTTTTGCTGGAAGCTGGTATCGCAATGTACTGGTCACTTCCGATGACATAGGAAACATCCGTATCTTTGGCACCATCGAATACCGGTGTTTTCCTTAACTTCCTTTCGAAGCCGTCCGGTTTCGTTCCGTATTTGAGAGTTTCGTTGTAAATCCAGTCCCCATCGAAGATCCTAGCTGCTTTTCCATTGAAGAAATCCTGTTGTGCATCATGGTTCGAATAAGAAAGGGAACCACTGATATAGGAGGAAACCTGTTCTGTTGTCGGATTGCCGTTATCATCCACGGCTTTGATAGTCACATCTCCGAACAATGTTTTCCAGTAATCTACAACTTTCTTTAAGGAGGAATAAGCGGATTCACTGTTCTTGTAATTGAAATTTTCTGCGCTTGAATAGTTGTAGAAGTCTTTGACTTTATCGTATCCGGCTAACTGCCTCCACCAATTGAAGATGGCATAGTCGAAATAGTCCGTATTATCTCCAGTGAAGACAAATGGTTTTACGCTTGCTGCATCATCGCCTTTGACTTCGACTGGGTTTTCCAGAATTTGCTTGACTAAGGCAGTCAGTTCACTTGTTGTAGTCGGCACTTTCCAATTGTTTTCCTCAAACCTTTTTGCGTTGTAATAGATTCCACCGAATCCACTTGTCCAAGGAAGACGATAAACATGCTCTTCTTTATTGACGTTCAGCTTGAGCGTGTTTTTGAATTCGTCATTTACTTTTTCTTCGACAGTCCTTCCGTCAACGGTTTCCTTCCTTAGGTCATCTAAGGAAGCGAACTTTCCTTGATAGGCATAGTTTCTCCATCCGTTATCGGTAGCAATATATAAATCATCTGGATTATTCTTAGAAGAAAGGTGTTTGTTGATTAGGGTTTTGACTTCATATTTAGCCGTAAGGTTGACTTTGTAGCCCTCATTCTCACTTTCCCATTTATCAATGACATCCTCTAGCCATTCGCTTCCCCAGCCGGCATCATAGAGAATGACATTGAGTGTTCCTGTGTCATTCTCGCTTGTCTTACCACCGGAGCATCCAGCTAAGAGCGATAAAGACAAAATACTAATCCTTCCGATTTTTACTTTTTTCATGTTCGCCTCCTTTTTCAGTTAGTGAAAAAACAGCACTATCATTGTAAAGCCCATGGAAACCGCTTGCAATAATTTTTATAAAATAAATATTTTTTTTGCTTCCGCTCTATAAATATAGGTTGAGAAATGGAATTGCACGAAAAACAAGAATTTTATCTTTTTGTTTAGTTTGTAAAAAAATACTTGTGTGATAGAAAAACACGATTTATAATGTAAGCGCTATGAAAAAATATATCAAAACTTGGTTGGTTCCTTTTCTGCTACTATCTTGTGCTCTTCCCTCTTGTGGAGAGAATTCTTCTGGATCGGAGAATGCCCCATCGGAGGAAACTTCTGTTTCTCAGAATGGAGCAGAAAAATTCAAAGTCGGAGACGATTATCACAAACTGGAGAACGTAGAAGAAGACATTGTGAATGGCTTCTATGATGGATTTGATAGTCTGGAAAAGAAAAACTGGCAGGGTTTAAAAGGATATTGGGGTGCAAATAACGGAGGAGTATCCCCCGAGAATGTTTCCATCACGGAAGAGGGGACTCTTGCTCTTGGCGGAAATGGCCTGCATTACAGCAAAAACGAAATTGAAAGTTTTGGTCAATACAAAGACGGAAGAAAATGCGGCGCTTCTTTGATTTCTAATTTCAAAGCTCTTCCTGGACATTATGAGATAAAAAGGAAAGTACATCCACGTATTGGAGCATGCACTGCCTTCTGGACTTATAGTAATCGTCCAGTAGAAGGAGAAAGTGAAAACGAAAACGCGGAAATCGATGTCGAGCTACCAGGTGGTTCTAAGTCTGGAAAGATAACCTATAAGAAAGCTCTCTATACGAACTGGGTAACGGAGAAGGCAAGCGATTCTATTGAGGCCGATGTCTCAGACACAAATCAGGATACCATTGCCTACAATGATAACCAATGGCATACTTTTGGATTTGATTGGTACACAGATCCTGGTAGGGTGGTTTATTTTTGTGACGGTAAAATCACAAATGTTTCGACTACTTTTGTTCCGACTCTGGCAGGAAGACTCTGGGTTGGCGTCTGGTTCCCGAATGGCTTCACAGGAAATGCTGCTTTTGAACGGGACTATAGGTTTGTTGACTATATCAAATATAATCCTTTCAAAGATCAACCTTATACCGATTATGATGCAATTCCTTCTGGATCTTTATCCTCTGCTCCGGATTCTATTTATCAAAAGAAACCAATCAAGACACCTGTTTCCAATAAAGTCAGCAATGGAGACTTTGAGTATGCTGGAAAACTGGATTCCTCCTCTTCCTCTGCTTATGATTCAGCATTAAAGAGCCGTGGCTGGACTTTTACGAAAAAAGTCAGCGAAAAGAAAGCTCAGAAAGAAGTTTGTTGGATTGAAAACGGCACTAGGAATCAGACATACTCTGCTTTTGTAAAGGATGGCGGTGTGCTTCGACAGACGATTGAAGCTGTATATGATGGATATGAATTCGATTATGAATTCAAGGCTAAGACGGAAGGAACAAAGGGAGGCACTGTCTCCTTCCAATACTATGGAGCGAATGAAGAAACGACTCTGGATACCTATTCTGTAAATGTAAATTCCTTAGAAGGCGATATATTCAAGGGAACCTTGAAAGCACCAAAGGGAACGGAAAAAATCCGCATTGAAGTCCGCGCTGCTGAGAACGGAAATAAAATCAGGTTGGATGATATTGCGGTAACGGCTAAATAAAATGAAAAGCATCATACCAACAAGGAATGAAAACGAGGAGAAACTTTCTCTGGTTTCTTCTCTTCCGGAAAAAAGTCGAACCCATTTGACAAAGAAGAAACGGGATTATCTTTTTGTTTTCCTGATGCTTCTTTATCCTCTTGCCCAGTTTATTTTCACTTGGAGTTTTGTTAATATCCGTTCCTTATTACTTGCTTTCCAGAAAGGTACGATTAACGGATACGAGTGGGTTGGGTTTGAGACACTAGGAAGAGTTTGGTATGATTCTTTCCACAATTATGCGAATACCACAGGTGTTTCCTGGTTGAATAACTCTTCGGTTATTATTCTGAATTCCTTAGGATTCGCCTTAATCACAATCTTTATTTCCCTTCCTCTTAGCAGGCTTTTCTCCTATTTCCTCTCCAAGAAAATGCCTCTCGCTAATCTCTTCCGGATCATCTTCTTCCTTCCGAACATCATTCCAGTCGTAGTACTTACCTTCGCCTTTAAAATGGCCTATCAACCAAATGTCGGCTATCTCTACCCTCTGGTCAAAGCACTTGGTATATCCGAAACTGCTTCCAAGGTCTATCCTAGGTCACAGATTATCGTCTATCTTTATTGCATCTGGGCTGGACTTGGGTACAACATTATCCTTCTATCTGGTGCAATTGGACGTATTCCAAAAGAGTTGCTTGAGTCGGCAAAAATTGATAATTGCGGTTATTTCAAAGAATTCTTCCACGTTGTGGTACCTAGGATCTGGCCGACAGTGGTCACGCTAGTCATCTTAGGAAGGACGAATGTCCTTACTCTTTATCTCCAGCCTCTTTTCTTAACGGGTGGAGAAGGAAATACCTGGACCATATCTTTGCAGATCTGGGATTCTGTGGAATCACGGAATCCAAAGGATTTATGCGAAGCGGCAGCAAAAGGCCTCATTTTCTCTGCTATCTGGTCTCCGGTTATCCTTTTGACAAGAAAACTTAGGTCGAAGAAGTATAGTGAGGTGGATTACTAATGCTTAAGGTTGAAAATATCTCTGCCTCAAAGCAGAACGAAAGAACAAAGCCAAAACGAAGCGTTTCCTATCAAACAACGAAGTGGATTGTCTTTGTTATCTTTCTTGTCTATGCTGTGACGCTCTGCATTCCTTTTATCTGGAGGCTTTTAAATTCCTTTAAGACAAACCAAGATTTCAATTCTGGCAATGTCTGGGGATTTCCGCGGCAGTTTGAAGGCTTGAACTTTATAGAAATCCTGAAATACAAAGTTGTTACGATTGGAGGAACCGAGGAGACGATCTGGGAAAGGTTCCTCTGGTCCTGTCTGACGACTTTTGTTGGTACGATTGTCAATGTCTTCTTCTCTGCTGTAGCTGCCTATGTGTTAGCAAAATATAAGTTTCCAGGAAGAGACATCATTTACGCCGTTGCGATCTTTGCTAGGGTAGTTCCGATTGTCGGTACTTTGCCTGCTCAAGTCAATAGGATGGAGTTCCTTCATCTCGATGATTCTTTCTTCGGTGTTATCTTCCTTTATTCTGGATGCTTCGGATTTAATTTCATCAGGCTCTACTCGGCTTTTAAGTCGATTAGCTGGTCTTATGCTGAGGCGGCTGGAATGGATGGAGCGAATCGTTTCTCAATCTTTTTCAAAATCAGGCTTCCTAGGGCAAAAGGACCGATTATTGCTTGCTCGATTCTTCAGGCGATTACCCTATGGAACGACTATTCGACTCCGTATCTCTTTATGCCTAGCCACTATACGTTAGCTGTCGGCATCTATGAACTTCAGAGTGAATTTAGGGGTGACGGAAACTATCCTAGGATGTTCTCAACTGTCATTATTGCCCTTGTTCCGGTTCTGATTCTTTATTCCTGTTTCCAAAAGAAGATTATAGAAAATACTAATGCAGGAGGATTAAAAGGATGAAAAAGTCATTGGTTTTCTTGGCGAGTGCAGGGTTGTTATTTGTTACTGGCTGCAAAGGCGGAACAACAAGTGGTTCTGTTCCTCCTACTAGTCAGGATAAGCCGTCCGCAAGCGAGAAGAAAGAAGAGACGATTAGTTTTGAAAAGGATACGTATAGCGTTAATCCAAAAGACAAAGTCGTTATCAAGGAAAACGTGGAAGGAGTTACTTATTCTTTCCAAGGAGGTGCTCCGGAAGGCGTTACCCTGAATTCCAAGACTGGTGAAATTGACTTTGATGCTTTTTCCAATCCAATTCCAGAAAAAGTCTACATTGCTACTTACAAGGGTAAGAATGCTACTACTTTAGTTAAATTTGTCAGGCAACAGGAAAAACCTGTTCTTACTTTCTTGAATGTCAGCGAATACCTTGTGGATGGAGATGCTGTCACTTGCTCTGCTAAGACCGAACAAGGCAGAGAATACGCTGTCAGCTATTCTTTGAAAGAAGATATCAGCGGCATTAGCATCAATGCAGAAACAGGAAGAGTCAGTTTCTCTTCGTCGGTTGCCGATGGAACTCGCTTTGTCGTTGTCGCTGAAAGCCAAGGTGAAACCAAGGAAAAAGGTTTCGTTGTCAGGAAAGATCATATTATCACTTCTGATTCTGAGGTTATTCTTGAAAAAGGTTCCAAAGAAGATGCTTATTTCGTTCTGAACTTTAACGGCAATACAACGGCAGAGGCGGAAACCGAAAGGGCAGATGTCAAGTTAGTTGTCGATGGAGCTGTTCAGGAAGTAAATGGATTCTCCTATGATAAACAGACAAAGACAGTGAAGCTTCCTGCTTTATATCTTTCTACTCTTGCTAGCGGAGAACATAACTTCAAGGTTACGACAAAGCGGAACACGGTTGCTCTTTCCTTAGCCATTGCCGATAAGATTATTTACAATGCAGAAGACTTTGGTTCCATCTTCGAACCGGATTATTCGAAGGAAACACCATCCTTTAAGGAAAATTCCTTAAGCGGTTATTATGCACTTGGATGCAACATTGATTTTTCTTCCTATATTTCCGCTAAAGGCGACTGGGCACCGATTGGCGCTTACAACGATGGTGTCTATGATGTTCCCTTCTCTGGAACATTGAACGGTAACGGATACACACTCACTGGATTCTCCTATTCTGGCATGGCACCGGTAAACGGACTCTTTGGCCGTAACACAGGAACGATCAAGAATTTGAAACTTCAAGGAGCCATTGCGACTGTCAAATCCTGGTCTGGTGCATTAGTTGGAAATAATAGTGGAACGATCGAGAATGTTATCTTGGATGTAAGCTTGAGGAATGATGGCCAGAATGCAACTGGTGTTCTTTGCTCCGTCAATCATGGACAGATTCAGAACTGTTTCTCGGTAAATGGACAGGTCAAAGGAAACCTGGATCCGAGTCTTTCTTGGAAACAGAGCGGCCTTCTTGTTGGCCTGAACGAAACCGATGGTTCTATCAAGAATTGCTTTGCACTTGGTGAGGGACAGATCTTCGGCTACAGCAATAATTCGGAAGTGACGACTGAGACTGCTGGAAAGGTATTTGCAACTTTGGAGGAAAGGAAAGCCTACGATTACTCTTCTCTTCCAAGCCGTTATTTCACGCTGAATGAGAATGACCTCCCATCCCTAAAGACCTTATCGATTCCTCATACTCCTGGATACTTTGAATTTGCCGCTCTTCCAGAATACGCTCTCAAAGGCGATAGTATTCCTCTTTCAAGGAACATCAAACCTCAAGAAAGAGAAGCGGAATACAATACTTACGTGACTTATAGCATCGAAGGAGAGGCTTACGGCGCTAAAATTGTTGATAAGTCTTTATCTTTAGCAGAGGTCTCTGTTCCGAAAGAAGGTGCAACGCTGAGCATTAAAGCAACCTTGAAGTTAGATGAATACGGAGTCGATATCACTGCAAATGCATCGATTCTTGTCTATGATTCTATCAGCGGTCTTGTTATCTCCAATACCGAAGATGTTATTGCTGCAGGTGACACGATTGAGCTAAAGACAGCTACCACTCCAAGGAGTACTCTGGAAGCAAGCTTCACCGCTACCACTTCTGTCGCTTGGAAATCCTGCTACTTTACTTTGGCAGGAAATAAGCTGACTGTCAAAGACGATTGTCCGGATGGACTTGATATCAAAGTAACGGCATCTGCGATTGGTGAAACGGCTGAAAAGACCTTCACAGTCAAGAAACTAACGGCTGTTAAGGGATCGAATGTTATCCATTATGGAAATGATGCTTCTGACTTTGCCTATACAATCGATGGTATCTCGGATACCATCAGCAGTATCACCATGGATGGTAAAATCATCCAGAACAGCGAATATACTCTCAATGGCAATACTTTGAGCTTGAAGAAGACATCTATTACGGAAAGTGATGTTCAGCATACTATCAAAGTTGTTGATTCCAATAGCAATGTCTATCGATTATTTGCAACCTTGACGAGCGAAGATAAAGTGGATGAAGCTTGGCTGAATAATTGCTTTGGTGCTGACGGCTATAAGAAGATTGCTTCCAGGGAAGACTTTAATAAGTACTTTGCTGTGGATGGACAAGAACATGAAAACCTTGTAGATAATAGGGCACGCTCTGCTGTCTATGCTCTTACCTGCGATTTGGATTTCACAGGTGTTGATTTCCATGCTATCGGAAACGGACTCGATGGCAGTGAAGAGGGTGTCATCTTTAATGGACAATTCTATGGACTTAACCATGTCATTAAGAATGTCACAATTCAGAAGGATGGCTCTAGTTGGTGTGATGGCTTCTTCCGTCAAATCGGTGGGGAAGGTATCCAAGCTATTGTTCAGGATATCAATTTCGAGAACTGCAACATTAGCAAAGCGGGCGGTAACTTTACCGGTGTCCTTTCTTCATTTGCAGGTGATTCTGCTAAGATCCGTAATATCAATGCCTTTGGCTGCTCCGTTGTTTCTGGAGACGATACTCCGTTTAACCATCAAACGGCACTTGGCGGTCTCGTTGGAAAGAGTTGGTCTAGCAATATTAAGTATTGTACCTATAACGGATATAATATTAATAGGATAGGCCAAATAAACTAATGAACGAAGTAATTGGAAAAAATCAATCCATTGCCCGAACCAGGAATAACCGGCTTGTATTATCCAGGCTGAGAGAAAAACCAAGGAGTGGAACCGAGCTGGCAGATAAGCTTTCGTTATCGAACGCAACTGTCAGTTCGATTCTCCGATCTTTAGACAAAAGCGATATCATTCGCGTTTGTGAAAATGAACCTTCCAACACGAAGGGAAGAAAACGGGTTTCTTATTGCATCAATGAAGGGTATGGATTGATTCTTGTCTTTTCTATCACGAGCTATCACTCTCATCCTATTATTTCGAATCTGTTAGGTGAGAACCTTTACGAATCGGATCACGAAATTCCGAACTATTCCTTTTCTGTTTTTGAAAAGGAAATTGCAAATGTCGAAGAAGTTCTTAAGAGATCTCGGTTTAAGAATATAACGATTCGGAGTGTTATCATTTCTCTTCCTGGACTTGTGAATCAGAAAACGGGTGCGCTTCAGGTCTCCCCTCAGTTCTCGAATGATCTGTTCTCGAATTCTCATACCCTGATTTCACTCTTTGAAAATGCATTCCATTGCCCAGTGGTTTTAGAGAACGATACGAAGCTTAGGAGGATGGCTGAGCTTGCGAAAGGTTCTTTTAAGAACGGTAATTCTGGACTGCTTGCTTATATCGATTATGGTATTGGTGGAGCCTTTGAGTTTGACGACAAACTTTACTGGGGTGCAAGAGGTTACTCTGGTGAAATTGGAAGACTTGTAGTAAAGACGGATGGTGAGACGCATCATTTGGATGATTTTGCTTCTCTTCGTGTCATTCAAGAGAAGGTCAGTAAGACGAAGGGAAAGAATCTTTCTCTTTCTGAAATCTATGACCTTTTTCAGCAAGGGGATGAAGAAGTTCGGAAAGAAGTCGGAATCAGTGCCAGAAGTGTTGGAAAGGCCCTGAAAGAAATTATCCGGGTGTTTGATATTGATCAGTTCATTCTTTCTGGTGGAATCACCAATTTCGGAGATTTCTATCTCCGTACTGTTCAGGAAGAGACTAAGAGGGCGAACGAGAATGCTATTGTCCGTTTCTCTCATTTGAATAACTATGCTATCTGTGATGGAGCAAAGGAGAGGGGAATCACCAAAGTTCTTTCTTCTGCTCTAAATAATCTAAAAACACAATGAGGTAACCAACATGGAAACACTTCGTCTTGAAAATGTTTGCAAAACCTATAAGGCAAAGAAAAGAAAAGAGCAGGATGTCGAAGCAGTTAAAAACTTTAGTCTGACTGCAGATGATGATGAGTTCATCGTATTTGTGGGACCTTCTGGCTGCGGTAAGAGCACGACTCTGCGTAGGATTGCTGGCTTTGAAGAAATCACAAGCGGTGACCTTTACATCAATGGACAAAGAAGGAACGATATTGAGCCGAACTACCGTGATATTGCAATGGTCTTTCAAAACTATGCTCTTTATCCACATAGGACTGCCTATCAGAACAGGGCTTTTGGTTTGAAGAACCGACATGTTCCGAAAGAGGAAATCGATAAGCGCATCCATGCAGCTGCAAAGATTCTTGACATTGAGGAACTTCTCAATCGCAAGCCAGGAGCTAGGTCTGGCGGTCAGCGTCAGCGTGTTGCCTTAGGACGTGCTATTGTCCGTCGTCCCAAGATCTTCCTTTTGGATGAACCGTTATCCAATTTGGATGCTAAGCTGAGAGCGACAAGGCGTGTTGAGATTACACGTCTGTTTGAAAAGCTGAAGACAACTTTCATCTACGTTACGCATGATCAAGTGGAAGCAAGGACAATGGGAAGCCGAATTGTGGTTAGGAACAAAGGTGTTGTTCAGCAGGTGGATACTCCGACAAATATCTTTGATTATCCGAAAAACCGTTTTGTTGCTGGATTTTTAGGAACCCCTCAGAGGAACTTCTATGAAGGAAGGGGACAGAAAAAAGGAAATGATTTTGTCTTCTCTACGCATGGAAAAGAGCTCTCTTTTCCTTTGTCACAAATGAAGGAATTGAATCAGAAAGTACTTGACGGAAATGCTCATAAGAGGATTCTCGGTATTCGTCCTGATGATATCAAAGTATCCGCTGATGGACAACTTAAAACCAAAGTAAATATCTTGGAAGTCCTTGGAAACGAAACGATTCTATATACCGACTTTGATTTAGAAAAAGAGGATGCCTCTAATACAGAAAGTGATACTTCTCTTGTTATTAAGGTTCCAGGACGTGTAGATGCTAGAAAAGACGATATTGTTTCCATTCGGATTCCTTCCGAAAAGATTCATTTCTTTGAAGATGATGAAAAGTATGAAAAGTCGCTCTTTATTTCTCCGCGAAGCAGTCTTTTCGAAAGGAAAGGCTATTTGAAAGAAGAAAATGGTGAATACTATTTCTTACTTGAAAATGGAAGGAAGCTGTCTTTAGACTTCCTCAAGAAAGAAGAACTTCATCCTGTCTATCAAAGCGGCACCCATCGAGTGAAGAGGGGGCTTAATCCGGATTCTATTTCTTTCCAAGAGGATGGTGAAATCGAAGCAATTTATGAAGGGGATGGAATCTACGGAACAAATCGTCTTTCCCGTCTTGAACTGAATCTGAACTTGGACTATGACGAATCCTTTGATTCACCTGTTTCTCACCTCTATGTTCCTTACAAAGAAGGATATAAGATTGGCGATAAAGTTCGTATCCACATCGATATATCCACTCTCGATTTTATCGGAGATGATCATCTTTCTGTCTATGATAGGAAAGAAAAGACAAAGGAAATTTCTGAATACAAAATCAGTGAAAGGTAAAGAAAAAGGGTTGTCTTTCCAAGTCTGGAGACAGCTCTTTTTATGAATTCGGTGTTTTGAATAGTTTTGATTCGGTGAAATGATGAACTCTTTTAGTCTTTCAGATAGTTAATTGGAATAATAAGAATTCCTTCTTTTGTCTTATAACAGGGACCATGACTTGTTACAATGGCAGAAAATAAAGGTGGCTTGTTTCCGCTTGAAATCCTCTTTGATTGGAAGCGGCTTAAAGAAGAAATACCAGCTTTGATATTATCTGGTGAATAAATTTTGATTTCAATGGCAGCATAGTCTCCATTTGGTATTTCGATGATAGCATCGACTTCTTGACCATTGCTGTCTAAGTAGTGCTTCCTGACGCCTTGGATGGATTGGGAGTAGATGGATAAGTCATGGATAGCAAAATCTTCAAAGAAAAGACCGAAGGAATTTAAGTCGTTAAGCAGATCCCCAGGCTGGATTCCTAAGGAAGCAAGTGCCATGGAAGTGTCATAGAAATGATAGGTTGGAGAAACACGGACTGAGACAGAAGAACGAAGGTTCCTATTCTTTGCAGGCCTATCGTAAATCAGGAATATGTTCTTAAGAATGTTTAGGTAAGAGCTTAGTGTATCCTCATCCAGGCTTTTTCTTTCTCCTGAGGACAGAATATCTTTCACCATCGTTGTCTTTTTTGCTTCGGTAGAGATATTCCGTGCGACTTCTTTTAAAACTGATTTTAAAAGGTCAACATTTTTGTTCTGGAAGAATTCGGAAAATTCATCACTTTCTCCCTCCGCTGTGAAAAGAACGTCATAATAGTTTTTCGTTGCATCGATTGCATATTCTTTCTCGGCTTTACAGGAAATCGGCCAACCTCCGCGGCACCTAAGATAGGCAATATCTTTCAATGAAATAGGATTTCCTTCCGGGTAGATCGTAGGAACACTCCTATTTGGATTCTGAAAAAGGGCGGAAAGAGAAACAAGTCCGTTGGATTCTCCTGACTCAAATAAGGACAGTGTCTTGAGATTCAGAAAAGAAACTCTCCCCGCTCCATTATGCTGGATTTTCGATGGATCCAGAGGTGTTGTGCTTCCTGTCAGGATATATTTTCCAAATTCGTATTCTTCATCTAGATCATTTCGGATAAGATTGAAAATCTCAGGCACTTTCTGCCATTCATCGATTAGATGCGGAGAGCTTCCAGAGAGGGTAGAAAGAGGATCGGCTTTAGCCAATGCAATAGCCTGGTTGGATTTCAAAAGAGTTTCGCTTTTTGCAATTGTTCTGCTTAGTGTTGTCTTTCCACAGGCTTTTGGACCTGTGACAATAACACATCCAGATGTGTGCAGCTTTCTTTCCAGCGCCTTTTCAGCGATTCTATAGAAGTGTTTTTTCTTGTTCATAATAATAATCCCTTTTTTATTATAGTATAGATTCGGTGTTTTGAATAGTTTTGATTCGGTGAAATGAATAGCATCGATTCGGTGTTTTGAATAGCTTTGATTCGGTGAAATGAATAATTTAGGTTTCTTTCGGTCCTGTAAAATTTGCTTAATTGAGGAAAAACACTGTCATAGAAAAAGTCCTGTTCCACAAATGTACTGAACCCCTCTAATGGGACCCTATATTGAGAGGATAGAACCTAATTGTTTAGTTTGAAACTTTAAAGGAGTGTTCACTCGGATTTGTTGGACTTAAACATGGTTATTTTTATGCTACAATCAACAAAACAGAGGCGGAACAGAATGAGAAGAATCGATTTAAAAGATAGAACGATAGATCAAAGCAAACTGGAAGAATACGGATTTAAGGTAAAGAACGGTGGCTTGTTTTTGGAAAAGCCTCTTTCCTCTTTTCCTTTTACTGCACAATATACTTTGAAGGATAAGGTGCTGGAATGTCATCTAATCGATAATGACTTTCAAGAAGAATACGAACTCGTCGATTTGGATGGGGTGAGTGGTTATGCAAGTTTTGTGAAAGAGGAATATGAAGCCATTATCAGAGCCATTCTTTCTTCCTGTACCATAAAAAGAAAGAATCAGAAAGACCGGATTATTGAATATATAGTGAATCATTATCAGGATGAACTAGAGCACCTTTGGCCGAAGTTCCCCACGGATGCTATTATCCGGAAAAAGGAAAATAGAAAGTGGTATTGCCTGTTCATGGAATTGGAAGCAAAGAAACTTGGCTTAGAAGGAAAAGAAGTCTATGATGTCAGGAATTTAAAAGGAAACGAAAATAGAATCGCTTCGATTGATAATACACGCTTTTTCCCTGGTTATCATAGGAATAAAAAACATTGGTATACGATTCTTCTAGATGATAGAAGGAATGATAAAGACATTATCGCTTTAGTTAAAGAAAGCTATTCCCTAGCAAGTTAATTTTCTTTAAATATAATAAAACCAACTTTTTAAATTTGAACAAAAGACGAAACTTTATATTATCCTTTCTTGTGATCCTTGAAATAGGATTGAAGCACTTCTAAAGCTTCTTCTTTTAATACACCAGATGTGACTTTTGAATGCCAGAAAGAATGATTAAATACAATCTTCGAACAGTCACAGCTTTCTTCTTTAAGGATTCTAGCTAGATCACTGATCTTGCCAGCAATCCTTATAAAGAATCAAAAGAACAATTCAAGCCCCAAGCTTTGCATATTTGACAAAGCCTTCTCGAAAAAACAGCTGTATTTTAAAATCAAGCATTTAAATATTAGAAAAATCTTCAGTTCCGTTCCCATATTAGGTGAGACCGGAAATGGAGGATTAATCCATATGAGGTCTTATTCTGATCACCGCCAGGCCATAAAGGCGAAGCCAGGTTGAAACTAAAAAAGGCTGCGTTAATCCTAAGGTATGTCTTAGACATACTGGCGGACCTAGCAGCCATCATAAGTTTCATTCTTAGTGTAGTCGGTTAGCCTCTGGATTTCAAGGGTCCGATTGACCTTGAACACCTAGGCTAGCTCATGGCCTGGCGGCCTCAGTCTTACATCTGCTTTAGAATATCGAGATAATCCTTCTTTGTTTTGCACAGTGTACGAGCTGGTTCCTTTTTCTCCTCCCTTCTTAGTTCGTTTTACAATTCAAGGAAGAGAAATTTCGAAAGCAGAAAGAAGATATCTTTGACAAGATAGTCTTATGCTTCTCTTTTCAGCCTATGAGGATAAAGAAGATTCCTTGAAATCGCTGCGAAAGGAGCTGTGATTAGAATAGCAAGAACGGAGACCGATAAGACAATCGTACCTGCTGCTATGACACTCTCTGCATTGGCAGCACCCGATGCTAATAATTGGTTGCCAAAATCTAATAATCCGCCTCCGATTGCGGCTTGGACAGTTGCTTTTGGAAGATAGCTTATGACAACGAAACCTCTTTCTTTCCAGGTCAGCTTTGTTTTCACTAAGCATCCGGTAACGGCTAAACTACGGAAGACAAGGGAAATTAGGAGCAGGAGAAGTGCCGGCAAGAAGTATTTACCCGCATACTCGATTTTGATCCCAGCCCCGACTAAGATAAAGAGGAAGATTTCAGCTAAGTACCAGATTTCATTGAATTTGGTTTTAAGGATCAAGGAAATCTGTTCTCCTTTCTTATGGATAACAATGGCACAGGTAATGATGGAAAGAAGCGAAGAATATCCAAAATGAGGAGAGACAAGGTCTTCTAAATAAGTCAGTCCGAAGCAGATAGAAAGAAGGAGAAGCAGTTTAAAGGTATCGTTCCTCTCCACTTTGTTAAAAACGAAAGATAACAGCCTTCCCAGCAATATTCCGATTCCAACACCGGTAACAATAGAAATCGGAATATTAAGGAAAGTCCTGGCAGATAGATTCCCTCCCTTTTCCCTTGTCAGGAAGCACTGATAGAAGACAATCCTGATAATATCATCAATACTGCTTCCAGCAATGACAAGCTGAGGAATTCCTTTCTCGGTTCCGTATTTTTCATCCCTGAGCTTTGACATCCTTGGTATGACAACAGCAGGGGAAACAGCGCCAAGTACAGATCCTAGAAGAAAACTTTCCGTGTAGGTTAGACCTAAGATCCTCTTTCCAAAAATACCCACTGCTACCCTTTCCGTACAAGCTGGAAGGAAAGACCTTAGGATAGCAGGTCTACCGACTTTCTTTAAATCATACAGATTAAGAGAAAGACCTGCTTTAAGAAGAATGATAATTAATGCGACCTTTCGAATTGGAGAGGAAATGTTCCTGACTCCAGAATCTAAGAAGATAAAAGAGGATCCTACTTTTTCTTGTAATAGAGAAAGAAGAACACCATAAAGCAGATAAAGAACAAGTGGTGGAATACGAATCCTTTTTGCTAGTTTGTTAAGCAGGACGCCTCCGAAGACAATCAGAAATAGAGTGAAAAAGATAGACATTACGATAACCTCCTAAGAAAAAAGCTGATTTCCTCTATGCTGAAAACCAGCATAGACGTCATCAGCTTTATGATCTAAAGCGGTTTGATACCAAGAGGTATCCGGAAGACATCATTTCCGAAAAAATTATAGTAGAAAAGAGAAAAGAGTCAATCTTTATTTGGTAATTTTCAGAGTTGTTCCATCGAAAGTGTATTCGAAGTCACTGGTATTGTAGGTGGTGATATCGTCGCGATTGAAATTGTCGCCATGGATAAAGAAAGCTGCTTTCTTGTTTTCATCGGTTTTATCAAAATAGTCGGAGAGCTTTTCTAATTTGATTTTGAAGTCGATGCGATACATTCCGCCATCTTTCTTTATATAGTCCTGTTTCCGGAAGGCGATAAGAAGATGCTCCTTATAGGATTCGAAGTAAAGAGGAGAGACATCGACTAAGGAAAAGTAGGTCTTATCACTCAGTTTTGCATTCTTTGCAGCAAAGGAAAAGCCTTTGATTTCATAACCGTCTTTCCTCTGATCATGAATACGATAGCTGACTCCGATTCGATCATCTTCGATCTTTCCGTTTCCGTATTGAACAATGATATCAATCGGATTGGAACAGCTTGTAAGCCTAAATACGGGTAACAGAAGAGAAAGTAATTTTTTGTTCATGTGTGTCCTCGTTACTATTTTATCATAGGGGCCCGTATTCTCTTTCTATATTCCTGGAAATACATTGAAAAGAAGTGCTTTGGATTTTTCTAGCTTCCTTAGTGGAGTTACTCCTAATGATATGAAAGTATGAATGGTGGTGTTTATATTTTTGAATGGTTTTTTTATTGATTGGAGAAAAATAGGTTATAAACGATTGGAAACTGCAGTTTCGTAAATATGTAAAAGCCCTAGACTTTAGATGGTTTAGGTAGTTTGGTACTTGTATTTTTTTGCTTAAATAATCAAGTGAGGCTTTTAAATGAATATCTGCAAGAAAATTAAGAAAATTATCATGCTTGCGTTTGCCTTTCTTTTCTGCCTTACAGGAACTTCTTGTGCAAGTGAAGAAGAGCGTTCTGACATTGATCCTAACGGAAATACTTTAGTAGAGAGCCGCCTGAATGAAACAAGGGCAAAGGAAATTTATTTGAAAGAACTAATATTGGCTGAAGATATGATTGCAGAACAGCTTTTTGTTGAAAAGAATATCCAGGAAGTGACTCTTTGCCGGACTGTTTATGTTCCCCAGGATCATCTGAAAGAATTTGCAGAACATAGCCAAATATCCGAATTTTTTGACTCTGATATTGATTTGAAAAAATATTAGCACAATAGTGAAACCCCTGTGTCTGATTATTCTAGTCACTACATTTAGAAACTTTCTATGTGAAATAAACAGTTAGCCACAATAAGGAACAGTCCAGCGCTTTCAGGAATTTTTCTAAGCCGTTTGACACGCTATGTGTAATGCTGTTGCTATACAAAAGTATATAAACTCATTATGAAAATGTGCAAGCCAATGAAAAACTCGTTATAAAAAAGTGCAAGTAACCTTATTTCTCACTCTAAAAACGTGCAAATACGATGATTTCTCGTTATAAAAAAGTGATTTATAGGTCAAAAGCAAGTCTTGTTTTGTTATAATAATCTTAATAAAAGGGGGTTGAGAATGACTTACTTTAGACGAAAAATTGATAAATACCTGATGCTTTGGAAAGCAGATGAAAATCGAAAGCCTTTGATTATCAGAGGGTGTCGGCAGGTTGGAAAGACAGAGTCTATCCGGCATTTTGCTAAGACTGCCGGATATAAAAGTATTATCGAAATTAATTTTGTCGAAGAGGCTAAATACAAGAAAATTACAATTGATGGCTATTCTGCAGCTGCTATTGTGAAGAATATATCGTTGCTGGATCCAACTAAGAAATTCATTCCAGGAAGCACATTGATTTTCTTTGACGAAATCACAGAATTCCCTGAGATTGCCACTTCGTTGAAGTTCTTTAAGGAGGATGGCCGCTTTGATGTTATCTGTTCAGGCTCCATGCTTGGATTAGGATATAAACAGATAGAGAGCAATAGCGTTGGGTATAAAGAAGATTATGAAATGTATTCCATGGATTTTGAGGAGTTCCTTTGGGCAAAGGGCTATGATTCTTCTGTAATTGATGACATGCTGTCCCATAGGAAAAATATTGTTCCTTTCAATGAACTTGAATATTCCGTATATCAAAGCCTCTTTTTAGACTATGCAGTGCTTGGTGGTATGCCAGCCGTTGTGAAAGAATATATTTTAAGCAATACGTTCCAAAAATCACTGAATACTCAGCATCAACTGATTGCAGATTATAAAGAAGACATTAGAAAATATGCTCAAGGTATTGATCAAACTAGAGTTCAGAATGTATTTAATAGCATTCCATCCCAGTTGGCTAAGGAAAACAAGAAATTCAAGCTTTCTTTAGTTGATAAGAATGCCCGATTTCGTGATTATCGGGGGTGCGTGGAGTGGCTTATCGATGCTGGGATTGTCAATGCGTGCTATTGTCTGAACAGTCCGACTCTTCCTCTTTCTGGAAATTGTGATGTTGATAAATTCAAATTGTATTTTTGTGATACTGGCTTGCTCGTTTCACTTTTAGACGAAGAATCTCAGGATGATTTGCGCTCGAATAAAAACTTGGGTGTCTATAAAGGCGCCTTATATGAGAACATTGTTGCGGAAGCACTGGTCAAATCAGGGTATAAGCTCTATTACTACAGAAAAGATTCCGGCACATTAGAGGAAGACTTTTTCTTGCGTACTGCTAGTAATTTGGTTCCAGTAGAAGTGAAGGCAAAAAATGGTAATTCGAAGTCATTGCGAGCACTTATTTCATCGGATAAGTATTCAGACATCGAGTTTGGCTTTAAGCTGTCAGCGAATAATATAGGCTATCAGGATAAAATCTACACTTTTCCTTACTTCTGCACTTTCCTGCTGAAGAAATATAGGAAAACTTTTGTTCCAATTAAGAATTAATTATCCTGCCTAATATCAAAAAAATAAGCTTTCAGTTCTGACGTTGTCTTAGATTTTTAATCAAGACAGTTCTTTACTAAGAGCTTTTTATCAAGTGCGTAAATACAGACTCTTTTTAAGAGACTGTTATTTGGCTTTGCTGATGGTCAGAGATTATGAGCTGAAGGTCTCTTGCCCTTAACAAACGGATTGTCTTCTCTTTGGTTCTCAGGGGCTTCTTTTGTTTCCATCAAGTCTTTTGCAACCGGGTAGGCAATCAGAGTACCAGCTACTGGAGGAACAAAACTAGTAGAACCAGGAATATCTCGACGATCAGTGCATTTTCGTTTTGTGTTTGGAGGACAGACACAATGGTAAAGACAGGAATCTTCTGTTTCCTTTTCATCTGGCCGAGCGAGAGGCTTGGTAGAGACGACGACTTTCAAGGAAGTGATTCCTCTTTTTTCTTCATGAGAATATTATTTTTTTAAAATTATAAGCATAGAAAAAATACAGTAAAGAATTATTTCATTTTTTAGCGAAAAAAATGTGCTGAAAGCACAATTACATGTTTGCGATGGAAATGATGCCAAAAGAGAGACTCTCTTTACGAATTCATTAAGAATATTTAGAAAGAGAATGCGAATAAAAAGGCCAAGGGGAATCCGAGGTTTATAGGAAATTTATGATTGGCAAAGCAAAAAGAGACAATAGGATGACAAAAAGAGACAATAGGAGGGCTTAATTCTTGATTTAATTGAAATTATCTAGTAGAATTATATGCTATTTTCTATTATAGGCGCATAAAATTTTTCAAAAAGCCGAATAAAGAAATAAATTTTTCAAAGGAGATAAATGATATGAAAACAAACAAAAAGAAGTTTCTATTCTCTCTTATTGCCTTAGCAAGCAGGTCCCTTGCTTCGTGCGGAGGCAATACCGGCAGTGCTCCTACCCTTCCTTCGGAAGCTCCGTCCATCACGACTCCAAGCTCTACGGTTAAGGAAGACAGTGCTAGTTCAAGTGTCAAGGAAGAGACGAAGTATGCTGTTTCTTTTGTTAAAAGTGATAAGGTCAGCATCGAAATCATCTCTGCTCAGGATGGAAAGGCTCTTCCTGGAGAAGAAGTATCTTTTTCTTTGACTAGCAGCGAAGAAGAAATCCTTTCCGTTACCTCTTCTACTTGCTACCTCATTCAGAAGGGAAATCAGTATGTTTTCACTAGGCCTAGCCATAACGTTGAAATCGAAGTCAAATCGGAAGCATTCGGTGATCCCTCTGTCTTAAATGTGAAGGATGTCAATGCTTCTGCTCTTCCCAACAATGTTGCTTCTTTTAAAGAATATTTCAAAAAGGCAAGGAGCGTGGAAGGCACCTACTTCAAGAAAGGAAAAGTCATCAATGATAACTTCTCTGGTAGGATTTCCTATTATGACTATGATATCGAAGCCGGAAAGAATGATGTTCTGGTTATCAAAGGACATCAGAAGAGCAATGCCAGCGATAGTTACTCTACCTACTATTCCAAGGAGAACGGAAAACAGGGTGATACCTATTATTCCATCTCTTCTACCTCTTCCTTAGGAAGTACTCCGGAAGTCTCTACTTCTTATGCCTTCAAGACCATCATTCCGGATGATAGTGCATCCGTTGGACTTGGTTCCATCAAAGAAGGAGATGCCAAAGCCGGCTATTCTTCTTTCGGCGGATCGAAGAGCATCTATGACAGGTTCTTTGCTGATAATGCCACCTATGCCCTTCAGGACTATACGGGTTCTCTTTCCAGCTATAGCTATTATCTTAAGGACATCAAGAAATCCGTAGCCCAGGATAAGAAGAGCGCTTCTTTTGACTTAAAGGCCTACTATACATCTTGGTCTGGAACTGATGTTTACAATATCTCCTTCACTAGGGATGGTGACTACTTCCTGAAAGAGGCGAAGCTTAGCAAAGTCAGCTATGATGAAGAAGAATGCGATAAGGATACAAAGCTTCCGCTTGATACTGCCAAAGGTACCGTCAAAGCCTCTTATCAGAACACGAACGAACGTGGATATAAATCTACATTAGTTAAGAGCGACATCTCTTCTTTCGCTAGGGATGATTATGATGTTTCCATTTCCTATACTCTTTCTGGAGATGAACATAAGACCGATAGTCAGAACATTGTTGTTGAGAATGGTTCCACTTTATCTTTCACCTTCCTTCCGAAGGATAATAAACCGACTCTGATCCTGCCTCATCTTAAACGCATTGAAGAAGGAGATGACTTTGTCGACAAGAAGACTCTCACCGTCTTAAAGGAAGGCGAAATCACACTTGTCTTCGATAACGGCTTTGGCAAAGAAAAGAAGATTAAGATCACCTCTGTCCAGCCAAAGGCAGCCTCTCTTTCTATCAAGGCTCCAAGCAATGTCTATCTGAATGAGACTTCTTCTAGGACTATTACTGTCCTTCCGGAAAAAGCAAACCAGGAAGTTACGATTACCAAGAACAGTGATTCTGTCGGTGAAGCCGAATTCACCAAGCAGGCAGATGGTTCTTACTTAGTCAAAGGAACCAAATTAGGTTTGGCTTCCTACCTTGTTGCTTCCACTGAGAATGCCGATATCAAAGAGACTATCACCATCAATGTCATTGAAAAACCCAATGCTGCTACCTTCAAGGCCAATGTCTTAAGCAAGACCTTCTATGGTGAAAGCGCAGATTACAAAGGAGTTGTCAATTTCAACGCGGACGGAACCGGAAAATATAAGACCGCAACGAATAGCTATTATAGCTATTATGAAAGCGAAGCTAGCTTTACTTGGACCTTTGATGAGAATACGCTGACTTTCACAATCATCGGCGCTCAAGGAAGCTACTTCGATAACAGTGGCTTTATTTCCTTCGTTGCTATCAGTGACAATGAAGCAATCGGAACTTTCATTCATTACACCTATTCTGATTCTTCTAACTTCACCCTCTCGAGGAAAGGGGAAGAACGAAAGGATCTATCGGAGTTCAACTAATGAAAAAGAATTTACTGATTTTATCTCTTCTTTCCTTATCCTTAGCAGGATGCGGAAAGGCCTCACAACCAACCATCACTCCTTCCTCCCCTTCTGTTTCTGAACAGCCCTCTATTAGTAACAAGGATACGACAAGTGTTGCTCCTTCTGTAAGTCAGGGAAGCGGGCTTGAATTCGAACCTTCTAAGACGGTAACCTCCCTCTTTAGCTACCTTGATAAACAGGCAAGAGAAGTGGAAAACCAAAACGGTGTCAGCTATCACCGGGATTATTATTTCTATGAGCTTGGCTATTTTGCCAATCATAAAGTGACCGAGAAAAGCGAGGACGGAGAGGCATTTTCCAATCATGCCCTTTTCGTTTCCGGAAACGAAAAGAAGACGACTTCCTATGACCACAAGGATGACAAGGATATCGAAGAGGATACTTATCTTTCCTTGAATCAAATGGAGGGAAACATCTATTATTCCATCTTGGATTACGGAAAAGGCAAAGAAAAAGACAAAGCTTCTAAGACGACAGTTGGAAACAGTAATCAAGCCACCTATCAGAAAAAGACGAATCTGAATGCCTTAGATTCCTTGTATTCTTTCTATAGTTCTAAAATCAGCAAGAACATCATTGCAGGTGTCGATGATATCGAACCAAAGATTGAAAACAATCAGGTCTGTTATCATCTTGCACAAGGCTGGGAAGAACAGATTGGCAATTATAAGTACAAGTTTGCTGCTGTTATTGATCTTACCTTAGATCATAAGGGAAGACTGACCGATTATAGCTATGACTTCCAGGAGTATCAGCCAGAAACTGACGAGAATGGGAATGCAACTGGTAAACTGGTTCTTCTGAGCGAGACAAAAGACCAAGTTTCCATCACGTTCGGAAGCAAGAGAAACTATAGTTATACTTCTCTTAAGGAAGAGGGAAAAGAAGCTATCAATCCTTTGGATTACTTCAGGAGAGATTATACTCCGGTTCTCTATTCTTGGGACGGAGTCGGAACGGAGAAGACCAAAGAAGACTCTCTTTCCTTCCCGGTGAACAGGTATGTGGAAGCACAGGCGGAATCTCTTGTTCCGGAAAAGGCACTCGACTCGAAACTCACGATTACAAAGAGTACGAATAATAGTGTTGTCTCTGTTGCACCGAGCGGAGTTGTCAAAGCCGTCGGTGTCGGTGAAACGAAGCTGACGATTGTCTCTGAAACTGGAATCGAGAAAGAAGTCTCCGTTAAGGTTGTCTCTCCTAAGCTCACATCCATTAAGGCGAACACCTATTCTTCTTATCACTATAAGGGCGATAGCGAGTCTCTCTATATTACGAAGACCCCTGATAATTCCTTGGATGAGATTGAGGTTGTGTCTCTGACAGAGGAAATCATTGAAGTCGTCAAAGACGATGACGGATATTATTCTCTTCATAACATTGGACTTGGACAAGGAATTGTCGAAGTAAGAAGCAAGGCAGATCCGAGTGTCAAGACAACCGTCTCTTATCTTGTCGAAGAAAAGAAGACCATCGAAGAAGTGAAAGCAAATGTTGTCGGTTCCTGGGTCGGTGATGCCCCATCTTACAATAACTCAACAAGGGTGAAAGATGCCTTCACCGTCTCCTATAAGGCAGATGGCACAGGTACTCTTACCCTTAACAAAGAAGGTACTGGTTATACCTTTATTGTTGGAAAGGCCTACGACTTCACCTATACTTTCTTAGCAAACGGAAGCTTCCAGGATCGTCCTGTTTCCCTCACGAGGTCAACGATTGTCTTAGATCATGGAAGCATCACCTGGACCTATTCTAACAACAATGCAGACTTCTACTACAATGGAAAGAATGCTGATATTTCCTTTGCTACCGGAAACTCGGAAGAGTTCGGTGCCATGGTTCAATTAAAGGCAACTCGTATTTCTTAGTTTGTCTCATCAAAAAAGACTATCCTTAACCTTGGATAGTCTTTTGTTTACAAAAGTAACAATCTCAAAAAAAATAGAAAAAGCGGATAGTTTCCTATCCGCTTTTTTATGTATGATGGGCATGCCATTGTTCTAGGGTGAAAGTCCCAA
>ULPT01052003.1_pt1 | contig 34566 bp, 28 predicted proteins | sample 1953751 | NCBI WGS metagenome assembly ULPT01 (sample SAMEA4835636, study PRJEB28245) | human gut metagenome | biome: gut microbiome; material: fecal sample | place: Denmark | collected 2008 | reverse complement strand
ACGAAAAATTGGTGGGTTTAAATTTGCTTATTACACTTGTCGTTAATGGATTCCTCGGCAAGGATTTTCGTCATGCCCTTACCGTCGTTCTCGTCATATCTGAAGAATATGTTGCGCATCGTCAGTTCCACACAACCGTCCGTGCAGTTTGCCACCAGCACATAGTTTAGCTTTGCCCTGTCGAGCGAGAGGAAGGTGCTTTTGAATACAAGCCATTCGTTAAGTGTTGCCACAATCACCCGCTGCGACTTGTTCACAAGCGTGACGTTGCTTTCCGGAAGTTGGTCTTCTTCTTTAACGAAATCCTGCAAATAGCCCAAACACAGGTCGTAAAGCTGCTGAGAGGATTTTCCGGGCATGTTGATTTTGCAGGTCCATTCCACCTTTCCTTCATTCTCCGTCACGGCGCCGGCCATGTATTTCGGATCTTCTACTTTTTCCTTTCTGGTTACGGTCTTTACTGTTTCCTTCTGTTTCCCGACTGCTGCATCCGGTCTTTCCCACTCGTTCTGTGCCCAAACGTTGCAGAACGACACATTTATAAATAATAGTGACAATAAAAATTTTTTCATTCCAATTAATCTTTAAGTTGTTTAACGATATGCAAAGATAACACTAAAAAGCGCAATGCATCGTTGATTATGCATTATTTAACGATTCGGCATCTTGCCTGCAGTTTCTTTGTCATCCTTCTTGTTCGTGAATTTTTACATGCACAAAGCCCCGCTTTTGAGTAATTTTATCCTGCAAACCATCGAAACTGGATTAAAAATGATAAAAAATGCAAGATTTTGCAATGTAGAGTTTGAAAATTGGTGGAAAACCATTAACTTTGCAAATGAATTAAATGATAGGGATGGAAGCGTTTTTTAGAACACATAACTATTTGGTGGAGCACACGGATGCACCGGTACGTCGTCTATTGATGGACGAGGTAGACTGGAACGACCGCATGATTGGAATCAAGGGGTCGCGAGGAGTGGGAAAAACCACTTTCCTCCTGCAGTATGCAAAAGAAAACTTTGAACTCGGAAACAAAAAGTGTCTGTATGTAAATATGAACAACTTTTATTTCCAGTGCAGGGGAATAGCAGACTTCGCTGGGGAGTTCTACAGAAACGGAGGAAGAGTGCTGCTTATCGACCAGGTGTTCAAAGAGCCGAACTGGGCAAGCGAACTGCGCAAATGCTACGATCTCTATCCAAACCTTCACATCGTCTTTACCGGTAGCAGCGTGATGCGGCTCAAGGATGAGAACTACGAGCTCAGCGGCATCGTGAAAAGCTACAACCTGAGAGGGTTCTCGTTCAGGGAGTTTATCAACCTGCAGACGGGAAACAACTTCGAACCTTTCACCCTTGCCGACATAGTGGAAAACCACGAGAAGCTTGTCAGGAAAATCCTGCCATACGTTTCGCCGTTGAAGTATTTCCAGGATTACGTTCACCACGGGTTCTATCCGTTCTATCGCGAGCACAGGAACTATTCGGAAAACCTGCTCAAGACGATGAACATGATGACGGAGGTGGACATACTGTTCATAAAGCAAATCGAACTCAAATATCTTGCCAAGATAAAGAAGCTGTTCTATCTCCTGGCTGTGAACGGAACGAAAGCCCCGAACATAAGCCAATTGGCAATCGATATAGAGACAAGTCGTGCCACCGTGATGAACTACATCAAATATCTGGCAGACGCAAGACTTATAAACATATTGTATCCGGTGGGGCAGGAGTTCCCGAAAAAGCCACCGATGGTGGTGATGCACAACCCTAACCTCATGTATGCGATATATCCGATAATCGCCGACAAGCAGGCTGTGATGGAGAATTTCTTCATCAATGCGTTGTGGAAAGACCATGTGGTGAACAAGGGAAACAAGAACGGACATTTCATCGTGGACGAGAAATACGACTTCACCATATCCGACGCCACACATTCATCAAGGTCGAGAGGCTCGGCGAACACGTATTCCGCAAGGTACAACACGGAAATAGGACAGGGAAACCAAATGCCGCTGTGGCTGCTCGGATTCCTGTATTGACAGAAGAGGCTAATATGTTATTTATTAAAGTGTAATAATTAAATAAGTAAACAACAAATACATTAACATTAATATTTTACTAAAATGGCAAAAGAAAAAAAGTTTATCACTTGTGATGGTAACGAGGCTGCCGCTCACGTAAGCTATATGTTTACAGAGGTAGCTGCCATTTATCCTATCACACCATCGTCTCCAATGGCTGAGCATGTTGACGAATGGTCTGCACGTGGCAGAAAGAACATTTGGGGACAGACTGTTAGCGTACAGGAAATGCAGTCAGAGGGTGGTGCCGCTGGTGCTGTGCACGGCTCACTGCAGGCTGGTGTGCTCACAAGCACATACACAGCTTCACAGGGCTTGTTGCTCATGATCCCTAACATGTACAAGATCGCAGGTGAGATGCTTCCATGCGTATTCAATGTTTCTGCACGTTCATTGGCTACGCAGTCGTTGTGTATCTTCGGTGACCACATGGACGTCATGGCTTGCCGCCAGACAGGTTTCGCCATGTTCTGCTCTGGTTCTGTACAGGAGGTTATGGACCTCTCGGCAGTTCCTCATCTCGCAGCGCTGAAGTCTGAAATTCCTTTCGTAAACTTCTTCGACGGTTTCCGTACATCACACGAGTACCACAAGATAGAGCTCCTTGACCAGGAGGATGTCGCCAAGCTCGTAGACCCAGCTGACGTTAAGCGTTTCCGCGACCGCGCACTCACACCTGAGCGCCCTGTAACACGCGGTACAGCTGAGAACCCTGAGACTTTCTTCACTCATTGTGAGTCTCGCAACGATGTTTATGAGAAGTTGCCGGAAATCGTAGAGCACTACATGAACGAGATGACAAAGATCACAGGTCGTGAGCACCACATCTTCGACTACTACGGAGCTGAGGACGCTGAGCGCGTGATCATCCTCATGGGTTCTGGTTCTGAGGCTGCTCGCGAGGCTATCGACTATATGACAAAGAAGGGTGAAAAGGTTGGTATGGTAAGCGTACACCTCTTCCGTCCGTTCAGCAACAAGCACTTGCTGGCTGCCGTTCCTAAGACAGTCAAGAAGATCGCTGTGCTCGACCGTACAAAGGAGCCAGGAGCTGATGCAGAGCCATTGTATCTCGACGTGAAGAACGCATTCTATAACGTAGAGAACAGACCTGTAATTGTTGGCGGACGCTTCGGTATCGGAAGCTGCGACACTACTCCGGCCAGAATCATCTCTGTATTCGACAACCTCAACTTGCCAGAGCCAAAGGATCACTTCACTCTGGGTATCATTGATGATGTAACATTCACTTCTCTTCCTGCCGTTGAGGAAATCCCAATGGGTGGCGAGGGTCTCTTCGAGGCTAAGTTCTACGGACTCGGTGCTGACGGTACTGTAGGTGCTAACAAGAACTCTGTGAAGATCATCGGTGACAATACTGACAAGTACTGCCAGGCATACTTCTCTTATGACTCTAAGAAGTCTGGTGGTTTCACATGCTCACACCTCCGTTTCGGCGACGAGGAAATCCGCTCTACATATCTGGTGAACACTCCTAACTTCGTGGCTTGCCACGTACAGGCATATCTCCACATGTATGACGTGACACGTGGACTCCGCAAGAACGGTACATTCCTGCTGAACACAATCTTCGACGGACAGGAGCTTGTTGACTTCATGCCTAACAAGGTAAAGCGTTACTTCGCACAGAACAATATCACCGTTTACACAATCAACGCTACAAAGATCGCCCAGGAGATTGGTCTCGGCAACCGTACAAACACCATCCTGCAGAGCGCATTCTTCCGCATAACAGGAGTTATCCCTGTAGACCTCGCTGTTGAGCAGATGAAGAAGTTCATCGTGAAGTCTTACGGCAAGAAGGGTGAGGACGTTGTGAACAAGAACTACCAGGCTGTTGACCGCGGTGGTGAGTACAAGCAGCTCACCGTTGATCCGGCATGGGCTAACCTGCCAGACGATGAAGTGAAGAAGGATGACGCACCTGCATTCGTTAAGGAACTCGTTCGTCCTATCAACGCACAGGCTGGTGACCTGCTCAAGGTTTCTGACTTCGTTAACCACGGTGCTGCCGATGGTACATGGAAGAACGGAACTGCTGCTTATGAGAAGCGTGGTGTAGAGGCATTCGTACCTGTATGGAACTCTGAGAACTGTATCCAGTGTAACAAGTGTTCATTCGTTTGTCCTCACGCTGCAATCCGTCCATTCGTGCTCACTGACGAGGAGAAGGCTGGCTTCAACGGCAACACTATCGAGATGAAGGCTCCAGCAGCAATGAAGGGTATGCACTTCGTTATCGAGCCATCTCCACTCGACTGTCTGGGATGCGGCAACTGTGTTGACGTATGTCCTGGCAAGAAGGATAAGGAGACTGGTGAGCTTGTCAAGGCTCTCAAGATGGTTCCTTACAACCCAGACGCAAAGGATATGATAGACCTCGCTGCCGGTTGGAGCTATCTGGTTAAGAACGTGAAGTCTAAGCAGGATCTCGTAGACGTGAAGTCTAATCCTAAGAACTCACAGTTCGCACAGCCATTGTTCGAATTCTCTGGTGCTTGCTCAGGATGTGGTGAGACTCCATACGTGAAGTTGGTTTCTCAGCTCTTCGGTGACCGCGAGATGATTGCAAACGCTACTGGTTGCTCTTCAATCTATTCAGCTTCTGTACCATCTACTCCATATACAACAAACGAGAAGGGACAGGGTCCTGCATTCGCTAACTCTCTGTTCGAGGACTTCTGCGAGTTCGGTCTCGGTATGGTGATGGCTAACAAGAAGATGAAGGAGCGCGTTGAAGGTCTTCTCAATGAGATTATCGCAAACGAGAAGGTTGCCGACGACTTCAAGGCTGCAGCCAAGGAGTGGATTGCCGGCAAGGATGATGCTGAAGCTTCTAAGGCTGCTGCCGCCAAGCTGAAGCCATTCATCGAGGAGTGTGCTGCTGCTGGCTGTGATGTTTGCAAGGAGCTGAAGACTCTCGACCACTATCTCGTTAAGCGTTCACAGTGGATCATCGGTGGTGACGGTGCTTCTTATGATATCGGTTACGGTGGTCTCGACCACGTTATCGCTTCTGGTGAGGATGTGAACCTGCTTGTTCTCGATACAGAGGTTTACTCTAACACCGGTGGTCAGTCTTCTAAGGCTACTCCACTTGGCGCCATCGCACAGTTCGCTGCCCGTGGAAAGAGAATCCGCAAGAAGGATCTCGGTATGATCGCTACTACTTACGGTTATGTATACGTAGCTCAGGTTGCCATGGGTGCTGACAACGCTCAGTGTCTGAAGGCTATCCGTGAGGCAGAGGCTTATCCTGGACCATCACTCGTAATCGCTTATGCTCCATGTATCAACCACGGTCTGAAGATCAAGGGTGGTATGGGACGCAGCCAGGCTGAGGAGGCTCGTGCCGTAGCATGCGGTTACTGGCATCTGTGGCGTTTCAACCCAGAGTTGGCAAACGAGGGCAAGAACCCATTCACACTCGACTCTAAGGAGCCGGACTGGAGCCTGTTCCAGGATTACCTGATGAATGAGGTGCGCTTCATGTCTGTCAAGAAGGCTTATCCTAACGAGGCTGACGAGCTCTTCGCTGCTACTCAGAGAATGGCCCAGCTCCGCTACGAAAGCTATATCCGCAAGTCTAAGGAGGATTGGTCTGACGCTACAGAGGCTTAATCAGACAGAACTGTCAATAGGTTGACATAATGTCAGTTCTATATTCGTCATACACCTAAACGGCATTGAAGAATAGGGAACTGACCATAAAATAAAGAGAGTGGGGGTTGCAAATTGTTTGCAATCCCTACTTTTTTGGCATATAGCGAAAACAAATTGATAAAAATTAGCAATAACACTTTTTTTTCATTACCTTTGCGCACATAATTTTTTAAAACATTTTTTAATCTAAAACCTAAGAGAAAAATTAAATTACTAAGAGATGGAATGGCTAATAGCTTTATTCACAACAACTGACTCGATAGCGCATATAGCATTGCTATACGCTATTGTGATAGCTGTTGGTGTTTATCTTGGCAAGATCAAGCTGGGTGGTATCTCACTTGGAGTGACATTCGTATTGTTTGCAGGCATCGCCGCAGGCCATGTCGGATTTACAGCTCCTACGAATATCCTGTCTTTCATACAGGATTTCGGACTTATCTTGTTCGTGTTCATGATTGGACTTCAGGTTGGTCCCGGTTTCTTTGAAAGTTTCAGAAAAGGTGGTGTTACGCTTAACGTCCTGTCTGCATGCTTGATCCTGCTTAATATCGCAGTTATGTTCGCATGCTATTTCATTTTCTTCGACACAAGCGACCACAACAACCTGCCAATGATGGTTGGAACGCTCTATGGAGCCGTGACCAACACTCCAGGCCTTGGTGCCGCCAATGAGGCTTTGTCTACAATCTTCCCTGCCGGACAGGTACCTCAGATTGCAAACGGATATGCCTGCGCATACCCGCTTGGCGTGCTCGGTATTATTGGCGCTACTATCGCTGTCAGATATATCTGCAGGGTGAAGCTTGAAAATGAAGAAAAGAAGTTGGAAGAGGAGGAAGCTGAGAATACAGCGGTGAAACCGTACATGATGCACCTCAAGGTCACCAACTCGTATCTTGAAGACCGCACGGTAGAACAGGTTCATGAATTCCTCAACAGGGATTTTGTATGTACACGCATCCTTCATGAAGGCCACGTGACGATTCCTACAGGCGAAAGCAGACTCCATATGGGAGACTTGCTCTTCATCGTTTGCGCAGAGGATGATGCCGAGCCGATCAATGCTTTCATCGGACCGGAGATTGAAGTTGACTGGAATGAGCAGGATGAACCTATGGTAAGCAAGAGAATACTCGTTACCCGTTCTTCTATCAACGGAAAGACTTTGGGACAGATGCATCTCCCAAGTGTTTATGGCGTAAACGTGACCAGGGTGACACGTCAGGGAATGGATATCTTCGCAAGTCCAAGCCTTTCTCTTCAGGTGGGCGACAGAATCATGGCAGTCGGACCAGAGAACGCAGTCAACAGGGTGGCATCTGTGATGGGTAACTCTATCAAGCGTCTTGAGGCTCCTAACATCGCGACTATATTCGTAGGAATTATCCTTGGTATCATTTTCGGAAGTCTGCCTTTTGCCATTCATGGCATTCCTGTGCCTATCAAACTTGGTATCGCAGGTGGACCGCTTATCATAGCTATCCTTATCGGTAGATATGGATACAAGTTCCGTCTTATAACGTATACCACGACAAGTGCCAACATGATGTTGAGAGAAATAGGACTGGTTTTGTTCCTGGCGAGTGTAGGTGTAAAAGCAGGTAACAGTTTCTGGGACACTGTAGCACAGGGAGACGGTCTGAAATATGTATTCACCGGTTTCCTCATCACCATCATACCAATATTGGTAATCGGAACGATAGCAAGAATGAAATACAAGTTCAACTATTTCACTATCATGGGTATGCTGGCTGGTACATGTACCGATCCACCAGCATTGGCATATGCCAACTCATTATGCTCAAAGGAAGCACCGGCTGTAGGTTATTCAACAGTCTATCCGCTGAGTATGTTCCTTAGAATATTTACCGCACAGATCATAGTGTTGTTCTTCTGCGGTCTGTAACGATGATTGCATATAAATAACTTATATAATTCGTATGAAAAAGTTCAGTTTAATTTTCTTTGCTGCACTTACTACATTATTATCCGCATATGGTCAAGGTGCCAGAAACATCAAGATCAACGAGGTGATGACGAGTAATAAAGCAAGTATCACAGATGAGTATGGAAGGCACAAACCTTGGGTAGAGCTTTCAAACATCGCATACTCGTCTTACAACATCCGTGGCATGTATATCACTACGGACAGGAAAGTGTTGGACAAGTCGTTGACTGTTCCACAGAGGATTTCGATGATGAGCATCATTCCAAGTGGAGATGACCGCACTTTGCTTACCGCCAGGACTCATGTCGTGTTCTATCTTGATTCACATAGAGCCGAAGGTTCTTTCTATATCGGCGAGAAGGTTATGCCAAACGAGCCGATGTGGATTGCCATCTATGACGGTAATGCCGTTGACCTGATTGATTCAGTCAGCGTACCTGCTCTGAAGGATGATTGCTCATTTGCCAGAGAAAAGGACGGCTCTGTGAAATGGGAAATCAAGAGCCCGGCAGAAGTGACTCCTGGTACGAACAACTTGTTGAAAGAAGGTGAATCAAAAGTGGCTAAACTGAAACGAGAAGATCCATACGGATTTGGCATTGCCATCCTGTCAATGGGAATCGTATTCTTTTGCCTTGCATTGCTTTATGTTTTCTTCCGTGTTTTGGGTATATTCATGTCTCACAAGCAGACCATCAAGAAGGCTAAGAACATACAGCCGGTAAAGGCTGCCGTAGCTGCCGGAGGGGTGATCGCTGAGACTGGACACAAGACAAAAGTGATATTGAAGGACGGTCTGCAGTCGTCGGGTATTGATAAAGAGGTCTATATTGCCGTGATATCAATGGCTCTCAAGCAATATCTGGATGATGTGCATGACAATGAAAGCAATATCATTACCATAAAACCGCATAGCACTATGTGGAATGCCCATATCGAAGAGAAACATTTTTAATGATTGTACAATTTAATAACAGCATAAAAAATCATGAACAAATATCAATATAAAGTACAAGGTGTAGATTACGATGTAGAAATCGTTGAAGTGGAAGGCAATATCGCAAAAGTCAAGGTCAATGGCATCGAGTTTGAGGTGGAGCTGAAAGAGCCTATCCATGCCTCGACAATGCCTAAGCATCCAATAGCTGTGAAGAAACCGGTTGCAAGTGCAGCACCTGCAGCAGCCGCTTCTCCGGCTCCGGCACCTGTTGCAGCCAAGCAGGCGGCAGGAGCCGGAACGAAGGTCGGAGCACCATTGCCAGGAACTATCACGGAAGTGAAGGTGAAAGTGGGTGACACCGTTAAAGCCGGTGATGCTGTCATCATTCTTGAGGCAATGAAGATGCAGAACAACATAGAGGCAGAGGTGTCTGGTACCGTTAGCTCTGTTCTCGTGAAAGAGGGCGATACCGTTATGGAAGGTGACGCTTTGATAACAATTGCCTGATAAAGGTTCAAGATAGTTCGAGTTATTATAAAATATAGAATAGAACATTATGAACATTATAGATTTCATAGTTTCCAACTTTAATGAATTCCTTTCCTTTACTGGTTTTGCCAATGCCACAGTGGGAAACATCATCATGATCGTTGTTGGAATCTTCTTCATCTGGTTGGCAATCAAGAAGGATTTCGAACCGTTGCTGTTGGTGCCTATAGGCTTAGGTATCGTTTTGGGTAACATACCTTTCCGTGCAGATGCCGGACTTGAGATAGGATTGTATGAAGACAACTCCGTACTCAACATTTTCTATCAGGGCGTGCGTCAGGGATGGTACCCACCACTCGTGTTCTTGGGTATCGGAGCGATGACAGATTTCTCTGCACTTATCAGCAACCCTAAGCTTATCCTTATAGGTGCTGCTGCCCAGTTCGGAATCTTTGGAGCTTATATGATAGCCTTGGCTCTGGGCTTTGAACCCAACCAGGCTGCCGGCATAGCCATTATCGGAGGAGCAGATGGTCCTACGGCTATCTTCCTGTCTTCCAAGCTCAGTCCTAACCTGATGGGAGCAATCGCTGTATGTGCGTATTCATATATGGCGCTGGTTCCTGTTATCCAGCCTCCATTGATGCGTCTTCTCACCACAAAGAAGGAAAGACTCATCCGTATGCAGCCTGCAAGAAGGGTAAGCCAGTTGGAAAGAATCATGTTCCCTATCATTGGATTGCTGCTCACTACTTTCATCGTGCCGTCAGGTCTTCCACTTCTCGGAATGCTCTTCTTCGGAAATCTTCTTAAAGAGTCTGGCAAGACCACACGATTGGCAAAGACTGCCGGAAGTGCGCTCAATGATGTCGTAGTTGTTCTCCTTGGTCTGACTGTAGGATGCTCTACACAGGCGAGTGAGTTCTTGACGATGAATACGGTATTCATATTCCTTCTTGGTGCTTTCGCATTCATCATTGCTTCATCTACGGGTATTCTTTTCGTGAAGTTCATGAACATCTTCCTGCCAAAGCACAAGAAGATAAATCCGCTGATTGGTAATGCCGGAGTGAGTGCCGTTCCGATGAGTGCCCGTATCTCAAACAACATGGGACTTGAATACGACCGCCATAATTTCCTTCTCATGCATGCCATGGGACCGAATGTGGCAGGAGTGATCGGTTCTGCTGTAGCAGCAGGAGCATTGTTGGGATTCTTCTCATAAAGCTGACCTGACTGCAGAATCAGTTATACAGATGAATAATATGCAGGAGATAACGATTATCTCCTGCTTATTATTTTCTGATGTTACAATCCTTATGTGTCATGCTACAATCCATTATCGTCATGCAATTATCCATATGTTGTCATGCAATTTTATAGCATCATGCATAATTTAATCAATGTACAATTATTAGTTCAACACGTTTAATTGATGAATACAGCACATCCCACACTACCACAGCAGCCACAGGTCGCAATCATTGATTCAAACACTTTTGCGGCAATTGGATTGAGATCATTATTGAAGGACATAATGCCAGAAATTACTGTTGATTGTTTCCGCTCGTTTTCTGAATTGGAAACAAATGACATGCAATTGTACTATCACTTCTTCGTGACCGAACACATATTGTTCACAAACCTGCAGTTCTTCAGAGATAACAAGAAAAAGACTATTGTGTTGACATCCACCAATGAACCAAGTCTGGTAGTGGAAAAATTCCACAGCGTTAACGTGAATGTATCAGAAAGTGAACTCGTAAAATCTCTGCTTCATCTTGAACAGAGTGCACATGCACATGGCAACAAGTTTCCTGAACACACCGCAAAAGAAATGTCAAAGGGTTTGTCTCCAAGGGAAATAGAGGTCCTGACTCATATTGTGCGTGGGTATATCAACAAGGAAATAGCCAACAAGCTGTGCATAAGCCTGTCTACTGTAATTACCCACAGAAAGAACATCACGGAAAAGCTGAAGCGCAAAAGTGTGGGCGCACTAACGGTTTATGCAGTAATGCAAGGATACATCGATATTGAGGAAATCGACAAATTGTCTGATTAAGCGCCAATATGATGGCTTATCGCTTCTCATCCAATAATTTCTCCATGCGCAATATCTCATCTCTGTATTGCGCTGCCTGAATGAAGTCAAGATTCTTTGCAGCCTTCTTCATCAATTCCGTAGTGTCGGCAATGCTCGTCTCGATTTCAGCCTTGCTCATCTTCATCATTATAGGATCAGCTGCAAATGCCAACGAATCTTTTTCAACGTATGGAGCGTACGTGGTGGTCTTGTGTCCAACCTTTGTTTCCATTTCATTAGAGTCATTGCGTTGGATTCCCAGGGCGCTTGTCTTGATTTCCTTCTCGATTTTCTTTGGCGTGAGATGATGTTCCTTGTTATACGCCATTTGTTTCATTCTGCGACGTTCCGTCTCGTCGATTGTCAATTGCATGCTTTCTGTGATAGTGTCAGCATACATGATGACTTTGCCATTAACATTTCGTGCAGCACGACCCGCAGTCTGTGTCAACGAGCGATGAGAACGCAGAAACCCTTCTTTGTCAGCATCGAGAATGGCAACCAATGACACTTCCGGCAGATCAAGTCCTTCGCGCAAAAGGTTTACACCAACCAGGACATCGAAGAGACCGGCTCGCAAATCATTCATTATCTTCACACGGTCAAGAGTTGCCACGTCGCTATGTATATAATTTGCCCTCACTTCATGGTTCAAAAGATATTCAGTCAGCTCTTCCGCCATACGCTTTGTCAGAGTGGTCACCAGCACACGCTCATCTTTTTCGCAACGTATCAGTATTTCGTTCATCAGGTCGTCAATCTGATTCTCGCTTGGCCTCACTTCAATCTCCGGATCCAACAGTCCTGTAGGGCGTATCACCTGTTCCACTACGACACCTTCTGCTTCCTGCAGTTCAAAGTCTGCGGGAGTGGCAGATACGTAAATCACCTGATTTGTCATTTCTTGAAATTCCTCAAACTTCAGAGGACGGTTGTCGAATGCGGCAGGTAGTCTGAAGCCAAACTCCACGAGATTCTGCTTGCGTGCCCTGTCGCCACCATACATTGCTCTTATTTGAGGCACGCTGACGTGGCTTTCGTCAATGACCATGAGATAATCTTTAGGGAAGAAGTCCAAAAGACAATAAGGCTTGTCACCTGCCGAGCGTCCGTCAAAATACCTTGAATAATTCTCTATTCCAGAACAATGTCCAAGCTCTTTTATCATCTCAATATCATATTCTACACGCTCTTTAATTCTCTGTGCCTTAATGTTGTCGCCAATTTCGTTAAAGAATTCAATGCGTTCGTCGAGATCTTTGGATATTTCGCTGATGGCTTCCTGTGTCTGTTCCTTTGAAGTAATGAACAGATTGGCTGGATAAATCTGATACTCGTTGAATGATGCAAGTTTGTGGAACGTTACAGAGTCAACTTCCTCGATGGAATCGATTTCGTCATCCCAGAACGTAACGCGCAACACGTTGTCGCTATATGCCATAAATATGTCCACTGTGTCGCCTTTAACCCTGAAATTGCCACGCTGCAGCTCCAAGTCGTTCCTCACATAAAGCGAGTCTACAAGACGGCGAAGGAACATGTTGCGCGAAAGAATCTGTCCTCGTTTGACCGTTATCACGCTTTGCGCCATGGCTGCAGGTCCTCCCATACCGTAAATGCATGAAACGGAAGACACTACAATGACATCCTTTCTTCCAGAGAGCAACGCAGACACGGCAGACAGCCTCAGCTTGTCTATCTCTTCATTGATGGCAAGGTCTTTCTCTATATATGTATCTGTCTGCGGAAGATATGCTTCTGGCTGGTAATAATCATAATATGAAACATAATATTCCACGGCATTTTCCGGGAAGAATCCTTTCATCTCTTCATACAACTGTGCAGCCAATGTCTTGTTATGGCTAAGCACAAGAGTAGGGCGGTTCACGTTGGCAATTACGTTTGCTACTGTAAATGTCTTACCTGAACCCGTTACGCCAAGCAGCACCTGTGCCTTGTCTCCATTATTCAATCCGTCGGTGAGCTGGCGGATTGCTTCAGGCTGGTCACCTGTTGGCTGGTATTTAGAAGTGAGAGTGAATTTATCCATCGTTAATGATTCGTCCTTATTTTGTTAAGCATGACTTCAAAAGGTGAAGAACATGTCCGAATTGCAAAAGTACTCATTTTATCACAAGCCACAAAGGAGATGGCTGATTTACTTGTTGGGAATATTATGGAAAAGCAGTATCCGCTGTTGCAAATTGCCGCTTTCAAGGTTGTATTCCTATAGTTCTTGCCATGTAGACAAGCGTTTTCTTATACGTAATACTGTTGATTGTAAATGTCCTCATTGCATTGCGGTTTATTCGTGTCTGGGTTAAAAGCCAAACAAAATCCACTCTTCTAAAAAACAAAATACAAGCAAGCCCTAATCGCCGTTTTGTGTTTAAGGAATTGTAAAAAATCGAATAAACGGCTAAAAATGCGGATATTTCAGGTAAATCGAAAGCTAATATTTTGAAGTATAAATTATTATGTGTATTTTTGCAACTCGAATTAATTTGCTTATATGAAAAAGATAATCGTCGTAATGGCTGGAGCGATGCTCCTTTTCACGAGTTGCGTGAACCAATTCAACCAGATATATAAGTCGACAGACAACGATTTGAAATACGAGTATGCCAAGGAGTGCTATGCTCGTGGCAAATATGTCAAGGCCACGACACTTCTGCGGGAGCTTGTGACAATACAGAAGGGTACAGACAATGCTGAGGAGTCTCTCTTCATGTTGGCAATGGCTGAGTTCAAGGACAAAAACTATGAAACCGCAGCTGAATATTTCAAGAAGTATTACAAGTCGTATCCTAAGGGCATGTATGCAGAACTTGCTTCTTACTACATCGGCGAAAGTCTGTATATGTGCACTCCGGAACCTCGTCTTGACCAGTCTCAGACGGTGTCAGCCATATCGGCCTTTCAGGATTATATGGATTTGTTTCAGGATGCCAGGATGAAAGACAAAGCGCAGGGCAGACTCTTCCAGTTGCAGGATAAGTTGGTAAAGAAAGAATTATATTCCGCACAGCTGTATTATAATCTCGGAACATATTTCGGCAACTGCACTAACGGAGGCAGCAATTATCAGGCATGTATCATCACAGCGCAGAATGCGCTGAACGACTATCCGTACAGCGAACTGAGAGAAGACTTCGCGTTGCTTATCGTTAAGAGTAAGTTCGAGTTGGCAGAACAGAGCGTAGAGTCAAAACGCATCGACCGCTATAGAGACGCAGAGGATGAATGCTATGGATTCATTAACGAATATCCAGACTCCAAGAGCCGCAGCCTGGCTGAGAAATACATCAATATCTGCAAGAAATACGTTAAAGACTAACAATCGGTACGGCCCCCATTTCGAGCAAGTGGTCTTGCCATCTTGAGAATAAAAACAGAAAACAATAATAATAATTTTAAAGAATGGATTACAAAAAGTCAAAAGCACCGGTAAATACCGTTACGCGCAATATTATGGATCTTTGCGATGAGACCGATAATATTTACGAGAGTGTAGCCATCATCGGCAAACGTGCCAACCAGATTTCAATTGAGATCAAGCAGGATCTCAGCAAGAAGCTGGCAGAGTTTGCTTCCTACAATGACAGCCTTGAGGAAGTATTCGAGAACCGTGAGCAGATAGAGATTTCCCGTTACTACGAGAAACTTCCAAAGCCAACATTGCTTGCTACCCAGGAATTCGTTGAGGGAAAGATTTATTGGCGCGACCCATCAAAAGACAACAACTAAATATGATACAGCGCAAACAGTCCGTTTTCCTCTTGGTAGCGGCTATTCTGACGATTGTATGCTTGTGTCTTCCCATAGGAGTATTTCATCCCAAGAATCTTGGAGTGGATACGGCAATGTATAATCTGTGGATTCAATACGGCAACGGAAGCGTAAGCTATACTGTATGTTCTCTCTTCTGCATATTGCTCATGGCTACTGTTACAAGCTTCTTCACGATATTCAAGTTTAACAACAGAAAATTGCAGATAAAGCTTTGCGGATGGAACAATTTGCTCATAGTCGTATGGTATATAGCTTATGCTGTTTTCGCATGGATGTTCAAAGGGGAGTTGGATGCAGACTTCAAAATCGGTTTTGTATCAGTACTGCCATTGGTTTCAATGATATTGATATTCATGGCCCGCAAAGCCATAAAGGCAGACGAGGCTCTTATCCGTGCAGCCGACAGAATAAGATGAAAATCTTATATAATGACATGGAATGATGTTAGCGGTCTGTCTGCTGTAAGCAAGAATTATCATTCCTGTCAAGTAAAATATAGTTAAAGGGAGTCATATCAATATTTTTCTTTGATATGGCTCCCTTTATGTTTGTATGACTTTGATGATAGTTTCTTAATCATTCCACAACTCCAAATGTCGGAGTCGGTTCGCCGTCATCATCGCTTTTTTCGCTTCGGTCGAGCAGATATTGCAGAAACATCTGAAGAGCCTTTGTCGTGGCATTTGCAAGATTTATGTCTCTGCCGAAGTCGTCTTCCAGCTTCATTGTCACGATATCATCCTTGTTGCCGCAGGCAAGCCAGATCGTACCCACCGGAATATCGCCTGTGCCTCCGCCAGGACCGGCAAATCCGGTTGCCGAAATGGCATAGTCAACATCCAGTGCCTTTATGGCACCTTTCACCATCTCTATCGCTACATCCTCGCATACGGCAGTCTTCTCTTCCAGAAGATTGTGGCTGATGCCGAGGATTCTCTCCTTTATCTCATTGGTATAGGAAACGATTCCCCCCTTGAAATAATTGGAAGCACCTGGCATGGCGATGATAGACTCTGCGATACGTCCGCCGGTGCAACTCTCAGCAGTGCCGAGGGTCTTGCCGTTTTCCCATATCAGTTGGCTGATCTCTCTACTAAGTATTTTGTTTTCGAAACCCATTGTGTTTGATTTTGTTTTATTTGAACGTTACTTTAGAAAACGCCGGAGCGTCTATCGGACAGAATTCCTTGTCCATATATTTATAATATCCCGTTATGGCTATCATAGCCGCATTGTCGGTTGTATAGCTGAACTTTGGGATGTAGATATCCCAATGATAACGTTTCGCATGGTCTTTGAAAGCATTCCGCAGTCCGTTGTTCGCACTCACGCCTCCTGCCACAGCCACGTGCTTGATGCCCGTCTGCTTCACGGCTAGACGAAGTTTCTTCATCAAGATGTCCACTATCGTATGCTCAAGACTTGCCGCGATGTCCTCCTTGTGATGTTCGATGAATTCCGGATCGTCCTTTATCCATTCACGTAGACTATAGAGGAAAGAAGTCTTGAGTCCGCTGAAGCTGTAGTCCAGATTGGCTATATGAGGCTCAGCGAACTTATATGCCAAGGGGTTTCCCTTGCGTGCCAGCTTGTCTATGATAGGACCGCCCGGATATCCGAGTCCCATCACCTTTGAGCATTTGTCTATTGCTTCGCCGGCAGCATCGTCGATAGTCTGTCCCAGTAGCTCCATGTCCTTGTATGAGTTCACCTTGACTATCTGTGAGTTTCCGCCGCTTACGAGCAGACATAAGAACGGGAGTGGGGGAGCAGAGTTGTCGTCATCGCTTTCTTTTATGAAGTGAGCCATGACATGACCCTGGAGATGGTTCACGTCGATTAGCGGAATGCCCAACGAGCGTGCGAAGCCTTTGGCAAAACTTACGCCCACGAGCAGCGAGCCCATAAGGCCCGGACCTCTTGTGAAAGCCACAGCCGACAGTTGTTCTTTGGTTATACCGGCTCTTTTTATAGCCTGGTCAACCACGGGCACGACGTTTTGCTGATGTGCTCTCGACGCAAGTTCAGGAACAACGCCGCCATATGCCATGTGCACATCTTGCGAAGCCGTGACATTGCTCAGCAGCACTCCGTTTTTCAAGACAGCAGCCGAAGTATCGTCGCAGCTGCTTTCTATTCCTAATATATATATATCCTTTTGTTCCATAATCAGAAATTTTCAAGCCTCAGCCTTTAGTGGGTGAGAATCTCCACTCCATGTTCAGTCATTAGAAAAGTGTGCTCCCATTGTGCGCTCGGTTTTTCGTCACCCGTGATTACTTCCCATCCATATTCATCGTCTTCATCGATGAATACCTGCCATGTTCCCATATTGATCATCGGCTCGATGGTGAAAACCATGCCTGGCACGAGTAGCATTCCTGTTCCACGATGTCCGAAATGCAGTACCTCAGGCTCTTCGTGGAATTTCAGTCCCACACCGTGTCCACACAAGTCTCTTACCACACCGTAGTGGTATTTCTCAGCATGTTTCTGTATTGCGTGACCTATATCTCCGACGAAAGAATACGGCTTTGCCGCTTCAGCTCCAATTTCGAGGCATTCCTTTGCCACTCTCACGAGCTGCTCCTTCTCAGGAGTAGTCTTGCCGATAATGAACATTCGTGAGGCGTCGGCGAAATATCCGTCAAGTATTGTGGTGAAGTCAACGTTGACGATGTCGCCCTCCTGCAAGACATCCTCCTCCTTAGGTATTCCGTGGCACACCACTTCATTGATGCTCGTACACACGCTTTTGGGGTAACCTTCATAATTGAGGCATGCTGGAGTTGCGCCATGGGCTACGCAATAGTCATAGCAGATTTTGTCAATCTCCAGAGTGTTCATGCCGGCATGTATCTGTTTTGCCACTTCGTCGAGCACTCCTGTGTTGACGATGCCGCTACGCTTTATTCCTTCTATTTCTTCGGGAGTTCGGATGAGGTCACGTGTCGGAACCTCTTTACCTTTGTTTTCCCAATACATTACCTTCTTGTCAAGCTCAGTTGGCTCTTGTCCTGACAGACAATGCCATCTTCTTTTCTTCTTAAACATGATATATTAAGTTTTGATCTTCTATCTTGCGTTCAGGGCTTCAAGAGTGTCAAGGAGCTCCTTCGTCCAATCCTCTCCGTTTTGGGGGCAGAACGTCTTGAATCCCAGATTCTTTCCCATTTCTATATTTGCCGGACCGTCGTCAACGAAGAGAGTTTCCTCTGGCAGAATACTTTCTTTAGAAATGATTTCCTCAAACATTTTCCTGTTCGGCTTCATCATCTTCATCTTGAAGCTCATGTATAGAGAGTCGAAGAAATCAGCTATGCTTCGTCCGTCGCCAGAGAAGCCGTCGCTCATCCCCCAGCTCATCATGAAAGGATTTGTGTTAGAGATGAGAATCAGTCTGTAGCCCATGCTTTTAAGTTTGTCCAGGACTTTTATGTTTCTGAGAGGCACCTCTTTCGTGTATCCTCTCCATGCGTATTTGCATTCATCGAAAGTCAGTTCCCTGTGGCAGAGCTTGCTGAGTTCGCGGATAAATTCGTCAGCCGTGATCTTTCCTTCTTCCAGGTCTCCGAATATTCCGCTCTGGGTATAGGGGTCAAGACGCCGCTCTGCGTCCTCCAGTCCTATTTCCTTGAATCTCTTTACTGCACTTGGCTGGTCGATGGTCATTATCACGCCACCCAAGTCAAACATTATATTCTTTATTTTCATATCAAAGGGATTTTCTCTTGCATCCGACAAAATATCTTTCTACATTTGTCAGAATCTTTTCCTTGCCCTGTCCATTTCTCTTCTGTCTTCTTTCTCTTTGAGAGTCTGACGCTTGTCAAATTCTTTCTTTCCGCGGCATAGGGCTATGTCGAGCTTAGCCCTTCCATGGTCGTCGATGAAGAGGAGCGTCGGTATGATGGTGAAGCCCACCTGCTTTGTGTCTTCCTGCAGATTGTGGATTTCTTTTTTGTTCAAGAGAAGTTTCCTGTCGCGCTTGCTCTCATGATTGTTGTAAGAGCCATAGAAATAAGGCGATATATTCATTCCTTTCACCCATATTTCCCCGTTGTGTATATAGCAGAATGTATCCACGAGCGAAGCCTTGCCCATGCGTATGGACTTTATCTCCGTTCCTGTCAGCACTATTCCTGCCGTATATGTGTCTACGAAGAAATATTCGAAAGAAGCCTTTTTGTTGCGTATGCTCACAGGACTTTTCTTTCTCAACAATTCCTGTTCTTTATTCATAAAACGTTTTTCTTCTAATTCATTATGTCGTCAAGACTATATTCAGCCAAGACTACAGTCTGGACTGAAATAATAAGTGTGTTGTCAAGACTACAGACAATATGGATGCTTTTACTGTTCGATTTTTGCGAATTCATCGATGTGTCCATCGATGTAATGGGCGATTTCTGAAGTCCATTCCTCTTCGTTTTCCACGAACGTGTCGTCGAAATCATCAAAGTCAGGGAATCTTTCAAACAGAGCCATGAACTCCTCATCGCTGCATTCTCTTTCTATTTCCTCCTTGTTTTCATTGTATAGTTTTCTTGCCGAATACAGTAATTTTGAGAAATCCCGAAGTCCCCATTGCTTCATCGCCCTTGCGAATGGGTTGTCGAAGATGAATGGTCCGTAGCCGTTGTGTATGAGCTGCACGAATCCTCCGTCCATCACTTCGTCTCTCAGCCAGATATAAGCCAGAAGCGTGATTTGGTCTGCCGAAAGCTCTGCCATGTTTTCAGCCGTGAGACTTCCCCCGATGCTGTTGAGTATGGCATTTGAGAACAGGTTGACGAACTCGTCCATGCCTTCGTTGGCTGCCTTTATTATATCCGTTTCCTTGATAACAACATTCATATAATTGTCTGTCTTTCTATTTTTTTGCAAAGTTACGTAAAATATCGCAGTATAAGCTATCTTGAATGATTTTTTTGCTCAAGTAGCCATCTGCGGCAATTCTTATTTCCAGGATGACTACCAATGGTCACAAGAGTTGCCAAAAACGAGCAACCACGGTCTTACTACTACTTCAGTCCCCACCTAACCTCCCCACCCCCTATAGGGGATGGACGGTTACCCTTGAGTTCTGATTGTCGGGGAGGGATGGTTACTATTGAGCATCAATTACTGTTGAGGGCAAGATTCCGACCTAAGTGACGGTTGGAGTCTTAGCCTTTCCGCTATCTGCCACACAAGGGCTTGTATGGGCAATATGTGCAGATTTTCAGATTGGCGGTAGGCGCGAAGGCTTCTTTCCTGTCGTATATGTTTGCCACAAGGGCTTTCAGCCCCTCTCTGAACTCCGCCTGATATTCTTCCACATCGTTGATTCTCTGTCTGCCCAGCGAGATCACTGGGTCGTAGTTCTCCCCGAATGCACGTTGGATGAATATTAGTGCCGGACTGACTGGCAGCGCCTGGGGATTCAGTTTCCTGTCGTTTCGGGCTATCATCGAGTAGAGCATCGCCTGCAGATAATAGTCTGTGTGTTTCTTTCCGCCGGCTTCGTCGGCAGAGAATATCTCTCCGATGGTGGCTACAGGAGTCTTTATGTCGCTTCCGCCCGTCTTGTAGTCTATCACTCTGATGGTCTGCCTTCCCGTCTTGGGGTCGTTCACCATGTCGAGGCGGTCGATTCTTCCTCCCACCTTCACTTTCCTTACTCCCTCGTCGGTATTCACGTCCAGATTCATGAACATGTCTTTTTCGAGTGCCACGATGCTGAAGGGCGTCAGTTCCAGATCGATGTCGAGAAGCCGCTTCACGTATTTTATGAGTACCGTGCGGCTGATGAGCTGCATTCCGTTGTAGTGGAGCTTGCGCCACAGCCGTTCGTCGCTTCCGAACATCTCTTTCTGGAACATCCTGTCCACCACGGCCTCGATGTTCTGTGTTTCAGAGAGTTTTTTTATCACTTCAGAAGTTATCATCCTGCCGTTCCCGGCAAAGTCCTTGTATATTTCTTCGAGCACATTATGGAATATGTTTCCGAACGCCCTGCTCGTGAGCTGTTCCTCTATGTCCTCGTCGGGCTCCCTTATTCCGGCTATGTTGTTGAAGTAGAACTGCATCGGGCATCGCAGGTATCTGTTGAGAGCCGTTGGCGAGAGGGAGCCGTAGGCTGAAAGGATTTTCATCACGTTGTCGTCCTTCTCAAACCTTACGGCGATTTTCTCCACCGAACTTTGTCCCACATGCAGCGAGAGCCTGTTTATCTCGTGTCTGCTCTCCACCATGAGCTGGAGCATGAAGCGGCTCATTTCGCCTTTGTTGCCGTTCTCCGTCGATGTGTTGTATGCAATCGTGATGTCTTTCGCCCGCTGCAGCAGCCTGTAGAAATAGTAGGAATAGATGGCCACCTTGTTGTCCACCGTTGTCAGCCCGTAGGCCTTTCGTATGGAGTAGGGGATGAATGACGAATCCCTTATTCCCTTTGGCATGTTCCCCTCATTGCATGAGAGCAGCAGCACGTGGTCAAAGTCCAGGTTCCTCGTTTCCAGCACTCCCATTATCTGTATTCCTATCGCCGGTTCTCCGTGGAATGGTATCGATGTGGCTGCGATATGCTGCTTGAGGAGCTTCTGTATTGTTATCCTGTCCACATCAAGTTCGCCTGCCTCCACGAGTCCCTTTATCCTGTTTATGAGCGTGTACATATTGAATACCGACTCCACGAAGAGCACGTCTTCATTTTTCCCGGCTATGTTTTTCAGTATGTTCAGTAGCCATTGCATGAGCTTCAGGTTGGAGTCCATCGGCTGGAAGAGCGCCTTGAGACTGTCGTCCGCCCAAAGCTCTTCGTTTTTCGGATATAGAATCCGCTTCACCTGTAGCTCCTTCAGCAGTTCTGAGGCTTTTGCGGATAGATATTTGGTGAATGGATGTGTGAGCAGACTACGGATGAAGGAGATTCTGAATCCGTTGTCGGTCCTCAGTCCGATGGTCTGCAGGTCGAGCAGCTGCGACACGAATGATGACACCGGGGCCTGCGATAGGGGGTAGCCCGTGGTGATGTTTATGTTTTCCACCTCTTCCGGTATTGCATACATTATGCCCGTGAGCAGCCCTTCGTCACACATCACCACTGCCGTGCGCCTGCCGTCCTTGTAGCGTCCGTCTTGCCTCAGCCATTCGCTGACGAATCTTGCCTGTATGTTCTCCGTCTTGGCTTTTATGAATGATATTGTCTTGTCGGCTGAGAAGTTGTCGTAAGCCGCCCCGTAGTCCTCCTGCGGCAGGGAGTTTCCCAGTTCCGAAAGATACATTGAGATGTATTTTCCCGCTTCCTTGTGGCTTGAGGCTGTGCGTTTCGGGTTGCAGTAAAACTCGTCGTAGTCCCAATAGAACTCGGCTGCGCCTTCTTCCTTGAAATGTCGGAAGAGGCGGTGTTCTACTTTCTGCAGCAGGTTGAATCCCACGAAGATGTATTTGTCGAATTCTTTTTCTATTCCGCCATTTTCTATCACTTCTCTATACAGCATTCCCTCGTATGCAAGTCCTTGGCTGGCAAGTCTTTCTCTGAAATCGTTGTATATGTCCTTGAGCTTTGTCCATAGCGATAGGAAGAGTTCTTTCAGCTTTGTGTTGTGGTCTTCGGAGAAATTGCTGAAGAAGGTTTTGAGAATCTCCTTCTGCTCTTCCGTGAGATACGAAGCGTCGTCGAATTCATGGATGTCGGCCACGTTGGCAAAGAGCTTGTCTGCATCAGCCATGTTCTTGTCTATGTCGTCGAAATCGCTTATGAGCATTCTACCCCAGTCGTAGAAGTGGTCGAGCGTCTCGTCTTTGCCTGTTATCTTGACGAAGCTTTTATACAGGTCGCAGACCAGCTTTATGGGGTCTCCCACTTCTGCCTTGGAATACTTGCGGAAGAGTTCGCTGATGGTGAGGTAGTTTGGTGCCCACACGGGCTTGCCGGCACATCTATAGAGTTCTTCGTTGAGAAATAGCGAGGCTCTTTTATTCGGGAAGATTATCGCTATGCGCGACAGGTCATTTCCGTATTTTCTTATTATATCCTGTGCTACTATCTGTAGGAATGTTTTCATATTTTCCAATGTATTGTTTTTTACTTTTCCACCTCTTTTATTTCTTTCCTGAATACATACCAGATGTATCCTCTCACATTGGCGTAGCCCATCTGTCTGAGGTATCCGATGTATTGTCTCACCTGGGTGGCGTATTTTTCGTTGGGCTTTCCGAACTTGAAGTCCACCACAACCACTTCGTCGCCGTCTTTCATCACACGGTCGGGTCGTCGTGCCACGATTTCCTTCTTTCCGGTCTTTTCGTCGGTTTCCTCGCAGATTATCGTGCATTCGTTGAAGAGCGTCCATCGGGGCGAGAACCAGTCAGCCACGAGTCCGTTTCCCGTCAGGTATCCGTTGAGCAGGCTCTGCAGCTTCTCCCGGTCCAGGTTGTCTCCATAGAGTATTCCTTCTGCTTCAAACCTGTCGAGCTCGGATTCCACGTCGGCTGCCGTCTTGATGCCAGAGAATATCTGGTGCAGTATGTTTCCCGTGCTGATATAGTCGGCTTTCGGCTCCGTGTTTTCTTCCTGTTCTTCTCCGTTGTTCTCCTGTATGAATTTCTTGCTGTTGTTGCTTTGTCTGAACTCCAGTGGTATTTCGTGGTGTTCTATGGTGGCAGCCACGGAGATGTCCTGCTTCAGGAACACGTTTCCCGACTTCTTGTCCTCCTCTTTAGTCTTGCCAGGGCAGAATTCTCCGTATGTGAACGTGAGTTCTGTACTGTTGTCGTCCTTGCCTTCTATTGTGGCTCCTTTTAGTGACTGTGCCGTTTCCGCCAGGCTCTGCTCTATGAGCATGGAGCGTGTTCCTGCCGCATTGCGCTTGCCGACGACAAAGAGATTCTTCTTCGGTCGGGTGAAAGCTACGTAGAGCAGGTTGAGGTTGTCTATCGTGTTCTGCATGTGCTCATACTTGTAGTCGTTGGCATAGATAGACTTTGCGAGTGTGGGTGAATAGCTGATGGGGATGAGGGGCAGCTGGCTGAACGGCTCCACGGCGGGATGACACCAGATATTGTTTCCGTATAGTTCCAGCTTCCAGTCGCAGAACGGGATTATCACGTTGTCGAATTCCAGTCCCTTGCTCTTGTGTATGCTGATTATCCTGAGTCCGTCGATGTCGTCGGTCTGTATGGTTCTCGAGTGCAGGTTTTCGTCCCACTCTCTGAGGAATCCCGCCACGTCTGCCGACATGTCTTTGATGTATGCGTTGAGATAGTCGAAGAATGCGCAGATATATGCTCCGTCCTCCTTCATGCGGTCGAGCCTGAAGATATGGAGCAGCTCCTCGCAGAGCTCGAAGAGCGGCAGTTCTTTCAGCTCTTCCTGGTGTGCGGTATATTCCTCGGGCAGCAGATTGTCGCCCTGGTCTTTCATATTTGTCATTTGACTGCCGGAGAATGTGTCGTTGCCTGTGGCGAGCGAATATTTCTTTGTCAGACAGGCTCTCGTGAGCACGTCGTCTCCGCCATACAGATAGCGCAGGGCATCTATGATGCAGCACACGGCGACCGAATGGTCGAGTCTGAAAGCCTCATCGCTCACGATGTTTATGTCGGGATGGCATTCCGTGAAATAGTTTGCCAGCACGGGTATGTATCTGTTTGAGCGCAGCAGTATAGCTATGTCGCGCTGCCTCACTCCTCTTTGCAGCAGTTCGTGTATGGTGTCTGCTAGTATGGCGAACGTGTTTTCTTCGTAGCCTTCGGTTGGCAGCAGCCTGACGCTCACGAGTCCCTTGGCTTCTCTCTTTATTGTCTTCTGCTCCACGTCGGCATAGGCTGTGTTTATCTGCTGCGCATTGTTCTGGTCTGTATTGCTTTCGTTGGCGAATTCGGCGGCTATGGCAGAGCGGAAGAATGCGTTGTTGAAGCGGATGATGTTCTGCTCGGAACGGTAGTTGGTGTCGAGCGATTCTACGTTAACGGAGTATCCGGGGAATGCTTCTGAGATATTGCTGAGCAGACTCCATTCTCCGGCTCTCCATCTGTAGATGCTCTGCTTTATGTCTCCCACTATGAGGTTGTCTGTCACTCCCGGGGGCGTTGTCTTGGCATGGCTCAGACATTCGCCGAGCAGCACCTTGAAGTTGTTCCATTGCACTACGCTCGTGTCCTGGAATTCGTCTATCATGATGTGGTTGAGATGTGTTCCTATCTTCTCGAAGATGAATGGCGAGTCGGAGTCGTTTATCATCATTCGCAGCAGGTGTTGCGTGTCGCTGAGCAGGAATCTGTTTGCCCCGGCGTTCATCTCCTTCACCTTGTTTTCTATGTCTCTGAGCAGTCTGAGGTTGTTGATGTTCTTGAGCGTGGCGGCCACGGAGTTCACTATTGTCGCGGCCGTCGTCCTTTCCTTTTCCGCCCTCTCGAGGAGGGGCATGAGGCTCTCGCGTGCTGCCCGTATTATGAGGTCGCGGTTTTTGTTGGTTTTCGCAACCCAGTTCTCTTCGCTTTCCATGCAGTTTGCCACGGTCTTCGGTATGAAATTCCTGTCGCTGAGGTCGTCTTCGGCCAGTCGGTGGAAGTATTTCTGTATTCCGCTTCTCTGCCCGCCCTTGAAATCCTCTTCCTGTATGCCGTATTTGCCGATGAGCCTGAAGAATTCAGAGCTTGTTTCCTTGAGAATTTCCCGTGCGGCGATCTCTTCGGCTCGCAGCTTGGTGCGGTAGGAGGTGAGGAATCTGCTGTCGGAGAGTTTTTCGTTCACAGCTTTCCCGATTTCGCGATACTGGTCGTTGAATATCATCCGTCCAAAATCCTTCACCGAGCCGATGATGTTCCAGCTGTTGTTTTTGTCTATGTTTTCCATTATGAACCTCACGATCCATGAGAAGAGGGGCGACTTTCTGTCGAGTTCCTCTATCATGAGGTCCACTGCTTGGTTTTCCACCGCCGTATCGTTGAGTTCCACTCTGAGGTTTGCCGAGAGGTCCAGTTCGCGCGCGAGGTTCCTGAGCACGCTCTGGAAGAACGTGTCGATGGTCTCCACGTGGAAATAGTCGTAGTTGTGTATGAGGAGCGAGAGGGCTGCCGAGGCTGCTTTTCTGATGTCGTCTTCCGCCATCTGTGTCTCAAGTGCTATCTTTTTCAGATAGTCGTCAGATTCGGCCAGTCCTCGTGATATTCCGTAGAGCTGGCTCAGTATTCTGGTTTTCATCTCCTCTGTGGCTTTGTTTGTGAAAGTCACGGCCAGGATGTTTCTGTAGCTTGCCGGATTGGCTACGAGCAGCTTTATGTATGCCACGGCAAGCGTGAATGTCTTTCCGCTGCCGGCACTTGCCTTGTAAACTGTGAGTGAACTCATGTGTGTGGTTTTATTGTCGTTTTTTTTTATTCACCAGTCTCTGAACAGCTCCATGCTCATTCTGATGCCAGTGCCCTCGAAGTGCTTGTTGCTCACCCCTAGGAAGAGCCCTATGGAGAAGAGACGGTTTGTCAGTCCGTAGCCACACTCCAGATAGGGGTGCAGCTTGTCTGTGAAGAGTGTGTTGCAATAGAGCCTCTCCATCTCGATGAATTTTCCCACGAATGGTATTCTCGACACGAGCAGCAGGGGCGACTCATAGGTCAGATTGCTGTTCACGTAGTATTTCGAGGCATTATACCAGTTTTTGTTCAGTAGCTGGAACTCCCCCGTCCAGTCGTCGTTCCATCCCTCTGGGATGGAATTGTATCTGAAGTTCCTGTAGTCCAGAAAGTAGGCCCCCTTGCTTCTTGATGTGTATATTCCGTATCCCATCTTCATCGATAGTACGCGGAGTTTCATCACGGGTATTTTCCACGAGGCGTCTATTTCCATGCGCTCGTAGTTCATGTCAGACCGTATCACTCCCTTTATGCCCCGCTCATAGTCGTAGGTCAGTACGGGGCCCCGGTTCAGCCACGGGCTCCATACCAGCTGCAGGGTGGGGGAGAAGGAGTAATACTTCGGTTTCTTGCCCGTTGCGGCGAAGTCCTGTGGGTCCACCGCCGTACGCCTGTGGTAGGCGAATCCTGCGCCCAGCCTTAGCCTCGGGTTGATGAGGAAACTTGTGCGCAGGCGCCAGTACATGTCTTTGAAGAGGTCGAGCCTCAGGTTCTCCCATCTGATGGAGTCGTACGACTCATGCTTGAGCTGCGTGAGGATTTCCGAATTGAAGATATGGTTGCCCGTTCCGTATTCCGTCTCTATGGTCAGCCGCCTGCTGAGTGTGAGCCGCATCGGGATGTTGAAATACACTTGTCGGAGCTTGAATGAATATCCGAGCCTCGCACCCATGCCGAGCCTTGCGTTGGGGCTGAAATCTAGGTTCCCGTTGAGCTTTATGCGATAGGTCACTCCCTTGTAGCTGCTGTAGCCCAGATAGAGAGGGTTTATTATGGGCGACATTCTGAAGCTCCCCCTCATGTTGCCTCCGAAATCGCCGCCCAGTCTGTCTATGAGATAGCTGCCCAGATCTTTCCATAAGCTGCTCTCTCTCCGGTTGCGCCTAGTCGTGGCACTGTCGGGGGTAGGGTCGTTCTGCGTTCTGCGGGCTATGAGCGTGTCTATGGCGGCAGGGTCCAGATGGTAGAGCACGTTGTATGCCGACACCACCTTGTTGCCCATGAAGCGCATCTGTGTCCTCACGTTGCTGCTGTGGGGCATGGGCGGATGGTCTTTCTGCATGAGGATGCGGATTCTAAATTTCATCACGTCGATCGTGCCTCTGAATTCCACTTCGTGTATGCAGCCCGCCGAGTCCACGTTGGCTGAGCCTGCCACAAGCTGTATGTTCTTGAAGCGTGGTCGGAACGCCACTCTCATCAGCCCCGTGGTCTTGTTGTGCTCCGTCTTGTATCTGTAGAAGCTCCTGTTAGTGCGCTCAAACGGCGAGAGCAGGAAGCTGTCGAATATCGTGGCACCGTAGATTCTGGGCCGCAGCAGGATCTTCATCATCGACACCACGTCCTTGTTGCGTGGCACGTTGCCGCTTGACCTCACGAACTGAAGGTCTCTGATTTTTCTATTTGACATAATTAGTCTGAACAGTCTTTCTCCTTGATATTCCCTTCGTCCTTTGGCTATGGGATACATCGACGGCAGGAGTTTAAGAATGAAATTCCTCTTCTTTATGTCGATTCTGAAATTGTGATATATATATAGAGAGGTGTCTGTTCTGGATTGCAGCAAGCTGTCGCCCTTGTCGAAAATCCTGTCAAGCAAGAGATTGTCGACATCTGTTTTCCTTTCGCGCCCCAAGACTCCGGCTGCCGCGCAGAAAACAATAAACATCAGTAAGATGATTCTCCTTTTCAACTCACCTTATTTTATATATGAGACTCCAAATTTCAATTTCTCGTACTGAAGAACTCTGAAATTCCAGTTCGCGGATTAAAATGCAAAGATATGGAATTTTTTTCAAGTTTACAAGGAGACGAGTAAGCAAATAAACAAGGATTTTTTCCTAAATACCTGAGTTCGGGATAAGCGGCAGTCGTTTTTCTTGCTATGCCAGATTTTCGACAGGTGCATATTACATTTGCCCTCCAAACAATATGGATGGCAAAATGCAGAATTGTAAAGTCCAAATGAAGTTTACTTTATAACAACAAGCTGTCCGTCAACATTCTCTATGCAATAGTCCATGTTGATGGATGGCTTCTTTTCAAAGAAGCTATACGCAGCCAAAACAGAAAGGACATTCATTACGACGAACTCAGGTTAAATCATTCCAAGTAGACAACTTGACAAGGAAAGTGGTTTTATAGACTTGTTATTTTACATAATTGTGATTATCGAAAATTGTATCTATATTTGCATCGTTAAACAAAAATTATTGCATTATGAGACATACTATTAAACTTCACGGTTCGAGAATTGATATTGAGTTGTTCGTTTCTGTCATTGATAAGGAAACTAACGAGGTTGTTGATGAGGGTTTTAATTCTATTAGAGTAGCAAATATTAATTACCCACGTTCTCTTTTTCGCTTCATGTGGACCGCTGCTCGCATTGTTGATGATTTAGGCAACTTAGACTTCCCTATTTACGGTTTCACTAAACAGAGTGCAATAAGTAACATAAAACATGTATTGTCATGAATCAGAAATATATCGACATGGTTGTATCACTTTGTGATGATATTCGCAATAACCCAGATGATGCTGATAAGTATCTTAATCTTATAGTGTCTATATGTAAACTTAATAAAATTGACTAATATGAAAAAAGATTTGTTGAAAATATTACTTAAAGTAATTATCTACGCTCTTGGGCTTCTCGCTGCTTATTTTGGTGTTTCTTCGCTTGCTTCGTGTTCGTTGAATAGACAGGCTACCCATCAAGGTACAGGCTATTTTCAGTACTTTGATACGCTTCACGTTCACGGACAATCTAATATAGCTTATCCTATCAAAACGAAGTAGTATGTATAAGGACTTTGTTCATTGTCTATATCCTAAAAAGATACGCAACCGTAACGGAGATTGGTTAACAGTCTCCTGCGGTTGTTGTCAAGCCTGTCTCGCTCGTATGAGCAAAAAGGCTTCCTATCAATGTGCTTTGCATGAACAGGATTACAAATATTGTATGTTCGTAACGTTGACCTATACAAATGAAAATATGCCTCTTCTCCGCCTCGAGGAGTTTCAAGATAATGGTATTGATGTTCATTTTTTCAAAATGTTCGATGTTACTGAACGCTTTCAGATTGCCCAGAACATTATTGGTAATTTCGTTGCTAATGCTACGTTAACCCCTTTTTATGTTTCCCAGATACGTTCAAAATTCCACTATTTTGATAAGGACATTCCGTATCTCTCTCGTTATGATGCTCAATGCTTTTTAAAGCGATTTCGCAAACATTTATCTAAATATACTAATGACAAAGTTACATACTATCTTGTCGGTGAATACGGACCCGTACATTTCCGTCCGCATTTCCACGTCTTATTTTACTTCGATTCAGAAGCCATCTTACAAAACTTCTCTAAAGTCTTACATAAGGCTTGGTCGCTTGGTCGTGTCGATTTCTCACAATCGAGAGGTAAGTGTTCAACGTACGTTGCGCAATACGTTAATAGCCGTAATTCTGTCCCACGAATATATCAAGACCGTTCCATTCGTCCGTTCTGCCTACATTCGCAAAAGTTCGCTCAACGCTTTTATCAAGCTAAGAAAGCGGAAATATATGAAAATGAAAATTTCCGATTTACTGATTTTGTCCGCTCAGTCGGCTCTACTGTCTCAAACACTTATGCGTGGCGGTCGCTTGTCAGTGCCTTCTTTCCAAAGTGTCGAGGATTCAACTCGCTTTCTTTTCCCGAACTTACTTTCTCTTATTTACTCCTACAGCATGCACAAAGGTTCTATGGTAAAGACAAGAAAATCTCGGAGTTAACCGAATCTATCTGTTCGGATTTGTTCTCCCATAGCTGGCAGTCTGAGAAGTTCGTTTACACACCTAAAACTCGTACAAAGGATTATTTTTTGTATTTCGTCCATCGTAACGTTACCCGATGTGATGATGTATTTGTTATATCCTCCTCTGAACGTAAATGGCGTTATTGTGATTTGTCATTAGAACAATGGCAATCTATTAAACAGTCCGTTGCTTCACTTCTGTATATGAGTTCTCATTTTATACACTTCGTCTGTGACGGTGACGTTTCTCTTGCTTCCGATAGGATTCGTAAGATAGTTGTCTTCTTTTGCAATAGTGATTATGATAATTTAGTTTCGCAGTACACTCTCCAGGACACTCTACTTGCTGATTGTTCTGATGATGATTCCTCTTTGTTGTATTACTTATATGACAATGTCTTTGAACGTTCTGATGATGCTGGAGTCCGTTATTTCGTTCTATCTGATTATGAGGTTCGTTTATATCGCTATTTAACTGAAATACCTTATTTCCATACTTTTCAACAAGTCGTATCGGATTACTATAATAAATCTGTGAAACACAAGGAGTTGAATGATTTAAATGAAATATTTTGTTAAACTAATAATAAACGCTTATGTCTAACGTAATGTCTTTAAAGACAATCAAAAACAAGCCTAATCGGTCTGCTTTTGACCTGTCTATGCGAAAATGCTTTACCGCTAAAGTCGGTGAGCTTTTGCCTGTCTTCTTTAAGGAGTGCATCCCAGGCGATAAATTTAAGCTTGGTATCTCTTCTTTTACTCGCACACAGCCTGTTAACAGCGCTGCCTATACGAGGATTAAGGAGTATTATGATTACTTCTTTGTTCCTTATCGTCTTCTTTGGCGCTACTTTGACCAATTTGTCACTGATACTCAACAAAGTAACCCTCAGTTTGCCCTTTCGTTAACGCAGTCCTCTTCTTCTGTTGCTCTGCGTACCCCTTATTTTGTTAGTTATGAGGTTAGAGGCCATCTTAACAATCTTGGTCAATATAAATTACTTAATGAGTTTGGTTTCAATCGCAAAATGTTAGCTTTTAAGTTATTGAAGTATCTTGGTTATGGTCTTTTCACCTGTAAAGACACATCTGATATTAATTCTGAAATCCATGACGCTTCCGTATCTGTACAACTTAACGCTTTCCCTTTGCTTGCTTATCAGAAGATTTGTCAGGATTATTTTCGTAACTCTCAATGGGAAAAGGCTAATCCTACTACTTATAATGTAGACTATTTAAATGGTGTTTCAACTAAAATTGATTTGCTACCGATTGATACTGAACAGAATCGTAATAATCGTAACTTGTTCGATTTGAATTACTGCACGTGGAATAAGGACCTTTTTACAGGTCTTTTGCCATCTCCACAATTTGGTGATACTGCTTATATTCAGACAGGTCAGTCCCAGAATGTATCTTTTGATAATGGCGATGTCACTGCTGATTTTGCTGCACAGGGTATAACTTTCGATGTAGAAGCCAATTCTGACCACAATAATTCCGTTCCTCCTAATACAGTTTTGAAAGGTTCCGGCTCTCTTGATACTGCTTCATCTTCCAATTTCCGTGGTACTTTCCGTCTAACTAATGACGAGTTCAGTTCTTTTTCTGTTCTTGCTCTCCGACAGGCAGAAGCTTTGCAGAAATGGAAAGAGGTTTCATTGAGTGGTAAACAAGATTATAAAGACCAGATTGAAAAACATTTCGGTGTCTCTGTTCCCGATGTTCGCTCTAATCTTTGCACTTGGATAGGTGGAACTGTTGGCGTCCTCGATATTGGCGAGGTTGTTAATACTAACCTCCAGGGAATTAATACTACCCAAGGTATCGAAGCCTCTATTGCTGGACGTGGTGTTGGTTCTATTAACGGTCATGATGATTTTACATGTTCTGAGCACGGTATTCTCATGTGTATGTATCATGCTGTTCCTCTTATGGATTACACTGATGATGTCACAGACCTCTATATGTTCAAGGGTTCTAAGTATGACTACGCTATCCCCGAATTTGATTCAGTTGGCATGCAGTCCGTTCCTGGTTTGGCTTTAAATCCTTACTTCAATAATGTTGTTAACAAGCCTAACGATGTTACAGGCCAGGCTAATCTTACCTCTGACTTGTTCAATAGTCTTGGCTATGCTCCTCGTTATGTTGATTATAAGACATCTGTCGATATTGTCGCAGGTGCTTTCAACGGCTCTTTGGCTTATTGGGCTGCTCCTATGTCATCTAACTACTTTCATGCTCTATTGACTTCTATCAAGAACGGTAAGAAACTGACTCCTGCTTTCTTCAAGTGCAATCCGTCCATTCTTGATACTATTTTCGGTCTTGCTGCTGATGCTTCATTAGATAGTGATAATCTTCTCGTTTCTTGTTTCAATGATATTAAAGCTGTTCGTAATCTTGATTATAATGGACTTCCTTACTAATTTTGCTTATGGAAAGATATGAAATTATAGCAGGTTCTAAACCTGTTCCTAAATTCACTGATTTTGATTTAGTTCATTCGGTTCCAGTGTCTCCGTCTATCGTTGACCCTCTTTGTGTTGATGTTAATCGTAATGTTGACGGCTCTGTAGCTTCTGTATCTTTTTCGTCTGACATCGCTCTTCTATTTAATCAGAAGCGTCTTGAGGACACATTAGGTCGTGATGGTCTCAAAAAGTTCTTTGATGATATGTCCGCACGTTCTCCTGCTTTGTCTTCTCTTCGCCAGAAGATTAGTGACGATGATTTGGCAGCTATGTGTAAGTCACGTTACTTGCAATCAGCTTCAGAAATTCTCTCTTGGAGTAACTATCTTAACGAAAACTATCAACATCTAATGGAAGTTGTAAAGTCTCGTGTTTCTTCTGTTGTTTCAGACGATGATAAAGCAGGTTCCGGCTCTCCGGATCATGCGCCTTCACCGGCTGCCGATGCTTAATAATTTTGTTTAACAGGGTAGTCTTTGGCTACCCTTTACCTTTTTGTTATGATAGCAAATAAATTAATTCCCATAGATATGCCTGTTAATTCTCAAAAACATAGTTGGATTGATGCCGCCATAAGTGGCGGTGCTTCTCTCCTTGGTGGTATACTTGGTAAAAATTCTCAATCTTCTGCCAATAAGACCAATCTTCTGATAAATCGTGAAAATCAGAAGTGGAATGAAAAGATGATGGACAAGCAAAACGCTTGGAATCTTGCTCAATGGAATAGAGAAAATGAGTATAATTCCGCTGCCCAACAAGTTGCTCGTTATCGTGCTGCTGGTCTTAATCCATATCTCATGATGCAGAACGGTTCAGCAGGTTCAGCTTCCTCTGTTACTTCCGCTGCTCCTGGTAATGCAGGAATGTCTAATACCGTTAGTCCTTTTGATTACTCTTCCGCTGCTGCTGGTGTAAGTAATGCTGTTGCCCAACATTTTAATAATCAATTGATGTCTGCTAATGTTCGTAAAGCTGTAGCCGAAGCTATCGGACAGGAAAAACAGAATACATGGTTAGATACTAAGCTTCAAGCTGAAATAGAAGCTCTTATACAGAATACTTCAAGTTCTAAGACACGTCAAGAGTTAGATAAATTCAGTCTCTTCCATGCAAAGACTATGCTTCCAGGTGAGTTAGCTACGCAATCTTTGCAAAATTCTTCTCTTGCTGAAAATATTGTTAACCAACATGCTAATACTCTTTATACCGAAATTCAGACTAATCTTGCTGCTGCTAATCTTGCTTGGCTTCCAAAAGTCAAAGAGGCTGAGGTTGCTCAATATATGGCTAATACTTTTGCTGCTATGCAGGCAGGTTATCTCTCCCAGAAGCAAGGTGAGTTAGCTATGCAGAATAAACTTGAATCTGCTGCACGAACAGAAGGTATCAAGATAAATAATAAGACAATTAAGGCGCAGGCTCGTTATATTGTTGCAAAAGCTTCTTGGGATGCTTCTAAATCCAAATGGGACTCTATTCATTCTAAACATAATTCTGGCCCTGATTCTCCTTATAAGTGGATTCAAAAATATCCTACGTCTAATTTCTTCTATAATATGCTTCAAACTACTCCTGGTTTATCAAAACTTATTTATTAATATAATAATCTATTTCTTTTTCCGTTATTTTTTATATGACTGAAA
>ULPT01015051.1_pt1 | contig 35481 bp, 51 predicted proteins | sample 1953751 | NCBI WGS metagenome assembly ULPT01 (sample SAMEA4835636, study PRJEB28245) | human gut metagenome | biome: gut microbiome; material: fecal sample | place: Denmark | collected 2008 | reverse complement strand
CATATCTGTCTTTGAAAGTCGAATCAAGGGGCATTTGCCTGTAATGGGAGGAATGGCAAGAAACGGACTGTAATCACCGTGGATGGCAATGGAAGGCTTTCAATTCCGTCCAACTTGGAGGACTTGTGGATGAGTGAGAGTGAGTTGATTGATATGCTTTATATCACTGCCCCGAAACTCAATGCTGTGATACGAGCTATATATAAAGAAGGTATGTTGTCTATGTCGGAAGTCCAACGAAGGGAAGAACTTTCCAAGGGTATTTGGCAAACGTTGTATGGATTCCCTATGGTTGTTGCCATTTGCTTCCGTCTAAACTCTAATGGTGCGGCACAACTTCGTGATGCCATCATCAAGAGATTGTACGGAGCAAAAGAGAAAACAAACATTGTCTTGCAACTATATTGAGGGACTAATTCCTTTAGTTGAGAATGGTCGCTTTTTTGACGCTTCGATGATTCGCTGTCGTATTGACTTATTGACGTACTGATTCATTGTCGTATGGAAGTGCAGTTGCAATTTGATAAAGAAGTATCCATGCAAAGAAGTGTGTAAGCATATATGCATTGATGCCATACGTTTTACATTTTTATCGTATGACATATAAAACGTATGACATGCAGGAATACATTTTTGTTCATCCCGAGGAATGGCATTCAAGGAAAACTCATTCTTCGGGATTTTTTTCGTTTTCATCCTTTAGCATAAAGAAAATGAGCCGTTCCTTGGAGGCTTTGCGCCTCCAGCCACTGGGCGAACCTCCGCAGTGTTTTCAATGGTATTAGATTTACTCTTGCCAAAACATGGTGTCCATAAAGACACAGCAAGGTATGTTTCGAGTTACTCGAAACCTTTTGGGTTACTCCCAAAGACCTTGCCATAAATGGATGTATTTCTCTCCAAAGTTGAGAAATAATAAAAACTTTATTTTATAACACCTGTTTTGTTAGGTTTACATTGTTAATTTAACTGAGCAAACACACTCTCTTCCCCTCAGTTGATAATTATACGTGAAGGTGTTGACGGAATTATAGATAGTGTATGCATATTGTCGTTGATTCAAAATGTTCCTGATGTCAAAAGAAATCTTCATGGCTTTCTTCCTATATGACAACCCCATATCGAGCAAACTCATTGTCTTTGACACATCTTTCGTCAATTCATTCTTTACAATGTCAGCAGAAGTGTCGAATGTAAAGCCATCGAATGGCATGAGTTTCAATGACACTTTGTGTTGTTGGCTCAGATAGCTGTTATTCTGACACTCCGTGGAAATATAAGTTTTGGCAAACATTCCGTTATAAGCCAACTCCACATACTTGCAAGGCTGTGAAGTCAGATATGGGGAGAATGCCCAACTCTTCCAAGTGTATTCCTGCTGAAAATCATTCTGCAAAGTCGTTTGTCGCTTCCATTGGTAGCCACCATTCAAGGAAATCTTTGTCTTGATGGGTTCTATAAATTTAGTGACACCAACTTGCCCCATAAAACTTCTACCTGTATTTGGGGCATATATCTTCGACATCGTGATGAGAGTAGAACTTGCATCTTGACTCATCAGTAAGTTGTTCTTTTCCTGATTATATAGAAAGTCTGCATTGAAGAACCACATTTTCAGTGGTATCTTATAGTCGTAATGCAATGAGGCGTTCAAACTCTTGTTGTCCGCCAAGATACCAGAGCCAACCTTCAGCGAGGTGTCATTGAATCTGACGGGTGTTTTCAAGAAATCCAAAATGTCCCCAAAGGTGCGAGCATAGAATATGTTGGTGCGAAGTACCGAGCGAGAAGTTACCTTATAGTTGCAATATACGCTAGGACAAACAGAATAATACCAAGAATCAGACGATGCGCTTTCCAAGTTGTCCTTATGGATTATATAGTCTATGCGCATAGGTATTTCCAATCGGAAGACATATTTATATTGAGGATGTGAGTACTCATATTGTGGTACCAGAGCCATTCTGAGATTCTGCATATTCACATCATTGCTCTCGTCTGTAGGGTGCAGGCTTGTTTGCACCTTATCCATATAATAATTCAGCAATATTGGTAAATAAATACGAGAATAGAGATGCTTCTTAGACATTGAGAGAGTATTCTCTGTACGAAAACTTCTTCCATTGGCATTTTGTACCACATTATCGGTAGTTTCCTTGTTAAGAGTTATCTTTCCCATAGGAGAACCTTGATACGACATGATAGACGTAACCGCCCAACACAAATCCTTGTGATACCACAAGGTAGAGAACTTGTTGTTCACATAAAACTCTCTCATGGTCTGCTTCTGGTTAAAGAGAGAACCGTTCTCTTTAGTAGGCAATTCTGATGTCAGAAAAGAACCTGTGCTCGACAGTGTGTTGCTAAGATAAGTCTTTTCTGAGTTGTCCTTGTATTCCAACTGGATGCTTGGGCGATGTATGGTTGATAGGGGAGAATACTCTTGGGCGATAATAACATTGTTATCCGCATCCGCATAACTTCTCGTCAAGCTATAGTCGTACTGACTTTTGGCATAGCTATACCCGATATTACCTTTTAGGGTAACATCCTTTCTTATCTTTCTCAATATGTTGAATGACAATAATCTATCTGTTGGTGAGGCATATCTGTCAACTTCAATAGGAGGAGTGGTAGCGGAAATGTTCTCTAATAAATTAGACAACGTAGATAATGTCTCTTTGTTGTCAAAGTGATTCGTCCCATCAGTCAATGCAAACTTATTGATATTGCCTGCTTTTAGCGAAGCCAACATTTGAAAGTTGGATTTGAAGAGCATACCGGCACCATTGATTTCATATAAGGTATGTTTGCCTGCCCCTAATGACACTCCATAAGAGCCTACAGGCTTAAACTTTGCCTTGTTGCTCATGTTCACATTGATAGCCACGTTGTCTGAGAATACATCTTTGTTGGCTTTTACGGCTTGGTGGTTACTCAACACTTGGACTGAGTTGACAAAAGAAGCGGGTATATTGGTAGTGGCAATGTTGTATCGTCCACCCAACAAATCCATGCCATTGATATAGAAGTTAGAAATCTCCTTGCCCAGATATTTGATAGAACCTTTGTCACCTACTTCAATGCCAGGGAGTTTCTTCATGGCATCTTTCAGCGTATAGTCATTCTTTCCGATATACGAGGCTAAGTTGTATGACAAAGTATCCCCTCGTTGGTAGATGGCTGGAGCTTTTACAACAACCTCTTTTAGGTCTGTGGTCTTTTCCTTTAGATTGAAGTTGCACTCTTGTGAGACATTCTTGATTTCTCTTTTGGTTTTCTCGTATCCGATGGCTTCGGCAGTGACGATTAGCTGCTTGGCATCTGACTTTAGTGTTATCTTATAAGTTCCATTTTCTGATGTTCTCGCAAAGCCAAGAGTAGCCTTATCGGCATTTACTCTTACGATGACACCTTCCAAAGCCGTGCCAATGGTGTCACGCACTATTCCTGTAACTACACTTTGGGCAAAAGTGCAGTTACAGAGACAAGCTAACATCATCAAAATTAGAAACCTTCTCATATTTATCAATCTCTTTGTTTACTTCAATTCGAGAGGAACATATCCATTAGGGCGCACTCTCAGTACCACACCATTGACCAAGGCACTATGCCCACCATCCTCATATTTCTGAATAGTCATCTCGCTGATGGATTCTGCAGGAATGTTGCCCATAGGATTTTGCTCAAACTTATTCTTCGCCTTGACAAACTGTTCCCTCGAAGTCTTGATGATATTGGTGTAAGGCTTGAAGTTCATAGGGGTGCTTGATTTACGGAAAGTTATAGCTTTGAACTTATGTATGCCTTCTGAATCCTTTGCTGCCAATACCAAGCCTGGCAAACCACAAAGTTTCCATGGTCCAAAGGATGCTGGTATGTCCGTGGAATACCAAACAGTCCAAGTTCTTCCACCATATTCTCCAACAGCTTTCTGACAGGTGTAACCACAGATAGTGTCAATGCCCTCGCTCAGATTCCAATTTATGGGATTGGCACTTTCCGTATAGCTGTAGTAGTTTGGCGTGATTACGCTATAAACGGTCAGTTTGCCCTTAGGCACATTTTGAGAGACTGATTGGTCGAAAAGCAAATCATTTCTCTTTTCCCGTGTCTTGAACTTTTGAATCTCTGATTCTGGCGCTTTGCAAGCAATGGCTGAGTCTGCTTGAAACGCAGTGTAATCAGAGAACATAGCTGAGTTTCTGCCAATTTGAAGAATGGTAGAAGTGACATCAGAAGAGCCTTTGTCATTCTTCATTTGGTACTCGTAGATGCATTCGTATTCATCTACGGAAGAGGAACTCGTTTTCTGCCCGTATGTCTCTGATGTTAGGCAGATGGCGGTTATCAATAAAACAATCTTTTTCATATCCTTTGTCTTTATTGTTGATACTAATGTTATTTCTCTTGGCTTATTGGGCAATTCATAAATGCGGAAGAGTCAACTTTGGGATTAGAATTATACTTCACGAATAAAAGTGACTCGCAGTTTCCAAATGCTCTATATCCGATTTTCTGCAAAGATGCAGGGAGATTGATGCCTTTAAGGTTAATGCATCGGGCAAAGGCAAAATCGGAGATCTCTCTCAAATTGTTCGGAAAGACTATGCGTTCCAAGTTCTTGCAACCAGAAAATGCACGGTCGTTAATTACTTCTAGTTGATTCTTGAATACAAGGGCCTTTATGCCTTCGCAACAAGTGAAAGCCAGTCTTCCTATTTTGCTCACATGCTCAGGTATCACGGATATGCAGACCTTATTACAATCCCAAAATGTCCATTCACCGATTTCTTGCAAACTGTCCGGCAAGACGCTAAGCTCTAATTGATGGTCCATATTGAATGCACTATTGCCGATATACCTCACTGTGTTTGGCATCTTTACGGTTTGAAGATTCGCACAAGTATTGAAAGCTCGTTTTTCTATAATCAGCAAATTGTCGGGAAGGATGACTTGCTTGATGTACTTATTCATTTCAAAAGCCATTTCTCCTATTACTTTTACATCCTTAAGCTCTTGGATGTTATTGAAATCCACAACAGAGTCTTTTCCTTCCCATTTCACAAGGCGAGTTCCATATTGTGAATCTTCTACCGTAAAATGGCTCTTTCCTTTTGCCAATGCAAGTGTTGGTAACCAACAAAGGCATAGCAGAAATAGTACAGCAACTGAAATCTTATTTTTTATCATAATCTTCTATTTTTAGTGTTCTTTATATTCAAAGACGAAAGAATGATAAAAGGGTAAACTACTTTTTCCAATATTTTTCAGCCATAGGCTGCAACCTTTCCTTTATTACTTCCATAACAGTCTTGAAATCAAGAGTTTCTTTCCATTGAATCTTTTTCAGAAATGCTTTCCAGCGAACTATACGTGCTGCGTCTGTCGCAAAACTTTCTGTAAACAACTGCAATTCGGGATTGTATGTAAGCCCTCTATTATCGAAAGTCGCCTTAATCGCATCATATAATGTGTCATCAGACAAGTCTCTCTTTGTCAGGAGTTGGTAACAGTCGAAGAAATCTTTCATGCGACTGTTGAGCACATCTCGGTCTATCATCGTATGGAATTTCTCGGCAACAACAGTCTCCAAGGAATATGCCTGTATGTTCACAGATGGAATGTCAGGCAAAAGCAATGGGAAGTCAATAGTTGTTGGATATGGAGTTACAACATCACCAAAGCCAATGTCAACAGACATGTTATAAGAAATGGTATCCATGTGGGCAGTAAAATAGAATCGGGTGCCAGGATATTTCTTTTCGACGGTGATAGGTTCTAACTTGATGCTGTCAACATCAAACGATACTCCATCCTCATCGCATACAATGCCCAAAATTTCCTGGAACACATGCGCAAGGAAATCCCTATCACGGCTAATTCTATCTGCCATGAAATCAACATCTACTGTAGGACGTGCCTCAAGTCCGTTCATAGCATAAAGCAAAGAGCCACCTTTCAGCAAAAAATTGTCCTTGTATTGACTAACAGATACTCTGTAAAGCAACCTTTCGTTGAAATATCTTGCCAAGAGATACATATATTTATAGCCAGTCTCATTCATCAGATTGAGCAAGCGGGTCTTAACAGACTTACCGTAGTTTTTCTTTCCCATCTTATTCTATAGCTATTTCAAGATAATTTTTCAATGTATTAAACACTCTGAGGCGTTGGGCGTAATCCTGCAAACGAGTGAGATTGCGATTGGGCTTTCTCAAATAAGAACGAATCACTTCCGCACAAACATCCAGCCCCAATTTGTTTCTGTATTTCACTGCATCACAAACACTTCGCTCCAAGTCGGTTATGCGAACATGAAAACCAGATATTTCTGCTTCCATAATGCCAAACTCCAAGTTCTCCTTCTTCCAATAATACAGCTCTATCGGAAGCGTATCTGGTATCACCACCTTCCGTTTGTTGGCGATGGCTATACAAAAAGCAGGTGGAACAGTTGTCGAAAGCTGATGGTAAGCCCACGCATTGTACAGGCATACAATACCATTAGGTACAATCCGTTCCACATCAATCATTGTATTAAGCAAAGCATCGGGAACGGCATATATGCCATGACGCAACTTTATCAAGTCGCCACGCTCCTTAGCTCTCAACAGTCGTTTATACTCTGACAGATGAGATATATCAGTAGTGGAGATAGTGCCACCAAGTGCTGCTACTTTGCAAACTATATTGTTCATTTCACCTCTTATTAAATGTCATTACAGCTGCAAAAATACAATAAATTTCGAGAATACGGTAAGATTCTACGGATAATTTCATAAAATACCGCACATTTTTGCATATTTTCAGAGTCCTAATTATATTTGAGATGATAATAAACTCTAAAAAACATGCAACAATGCAGTATTCTAAATTTAAAATTGTATTTTTGCCACCAAGATGACAAAGAGTTGTTTGACAAGCAAACGTATGCTATTTGCAGAATTTAGCACTATTGCCAAATCATTACCTCAATTGAGGTGAAACACTCATAAATCGCTCATTTTAAGCTATTCTGAATATTTGGGCAGAATTTTTCTAAAAAACGGCAATAGTTGTCAACTGTAAGCCAATCTCTTTTTTGTTTTGCATTATGAAGAGTAAACGCTCCACTATCAATCATAACATTAGCTATTCCGTCTTTATGCAAGCCAAAACACCAATCGCAAAATACTTTATCGTTATTAAGATATGCGTATGAAGCCAATATATTGAACGAAACATTGTTTTTCATACAACTTACTACTTAATTTCTACAGGATAATCTGTTAGAGCAACCTTGATAGCTTCTCTTATTTCATCTTCTTGCTCTTTGTTAGTTAAAGGAATTGTAACCTCAATTTTGATAGGTTTATCCAATACAGGGTCTTTAACCTCTTTATCAACAGGTGGAAGTTCTTCCCATTCATCTTTTTGCAGAAATGAGCAATCAACGCCCCAATCCTGCAAGTCGTCTACTTCCCAATCACCGTTAGCAAGCTCGTCCCAGTCCCAGTTTCCTGCCTGTACGTTGTCCTTGATGGCATATTCCTTAATTTTGGCAATAGGCACGTCCTTGTTAAGTACAAAGCAAGGCAGCGCGTCAAAACCTTCTACACCTTCGTTGTGCAGTTCCTGACAAATACGCAAGCGCATGTTGCCGCAAATAACGACAAACTTGCCGCCCTCGATAGCGTACACCATAAGCGGCTTGTATTGCAACAGCTCGGGCGAGTCTTTGAGCGACTTCTTTAACTTGTCGTGTTCCTCACCTTTAAGGTAGCGAGGTTTTTTTGGAATGCCTACAATCTGCCCCTCATTAAGCTCCAGGCAGCTTAGGTTTATTCGCTCTTTAACGCCCAGTTCATTGAGCGTGTTATTCTGCTTTTTTGCCATATTAAACTGATTTTATAGTGATTTAAAGCAAAGTTAAGCAGATTTATCAAGGTTTATAAGGATTTATCGGTTTCTGTGTAAACAAAAAGGGTACGCTACGTTTTAGCCGTGCATACCCTTTAAATGTGTGTTGTTTTATACAGGATATTAGTTGTGTTAAACATAATTATCATGTATAATTATATTTGTTTTTGATATGTTTATTTTTGATGTACATGTTTACTTATTTAACAACCTTAGCAGTTCTTTTCGAATCGCCTTTTGCACCTGTGATTTTGTTCTTGTAGTCGCCATGCCATAAGAACCACTATTTGTAAACACCTCACGACCTAAAGAATATCTATCTGAAGTTCTTACAATGTCAACGATATGTCTTTTGTCGTATGTGCTCTGATGGCTTATGCGATATTCTACATCTTTAATGCGTATATATTCAGAATCGTTTTGCTTTGGCAGCTTAAAACTATTTATTTCTTTTGTTTTTGCACTGACATACTCAGCATTATATTTTGTGCTTGCACTCGCACTGCTGTTTGTTCTGCTTGCGCTCGCATTATTTGCGCTTACTGTTCTTGTTGGTACTCCACCTTTTGCCATAATCTTTTGTTTTTTATTTTACAAAGTTAATGATTTATGTAATCGGGAGGGGTAAATAACATCTACCCCCGTGTAAACAATTAATCCTCGTCATCACGTTCAAGTTCCGCGTCAGGATTCTCAGACTTGAAAATTCTCCAAGCCTTGTTGAGTCTGCGACGCTGATATTTAATATCATCCTCGAGTTCTTCCCAACCGCTAAGAAATATCTCGCCTTCCTCCTCAACATAGACAACCGCTGTTTCAAGGTCGTCAACGTAGGCGCGAAAGCCAAACACGTTACCATCCTTGTCTTTGATGTCCTGCGTGTCTACAAGACCCATTGGGCTGTAACCTATACATGTACATTCGATGTCGGGCAGCGACATTTCACGGCAAGTATCAAAATACTCTCTAAGGTCATTGTTAAGTTTCGCTACCTTGTTCTTGAGCGTGTTGAGCTTTCTGAGTTCTCTTTTTGTAAGCTCGAACTTGATTTTGTTTTGTGATAATTCAAACATTGTTGTATCTCCTTTTATTAAGCTATTAATTTTAACGCCACAAAATTAATAAACTATTAATAGGTAGCAAAATTATTAATAGAAAATATTTAGTATTTAATATCTTTTAAATGTTTTACAGGTGCACTACAATAATATATATAATAAAAGACCGACTCTCGCGAGCCAGCCTCCCTAAACTTAACCTATTGCTTATGTTTCAAGCAAAGGTACTGCTTTTGTTAATATGAACACAAATCCTATTCGTTCTCAGATAAACTTTCTTTGTTTTCTCCGATTTGTTTATTCATCTTGGAATAATCTTCTATCTGATGCGTGAACGGTGTGAGCTTTTCCAGCTCCTTCTTCAAAGAAAACTCCTCGTTGAAGAACGCAACGCCTTCCTGTATCTTTTTTACGGCTTCAAGCTTTTTTTTTGTCGTAACGACAGGGTTGATATATACGCACCCGTTCTCTTGGGCGAACCGCCGACACTCGTTGCCGCCGCCGTATATGACAAACAAAGGGGTCTTGCCGAGCGCCCAGTCTTTGGCGATTGACAATTCAAACGCGAGATTGTTTAGTCTATCCGAATAACCGCGAGTTGCAAAAGCCTGCCATCCGCGCGGAACACCAAGCATGTTCAGCTGGTACCATTTCTGCGCAACATTAAGGTCGACAAATACTCCGATGCCTTGGGATTGCATCGCGCGAGCTATCCAGCGCTTCTTGTAAAGTGCTTGCATACCGAAAGATATTGGCGTTTCGTTGTAAAGCGAGAAATTTGGCTCTACGATATTCGCAGGGCGGTGCTGCTTAAATATCTTTTCAGGGTGTTCGTATACCGATGTGAAGCGATAGTCATCAGTATAAAAATGCAGCGTTCCTTGTCCGTTCATGTTGTACGTGCGCTTCTGCTCGCCAAAGCAGAGGAATGGTATTTGACATTCGCGAGCCTGCATATTAATATCGAGTGTAGGTATTTCCAGCTCGTTGTCCGTTGGGAAAAGCATATCCGGTATTGTTACATCATAATCCCTTCTCATTGTCGTATTGTTTTAGGTAGTCCTTGATTTTGTTGTATAAACTCACGATAGTTTTGTCTTTGGCTTGCATATACTGCCAGTATTTGCGTGTTTGGTTAATAACATTCTGCCTTGTGCGAGAAATAAGCCGTGCGGCACGTTCGGGATGAATGTTATAATCTCTTGTTATAAGACAGTACAAGCCGCGGAGCTCGTTCGTTTTCGCCGTTTTAATCTCCGACACCAGTTGCATAAAGGTTATGCCACCAACCGCACAAACGGCATTTAGAATGCGGTCAGCCCAAAGGTACTGTTCTGTTTGCGAATACATCATAAGCAATAAATTTAATAATTATCGCTGCAAAGTTAGTGAAAACTAATAGAATTTCAATATAAACTCTTAAAATATTATAAATAATTAATAGAAAGTTATTAAGATTGAGAATGTTTTATTAATTTTGTGGCGTGCAAAGGCAAAAGTATTGCTACAATGCACTACTTCACGACCCGTGTACATCGTGAAGTGTCGAACATGGATTTAGGCGCGTTTTTACAAACGCATTAAATACGAAGCGGCGAGGTAAGTACACAACCTTGTCGCTTTTGTTTTTACAAACATGAAAGTAAAGAGATATATAATAAATCAAATGTATCGCAATTCCGATTTAAGAAAGGCGATAGCGTTTTCTTTGTTTGTAAAAGCGCACTCTCGCAATTCTATCATTAAGAATTGGAATATTAACAAATTACATGATATAACAGGCGTAAGCGTAAACGCTATAAAGGCAAGATTAGCTACTTTGCGCAGCATGGACTTGATTGAAGAAACGGGCGTTGATAATAAGCACCTCGTTTTTAAATCGTTGCACAGTCATACCGCTCACCGCAACGTTGTCCTGCCGAGTGTTGAATTTAAACCTGATGTGAACTTAAAAAAGAATGCCTATGCACAAGAAATCAAGAATTAAAAAATGTTTTAGTCGCAATGTTGCTTGTAGAAATACAGCGTCGAAAAGACTTTGCCGAACAAATGATTCAGCTGAAGCGCAACCCACATTCTAAGAAAGAATATACGGAAGCGGTGAAAACTTGTAATCGTTTTGGTTATAGCAGAAGATTTATAGACAGAGGTATTTCATACAAATACATGGCGGCAAAAATAGGTATGTCTATCTCTAAATCAATGCAAATAGTAAAATTCGCGGCGAATTATGGTATCGTAAAGAAAATGCGCAATATCGCCAAAAGATTTAGCATGTTTGCAAAATACACAGAAGACATGCTTACAAACTATACATATAGCTATCGTAACTGGATATATAAAATATACGCCAACAAATACGTCGTGCTATAATATGGTATATATTTGATATTGAAAAACTAAGATTTGAAATTATGCACTTTATGACAACAACAGGAATAATATTACTCGTAGCCTACGTCGCCTTTGTGGTAGGCTCGTTGGGCTACACAATCGGGTTTCTTCACGGAAGCTCTGCGAAATACAACGAATATAATAAACTTTAGCCTATGGAAACAATGGATAAAGAAGCCTACGAGATTAAAAAGGACGGCATGACGCGAGCTGAACGCAGAGCGTACAAGCGTATGCTGGCGAAACAAAAGAAAACAAACTCATGGAAAAAGAAATAAGAATACCGATTTTGGGTGTAATCGAAGAAAGCGAAACCTTTACTGGGAACGAACGCCATTTTCTTGACTATTACCCACATGGAGAAGGAGTTTATCTTGTAAAGATAGGTAGCTGTTCTAGGGAGTTACGCGATGTGCGCATCCGAAACGAAAAAACATCAGATGGTAGAACAAGGTGTGACCTTGCCATATTCTCCATTTGTTCGTCGGCTGTTGTCGAGGAGATAAAGAAGGAGCACGAAGCAACGTTAAAGGACTATATCGAGGAGTGTTGCGTCAAGATACTAACCTCGGTAAACGCCAATCGTGACGATGTGAGAAATGTAGACGAGAAAATGAGTGTCCTCACAAAACAACTCACCTCTGATACTACATGCCTCAAAGAAGCTCTCAATTCTATCAAGGAAGATGGCGTTGCACCTGGCAACGGAATCAGCGAAAAGACTTTGCTTGGAGCACTGGAAATTGTAACAAAGAAAGGACAGTAATATGGCAAACGAAAACAACAAACCTTATTTTCTTTTGGTGTTCGAGAAGGGCAATACCATACCGACTATTATACCAGCGGAAACAATATCCGAGATATACCCAGACGCTGACAACAAAACAATGGATATTATAACCGTAACTGGCAACGATATAAACTTCCAGAATGTCGAGTCGTTTAAAATAGTTCCTGCTGAGGAAATTAACTTTAACATGTAACAACAACAGATATGAAGAAAACAATCAAAGAATTTATTAACAGGCTGCGCGATGCTTGGGCTATCATACGAGGACGCAATTATGTTTTTATCCGCGACGACGAGAGCACAAGTGAACAAGAGGGTTTCCGCACAACAACTTTTATTCTTGGCGCACATTGGCTTAGAATCAACGACAACGTAAATTATTTCTCCCGAGCAGATATGCTGCTTGACTTGCTGAACGATACGAACAGCATAATGATGCTCACAAAGGAAGCTGACGGCAGGCTGACATATTGCTACGACTGCAAGACGGAAGAAGATTTTGATGACTTAATCAATATGGAGGTGAAGTAATATGGAGAGTGAGATTTACTACATCAACATGGATGGCAATATCTACTTCAAGGTTGAAGATGGTGTTGTCTGTTCGCAAGGCAAGCAGACCACGCTTTCATGACGAATACGAACATTGGTTTGTGGAAGAGTTCAATAAGGCGCAGACACACATGGTTCACAAGGTGGTGAAGGCGCACATATTAAGACACTAATAATACAGCAAATATGACAGAAGAAAGATTTTACTGCGAATGCCCGAGATGTAGCGTTCACAACAAAAAGACGAAGGCTCTTGCAAACAGCTTGAAGTTCTTCAAAAACGCGGAGTTTGGTTTCGGCGAGGACTTTACCCTCGAAATGTTTTTCGACCGTCTTAAAGACGGCGTTGCAAGACTCAACAGCAAATATAAAGGCAGAGAGATTGAAGTCACGATAATGTGTTTCGGTGGTACAATCGCATACAGCTTCAAGGACGACCCGAACAGCGCCGCAAGCCTTGGTAGCATGAGTCTTCATCCGATAGTAACAACTATTTACAACATTAACAAGTTTAAAGTCGAATAACATGGGAACAGCATTATTTACCCTTTGTTTTGCCTGTGTTTGTGGTATGTGGTACTTCACTGGTAGAAATTCGATATACAACAAGTTGAAGGCGGACTACCGAGAGGCGCTGAAACTTATAGGCTTACAGCAGGCAATAATTGAAGCCTACATACGTAAATACGAATCAAAAGAAACGGAGCAAGAAAATGGAGAACAAGATTAACATTGCGGAAATACTCCGCGATATGCCAAAAGGCACAAAACTGTATTCGCCTTTATATGGTAAATGTAAGTTTGAGAAAATTTCTAACAACAACGAATTTCCAGTCGTTGTTTATCCCGAAATTAAAACCTCACCTGTATCTTTTACAAAATACGGTCACTATCTTTATGAGGTAGAGGATGCGGACTGTGTACTCTTCCCATCTGACAAAATGCGTTGCTGGAGCAAGTTCTTCAAGCGTGGCGATATTGTGTATAATCCGCACAGCCAGATGTACGCTGTATTTGAGTGTTGGGCAAATGATGATTACACAGAGTTTAATACCACAATCAACTACTACAAAGACCACACCTTTAGCGAAGAGGAAGTTTGCGATACAGAATGTTTCGTAAAGGCAAATGATGAACAAAAAACATTGTTTATCGCAGCAGCAGAGAAGTATTACGGCGGCAAGTACAACCCTGAAACGTTGCATGTAGAGCCTGTTAAGGTCGTTGAACCTAAGTGTTCATTCAAGCCGTTCGACAAGGTGTTAGTGAGATGCAACGAAGATAGTGTATGGCGTTGTGAACTCTTCTCTCACTACAACACATTCAATAAGCAATGCCCTTACGTCTGTTTATCAAGTGTCTACAAGTACTGCATCCCGTATGAGGGCAATCAACATCTGTTAGGCACAACAAACAATCACAAATAACGCTAACATGGCAAAAGACTTCTCGCTTGCAGATGTCAAGTTCCGCGAGACAGGACATATCGCTTTTGCGGATGAGTATATCACATCGTATGTATCAACGGACATCGTGCCAAAGATATACATGAGCGTGAATACTCCTCGTGACGCAGCAGGGCTTGTTTCAGGCAAGCCCAAGCGTTACTGCCGCACACGATACAGCAAATGGGTAACGGAAAAGACATTTGCCAAGCAATATCAAAAAATTAGAGAAAAATTCTAAGTATGATAAATCTTTTTTTAGATAGACACGATTTCCTTTTTGCGGTTGAGGGCTTCGCAAGAGGTTCGCACCTCCGACAGCACGTTTGGCAGGAGATTGTGTACAAAAGCATACCGCAGATGTCAGACGACGATATGGACTTTCTTTGGTTCTATATGCGACGCGACATCTTCGAGAGATACTTCTACGAGCTGAATGGCAAGAAGAACACGCACTTTGGTTACGAGGACTTCATGCACGCGCTCGCTGCTTTGCACAGAGGAAACCGCTATAAGGTGACATTTAATAGCGAGATAGAGCACAAGCAGCTCCAAGCTCTCTGCTACCGCTTTGAAGGCGAATATCATCCGCTTTACCTCTACATTGACGGCAAGGTAGTCGGCAAGACGAAGAAAAGCAGCGGCTTGCAATCGTTTAATGCGTTTGTTCCAAACGAGTGGATAAAGGCAGTTGCAAAGCACAAGATGCCCGAAAACAAACACGTAGAACTCGGCAGAGAAGAATGGTGGAACGACTTGGAAATTTACGACAACTTTAAAACGACTTACAATGGCTGATTTTTCAAATATTAAAGTAGGCGATAAAATTAAGTATTACTCACGTTGGTTGGCTTTTTTGCATTTAGCAACCGTTACAGAAGTAACGCCAAGACAATTCAAAGATAGCAGGAACGTCAAATTCCGCAAATCTGATGGTCGGTGCATTAATGGCAGTTGCGTTAATTGTTCAATTGTGACAGAAGAAGAAATTGCCGAGTTCAACAGATGTAAACTCCGAGAAAAAATGCTAACGGAGGCAAGCGTACTTTTGGGCATGGGTAGTTTTAGTCATAAAATCACTGACGAAGACGTGCAAGCGATTTACAACATTATCAACAAATATAGATAACAATATGATTGACGAAAAGAAAATACAGAATGGGATAAAGGCTTGCTTTGACCGTAGGAGTGACGATAAGGTGGAACGTGAACTTATGCGCGACCCCCTTATTGCCTACACAAGAGCGTTCGACGATGCAATAGATTGGTTCAAGAAAGCTCTTTGGCACACGGAAGACGAAATTCCAGAAGCTGACAGGCTTATTCTTGTCAAAGATTGGAAATTTAAAGATGAATACCTTACATTCGACACTACTGAAGAACTGAACCTCGAAGACTTTGACAAAGAACATCAATGGGAATGTTTTTGCAAGTTGGCTGACTTAGATTTTACATGGTGCTATGTCGAGGATTTGTTACCGAAAGGAGGCGAGAAATGAAATATGAATTTTATCATACGCTGCCAATACACGGAATCAGCATAAAAGAAGTAGCCTCCCCAAAGGATTACGGACAGGCGCTTCAAAACTCAAACAGAAGAAGAAAGGGTGCTAATAAATGATTAAACCAGAAGATTTGCGCATTGGCGATATTGTGAAGGTGAAGACGGTATCAGGCGCAGTTAAGTTGTGTATTGTTCAATCTTTAATGCAAGGAGCACGTGGTGCATCCGTTAAAGAGATAAACAACGACAATAATGGCTATACTATGGACATTAGCCCTATTCACCTTACTCTCGAACTCCTCGAAAAGAACGGATTTAAGGAGGAGCAGCATCAAAAGGAAGGTACTTCGGAATGGTACGACTTCTATCATTACGACCTCGGCATCAATATCGTGTACGAGGTCGAGGGGAATAAGTTTGCTGCCTACCTTGACGGCAAAAAGTTACGAGAAATCAAATACGTTCACGAACTCCAGCACATCCTTTGGGCGTTGGGGCTGAACGCAGAACTAAAAGTATAAATATGAAACTTCGACAAGCAGAGAAAATTTTTAAAAGACATTATGTAGCAGATAAAGAAAACTACTGGAACGGATACACAATGAATGCCATTGTTCAGTTTACTAAGTTTTGGCGTAATCACCGTTTACTAAAAGCTGAACGCGTCATAGAGAAGCATTTTCGTCGTGTAAATTCTCTGAAATCTGCCAAAATACTCAAACATATAAATAACAATTTATGAAAAAGATAATGTTCAGTGACAAGTACGGCTTAACACAAGCCGTACTTGACGGTCGAAAGACGCAGACAAGACGAATAGCCTATATGCCAAATGGGTTTATTACGTTTGATGATGAAGATTTTCAACTCAAAAAGCTCGACAACGGACAGGCTCTGCTTACGCTCTGCAACAATAGTTTTGAAACCGCTCGCTATAAGATTGGCGAGGAGGTAGCCATTGCGCAGAAGTACGCAGATCTGGCGTATGAAGGTGAATTTTTCCGTCTTTTAGGAAAGGTCATATTCGAGAAAGGATGCTACAACAAGATGTTTGTGAAGGCAGACTTTATGCCGCACCGCATCCGCATTACTAACATTCGTGTCGAGCGTCTGCAAGACATCAGCGAGGAAGATTGCATAGCGGAAGGCGTTTGGCGTGACGACAACGTAGGGCTTGAAGGTACGACGTATTGGTACCATGGTCTTGCCAAATCCTCGTTCCGCACTCCGCAGCAAGCCTACGCCTCCCTTATCGACCGCATCTCCGGCAAAGGCACTTGGGAGAGTAACCCTTATGTGTTCGTTTATGATTTTGAACTAATAGATTAGCTTATGTATATCAAGGTAATACATCGCAACCGTCCCGGCTGCGAAAAAGTAACAAACAATAACGTCACAATAACCGACCCTTCGGATCTTTTTTCAACTATAGAAGATGCGTTGAAATATTGGAAAGAACTTGACCGTAATGCCGTAAGGTTGAATTTGGAGGATTTAAGCGGAACAAAGTAAAGTATTAACGAAAATATAGAGGACAATGAAAAAAGAGAAAATAAAGCAGTTGATGGATGTAATGCAGGCGTATGTAAATGGCAAAACTATCCAATATTACAAAGTTGACCTTAGCTTTAAGATTGAACATCCAGGAGAGCCTAATTTCAACAATAAATGGGTAGATGTGGATGAAGAACATCTTTTTAGACCTGATTTGTACGACTACCGTATCAAGCCCGAACCCAAGTACCGTCCGTTTAAAAACGCAGACGAGTGCTGGCAGGAGATGTTGAAGCATGAGCCGTTTGGATGGGTTGTAATAATCGAAAATAATCTTTCAATCAAATACAACATTCAGGCTCTTATACAGGACGGAGTAAAAAGTACGGCTGTTTTGACTGACGATATGATGTCAGAAAAGTTCTCATTTGAGGGAGTACTTCAGAAATTCACGTTTGTAGACGGCACACCGTTTGGAATAAAAAAGGAGGAAGTATGATGAAAACAATAGGAGGAACCCTGCTTTTTACAGTGTGTGTATTGTTAGTGGTTGCGATACCCACTATTGTAGGTCTCCGTTTTGGTGCTTTATATGGCTTTATCTTATTTCTGATTATAGCTGCAATCTATGGGCTGGTGTTAACCATATATGGAGATAAAATTGAAGATATGTTTTCATGAACAGAAATAAAAAATTCACATTAGCAATGCTTTCGGTAGGGCTTGCTTCGGTAGTTTCGGCAGTCAATGCAATAATTAATGCTTATTTCGGTATACAATACTTTTTTGCATTACTGTCAGCGGAATATGTAATCTGCATACTATTGTTAATCAAATCCGATGATAAAACAGAAGATAAATTATGAACAGAGAAATAAAATTCAGAGGCAAACGTCTCGATAACGGCGAATGGGTGTATGGCGACTTACTCCATCTCGTAGATGGTGTGTACATAAGCAACGACAACGGAAACAACATGGCGCAGGTAGACCCCGATACAGTCGGGCAGTACACAGGACTGAAAGACAAGAAAGGCAAGGATGTATATGAGGGTGATGTTATAGAAACTTATTCGCGTTCGTATATTGTAACGTGGTTCAAAAGGTCGAGCGCTTTTCTCCTAAAAGAAGAAGAGACTGATAACCTTAACGCTTTTACTCCGTCATTGGTGTTACAATCTTCCGATGCTGTTGTAACAAGCAATATTCACGACAGGTAGAAAGGAGGCTAATATGCAGGAAACAAAAATAACATTTAAGGTTCAAGTGACGTACGATGAGAGTCGTGTCATAATCACAGAACTGACAATGACGCAGCCTATAAGTTTCGGTGTTGCCGCAGGTATCTTTAGAAGCCTTGCAGACTTTCAGGAAGAATGGAATGAGGAACATGACATAGAATTCAAAGAGCTATAACACAAGAAGAAGAGAATCAGCACATAAAGAAACTGAAAGACGCAGGATTTGACTGCGGTAGCAGCAGGTCTATGCTCGAAACTATACAGCTCTTGAAACTCTCAAAAGGAGAAACACGGAAAATTTAATAAAAACAAGCGACAATAATGAAACAGGCAGATTATATCAGACTGACGGCACAGATTGCCGTGCTGAAAGAAATTGCCGCTGATTACAGCGGCAAGACGATAGACAACATCATACAGCAGCTCGAAGCAATTAAAAAGGAGGTGGAGAATGATTAGAGTAGACGCATACCGCTGTTCGCACTGCGGAAAGCTGTTTCTTACGGAAAGACGTTGCGTAAAACATGAGGAAAAGTATTGTAACAAATCTCCTTGCAATATCGCTGCTTGCTATTCGTGCAAGTGGTACAAAGAAACGGAGCAAACTACGACTATTACAAGGACGGGAGTCAATCCGCTGACAGGGTACGAATACGAATACGAAAAAGAGGTCCGCATAAATTTATGCTTAAAGCATCACAACGCTAAAATGTTCAACTCGTTTCATGCGTCAGAAGAACTTATTGAGGATGCTGAGAACAGCGACTTCCATATCATGCCGACGATGGAAGAAGGCTGTTTGGACTATAAAAAGAAGAAAAATGAAGATTAGAAAAACAAAGAAGCGTTACAAAACCATGTTCCGGACGCAGTATTGCTGCACTAAAGTAAAGTTTAAAAAGATAAGTACATCAATCGAAACAGAACCGCCTCAATACCGCAAAATGTGCGGCGTATTTGTTACGTACGAGGTGCGTACGTGGTATCGTAAAAGAGAACTAACAACTCGATACGTGCGCATAAGAATTGGCGTGTAGAAAATAATTTTAATAAAACTCGAATTATGAACAAAAAAGTAAATAAAATTTCCTTCACATGGGAACAGCGTAGCACGCATGATACCGAGCGCGTGGGCGCTATGTATTGCTTCAAGCGTTGCGATGTTAATCAAACTTGATGATATGGTACAATTTCAAACATGGGAGAGCGGCTTGCATATTCTTATCACAAACGAGGCGTATCGAGGAAGCGTGCAAGTCTGTTTCCCTGTTAAGCAGGAAGATAAAGAGAATATATGCAACGCCGATTGTGTATTATACGCATTATGGGTGGACCCACAATGGCGCTGCAAAGGCGGCGGCAATTATATGTTAAGAGCCGCCGAATATAACAGCAAATTAAAGGGTGCTAAAACTATTGCTCTAACATATCATTCTTTAGATACTCCTAAATGGGTACTTGATTGGTATATAGCTAATGGCTATAAAATCAAGGATGAAGATGAAGAATATAAAGTATTGGTTAAGACACTATAAATTAAATCAAATAACAATGAAAATACTCAAAGAAATCAAAGTTCCTACAGGTGAAATCTACACCGCAAAAGGAGACAAAGGCGTGTTGGAGTTTCTGACAGTAGCCGACTACGGAAAAGATGCAAATATCAAAGCCGACTTCCTCGGCATAACAAGAGAGCTGAATGGTGTGCCGAACGGAAAGCCGATGCCCCTAACCGAAAAATGGGTGATAACAATCTCTACCCAGTACGGCTGCTCAATGAACTGCAAGTTCTGCGACGTGCCGAAAGTCGGACCGGGACGCAACGTGACACTGAACGACCTGCGCAACGAGATAACAACGGCATTAAGTATGCACCCAGAGGTTAATCACACCAAACGCCTCAATGTACACTATGCACGCATGGGCGAGCCGACATGGAACGAGGCTGTAATCGAGCACGCGCGTTTCTTCTTGCGTGAGGATATTGTTCCTTACATCGGAAATTCGCTTGTGCATCCTGTAGTAAGCACGATGCTTCCGAAGCATAATCGAGGCTTAAACGACTTTATTCGTGAATGGGTTAGAGTGAAGAATATCGACTACAACGGAAACGCAGGCTTGCAGTTCTCCATAAACTCTACCGACGACGCACAGCGAGAATACCTGTTCTCTGGCAATGCTCTACCATTGAAAGATATTGCAGAGCTTGCTGACAAACTCGAAACTCCGCGCGGTCGCAAGTACACTCTTAACTTCGCACTTGCCGACGACTCTATCATTGACGGCAAGGTACTTGCTTCCATGTTTGACCCACACAAGTTCATGTGTAAGATTACACCACTTCACAGAACAAACAGCTGCGAAGCCAACCACATTCAGACAAGTGGAGGTTACGACTCGTTTGTGCCGTACAAGAAAGTGGAAGAGGATTTGAAGGCAAACGGATTCGATGTAATCGTGTTCGTTCCGTCGTATGACGAGGACAACGGACTGATTACCTGCGGCAATGCAATCCTGTCCGGCAAGAAGCCGACATCAAGCTACAAAGAAGTGGTATTTTAATCTGATAAACAAAATGAGCAAAAAGAAAATATACATATCATCACCGATTACAGGCTACAATCTCAACGAGCGACACAAGTTCTTCGCACGGATCGAGAAGGAACTGACAATTCTCGGCTACAAGGCAGTCAATCCTATGGGCAAACCTTTATCCGATTCTGCGCCGTACACGGAGCACATGAAAGAGGACTTACGCCTGCTCATCGGCTGTGACGGCATTGTCGTACCGAACCGATGGCGTTGCTCAAAAGGCTGTGAAACGGAACGCCGTGTGGCGGACGCTTGCGGAATACCCGTCGTAGGCGTGATAGGCGAAGCGCACGATTTGCAAATCTTAAACGCAATATAAGCACAAAAGGTAGGACAAACAAATTGCCCTACCTTTTATTATATAATACATAATCAATTACTTTTCTATTTGCTTCGTCGACAAATTTCGCATCTTTGCGTATGTATATATTTGTCATTCGATGTGCAGATTTATGTCCTAAACAATCGGCTATCACATCCGTGGGTACGCCAATTTCATAAGCAATGGTAGCAAACGAATGGCGTGTCCAGTATGTCGTTAGGTTTGGCACGCCGATTTTTTTGCCAAGTATTTTCAGCACGTCTTCAAACCTTTTCATAACATTTGTGTACGCCTTCTTGTCAAATAGCGAGATTAAATGCTCGCTGCCTCTGTAACGCTCTATTATTTCCTGCGCTTCGGGCTCTACTTTAATGTCGTAAAGCGTGCCTGTCTTGGCTCTTTTGTATGACACACGCCCATTTTCTATGTTGGTAAGCCTTGATAGGTCTACAAGGTTTATACCCATGAGAAAAAACATTAAAAAGAATAAATCGCGATACTTAGCATGTGCTCTTGTAAGTTTTAAAGAATACAGCTCGCGCAATTGCTCAACAGACAAAGAGCGTTTTGGGGTTTCGGTTCGCGGAAGCTTGTAGCTGTCAAATACATAATAGTTTATAATGCCTTTCTTTTTCGCGTAATTAACAACAGCCTTAATACCTCTTAGTTTTGTGGCAATAGTATTTGTTTTATTGCCTTTGTTTTTTAGGTGTCTCACATACGCCTCCAGCCAGTCAAAATCAATGTCTTCGAGCAGGAGTGTTTCGTAATCACAAAAATCAATTATGCTTTGCCGAGTCGTATTGTATATTTCCAGTGTGTTCGCATTTTCTTTGGTAGCCACAAAGTTTTGAAATTGAGTTTTAAAAAGACTGTTCTCCAGTTGTTCATCTGTGCACTCATTATTCAAATAATCTTGCAGTTTTTTGTTGCTGTAAAAACGCAGCTTTCCTTCTTTTTGTAAAGACGATAATTTTTCGCACGCCTCGTAGTATTGTTTGGCGAGGCGTGCATTTATGATTTTTCTGTCCGCTCTTTTGATTACCTTTTGGCTTTCGGCATCCCATTCGTTTTCTTCAAGCTCATAACCTGTAGGCAGATACAAGACATTCTCTTTTCTCGCAATTTTTATGCGCACAGGAAATTTGCTATTTTTTAATCGATACCTTTTGTCAAGCCTTATTGATACCTTTATCATGTCGCTTGTTTTTGCACGTTTTTTGCACGTTTCGTGATTGTTTTTGCTTTATTATGCTTCCGTTTAAGAAAGTTTGAGCATTCGCAAACGTTGTAAACATGGGCGTTACTGTTTAATATCTTAGGTTTTTGAAAAATACCTGCTTACATCTGTTAGATGTGTCCATATTATGAGTTTTTATTTTTGATTTCTGAGTTTTGAGTTGTTGCCTGCGGCAATATATAATATAATCCGATGGCAATATATAATATAATCCTGCGGCAATACAATATAATAAGGTATGGTGTCTTTATTTGTCGCTGTGCCAGAAGTCCCAGCTTGCGAAAGCCTGCAACAGCAGCATCTCCAGTCCGTTCTTTGTGTTGGCGCCATAGCGTGCGCCCTTCTTCATGAACAGCGTCTCGTCCGGATTGTAGATGAGGTCGTAGAGTATGGTGTGGCAGTCCATTGCCTCGTACGGCAGGTCGGGACAGGTGTCAGCCTTCGGGTACATGCCCAGCGGAGTGCAGTTGACGATGACGTTGTACTCCTTTATCAGTTCCGGCGTCACCTCCTGGTATGTTATGCAGCCAGGCTTCTTCGTGCGGCTCACGAACAGCGTCTCGAGTCCGAGCGACTTGAGTCCGTAGTTGATGGCGAGCGATGCGCCACCCGTGCCGAGTATGAGTGCCTTCTTATGGCAAGGTTCGAGCATTGTCTCGATGCTACGTGTGAAACCGATTACGTCGCTGTTGAATCCCTTCAGAATCACGTTCTTGTTCTTGTGCGTCACGCGTATCACGTTGACAGCACCTATGGCGCGTGCTTCCGGACTAAGCTCGTCGAGGTAGGGTATCACCTGCTGCTTGTATGGTATAGTCACGTTGAGTCCGCGCAGCTCCGGGTTTGAAGCGAGAATCTCCTTCAAGTCTTCTATCTGCGGAATCTCATAGTTTATGTAGCGCGCTTTGATGCCTTCGTTTGCGAACTTCTCGTTGAAGTAGCTGATGGAGAAGGAATGTCCCAGTGGGAAACCGATTAAACCGTACTTGTCCATAGTGTGAATGTTGATGTTGAGATGTTGAGGTGTTGGTGGGGTGATGGGGTGTTGATGGGTTGAGGTGTTGATGGGTTGAGGTGGTGAGGTGTTGAGATATCTCTATTTTGTAGCGAGATATAGCGTGCAGATGCCGAGCGTCAATCGCTTGAATGTAGCTTCGGCGAAGCCCGCTGCCTTCAGTATCTCCACCATTCGTTCGCCTTGCGGGAACGCCTCGATAGTAGCCGTGAGGTACGAGTAAGCCACTCTGTCGCCCGAGATGAAACGTCCGTATAAGGGCAGCACCGTGTGCGAGTAGACCTTGAACAGTTGCTTCATCGGGAACATCACAGGCGATGTCAGTTCCACGATGCAGAGATGTCCGCCCGGTTTCAGCACGCGGCACATCTCTCGCAGTCCCTGGTCGAGGTTCTGGAAGTTGCGAATGCCGAACGCCGCAGTTACGGCGTCGAACGTGTTGTCTTCGAACGAGAGCGCCATGCAGTCTTCCTTGGCGAACGATATCACGCTGTCGAGCTTCAGCGCCTTCACCTTCTGTCTGCCCACATTCATCATTCCCTCGCTTATGTCCGTGCCGGTCACTTGCTTCGGCTGCAGCGTCTGTGCCGCCTGTATGGCGAAGTCGCCCGTGCCCGTAGCGATATCGAGAATGCTTTGCGGTTTGTAAGGCTTCAGTCGGTTGAGAGCTCTCTTTCGCCACAGCTTGTCAATGTTCCACGACAGGCGGTGGTTGAGCTTGTCATACGAGTGTGCGATGTTGTCGAACATCTGTTCCACCTGCGCGCCCTTCTCCTCTTTGTCGTTGTAGGGCTTTATCTTTTCCTGTCTGTAAACCATTGTCTTTATTTGTTTTCTTTGTTCTTTCCGTGCCCCTATTAGGTGCGGTTTCTCATATATGTATATATAATAATGTAGGGTGTAGAATATCAGATGTCGCAGGAATTTGTTTCCCGACATCAGATATTCTGCACCCGTTATGCGTTGCTACTTGCGTGTAGCGAGGTAGTCAGCCACGTTCTTCTCGATGCGTGCTGCGATGTCGCCCTCTTCTACGTTCTTGTCGAACTTCTCGCCTGTGATATGCTCGTAGAGTTCGATGTAGCGCTCGCTCACGCTCTCTGCATATTCGTCGGTGATTTCGGGCATTGTCTGTCCGGGTTCGTTCATGAAGTTGTGTTCGATGAGCCACTGGCGTACGAACTCCTTAGAGAGCTGCTTCTGCGGCAGGCCCTTCTCGAACTTCTCCTCGTATCCGTCAGCGTAGAAGTAGCGTGACGAGTCGGGAGTGTGAATCTCGTCGATGAGATATACCTTGCCGTCGCGCTTGCCGAACTCGTACTTTGTGTCTACGAGGATCAGTCCGCGCTGAGCAGCCATCTCCTGGCCGCGCTGGAAGATGCGGCGTGTGTAGTCCTCCATCACAGCATAGTCCTCAGCACTTACGATGCCCTGAGCGATGATTTCCTCCTTAGAGATGTTGAGGTCGTGTCCCTCGTCTGCCTTAGTTGTCGGAGTGATGATAGGCTCCGGGAAACGCTGATTCTCCTTCATACCCTCCGGCAGCTTCACGCCGCAGAGTTCGCGGCATCCGTCTTTGTATGCGCGCCATGCCGAGCCAGTAAGGATAGAGCGGATGATCATTTCAACGCGGAAACCCTCGCATTTCAAACCTACGGTTACCATCGGGTCTGGTGTGGCGAGCTTCCAGTTGGGGCAGATGTCTGTAGTGGCATCAAGGAACTTGGCTGCAATCTGGTTCAGAACCTGTCCTTTGAACGGAATACCCTTCGGCAGGATAACGTCAAACGCAGAGATTCTGTCTGTTGCTACCATTACAATCACGTCGTCGTTGATGTCATACACGTCGCGAACTTTTCCGTGATACACGTTTTTCTGACCTTCGAAATGAAAATCGGTCTTTGTAAGTGCTTTCATAACTGTTTTTTAATTTTGAGTTTTTTCGTGAGCGTCGTGAGCGTCGTAAGCATTCACGATGCGCGTCACAAGCTTATGTCTTACGATGTCTTTCTGTCCGAGTTTTACGAAGCCGATGCCCTCCACGTCCTTCAGTATGTCGAGCGCCTCGGTGAGTCCGCTCTTCTGTCCGCGCGGCAGGTCTATCTGCGTCATGTCGCCGGTGATAATCATCTTCGTGTTCCATCCCATTCGTGTGAGGAACATTCGTATCTGTGCCGGTGTAGTGTTTTGCGCCTCGTCGAGTATCACCACAGCGTCGCTGAGTGTGCGTCCTCGCATGAAGGCGAGCGGAGCAATCTGTATTACGTTCTTCTCCATCATGTCCTGCAGCTTCACGGCGGGCAGCATGTCTTCGAGCGCGTCGTAGAGCGGCTGCAGGTACGGGTCTATCTTGTCCTTCATGTCGCCTGGCAGGAAGCCGAGCTTCTCGCCAGCCTCCACAGCCGGACGCGAGAGTATTATCTTGCGTATGGTCTTCTCCTTCAGTGCGCGCACTGCCAGAGCTATGCTGAGGTATGTCTTTCCCGTTCCGGCGGGGCCGGTGGCGAATATCATGTCGTTCTTCTCGTATGCGTCCACCAGCTGCTGCTGGTTCTCGCTCTTGCACTTTATCGGTTTTCCCGAAATGTTGTACACGATGACGCCCTTCACGCTGTCGGCCTTTGTCTGCTTGCCCTTGATGATGTCGAGAATGTCCTCGTCGTTGATGTTGTTGAACTTCAGCACATGTCGGCGCATCTTCTCCACGTTCTCCTCGAAGGTAGCCATCTCTTCCTCGTCGCCCAGCACGCGTATCACGTTGTCGCGTGCCACTATGCGCAGCTTCGGGTAGAGCGACTTTATTATCTGCAGATGCCCGTTGCCCACACCGTAGAATACTACGGGGTCGATATCCTCTAATATGATATGTCTTTCTATCAAAATATTCAGTCTACTATTTTGGATGCAAAGTTAATGAAAATACAAGACAATACAAAACAAATAACAATAAAAACAAGAGCACATGTTTTGTATTGTCCTCGATTTTGTCTAAATTTGCATCCATTATGATGAAAATTTCTCCTAAAAGATATACGCAGGCGTTCGGCGTGGCTGTTGTTTTGCTCGCCATGCTGCGCTGCACCCATCCCGAACTGGCGTTTGCGCCAGCAGAAAAGTCTGTAAGTCAGGCCGACAGCGCAGTCGTTGCCGACAGCTTGGCTGCCTCCGACTCGCTCCGAACAGAACTGGCTGCACAGTCGGCTGCCATCTCCCGAAAGGAGGTGGCGAGCGTGCCTGCTGCAGCTCCCAAACCGCTTGGTCGCCCGTCGCGCTTCTTCGCTGCCGACGGCACTCCCGTGAAGAACCGCATATACAGCGTGCCCCACTTCGGCAACACGTTCCCCGATCAGAACGATGTGCAGCTCGTGGCTGCCGCGCGCTACGGCGTGAAGGCGGTTGTTGACCGTGCCGATGCCGAGCACCGCAAGTCGGAACTGGTGTATGTGGGCAGCAATCCGTTCTACCACATCGACAGCCGTATGCGCAGCAGCATACCTTATCTCGTGCCGCGTGCCGCCATATTGCTTCAGGATATAGGCCGTAGCTTCTTCGACAGCCTGCAGACCAAGCAGATTCCGCTGCATAAGGTGATCGTTACGTCGGTGCTGCGCAGCAAAGCGGACGTGGAGAAGTTGCGTCGCCGCAACTCTAACGCCACCGAGAACTCGTGCCATCTCTACGGCACTACGTTCGACATCTGCTACAACCGCTACCACACCGTGGAGGACCCCGACGGACCGCGCCGCCGACAGGTGCGCAACGACTCGCTGAAGTGGGTGCTCTCTGAGGTGTTGCGCGATATGCGCGAGCAGAAGCGATGCCTCGTGAAGTACGAGGTGAAGCAGGGATGCTTCCACATCACGGTGAATTGAGGTGTTGTGGTGTTGAGATGTTGATGTGGTGATGTGTTGATATTTGTGTAGGAGGGTATGGTATCCTACCATACCCACGCAGCCTCAAGGTTGTAATGATATCGCAGCCACAAGGTGCATTGCCCTTCCTTCCATGCTATTATAAAAAACCGAAAACAATGGAAATAGAACCGATAGCTTTTTTTCGTTCGCCCTTTGCCACTAAGTTCGGCATACCCAAGCAGAGCGGACTTGCTGACACGCTACGCGGAACGATAGAGTTCGTGCCGAAGTATCGCAACGCCGACGCTCTGCGCGGCATGGAGGACTTCGACTATCTGTGGCTCGTGTGGGAGTTCTCTGCCAACAAGCACGAGGCTACAAGCCCCGTCGTGCGTCCGCCGCGTCTTGGCGGCAACACTAAGGTGGGGGTCTTTGCTACGCGTTCGCCTTTCCGTCCCAACCGCTTGGGGCTTTCTTCCGTGCGCATCGACCGCATCGACTACGATGCAGCCGACGGACCGCTCATTCATGTTCTTGGTGCCGACCTCATGAACGGCACACCTATCTACGACATAAAGCCTTACGTCACTTATGCCGACTCGCATCCCGACGCCCGCAGCGGCTTCGTCGATGCCACAGCCGCGCGCCGTCTGCACGTTGTCTTCCCCGATAATTTGGCTTCAGGGTTCACAGCCGAAGAGCTTGCGTCGCTCAAGAAAGTGCTTGCGCTCGACCCCCGTCCGCAGTATCACGACAGCCCCACAAAGGTGTACGGCATGGAGTTCGCGCGCCGCGATGTGCGCTTTCGTGTCGAGGGCGATAGGCTTGAGGTTGTGGAGATTGGGTAGAGCATCCTAAGCTTTAACCGTCCGTAGCGGAGGTCTCTGGCCTCCGCAGCAAGCAATGAATACTTTATTAATGAATTGTTTTTGGATTGGTGCTGCGGAGGCCGGAGACCTCCGCTACGGACAATTTGTTCCATTGAACGTTCACAAAAGTGTAGTTTTATAACTGTTGAACGTTCATAAAAGTGTGATTTTATAGCTGCTGAACGTTCATAAAAATGTAGTTTTATTGCTGTTGAACGTTCATAAAAGTGTGGTTTTATAGCTGTTGAACGTTCATAAAAGTGTGGTTTTGTAGCTGTTGAACGTTCATAAAAGTGTAATTAACTTGTGTATGTCGCTGATTTTCATTAAATTTGCCATTGGATATAAAACTATAGCATTATGGAACGTCATATATACAACGATCTTAAGAAATGGAAAGACTCGCCTAAGCGTAAGCCATTGATACTTTTAGGGGCACGTCAGGTGGGCAAAACATACACTCTTAAGCAATTTGGCAAGGATGAGTTTGACAATATGGTTTACGTCAATTGTCATAACAACCCGTTTGTCGAATCTCTTTTTGTAGACTTCGATATTGAGCGTATATTGTACCAAATAGAACTGCAATACGAACAACGCATAACAGTAGGCAAGACCTTACTTTTCTTCGATGAAATACAGGAAGTGAAGAACGGCATCCCATCGCTGAAGTATTTCTGCGAGAACAAACGAGACCTGCATGTAGTGGTTGCCGGATCGCTGTTGGGTATTTCTTTGCGTGAGGAAGAAAGTTTTCCGGTAGGCAAGGTAGACAATCTAAGAATGTATCCGATGACTTTCGACGAATTCCTTATTGCCAATGGTAGAGATATGCTTGCAGATTGTCTTAAAAAACTTGATGCCGACATGCTTGCTCCTCACCACGACACTCTTGTGGAGTATCTGCGGCAATATTATTTCGTTGGAGGTATGCCTGAAGCTGTCCTCACATGGATTGATACGCATGATGCCAGTGAAACGAGAAGGGTACAAATGTCTATATTGAGTACATACAATCGTGATTTCGGCAAACACACCAAGGCTGAAGCGGAGCGGATACGTATGGTTTGGAATAGCATTCCTGCGCAATTGGCTAAAGAGAACAAGAAGTTCGTCTTTGGCGTTGTAAAGCAAGGTGCAAGAGCAGCAGAATATGAAAAGGCTATCCAGTGGCTTGTTGATGCCGGTATAATATATAAGGTGTGCCGTATATCGAAACCCAAAGAGCCATTGCAGTTCTATACGGATACCATGTGTTACAAGGTGTTCATGATGGATGTCGGACTGTTGGCATGTATGTGTGGGGCACGCTCAAAGGCGATGTTGCTCGGAATGGAAGTGTTTTCCGAGTTTAAGGGTGCATTTACAGAGAACTACGTGATGTCGCAGATCAAATCTTTGGAGAAGTACGACGGAATGGACAATAATATTTTTTACTATAGTAAGGATAGTTCTCCGTTGGAGGTTGATTTGGTTGTGCAAGGCAGAGATAGGGTTATTCCTGTTGAGGTGAAGGCTGAGCACAACGTCCGGTCCAAGTCTCTGTCTACGTTCGTAAAGCAGGAGTTCGGCGATTATGGCCTTAAAGGTCTGCGATGTTCAATGTTGTCTTTTGCTTCGCAGGATTGGATGGATAACATCCCCTTGTATGCTGTCGAGGCGTATTTCAATAGCGCAGGATTAGGAACTGGCGAATAGGGCTTGATGGTGTGGGTAGGATAGTAAAATGCGACTAAAATAAAAAATAAGACGTTAAAATATTTGTTCGTAAAAAAAATGTTGCTAACTTTGGCACAAATAATAATAATCTAATTTTTTTGAGTTATGAAGAAATTCTTACTTTCAATTGCAGCCTTGGCTATGTCGTTGACAGTCAGCGCGCAAGTAGACGTATAGCACCAAAAAGCAGGTGTGGTGGAGCAATCTCCGTACTTCGCACAGCAAAGCGTGGTTGTGCAAAAAGCGGCAAAGAAGATTGCAGCCAATCAGCGTTGGTTGGGCTACTACAATTCGGACGCTCTGACAGAACCACACAAGGGTATGGGTATTCCTGGTTATCCTGGTGATAATAAGGTAGCAATCTGCTTGTCTGAGGATATTCTGAAGCCATACGTAGGCAAGAACATTGTTGGTATGCGCTTCGGACTTACTGAGGAGATAGGCAATAGTTCGGTTAGTCTTTTTAAGCAAAGTGGATCTGCTCCGGGCGCAGTCTGTAGAAATGTGGACGTTCAGAAGGGTGCGGTAGGTTGGAACGAAGTGAAGTTCGACGAGCCCTACACCATTCAGGCAGGCGAGGCTCTGTATGCAGGCTATAGCTACACCCAGCTCAGCAATGACAAGGATTACAAATCGTTTCCGTTCTCGGCTGTAAAAGAAGGTCTTGAAAACCAGAGTCTTTGGGTATATTGCAAGATTGGCAATAATGCCGGTTGGAACGAGTTTAATATGGGTGGTGCCAATATGAGTATTCAGGTGCTCGTAGAAGGTGATTTCGCAGAATACGCCGTGTTGCCAGAAGATTTCGGAACACTTAAGGGTGGTATGAACAAGGACCTTTCAGTTGCTGTGAAGTTCATGAACAACTCTAAAGAGGCTGTGAGCAGTCTTGGATATGTTGTAAGTGTTGACGGTGTTGCAGGCAGCGAGCAGAGTGTAAATGTAAGTCCGACAGTAGGTGTAGGCGCTTACGGAACATTCAAGGCGAACGTACCTTGTGGCAACACAGAAGGTCTGAAGGAAGTAAAGGTAGAGGTGACAAAGGTGAACGGTCATAAGAACGGGGCTTCAAGCACCGTTGCTAATGGCAAGATTAGCATTGCTGACAAAATGTATGAGCGCAATGTATGCATCGAGGAGTTCACAACAGAGAAGTGTGGCAACTGTCCACGAGTAGCAGGATTCCTGCACACATATCTTGAGGAGGCAGATCCTACTCGCGTGTTTGCTGTGTGCCACCATGCCGGCTACTACACCGACTGGCTCACAAAGGCATGCGACAATAAGTTACTCTATCTTTTCAACGACAACGGAGGTTCATTCGCACCAGCTATGATGTTCAACCGCGAGCCGGCATTCGACTCGCAGTATGCTGCGGGCCAGAAAGACAACGTGACGATACCGGGCAGCGCAGCCCAGATAAAAACGATTACCAACTATTACCTCGACGAGACGATGGCAGACGCCAAACTCGACATGACGCTTACGTATGACGAAGGCGAAAGCAAAGTGATAATTGTCGTTACAGGCGAGTCGAACAAGGGCTACGACACCGAAAATGCTCTGCTCACTGTGTATTTGACAGAAGATAACGTGAAGGCAAAAAACCAATCAGGTGCTTCTAAATTCTACCACCAGCATGTGATTCGTGATTACAACAGCAATTGGGGCGACGCCTTGACATGGAACGACAACAAGTTCAGCGCTACATACGAGTTTGCCGTAGACGAAGCGTGGAAGAAGGACGACCTTAAGGTTGTGGCGTTCCTCAACAAGCACAACACGAAGAATCGTCTTGACAACCGCATCGAGAACGTAACGGGCAAGGATCTTATCGAGAAACCGACCGCTATTGAGAGCGTAGGCTCAGCAGACAATGCTGTTGAGGTGGCACGCTACAATGCTGCAGGTCAGCGCGTGAACGGCAAGCAGAAGGGCCTGAACATCGTGAAGCTCAGCAACGGCACTACATTGAAGGTTGTAGTGAAGTAAACGTTTCGGTTAATAATGCAGTAAACGCATTAATAATGCAGTAAACGCTTTAGGAATTTATAAAAAAAAGGAGGTCTGTGGCCTCCTTTTTTTGTGTCATATTGCGTACGATGCCCTCTCTCGTAGCGGAGGTCTCCGGCCTCCGCAGCACCAATTCGTGAGCCATTGTCGCCGTATAGCGTTCGCAATCTGATCGGGCGGCGGACGGAATCCGATCGGGCGGCGGACGGAATCTGATCGGACGGCGTTCGGTGCACGATGACAATCCGCCTACTTCCACCCCTTACACCCCACCAATTAAACCGATTTTTATAAACTAAATCTACAATAAAACAATGAGAAAATTCATCCTATTGTCTGCCGCTACGCTCTTTTCAGCCGTAGTTTCGGCGCAGACCGTAGCACGCATGGACGACTTGAAGCCCGAGCAGAAGTCGATGGCTGTAAGCCTCAAGCTCACGGGCGAACTGACAACGACGGGCAACAGCGACTATCGTCAGTTGCGCGACCTCTGCTTCCAGATGCGCTCCGTAGACCTTAGCGAGGCGCAGAGCACCGCAATCCCTAACAACGCTTTTCACTCGCGCCACCAGCTCGAGCAGATCACGCTGCCGACAGCAGCCAAATCGATAGGTTCGCAGGCGTTCTTCGCATGCGACAAGCTGAGCAAGATAACCATTCCGGCTGGCGTAGAGAGCATAGGCGCGGCTGCCTTCTCGGGCTGTACGGCACTGGAGGAGATAACAATAAAGGGCACTCCGCAGATTGCCGAGTATGCCTTCGCACGACTTGCGGGTCTGAAGACCGTGCGCGTCGACTCGAAGATGCCGCCGAAAGCTGACGCTACGGCGTTCTACGGTCTCAACCGCCAGAACGTGAAGCTCATCGTGCCGAAGGGCAGCGAAAAACTCTACCGCAAGGCTGCGGGCTGGAGTCTCTTCTTCAGCGACGCTAAGGAGCCGTATCAGGTGAGCAAGCCGGAGGACTGCCTCGTGCCGTTCCCCGCAGAACTGAAGATGCTGAAGGGCGCCGACCTTAAGGTGAAGACCGCGTGGAACATCGTTGCTGCCGACGGACTCTCGAACGAGGCAGCACAGGCTCGACGCGTGCTCACAGAGCGCATCGGCAACATCGTGAACAGTCGTCAGCGCGGCACACAGATTACGCTGGCGATTGACAACTCGCTCAGCGACGACGAGGCGTACACGCTCGCTGTAGACGCCAAGGGCGTAACGGCGAAGGGCAAGACAGCGCGCGGCGTGTTCTACGCGCTCATGACGCTCGACCAGCTGCTGCGCGGCAACGGCGCTACGGAGTGTGCCGACGCCATCCCGGCGCTGTTCATCAGCGACAAACCGCGCACACACGTTCGCGAACTGATGGTCGACCCTGCACGCACGTTCATACCGTTCGAGGACCTGAAGGCGTTCGTGCCCGAGATGGCGCGCTATAAGCTCAACGCCATGCACCTCCATTTGGTTGACGACCAGGCTTGGCGCATCGAGATAAAGAAATATCCGCAGCTCACGGAGCAGGCTTCGTCGCGCTGGGGTCAGGACGACATACAGATGCCGTACAAGGGCTACTACACGCAGGAGCAGATGCGCGAACTGGTGAAGCTGGGCGCTGAGTATCACGTGGATATCGTGCCGGAGATTGAGATGCCGGGACACGAGGTGGCTGCCATCAGCGTGTTCCCCGAACTCACTTGCCACCAGCGTCAGGTGCCGGTGCGCACAACCTGCGGCGTGTCTAACGAACTGCTCTGCCCAGGCAACGACTTCACATACGAGTTCCTCGGCAATGTGTTCAAGGAGATTACCGACATCTTCCCGTCTAAGTATATTCATCTCGGCGGCGACGAGGCTGGCAACCCAGCGCTCGACTGCTGGACCGACTGCCCGAAGTGTCAGGCGCTGAAGCAGAAGCTCGGCATCAAGACCACCGACCGCTCGGAGAACTGGCGTCTGCAGGGCTATCTGTTCGACCGCATGATAGAACTGCTGCGCGACAAGTACGGCAAGACGCCGATGTTCTGGTACGAGTCTGACTTTAAGGAGATTCAACCCGGCTGCGTAACCTTCGCTTGGCGCAGCGGACAGACGCAGGAGGCACTCGACGCTGCCGTGCGCAACAATGCTCGCATCATGCTCTGCCCCGGCGAGCACTGCTACTTCGACTATCCGATGGCGAAGGGCGATATGCCGGAGGTGAACTGGGGCATGCCCGCTACAACGCTGAAGGATGCCTACTCGCTCGACCCGGCGTGGGGCATGAACGAGCAGTTTGAGGAGTACAACCTCTTCGGCGTGGCTGGCACACTTTGGAGCGAGTGCATACCGACCGTAGAGCGCATCTACTATCAGGCTTATCCGCGCGCTATCGCTCTCGCAGAAGCTGGCTGGACAAAGCAGCAGAACCGCTCGTGGGAGGGATTCCTCACTCGTCTGAAGCCGACAATGAAAGACATGATGCGCCGTGGCATCACCTGCTCGCTCGAAGTGAACGGCGAGAAGTAATATCGCATATAATACGACTTCAAATTGAATCTATACAACGCAACTTGGTGCTTGCATCTTTCATGCAAGCCCCAAGTTATTTTTTACACATAATAGTGGATGTGCTGTTCAATAATAACCACCCACATATACATAACATTTTACAAAAACACATAAATAATAAATAAATAGCACGCTATTCTTGTATTTCTCACAACAAAATCGTATTTTTGCAGTAAATCAAAACAATAGAAATATGGCACAATTCATCAATCCTTTCTCAGATTGGGGATTTAAACATATCTTTGGTCGTGAGATTTCTAAAGACTTGCTGATTTGCTTCTTGAACGACCTGTTTGCCGGAGAATTTGTAATTAAATCGCTGGCGTTCGGCAACAAAGAACAAATCGGGCTGTCGAAAGATTCAAGAGAGGTGATATTCGATATCTATTGCACGACGGACGAGGGCAAAGAGATTATCGTAGAAATGCAAAACCGAGGACAAGAACACTTCATTGACCGGGCTTTGTATTACACCTCACGCGTGATAGTGAACCAAGGCATAAAAGGAGAATGGGACTATGATATACGCCCCGTCTACACAATATGCTTCATGAACTTCATCGACCCGTTGCTACCATTTGGCAAGTTCAGAACGGACATGATACTCGCCGATAGAGACAACGGTAAGATGGTGTCCGACAAGATACGCATGGTGTATCTGATGCTGCCGTTCTTCGAGAAAACAGAGACGGAGTGTGAAACCGATTTTGAACGCTGGATATTTGTTTTAAAGAATATGAATACATTTGAAAGAATGCCATTCCTGGCTAAAAACGCTGTGTTTAAAAAGTTGGCTGAGATTTCTGACCTTAGAACTCTCAGCAAAAAAGACATGGACAAATACGAGGATAGCATCAGAATCATGCGCGACGCCTACGCCACTTACAAATACGCTATAAAGACCGGATTGGAAGACGGACGAAAGCAGGGATTAGAAG
>ULPT01043981.1_pt1 | contig 35509 bp, 28 predicted proteins | sample 1953751 | NCBI WGS metagenome assembly ULPT01 (sample SAMEA4835636, study PRJEB28245) | human gut metagenome | biome: gut microbiome; material: fecal sample | place: Denmark | collected 2008 | reverse complement strand
GCTCTGATCGGTGCCTGTGCCCTTGACAGCTCCTATGGTTATGAAAAGAAGATGAATGATCCTAAGTGTATTTTGAAAGGCATGGGAGTGAATTCTTTCATGTTAGATTGCGTGCTACCTGATTCTCCTTTGCCGCACCGAAACCATTCATACGAAAACCCATTCCTTTCGAATCTTATGCCGATTGATAGCAATAGAATTGACGATGTCATTGAAAGAATGCTGGACTCTGAACGATTCCTTGATGAAGTGGAAAACAAGGAATACATTCAAAAAGATTCAATCATAAAAGAGCAGGATTTTGAAAACCCGAAAGGTGCATTGAATAAACTCTTTACAAAAGGGATGATCAGTGAGCCTGTCTATGAGATAATTGATCAATCCGAGGATGATGATAATCGGCACCTGTGGAAATGTTCTTGCACTGTCAAAGGGTTTGCTACCCAGGAATGTGACGGTTATTATTACAGAAGAAACTATGCAGAAGCTGATGCTGCCAAAAAGGTTTTAATGGAAATCCTCAACAAAAATCGAGGACTCTGATATTCGTATCTATTCACCCACGGTACTTCTTCTCATCTGCCACTTTGGCTTTTCATTTGGATGCAATGGACTCAGGATATGCTGGACTTTGAGAATTGATTTGAGCGGTGTTTCTGCATATAAAGCTATTTCTGAATTTCCTGATGACAAAGAGTTCGGACCCATTGAAAACGCCCTTCACGAACAAGAATGCATTAAGGCTTTGGAATCGAATTTCCGCAAAATTTTCAAAAATATTTAGCCCTATCTTTTAAAGACTTTATTAGCATCTAGTTTTGCTTTTTCCACATTCTTGAAAACTTGTTCCAAACGATCATGATCACGCTGAAGTTTGTCACATACTTTTTTGTATGCAAGAGAAGTTAGAGGATTTTCCTCATACATAAAATCCCTATAGCAAACGTGGCACCAATAATTTCTCTTTTCGGTCATTTGCTTGAGAAAGTTATAATCGTCATCAGAAATGAACTGTTCTCCAGATGATTTATCAAGTTCTTTCAGCATAGAAACCACTTGCCCTAAAGTTTTCTTCTCAAGTTTTGAATGGTTTTCGCCAACATTCCCAGTGTGCATTAAAGAATAGATCCATTTAAGATCGCCTTCGATGATTTGACAAAATTTTATTGTTTCACTATGCAGAATCTTGAAAGTATTGATATCCATTTTCCGTCCACCTCGTTCCAATAATTATATCAAAATCATTTCCTCTTCTATTAAAGCGGCGAATTCCAGTATTTCTTTTCGCCTTCAATTCGAGCCTTAATGGCGTCTGAAGTAACCAAGATAAATCGTTTTTCGCTTAATGGTATTCTTTGCTCTCCGCCGTTTCCTTTGAGGCTCCCAATTTACACTTGACACTCCAGAAGATGCGTTGGCATAAACCGCTCTTGTGGGTTTAATCATGCAAAGCATCGTGTGTTCTTTCTCGTCATACCCTAACGCCCAATTGTGTGGTCTCCATTTCCCCTTCATTGGTTTAGGGGTGCAACCGCACGAATAAGGATTGTGAGAAAGTTCATCGCCTGGAACGATAAATTCCTTTCCATAATCGCATTGGCAAAGGTAGTAAACATGGTTTCTTCCTTTGCCATCTCCCCTATCGCAAGGGTACTTCTCCTTCACGGTAACCATTCCCGTCTTATAGGGTTTAAAGTATACGTCCATAGATTTCTCGACCAGAAGAAAAAATAAAAGCCTCCGAGATTCCTTTCTAGGAAACGGAGGCCAATTATTTTGATGGCGCCGAGTGCAGGACTCGAACCTGTACGGGATTACCAATGAATCCTAAGTCCTACACAGCTCTTCCTCAAGGACACGACCAAGAACAAGAAATCGTTCCGTACCCTTCCTCTCAGTGACGCAACGGTCGATATGCTTCTCAAGATGAAGCAACGCCAGGAGAAGACGAAACTTCTCTTCGGAAACCGATACAACCACGAATTCGATGACTACATCTATGTCTTCGAAAACGGGGATTTGGTAAGACCGAACTGGGTTACGGCATGTTTCAAACGGCTTCTGGATGATAACAACATGCCTCATATCCGATTCCATGATCTCCGTCATAGCTGTGCAACTCTTCTCCGCCACCAGGGAGTTCTGATGGAAGACGTCTCGAAATGGCTCGGCCATTCCAATCTTCTTACCACGGAGCAGGTCTATGCCCATTATGACGACATGAAGAAAAGCACTACCCTTAAGGCACTTTCCTCGGCTTTGGATAATGATAGGGACGACAAGAAGGAGATGTCCTAGCATTCAGCCATACAATCTGTGGGGCTTTTCTTTAATCTGTGTCTAATTACAATTACAAACACTAGACTGCATCAATGAAATTTTACTTTTTGATGGATATGTTGTAAACTTATTGTCATAAATAACTGACTGACATGAAAAAGAATAAACTGAAGAGAAGTTCATCTAGAATTTGTGGGGGGGGGCAAATAGTTCTCTCATTAGCTAATATATCATTGATTAGCGTCGGTTTTTGTTCATGGATGGTAGTCGGTCAGTCAGCGACAGTCGGACCGATTGATGTAGCAGTTGGAAATATCGTATCAAGTGATGCCAAAAAATTGACGGATCTCGGTTTTTCAGTTGATAATTCTGTCTCTACTTCAATTAAGAGCCTGAAGATTACAAATGGTGATGCAACAACATCTACTTATATTGAACCGGCTTGCTTAAAAGCAGGAATCAAGATAGATACAGATAAGTTGTCTCAGATCAATAATGATGATGATCTTCTATTGAAGATTCAATTCAAATTTTTGAATTCTGGTTCAAATCCTTCGATTGACGGATTGAAAATTTATCCAAGCAATTATGAATATTTCTCTTTTGATGCTTTAAAGCCAACAAATACTACTCATTTATTGAACACATTCTATTATCCTATCAAAACAGGAAACAGAATGTGCCTTTATGATTTGGCAAAATTAGATTCTACTTATCCTATTTATGGTGTTCATACAAATTATGAGGTTCCGTTGACGTTATCTTTTTCTCTTAGCAATATTACCTCTGATTTTTTGAATTCTGCGACTGCTTCTTATCAGGTTATCTATAGTCTTACAACGAAAGGAGTGAATGCATAATGAAAAAGTCTTTGTTCTTTAAATTACTTTGTGTATTTTCCTTTGTGTTTGGTCTCTTTTCTGTTTCTACTGTATTTTCTGATTATATCATTGATAAAACAACCTATGATGAGAATGGTACGTTGCCTAATAAGGCTACTAGTGTTAATGATAATGGCGAGAAGGTGACTGTTACACTAAAGTATCAGACAATAGAAAGTAAAAGCGCTCCTGATTTTGCTGAATGCTTTGATGAAAATAACCAATCTTTTGGAACGGAATCGAAAAAAATCAATGTTGGCGATTCTTTGAATACAAAATCAGATGAATACAATCGATTAAAGAATTTTCTTAAAGATCATGCTAAAGATAATCCTTTTACAAGTGAAAGTTTAAGGAAACAAACATATAGATTTTTCGGAAGGGATGGCGATTCTAAATATGGAAAAATCGAGTTTGAATTGCATGTCACTAAAGAAATTAAACATTCACAAACTAGCCTAGGTGGGCATTTTGTTACTAATTGGTATTCAGGAGAATATTATATGTTGGCTCGTGATTACACTAAAACAATTTATAAAACAACCGACTTGAGCAATGCCTCGCAGCTTAGTATGCGGAAAAATACATCCATCGATTATTCATATTTAAGAAACAATTTAAATAATCCTGATTCGACTAAGTATGAATTTTGTGGCTTAAAAGAAGTCTCTTCTGATGGTTCTGTTACAGACAATTATTTTGATATGTCAAATCCAATTACTTCGAATATTACTTTATGTGCTGTTTTCCAAAACAAGAAAGAATTATCGTTAAATTTATCTGAAATCACAACCACAATCAATAATACTGCTAGAAATGCTACTATAGAATTCTTTAAGGGAGCACCGAGTGGTAGAGATATTTCAAAAGATCCTGGATATAACGAAAAGGAAAACATTGTTTATTTAGGAACGAGTTCTTTAAAAACAACTGTCCAAGCAGGGGCCACGATTCGTTTTAATATGAACAATGGCAAAGAAAAAACGGAATTCAAAGAAATGAAAGTCGATACTAGTAACAAGAATTTTGAACCGGAAGATGGACAACATGAAAGACAATATACAGTTGCATTAGCTAATGATTTAATTGTTAATGGTGCTTTTACAATTGGTGGTAATTTCGGCAATTTTAAAAATGCTGCAAAACAAGGACATATATATAATGAATATGTTTGCTTGGATTTGAACGGACATGATATTTTTGTTAATTCTGGTGGCAGCTTATGGTTTTATGGATTGGTAAAAGATAGCGTTGGAACCGGTCATATTGATGTGAACGGCGGTACTATTTATACACTCGCAACCATAATGGATTATCGTGGAGGTGGTTTTACTCTTTCCGCTATTAACGCTAATGTGTTTCCTTTTATTTATTATGGACTTCCTTATCTAAGAACAAAAGTTGTGTTTAATTACACAAATTCTGGATGGGGAAAACTTGTTGCGTTTTGTCGTGTGACAGTCCAAGAAACACTTGATATTGGTGATGCAAGTCATTCTCAGTTTGAATTGAACTTTATTGGCTCGGGTGATACTTTCTTGTTTAAGTTGAATAATGGAGAGGTAGGAAAATCACGTTTTATATTTGATGGATATAAAATAAACAATGTATCCATCAATATGTGTATTCAACAAAGAGTAGGAATTACTGTCGAAAATGCCTATCTTTCAATGAACAAGTTTAAGTTTACCATTGCTTCCGTTTATCCAGTTGATACGATGAAATATAATTTCCCGGTTAATCCGTTCATTGATATTCGTTTAGTCAATTCGACTATTGTTTTTTGCCAACGCATTCAATTCATGGCAGGAATGTCTTTTATTGCTGATAAAGATAGCACTGTCATTTTCACAACAAATGGTGATTATTCTGCTCAGCTATCTATTCTGGATAAAGGAGCCAATTACTATGATAATAAGATGGGAAAACTGATAACGACAGATAATTCCGGAGATATTTATAGTTATGAAGGAAACATTCAAAACAATGAGAACTTCTGGAAATATTATAGCCAACCAAAAATTAAGATTTACGGAAAACTATTATTCACAAAAGGTAATACTTCTAGCAAGAAGTATAAGCTGGTAGGTCTATGTGATTTTAATGAAGATAACATTGGAACAATCGATGGATCCAATATTACGATGTATGATAAAACCAAGTATTCTGATCCTTTTACTTTCCTGAATCAAAACGGAGTTTCGATTCAAACATATGGATTTGATTACCAAATTTCATACGATGCCTATCATGTAAGAGGCTTTTCTAGACCTTTGGTTTCTAATGGCAAAGCATACGCAGTGGATGATAAGGATGTTAAAATTGGCACCTATAGTTTCAATGATGGTATTTTCAAGATGGATAATGGAGATTGCTATTATTTCAATAATGATGGTAACTTTGCACTTGGTGATACGGCTGGGAACACAATGAAACAGTGTACTGTTACAAATAATATCATTGATGATAACGGAACAAAATACATCTACTTTGCTTCGATGTATGGTCAATATGATTCAGCTGCTAGTACAGTGAATTTGAGCCGTATTTCCAATAATGCAACAGCGGTAAAAGTCTTCTATTCACGTGATGCTGAACGTTGGCTAAGAGGCTAATACACAATTGAATTGTTAATCTTCCCACGATCTTAGAATGAAATTAGCGTTCTGATTTTCCTTTATTCCTTACCGCTTTTCTTTTCTTCCCTGACCCAATCAGGGACCTTGTCCGACCACGGAAGATAGTCCGAATTCACGAAGCCCTCCTTCGTCTTATGGGGAAGCTTTGAGAGCAGCCACTTCATATAGGCCCAGACGTCGGGTCCGTTGTAAATGGCAGTCTTCGCAAGCGCATACATCGCACAGCTCACATTCCCGCCCTTCCTTGTGTTGGCGAAGAGCCACCAGTTCTTCCTTCCAATTACGAATGGTTTCCTTGCTTTCCTTTTACAGGCATTGTTACTGAGGGTAAGCCTGCCGTCCATGAGATAGGCCATCCTATCGTCCTGCATCGACAGGGCATATGTAACGGAGGTTCCGAAAAAGGATTTCTCGGATACCTCTGTGGCGATGCTTCTGACCTAGTCAAAGAATTCGGCGAGCTTCGGTTTGACCGAAGCCATCCTCTGCTCCTTCCGATGCTGGCTGAGCGGCAATGGAGCTCCGAATGCGGAAACTGGTATTCCGGGTGACTTCTATTTCGATATTGAGAACCTTGTCAGGTATCAGAAAAAGGCATCGGGATGGTCTGTTCTTGTCGACTTCAATGATTCTTTGACTAGGAAGTACAATGTCGAGTTCAAGACCAATGGCGGTCAGTTTGCATCTTCTACCTTCACGGGTTCTACTACCATTGAGCGCGGTCACTGCTTCTATGCCGATGGCAGGCAGGTTCCGCTTGTTGTTCGTCAAGGTTTTATCTTCGATGGCTGGTATACGACAAAGAATCCAGATCCTACCATTCATGGCCGGTTCACGGATCTGACGAATGTCTACTCCGATAGGACACTCTACGCGAACTGGATTCAGGATACGGCATCCAATTAAGAAACAAAAACCAGGCTGCAGGCCTGGCTTTTTGTGTGCCGGCAAGAGAAAAAGACTGCCCTAAGAGCAGTCTTTAGTCTCTGATTTGGAGCTTATGAATCAGTCTTGATTTTAGTATGGTGATGCTCTGTCTATCTAAGTAGGCGTCTTCTAAGAAGGGCATGCAGGCAAGGAATAGAAAGAACAGACTGGTTCCTTCCCTTAGGAAGAGGGCACGGGGCTCGGAGAAGGAATAGATGCTAAGTCCGATGGCTCCTAAGATGTAGATGATGGTGGATTGTTTCTTGTCTTTGAATAATCTCTTCAGGAGGTAGTAGGCAACAAGCAGGTAAGCGGCAACGAGTAGAATCCTACCTAAGATACCAAACTCTAAGAGGATATCGCCATAGCTATCATGGCTGGTCGGGTAGGGATAACCATAGATTTTAGAGGAATACTGGGTGAAGATAGCAATGAAAGGATAACGTCCAAAACCGAAGGTGAGGTAGAAAAGAGATTGTTTTAGCCTTGTCCTTGCTGTTCCTGTAATGGAATAGCGTGAGTACCTAGTAGTCCTGGCTGTGAACCTGCGATAGATGTATTGGATAAGGGATGGGGTGAGTAAGCAAGCGAATACGACAAGGAGGAAGGCGAATATCAATAGGCAGAGGAAGAAGATGGACCACCCTCGCTTGGAATGGAAGTTGAAGATTGGGTAGCAGATGGTGAAGCAGAGAGACAGAGTCAGCCTTAATAGGGCAGGTGTCTTTGAGATGATTAGGATAGCAAAGGCGATGTAGAGGACAGCTAGAAGTAAAGAGAAGACGTTTTCTCTTCGCCTGAAGTCTGCAATTGCGAAGGAATATCCGATAAAGAGGAAGAATCCGAAGACGTTTCGATTTGTGGTGTAGCTTGTAATGTTTCGCCTGAAGGAATCCTTTTTGTGTAAGAGCCTTTCTAGGTTTCCGATTATCTCTGTTCTTTGCTTAATCCTTGCATAAGCAATCCTTGAGAATACTAGGATATGCCTAGCTATCGATAAGCATTGGAAGCAGAAGATATTTTCTTTTGTCAACGGCTTGATGAAGTGGAAGAAAGCACAGATGTAGGTATAGAAGAAGAACTGGTTTGCTACGCTTGTGAATCGAAGAAGACGGCTTGTCCCCGCGATGTTGACGATGTATTTCGTATCCTCCCTGTCTTGGAAGACAAAGGTCTGGTTTCCAACGGGACCGCCAAGATAGGAGATGAGCCTGATAGCAACGAAGACAATATAGAGGGATAGAATCAGTTTATTTGGTTTGATCTCTTTCCGCATCCGGTAGAAGAGAAGAACAACAAGAGCTATAAAGATAATAGAAATCGGAAGGAGATATCTAGTCTGTGTTGGAAGGCCGGGATAGTAAATCCACTCTCCGAACTGTTCGGTTGGATAACCATAGCCTTTTAGTGGTGTCTTCGTGAATCTGCCGATCGTGAAGATTGGCGATATTACAGTTAGAAGGAGGAACAGGAAGAAGTTCAGAAGGAATCTTCTGTCAACGAGCCCCTTTTCGGATTTTGTTGTTCCGTCAGATAGTTCTTCAAACATAAACTGAATTATATCATGAGTATGGTAAAAAAGCAAAATCAGGGGTGTGAGCCTGATTTTGCTTTTTTGTTCTACGGATTGGCCTTTTTGCTTTTCTGCTTTTCGATAATATATTTGACAAGCTTAATGATGAATGGAATCAGGAAGAAGAGGAGCGTAATAGAGACGGAGGAGAACAGGAATCCAATGTAGTCGATCCTGACATCAGAGAAGGCTCCGCATCGTCCAGGCACAAAGAGCTGGATTAGTTCTGTTAAGCCTGCTAAGGCAAAGCCTTGGACAAAGTTAATCGGAACAAGATAGAGGTGCTGCTTCCTTCTCTTTGCTAAGAACAGATAGAAGAGAGTCGAACAGATACCCGTGATTAAAAAGGCTCCAAAGTGTCCGAGTCCTTTTCGTAATTTAGCTAAGAAGCTCTTCCTGTTGTTGATGATACCTTTTTTGTCTACTACGATGTTGACGGAATAGGACCTATGGATGGTATTACCATCATCCACTGTAGCTGTGATCTTGCACTCTCCGACTTTCAGAGGGGTGATGTTACCATCGTTTCCAATCTGTAGAATCTCATGATTGCTGGATTGATAGGTGACGGTTTTATAAGTGCTGTCTTTTGAGAAATTGGTAGTAATCTTAGCGGAAGTTCCGTTCTGGATATGATAGACATTCTTTTCCTTATCGTAGCTTAGATAGGTTTGTTTCAAAGTGAATGGTTTGGATGCAAAGGCGGACTTGTTGACAACATAGAGATTCAGTGTGATCTTGTTTTCAGAGCACCTGTCTTCAAAGACAATAGTGGATGTACCGATGTTTTTCCTAGTGATGACTCCGTCTTTGACAGTGACAGCTTCTGAATTCGAATTCTGAATACGGATATTCTCTTTCGTATAGTTCTCAGGAGACTTAAGGAGCTGATAGGTGATTTTCTCTCCTTTGGTAAACTCAAGGGATATTGTTCCTTTTTCATCCGTATGCTTATCTAAGCTGATTTCTTCTGTGGAGGTTTCTTTGAACCTCTTGATAGACCTCTTTTCAATATAGCGGTGATAGATGGATAAATGCAGAATCCTACTGTTACCAGTAAAGACATGATCCTGATAGAGAGGAGTTACTAGGACTTTCCTATCTCCTTCATCCCTGCCATGAATGGAAAAGCCTTTGGAAGTCCTATTTGTCAAAGAATAGAGCTTATTTTTATCCGTTTCAAAGGTGAAGCGATAGGTTTCTAAGCTATCCATATCTGGGTTGATTTTGATATCCAAAGTATCGGATACCGATACTTCGGCCGTCTCATCAAAGGAAGGATAAGATATTCCGTTGAAAGTATTATCCGTAGCTCTATACGCGACAGGATTGGAAATACTAGCCTGCCTGTTCCTCTTATTAATGAGATAATAAGTGACATACTTCGAAAGAGAAGAGTCCTTATGTGTGATCTTCAATGTCACTTGGAGAGGCACTTTAGCATTCGAAACAAAGGTGCCATTGGAAAGAGACAGATTTTCTTTCTGTTCTTCTGGATAGACAGAATCAATCTCATAATTCAGTGTCTTACTGACACCAGAGGTGATTTCCTTTCCATCCTTGTTATAAAGCTTATCGACTGTGATCTTCGAAGATAAGGGATAGGACTTGCTGTTATAAAGGACAAGCTCTTCGTTATTGGCTTCACTCAGTGTGTTCTTCAACGTGAAGCTATAAACACCTTCTGGTTCTGGTGGAACCATGACCTTAACAGAAATCGACTTTGTAACAGCGGGAGAGGCATGATTTTCTTTTTCTTCTTTGGTGTCATAGAACTTCCTTGTCAGAGTAGAAGTTCCTTCTTTCCTCGCTGTTACCTTTCCATTCGAATCAACCTTTGCTACTTCCGGAACAGAACTCTCATATTGGATATGATCGTTCTTATTTCCCCTAGCTGCCGATGCATTCCGTGGACTTGGATTCTGATAAGTCAGATTCCTGGATTCTCCGACATTCCTTGTCGGAGAAGAGGAATGTCCAAGATAAATATTGCCGATGGAATTCAGATGGACTGTATCAATTGTGATAGTACGGCTATCCGATAATTCCGGATACTTTAAAGAGGTGACTTTCAGTGTTGTTGTTCCATTCTTTAATCCTCTGACAGTAGAAGAAGAGACGGATGCAATCGTAGAATCTGAAATTTCTAACTTATAGGTCTTATAGGTTGCATTACTTGGCTCAAACGATATCTGATAAGGACCGGATGAGCTTACATTGATACTCTCTCCAACAGACTGAATATATTCTGTCTTTGAGATAACAATTTTAGTTAGAGGAATAATATTGGCTTTGCTCTCATGGACTTTGATTTTCAACTTGTTTTCAAATCCTTGCTTGGACTTGATAGTGATAGTAATTGGATCTATGACTACCGAGTTTGTACGGATAGTTCCGTTATTGAGAGTGATAGAACCATCAAGGCAGTCGCTTTCATAGGAGAGTGTTTTGATTGTCGTATTGCTTGGAGTAAAGGTTGTCTTGATGGTGTAAGTCTTGTTGCATTCTAAATCATAGACTCCATCGCTTCCTTCTTTTACTTTGTTGATGACAGACTCTATTTTTGTTTCATTGATGTTGTGAACCGTAAGAGATAAAGTGTCTTTGACAGACGGGAAGGACGTGGAATAGCAGGTGATGATACCAGTTCCTTCTTTCTTAGCTGTGACAAGTCCTTTCGGATCAACAGAAAGAATATCAGGTTGACTGCTTTCATAGGTAAGAGACTCAAAGGAAGAGTTCTCTGGGAGAATCTTGGCAGATAGTTGAAGAGTATCGCCGACATAGAGGTCCGTCTTTTCCTTATTGCTTATGGCAACACCAGTTGGTTCGATAATGACGGTCTGATCGGTCGCGTTTCCATTGATGATGTCGGCGATACCTCCACCGACTGTATCGGAATGATTCCCGGATATCGTTCCTGGAAGACAGGCTTCGACTGTAACAAAAAGCATACAGCATACATAGGCCATGAAGGTCAGGATTAAGAAGATTCTTCTTTTTGGACTGTATGATTTAAACATTCTGTATGATTCTATTTATATTCTCGTTTATCTTACAGGATAAAAGCATGCATGAGTTAAAAAATTTTTAAAAATGTTCTGTACCCCAAATCTTGGACCAGATAGATGAAGGCTTCCTGTGAATGCCGGCATTCACAGGAAGCGCGGATTTCCAGGAGGATGCACATGGCAATACTGTCGAAGAAGGAGAAGCTGAAGCTTGTACGGAGGTACATCGGAGGACAGTACGTTCCCGCTCCCGAGGCCTTCCGGTCGAGAACGTCGTTCAAGGCCTCCCTGCTGAACTGGGTGAAGAGATACCGTCTCTCCGGGAGAAGGGAAGGTGAAGGGAGCCCTGTTCCACAGCGACCAGGGCTGGCAGTACCAGAGGAAGGAGTTCGGGGACATCCTGAAGGGATACGGCAGGATCCAGACGATGTCGCGGAAGGGGAACTGCCACGACAACTCGGTAATGGAGAACTTCTTTGGGGGCTCAAGGCCGAGATGTTCTACGGACAGGAAGACAGATACGGGGACTACGGCAGCCTTAAGAAGGCAATCGTGGAGTACATCAACTGGTACAACTCAAGTCGGCTGAAAGAGTACCTCCATTGGAAATCGCCTCAGGAGGCTCTTTCCAATTCCGGTACTCTTTGATAACATATCGTTACTCGGTTCAAGTTTCGGGGTACAGAACATTTCAACCAATCATTCACCTGGAAAGATTCGGAAGGAAGACGGTTTTTCTGTTTTGGAAAAATATAGGAAGATCTATTTCTTTTCCTCGTTATCCTTGGCAGACTTTTCTTTTTCCTTATTTCCGTTCGTGGCATCGATAATGGCATCGGTCAGGAGGGCTCATGAATACCTCAGGGCACAGAGAACGATGACAATAGGAAAGCCCGGAAGGACAAATTCATTCTTATTTCGATTTACAAATCAGTTTTTTCATCAATCTTAATTTTATGGTAAGTTAGTCGGCCAAACTTTGTATCGATTAGTTTATTCTCTTCCTTCAGTTTTTTCAGAATATACATCAGAGTTCGCTTGCTGATTGAGGATTCTTTCCTGATTTCCTCATTTCTGATTCCGAAAGGGGAAAGGATGGTACTTTCGGAAAGGAGGAAGAAAACTTTCTTTTCTGATTCTGAAAAATCAGGCGGATACGAGATGAAATCGATTTTTTCTTTGCTTTCCTTTAATACTTGTATTTCTGATTCTATTCCATTGCTTAGAATCGTAAGCCTCTTGTTCACATATTCATTTAACAATCCGAATTCTAATCTCTCCTCTCCTGCTTTCAATGCAGAGTAATACTTACTCTTTTCCTTATGAATGCACGAAGATATTAAAAAGGCAAAGACAGAGTTTGTCTCTTGGAGTAATAAGGCGGAGAAAATGTAACGGCCTAATCTACCGTTACCATCATAAAAAGGGTGGATAGTTTCAAAAAGAAAATGGGAAAGTATTGCTTTTAAGTAGATGTCATAATTTTGATGAATCAGTCTGATGAATGAGGATAACCCGTTCAGTATTCTCTCTTCTGGATAGAATCCAGTATGAATGGATTCTAATCCGTTTGATACATAAACAGGATCTTTTCTAAAGTATTGTCCGTTAGGAATGTCTTTTTTGTTTATACCAGGAACAATCAGCTCATCGTAGAGGGAACGGATGTCGGAAAAAGAATTGAGTTCTATTTTCTTGTTTTGCAGCATATTTTGATAGGCTTTTACGATAAAAAACAGTTCTTTGTCCTTGCTTTTATTTGCCGTCTCTAAAATAGCGAAGACATCACGGCTAGTCGAATGGATATCTTCGATGGCATTCGTCGATAGAATATCATGGATTAGAAAGGATTTTATCAGTTGGCTTTTTCCTAATTTGGAAAAGAAAGAAAAGAGAGAATCCAGCTCCCACTGTTTTTGGTGGAGAAGAACAATCTTTTTATTGATTTCTTCCTCAGGATAATAGAAAAAATAGTTCTTCTCATCCTGATAGAGAACAATGGATAATGGATTGTTCTTCAGACTGGATAAATAGGATGTGAACTCTTCCTTTGACAACTGATAATACCTTTTCTTCAAATTCATTGTTGCACCTCAATTATTATTTTAATGAATTGAGGTGCAAAAAACACTAATAATTGCACCTGAAACAACGTTTAACATAGACATAACTCTATATTATGTACAAATATTGACTTCCACTAAATTCATTGCTTTATTCTTCGGCAACAAAAAACCGGAAGGGATGACCTCGCCTTCCGGTTCATTTCTATTTTCCTTTGGACTGGAGATATCCGCTGATTTCCGAGACGTTCTCGAATTGGTGGAGTCCGTCCTTTTCTTCGATTAGGAGGGTAGGAGCCATCTGGATATGATGTTCCTTGGCAAACTGCTGACCGCCCTGATCGGCAACGATGACGTCATAGTCGATTCCGGCTTGGCTAAGAAGCCGTTTTGCCACTTTGCAGTTTGGACAGGTGGAAGTGGTGACAAGGATAGGCTTGGCTCTTTCCTTGTATGATGGGCATGCCACTGCTCTAGGGTGAAAGTCACAATAGGCGTAGTTGTCGACGAACTAGATAGCGACTCACAAAGCGTAGACCGGTGACGGAGCGTGAAAAGAAGTGATAGCGAAATCGTAGCCTCACGGATAGAAATGTGATACCAAGGCGCTCTGGACGGGTGAGTTGGCAAGGAACAACAAAGCCCAAAAGACAACCGTAGTTCCAGGGCGTAAATCACAAGGGTAGACGAGGAAAGAACATTGACTTATCCCATGAGACCTCACACAGGGCAACACCTAGAAAATCGAAGTGCGAGGAGTCAGCAGAGGTCATAGTACCTGGAATGAAGAGTACCCAAATCTTGGACCAGTCTGGATTTAACAATGAAAATCAATCCTGGGTTGAAAAAGCGATAGACAGAACAAAGTTTTTAAAGCCCGGATTTAAAAACTTTGATTTTTATAATAATAGTGTATAATAAATGCCAGGAGACTCATCATGATTTATAGACCAGATTATATTAAAGCTGTAAAGCCTTTTATCAATCAACCGATTGTTAAGATTCTTTCTGGAGTCCGTCGATGTGGTAAGTCGACTATCTTTGGTAGGATTCATGATGAACTATTGAAAGAGGGCGTTAAAGAGGAAGATATTATCAGGAAGAGATATACAGAGATGGATATTCCTTCTGATATTACGGCTAAGCAAAGGTATGATGACCTTCTAGACAGAAGGAATGGAAGAAAGCATTGCTATCTTTTACTGGATGAAGTACAGGAAGTTCCGAATTGGGAAAAGGCAGTTAATAGTTTGTTAGAAGGTTCGAATGCTGATATTTATGTTACAGGTTCCAATTCCAAACTGAGGTCTAGTGAAATATCTACTTATTTGACTGGACGGTATGTTCAGATTCCAGTCTATACTTTGTCCTTCCGGGAATTTCTGGAATTTAAAAAGAATTCTGCTCTCTCGACAGATGAAAAGCTGGAAGAGTATATCCGTTTTGGTGGTTTTCCGATTATTGCACTGGGGAATTATGATCCAGATTCTGCTTATCAGATTTCAAATGGAATCTATCATACGATTGCTTCCCGGGATATTATCAGCCGACATCGCAGGAACAGACAGGATTTGTTTGAAAGAGTTGTCCGATTTACCATTGAAAACATTGGAAAAACGTTTTCTGCAAATTCAATTGCTGCTTTTAGGAAAAACGAGCATCGTTCTATTTCTGTTGAAAGTATCTACAATTACCTGAAGTGGCTGGAACAGGCTTTTATTATTTATCCTTGCCCAAGATATGATTTGAAAGGAAAAAACATATTAAAGACACAGGAAAAATATTATCTTTCTGATATTTCCCTGAAATATGCTTTGTTTGGATATAGTCCGTCGATGCTTGATAGTATTTTAGAAAATATTATTTTTTTGGAGCTGAAACGTCGCGGATATAACGTATATGTTGGAAAAGACGGAGATAAGGAAATTGATTTTCTAGCCGAACATGGAAATGATCGGATTTATGTTCAGGCTTGTGTCCGTCTTCCGGAAAATTCCAATCGAGAGGTCTCGAATTTGATGCATATTCAGGATCACTATCCCAAATATGTTGTGACACTTGACCGGTTTGCTGGCGGAAATATAAATGGAATCAAGATTGTGTATCTATCGGACTTCTTATTGGCGGAGCGTTGGTGATTTTAAAGATGCCTAGGTAGATAAAACGATATTGTCTGATTCATGAATCTAATCTTCTAGGACTAATATCTCTGTCTTTAGTCGGTGTCGACTGTTCTAGTTGGCTTATTACATCAAAAGATAGTCCATCCAGGGATACTCCGTTAGACAGCATTGGAGCAGATGGAGAGTTTTCGGATATTAATCAGTATAAAAATTCGAATACGTTTGACTGATTACTCGATGGATTTTGTTTTGACATGCTTTGATAGAGATAATTAGTGAGTGATAAGATCTATTCGTGTAGTTTAGTGTAAAAACTCGGTTTCAAAACACACCAAACTACACGAATAATCTCAGGAAATCTACACTAAATGACACCAATGTATGCCATGGATTGCCATTTTGAGTTGGAAAAAAGAAAGAGGAAAAATAGCCAAGAATAAGCTTCAAAAGGCACTTTTTTGATCAATAACCTTCAGATTTATGATGAAGTGTTCTCTAAGAATCTGACTTGGAAAATGCCGAAAGAGAAAAAACAATGAAAGCGACTAATAAAAAATACTTTTTTATTAATGCTCCAATGTATGAGTCTACAGAAAACTGCTCTGTGATTGAGCAAAATTCTGCTCCATCGTAGAGCAATATTTTGATTCGTGGTGGAGCAACTTTCCTGGAATAAAGTCAAATAAAGTGTTATTCCTAATTAATGATATGTGTTAACTCAAGGCACATTTCAATGAAACAGACGACTTTTCTTTTTGGAGAAACTGTTTCTGCGAGGTTAACTGGGAACACTCTTCTGCTTGTACATCTCCAAAGACTTCTGATAAGCATACGAGCGAATAGAAAATAGTTTTCTTTCTATTCAGAAACTGAAAAGGTGTGCATGGAGGAGCATGCACACCTTTTCCCTTTACTACCTTGCTTTTGCGATAACTTCTTTTAAGGCAGCAGCCGACTTTTCAAGCTTTTCTTTCTCTTTTTGGGTAAGAGGAAGCTCAAGGACTTTCTCGACTCCGCTTCGTCCGACTAAGGAAGGAATCGATAAAGCTAGATCCGACAATCCATAGGTTCCATTTAATTCCACGGAAACTGGAAGCCTAGTATGAGTGTCATTGACAATGCAGGAGACAATATGAGAGACAGAGAGTGCGATTCCATAATAGGTTGCCCCTTTTTTCTCAATGATCTTATAGGCAGAATTCACGACATCATCCTGAATCTGTTTCCTTCCGGCATCATGGTCGGTGTATCCTCTCCTGGCACAGAAATCATTGAGCGGAATTCCACTGATATTGGCTCCGCTCCAGATGGGAGTCTCGCTGTCACCGTGTTCTCCGATGATAACGGCATGGACGTTCTTGGTATCGACCGACAATCGTTTGGATAAAAGGTATTTCAATCGGGAAGTATCAAGGACCGTTCCACTGCCGAAGACACGGTTGGAAGGAAGTCCACTCTCTTTGTATGCAATATGAGTCAAGACATCCACCGGATTAGCGACAATCAGCAGAATACCTTCGACTTGGACTCTTTTTAATTCTGCAATGACGGATTTCCTGATTCCGGCATTCTTATGAATCAAATCTAAACGGGTTTCTCCTGGTTTCTGACTTGCACCAGCGGTGATGATGATGACACTGGCATCTTTGGTATCTTCGTAATTTCCAGCATAGATGTTCCTAGAATAGGCATAGGGAAGACCATGTGCGAGATCCCTTGCTTCTCCTTCTGCTTTGGCTTTGTTGGCATCGATGAGAACAAGTTCATTGAACTGCCCTTTCTGCCTCAGTGCAAAAGCAATGGAACTTCCAACGAATCCGCATCCGATGATGACTGCTTTCTTGATATTGACCATTGTTATTCTTTCCTCCTTTTCTTTTATTATATAGAAAAGACGGACGTTTTTCTAATAATGTGATTTATCTATTACCAAAATCAAGAATATAAATAATTTACAGACTTATTGAAAACAGCGCCAGAAATCAACCTATTATGTATCTCTGCACCAGAAATCAAGCGATATTCGTGCTACTCTGCACCAAAAATCAGGTGAGTTGAATAGACATCCGCACCAAAAATCAAGCTATCTCTCCAGAATTCTGCACCAGAAATCAACCTATTTTTGTGTATCTCTGCACCAAAAACAAGCGAAAAATCGTATTATTCTGCACCAAAAGTAGAAATAAGGACGCTGGCTATCAGATTGCAGATGCAAAGCATCCTATCCAATCAGTAATTGGCGTGTTAAAACAGAGGGTTTAAAGGACACCCGTTTTCTGAATTCTATAAAACAGAAGAATCTAGAATGAAAATATGGAACTGGTTTTATAGGTTACGGGATGAATGACAGGTGAAGTAGATGATCTGTCTTTCCTTGGAGATTTCATTCCTTAGAATTTTTGCTTTCTTAAGATGCCCTTCATCTAAGTACCTGAAGAGATCATCCCTGATCAGGAAAGGCTTGTCTTCTTTGAAGATGCTGTCATTTAAAGCAAGGGTATAGCAGAGAAGAACAAGAGCAGTCTGTCCGCTCGAGAGATGGTTATAGTCTTGGCTTGCTCCGCTTTCATCTAGAGAAACAGCAAAGTCAGTATTGAACCGGATTTTTTCTCCCCTCGCCTTTTCAATCCTGTCACTGTAGTGGACAAATCGGTCATGCCTTGGCTTAATATAGCGGTTCTTAATGTTGGCTTCTGCCTTGTTTAGATAATCGATTGTCTTTCCAATCCTCTGTTCTTTCTCTTTCAATTGAGTTAGGGTTTCTTTTAAATCCGGAAGGCCTGCAAGTTCATTGTCCCATTGGCTGAGAGTGTCTTCTGTTTCCGAAATCTGCTGTTCTAATGTATTCTCTTGTTTTACTAGATCATCAATCTCACCGTTTAATGAGCTGATATCCATAAGCTCTGCGTTTTCCCTCTTCCAGTTTGGATCTAGTTTCTTTTCATTGATGTAGTCTTCTAGCACTTTCTTGCTCTTGTCATAGAACTGAAGGGCAGAGTTATAGTCTGAGATTGCCAAGCTTAATCCCTTTAGAGAAGATAGCTTGTATTTGTTTAAGAAGGTGTTCATTTGATTATCGCACTCGTTGATTGCTTTTTCGCTTTCTTCTTTCTGCTTGAAATAAGCTTTTTCCTTTTTTTGGAGGTCTTCCAAGCTTGAAACGGACTGCTTTAATGATTTTAAATTTTCTTCATAGTTATTAGAATACAGGTGATATTTGCCAAAGAATTTATTAAGCGATTCCAAAGTAGAAGAAAGAGTTTCTTTATCTTCTTTTGCTTTTCTATCTGTCCTATCTTTCTTGGATAGAAGGTCAAGATAATGACCATAATTGGATTCTATACGTCCATAGGCTTCTTCAATCTCATCTCCTTGGATTCTAAGAAGTCTCTTTATCTCTTCTTTTGCTTTGTCTAGTTTTTCTTTGTCTAAATCTAAGCTTGGCTCTGCTGTCTTTTTTCCTTTCGATAGGAAGGCACCTACAATCAAAATAGGAGTGAGGACAAGAATCAAGAAGCACCATTTTGAGACAAATATTCCTAAAAGGATTCCTACAACAGCAAATGCTGCAGCGAGTAAGATAAAGAACAGCTTTGAATTCCTTCCTTTCTTGTTGTTCTCTGTTTCTGGTTTTGGAATGTAGTTCTTCTTTGCATCCTTGTATTCCTGATAGGCTGCTTTGATTTCTTCCCTAGGGATTGGATTCTCTTCATAGTAAGAGAGGACCTTCTTTTCCTCCTCTGTAAAGGGAGACTTGTTCCTTTCCTCCTTTAGGGTCTGGCATTGATAGATCTGTTTACTTATTTTATCGAAGTCTTCTTGGGAGGGTACTCCTTCTTTAAAGTCTTCCTTTAGACTTTGATACTTAGCTTCTTCCCAAGAAGTGAGAGATGAATTATTTTGATTCTCGGTAGCCGCTTTTTTTCTACTAGAAGCATCTTCTGCCTTATGGATCTCATCTTGTGAAGGCACTCCACAAGGAAAAGAGGATTTCTCTTTCTCTGCTGCTGCTCTAGCTTCTTCTACTTGTTTTTTCTTCTCCAAGAAGGAATGATAGATCTCAATCGTGTTATTCTTCTGAATGATTTCGTCTCGTTCTTTCTTCTTTGTAGCAATGCTCTGCTTTAAACCATTTAATTCAGAATAAGACTGTTCCAGACCAATCTGTTTATCTCTTCTATTCTCTTTGAGCTCTTCTAAAGCATTGATCTGTTCACGGCACTGGGCAATCTTTCCTTGCTTCTGTCCATTTCTTTTTGGTTTGTATTCCTTCTGAAGATCACTAAGAGAAGTGATGACATCCTCGAAAGTATAGTTTTCATCAGTACCATCCGTATAATGACCCCTCTTACTATCAATGGATTCTGTGGATCCGATGATCAGATTCTCTGGTGTTAAAAACACCAGTTTACAGAAGGATTCTCTGTCTAAACCGGGAAAGAAGAAATTGCCGATTTCTCCGTTTATCTCCACTTCCTTCGTATTACAGAAAAGACGCCTCGTGTCTTCATTTGGTCTCTTCCCGAAATGACGTTCGATACGATAGTCAGAGCCATGATCCGAGAATTCCAAAGAGCCGCCACAGTCTTTGCCAGAATAGGGAAGATATCTCTTCCGTTCTGGACTAGAGACCTTTCCTAACCCATAGAACCTTGCCAAAAGATAATTGGCAAGAGTGGTCTTTCCTTCTCCGTTGTTTTCAAGGAAATCATTGATTCCCTCTTTGAAATCAATGGTTCTGTCTTCCCTGTTTCCAAAGGCACGGATATAAGCTTGTTTCAGTTCCATTTCAGAAGAGCTCCTTTTTCTCTAGAGCAGCTAAGCCTAGTGTGATGATTTCCTGCTTTTCTTGATCGGAGAGAGTATTATCTTCCAAGACAAGACGATAGAACTCTCCTTTTAGGGAAAAATCTTTCTCGAGTTTTTCCTGATTAAACTGAATCCGGGTTCTATTCTTGACATTGACTAGACGTGCAAGACCGCTTAGTTCCCGTTCGATGTCTTCTTCTTTAAAGTCTGCATCTTCTAAGACATCTCCTTTTAAAACGATGCGATAGACGTCATTGGAATCAAAGGATACCGTTTCTTTGATCTTGCTGATGATGGATGGAATGGAACTCCTATTTGTGATATCAACTTCCTCTTGATGGATGACGACATGGGAAAAAGGAACAAATTCCTTCTTTATCTTTTTGTCATCCACAGTAAGGAGAATAAATCCTTTTTCTCCGGTTTCATCAAATCCTCTTCCTTGGAGGCAGCCAGGGTAAGCATAGCTTCCTCTCTCATCCATCCTTCCATCTTGATAGGAATGGATATGTCCAAGGGCAAGATAATCAATATTCTTGTTCTTTAGCTTCTTGAGATAGATGGAATCCCTTCCTGCTTTATCGCTCAGGGCTCCATGGAGCCTAACTAGGTTCCTCTTATCTTCCTCTAGGGAAAGAGTGTCATAAAAAGAAAGACAGTTCTCTTTGCACCTTTCAATACCACTCAGAGTGATATGTTCCGATAAAGGATAGGAAGTCCACTTGGAAGAGAACCTCTTTAGATTCTCTGGCCTATCTTCTTCCTTACTCCTGCGGTCATGGTTTCCCTTTAAATAATAGAAGGTAATCTCTTTGTACTCACGGATAACATCATAGAAAAACTTCTTGTCTTTCCTAGAAGGGGTATCGGAATCAAAGACATCTCCGGAAAGAAGAACAACAGGAATCGAATCCTCTTTTGCGTAGTCTGCAAGACGGAGAAAAGAAGTCCGCACTTCTCTTTTCCTGTTGTCAGATATGCTTTTTAGTTTATTGTCTATCGGAGAACCAAGATGAAGATCAGCAGCGTGAATAATTTTCATATTTCCTCCTTCGTAGCTCGTTACTCTTTATGGAAAATTATAACATGAAGAGATAAACACAGAGTACAGCAATTAGACAGTCTTTCTCCGTAGATTTCCAGCGCATAACCAGACCATCTTTTAAGCGGTCCTAAATAATATTAGAACCAGAAACACAGGAACGAAAAAGAGGGGCTCTAAAAAACATCAACGATTCATTAAGAGAACTAACGAATCTTTGGTTAAGAAGAAACAAAAGAATCGCTGAATCGCATTGTCGTCTGAAAGAACTTCTAAAGCATAGCATTCATAAATAGTGATTTTTGAGATACCCATATTTGTAAATAACCACATCATCTAGTGTAACTATGTAAAACACAGGAACATGACGAAGAGAGGTGATTGTCTTTTGTTCTTGCTTGTTAGCGTATATAAGATGAATTACGTAAAAGTATAAATAAAAATTACGAAGTGTTTGATTATTTAAAACGGAAATGAGAAATCTGTATTACATCAATACTTTGTACTGAGACATAAATATAAAAAAGCAACCTCAAAAAAGAACATAACTTGCATATAATAAAATTGGTGAAATCTATTGCTTTGTTGACAAAGATCGGGGGGGGGGAGGTAATATAGATATGTCTTTAAAAGGAGTGGCAAATCATGTCTAGATTCAGCAAGGCAGATATTAAAATGTTGAAAGGTAAACGAGTAACGTTCAAGATCGTCGATTATGGTGAGGACATCAAAGCCAGGATGGTGGATTATGGCGAAGACGTTAAATTAAGAGAAGTAAGTTATGGTGCGGATTTCGAGGCTATAATCAAGTAATCAAAAGATGTACAATGGACTGCATACATCAAAAACATGTTGCATGCAGCCTTTTTCATGGGGGTTAGGAATGGAAAAAATCAAGCTAAACGATCTTCTAAATATCGATGTTGATAGTGAAGAATTTAAATCTGCTCGCATTACCTTGAACACGGAATTTAATGGTAAAAGACACATTGATTCGTGGCTAAAAAGAGACGAAAGAGAAGAAAAATATGGTCCTGACTTTTCATTTTGGGCCAAGTGTCCTACTAACAAGAAGACCTATATCAAAAATGGTAATGAGCTGGTTGTCGTTGCCATTCAATTAGACCGTAGCGATGAATGGCTTTTAGCATCTATTTGTCAAATCACGAAAATAAACATTGGCGCTCCGTGTGAAAGAGAACCGGTTGAGAAATACCGAAAATGGTTCAATCGAGTCATCTTTAGACTCAGCAAGCACGCCCGTGGCTATAATTTCACATTGCGAAAATTTCTCGATAGATGTGAAGTGATTGAAGTTTTGGATAAACCATATAGTGGGAAGAAATTCCCGGGCTATTTCAACATCAACGAAAAGATGTCAGACTTGATGAACTATCTCCAAAACACCAATCTTGGAGAAGATTGGAAAAAAGAATTGAAAGCCGTTAAAGCCGTTTATTGCCTCAACAATCACAAGGAGCACAAGGTTTATATTGGATCTGCATACAACGACAACGGCTGTCTTTTAAAAAGATGGAATGATTACTTTAACACTTTGCATGGTGGAAACGTCGAGTTGAAAAAGCTCTTTGAAGAGCATGAGAAAGACTCAAATTATTTCTTGGATAACTTCTATTTTTCCATTTTAGAAATCTTACCGAATACGGTAACCGACGAATATGTCCTTGAAAGAGAACATCATTGGATGAGTGTGTTCGATTCAAGAAACCCAAAGGTTGGGTATAACAAAAATTAAGCAAAGGATATTTACTGATTTGTAAACCAAAACGAGAATGGAACGGCTACTCAAGGAGGTACATGTCCCCTATGGGTATCCTTGCCTTCGAGGGAAGCCGCTCCCTTTCTGTTTATTTACGGTTCAGATTTTTTGGAAAAAACTTCAGTTCCGTTCCCATATTAGGTGAGACCGGAAATGGAGGATTAATCCATATGAGGTCTTATTCTGATCACCGCCAGGCCATAAAGGCGAAGCCAGGTTGAAACTAAAAAAGGCTGTTTTAGTCCTAAGGTATGTCTTAGACATACTGGCAGACCTAGCAGCCATAATCAGTTTCATACTTAGTGTAGTCGGTTAGCCTTTGGATTTCAAGGGTCCGATTGACCTTGAACACCTAGGCTAGCTCTTGGCCTGGCGGCCTCAGTCTTATCGTTGCTTCAGAATATCGAGATGATCCTACTTCGTTTCTTCTGTATCATCTTTTCCGCCATAAGTATGTTCTTTCTGATGTTTAGATTCATCTGGAAGATTATGCGTGACTCTTGGGCTAATCTATGGTCGTTTTGTTTATTCCTCTATTCTCATTTCATTCTATAATTCAGTACAGATTGAAGAAAAAACATTCTCTGAAAAAGACAATCTCAGGTATTGTTTTTGAGGTGCCTATTTCTTCTTTCTGAGGCATGCTTTCTATAATAGAATAATTACAATTTTCGGAGGGCTTCTATGGCGATAGATATTCAAAATGCAAAACGGATTGTAAAACGGATTCTTCTTTCGAATCTGACTGTGGATAAGTCAATCTATTTGACTCCTCTTCTTTCCGGCTCCCATGGTATTGGAAAATCTACCATCATTCATGACATTGCAAATGACCTCCATGGAAAAGCCATCGTGGTCGATGGCGGACAACTCAAAGAGGGAGAGATTACTGGTCTTCCTTATCAGTACAGTGACTCGGAAGGAAACGTATCCTTTCGTTTCCTTCCACATTATTCCGTTAAGAGGATTCAAGAGAGGGAAAAGGAGATCTATCGGAAGTCTCATCCGGGAAGGGATTCTCATCTTTTCCAGGATATAAAGAATCCTTATGCGAGGAATTCGCTATCTCCCGATGAGAAGATACAGAAGATCCTAAAAGGAGAGGTTCAGCCTGTTATCTTCTTCCTTGATGAGATTAATCGTACGGAAACTGGTGTGTATAAGGAACTAAGGAACTTGTTACTGAATCGAAGCGTCAATGGATACGTGTTTCCGTGGTGGGTTTTCTTTGTCGGAGCAAGGAATCCCTCCACTTCTTCTTCCTACTATCAGACTATGGATAGGGATCCTGCTCAGCTAGATCGTTTTATTAAGATTGATGTAAAGACCAATCCAAGATCTTTCCTGAATTACGGCAAAGAGCATAACCTTTCTCCTATTCTTCTTGAGTACATTGATAACAATAAGAAAAACCTTGTTTCAAATGATGACAAAGGAGAAGAGGAAGTTCTTCCTTCTCCTTCTCCACGAGGCTATGACAGGATCGATACCATCAGGAAGTCTTTTTCTAAGCTGACTCCGTTCTTTACTAACAAAGAGAACAGCATCAATTTGGTTAACCGTGATTTCGAAATCATTTGCAAGGCAAAGCTTGGAAACACTGTCGGAGAAGACTTCTTCCAATACTATAGGAACCATTGCTTTGATGTTTCTGTCGATGACTTCCTTTCGGATGACAAGGATCTTACCCGGACACTTGAACTAATTAAACTAAATGATGTGGTGAAGAGAAAAGAACTTTCCAAGGAACTGATCAACTATAGGAAAAATCAGCCAAACTCCATTGGACAGAACTGGAAATGGCTGAGTGAATTCGAAAACAAGCTATCTCTTCTTTTGAAACAGCTGGATAAGCCTGGACAGATTGAGTTTGCTCGTTCTTTTAGGAAAGCTAAGAATATTAATGGATTATCTCTGCCCTCTATTTATCATGATATTTATATTCACTTGCTTCTTCCTATCAGCAAAGAAGCCAGTAGTCTTTTTGATCTCTTTGATAATAAGCTATGAGTACAATAGACCATTACCAGAACCTCCGTTCCCTTGTTGCTTCTTCTGTGATGGATAATCTTCATGAAATAGAGGAGAACATAAAAGGCTTGTTTGAAGATATCGCCACCTATTTCTTCTTCAACGGAGAAAAAGAAGCCTTCTATAAAATGAATAGAATGGAAGTGAAACTGGACTTATCTATTAAGCAGCCGGTTGCCTTTGATTTAAATGAGGAAGGATGGCTTATTGCTTCTTGCCAGCCAGTCTTACTCAGTGTTTTATCCTTAAAGGAAATCAGGTTATTGTTTCTAATGGACAGGGAAACTTGTTCTCCATACTCTTTAAATGCACGTATAAATCAGAAAATTCCTTCATCTCATAAACAGGAAGACTATTTGAATCTAAAACTGAGGGTGGATAGCCTTTTTGCTATCATACAAGCTGTTTATCAATGCTTTAGAAAAGAAGTAAATCCACTACATCTAGACTATAGTTCTTTTTCAGAAAAACAGGGTGATTTCTTTGATCAGGCATCTTACTTTTGTAATGATGAAACTGAGTCAAGTGAATCTATTCCAAAAGAAAAAGGCTCTCTGTCTTTAGCGGATTGTTTTTCTCCTGTGGATTTGGAAGAAGCCAGCAAAGAAGCTATTTATCAGTTTGCTTCCTATAGGCAAGAAAATTCTTCTCCCTCTTCTTATGGAAGAGGGACTAATCCATGGGATGAAATCTGCAAAATAACGAGACCAAAGCAGATTATCCCGAAGTGGATTAAGATTCTAACTCGCTTCTCAAGCGGAAGGACGAGGGAAGTCAGAAAGACAAAGACAAGACTCAATCGTCTTCAGCCCCAGCGCTTTGATTTATCCGGAGAGATTAAGGAGAGAAGACCGGAGGTTGTCTGCGCCATCGATACTTCCGGAAGCAGGTATGCGGATAGGATTAAGAAAGCCCTAGGGCAGGTCCTTGCCCTGAAAGTGAAATTCAATTACAGTATCACCTTGATTGAGTGCGATGCGAAGATTCAGAAGATTACGGAAATCAAGAAAAAAAGCGACATTCCGGATGAATACCATGGTAGGGGCGGAACTTCCTATCTTCCTGTTATCGACTATATTAATTCTCATCCAAGATATCGGAACGCACTTCTGATCTACTTCACGGATGGATATGGTGATGGTGAAATCCCAAAACCGAAAGTCAGACAGACGGTCTGGGTTCTGATCGGAGGTGATTATCTTTCTTTGAAGAATCCTTATGGAGATGTTGTCCTAATCGATGGAGAAAAGACGATTAAGAGAAGCAGATAAGCTTTAAGAGAAAAAGGGAGAGTTACTCCCCCTTTTTCTGCTCGTCCTTTTTCTTCTGCTTGTAGTAGTCTTTGATCCTCTCTTTCGAACGTCTTGAGAGGTGTTTCTTGTTTTTGAAGATAACGGGGTAGAGCTTATAGAAGAGAACGCCAAGAAGTGCAACAGAGACACAGAGGCAGACAGTAAAATCAATCCAGTTCATAATCCGATGACTCCATTAAATCCGTTGCATGCCCAAGCGATGGTTCCAATGATAGTGGATATCGTATAGGAGATGAGAAGTTCCCTTCCCATGGCAGCAAAGAGCTTCTTGTAAGACTGAAGCTCTCTCTTTAAGGCGCTGACAGCTGAGACACACGGAATGGAGAACAGGTTGAAGCAGAGGAAGGAGAATGCGGTAAGAACTCCGTTTGCATCTTCGGTTGCTAAGAAAGCGAACGGAGAAGTAGAAGACAGGATATTGTTTCCGCCTCCTGCGATGACAGAGAGGGAGGAGACAACCTGTTCCTTTGCAATCAGTCCCTGCCTTGCGGAGACTGTAAGTCCCCAGGAGTAATGACCTCCGAAGGCGGGTATGAAGAGATAGGCAAGTCCTTTTCCGATGGTGGCTAGCCTGGAAGAACCGACGTCCCTTGTCTCGATGTTCTCAAAGCTTCCGACTGGTCCTACATACTTAAAGGAGAAGGTGTAGCGGGTGAGTAGCCAGACTAGGAAGGTGCAGATGAAGATTGTGGTTCCAGCTCGATTCAAGAAGTCTAAGGTTTTATCCTTAGCATCTCGGTAGACGTAGTAGGCGTTTGGCATCTTGTATTCTGGAAGTTCGGAGATGAAAGTGTCTCCGCCCTTCTTGTAGAAAGCTTTTTTCAAGATCAGAGCAACAACAAGAATGATAAGGATAGAGAAAAGATAACAGACAAAGGAGATAATCCAGCCTGCTTTCGGGAAGATGACAGAGGCTAAGAGAGACCTGATGGGAAGCTTTGCATTGCAAGGAACAAAGGGAACTAGCCTTGCCGTCATTTCTTTTTCCTTTGGATCTTCAACGGTTCGAGCGGTCCTGATTCCAGGAACCGAACATCCGGTCCCGACAATGAAAGGAATGATAGATTTTCCGGAAAGACCGAATTTTTTGAAAATCTCATCCAAGAAGAATGCAATACGCGACCTGTATCCACTTGCCTCTAATAAGGATAAGCAGACAAAGAGCCTGACTAATTGAGGAACGAAGGAAAGAACAGTTGAGATACCGCCGATGATTCCGTTTGCGAGCAAGTCGGAAGCCCAGACAGAGCCTCCCGAATTTTCAATTGCCTCGCCTAAGAGAGGACCCAGCCCTTTAATGGAAAAAGGGACCTCGTGGAAAAAGACGTTGATAGTTTCTGATCCGTTGAACAAAGCATCGATGAAGTCGCTTGTCAGAGAGCCAACAAAGCCGACAGAGATGAAATACCTTAATCCGATGACAATAAGGAAGATGGGTAGCGCAAGGAAACGATTTAAGACAACTTTGTCAAGCTTATCTGTGATGGATTCTGGCATTTTCTTTTGTATACAGCTATCTTTCTTGACTTTAGTAACAAAGCAATAACGTTGGTCTGCAATGATCTGTTCACTATCCCTGTCATACTTCTTTTCTATTGCAGAGATTTCTTCTCGGGTGGATGAATTATCTAAAGCTTTGTAATAAGGATCCCGTTCAAAGAGTTTCACTGCACCGAAACGGGAGTTTTTTGATTCTTCTAGTTCGTTGGACAGATCTCCTTCCAGGTGATCAATCTCTTTCTGTACATCCGGAGCATAAATCTTCTTTTTGGGATTCTTCCGGTACTTTTTTTTCTGAATGATATGGATGAGGTCCTGAATGCCTTCTCCGGTCTTTGCAGAGATACGGACAACAGAAACACCGAGTTCTTCTTCTAACTTCTTGAAGTCGATGGTGATTCCTTTCTTTTCCAGGATATCTGCCCTGTTCCTAGCAATGATGACATCACAGTCAAGCTCCCTTAACTGAGTGGTCAGGTATAAGGAGCGTTCCCTAGAGGTAGCATCTACGATATTGATAATTAAATCTGGATTTCCTTCCAGGCAGAAGGAGCGGGTAACCTTTTCTTCACTGGTATACGGAGATAAAGAATAGACACCAGGAGTATCAACAAGTTTCCTGCTCTTATCTTTTCCGGCTTGGATAAATCCTTCTCGTCTTTCGATAGTGACACCAGGCCAGTTACCGATCGTAGCATTTTGTCCAGTTAGCGCATTAAAGAGAGTCGTTTTGCCAGCGTTTTGATTACCGACCAATCCAATTAACATAGAGTCACTCATTTTCATTCTCCAATACGACAATATCAATGTTCTTCAAGTCTTCGATTCGCCTTGCGAGTTCGTATCCGCGGAGTTCAAGATCTACTGGGTTTCCAAACGGAGCAACCTTCTTGACTTTGACAATCACACCCCGTGTGATACCCCTATCTAGTAGATGACGCTTTAGAGCTGCATTATCGTTATGAAAGTCTAAGACCTTGGCAACCTGTCCTTTTCTTAGGTCTGAAAGGTGTCCATAATCTCCTACTTTCAGATTCTGTCTTCTCTTTGTTGAATCGTTTACACTCATAATCCGCCTCCGAAAAGCTTTCTTATTATAGTAATATCTCTTCTAAGTAGCTAATTATTACTTCTACTTCTGTCTAGAGTTTTTCAGTTCCTTCCGGATTTTACGGAATTTGGCTGGAACTTCTTTCTCGTCCCTGTTCTTTGGAACATTGATGGTTCCTGCTTCCTTTGCCGTTTCATAAAACCAGCATTTGTAATCAATCCTGTTCCTTGTATGCTTCAGTTCTTCCCTTTGCTTTTTTAGGACTTCCCGCTGATGTGTGAACAGAGCAAGACGGAGTTCAATCGTATCATCTCCTTTTAAGGCTAACTGGATAAACTTCCGGATGTCTTCGATAGACCTTCCTGCTTTTTTCCTGCATCCAATGACTTGAAGCCATTCGATATCGGAATCCGTGAAAACACGGATTCCTCCTTCTGTCCGGTGGATAAAAGGAAGAAGTCCTTCCTTATCATAATAACGGAGGGTAGAAGCTGGTACATCGATCCTTTCTGCCCTTTGTCCGATGGTGTAGTTCGTTTCTCGTTTTCCTTTCTATACAAAAACTATTGACTTAAAGTTTACTTTAAGTTGTAGCATAGGAAAGAACTAAAATCCAGAAAAGCAGGAGGTAGAAGCAAAATGAAAATCAGGAATAAAGAAGAGTTTCTGAAGACAGATAAGTTCAAAGCCGGAGAATCAAATGTTGCCTATAGCAGGTATTTTACTGGCAGCTCTTTTCTCAAAGAACAGAATCTTGCTGGAAAGAATATCTATCTTTTTTCAACCCATGGTGGATGGCTTGGACATACTAGGAAAGACTTTCATAAGCTGTTAAAGAACTCGAACATCAAAGGAGAAATTTCAATTCGGTTTGATGGGAACACTTTAAAGACTAGTAGAGACGATATTCAGAACTGGATTTCTGGAATTCATTAATCTGGAAATCAAATAATCGGATGGCTCTTTTGCCAATCCACAACTGAGAGAGCTATTTCATCAAATCGGCTATCTGTTGTTTACAGGTAGTCTTTTGCTTTGTTACTCACTTTTGTAATGAAACTTTACTTTAGTGCCGTTAAAATACAAAAAAATAAAATAGAAGTGCTATAATATATAAAACTAATTTCAAAAACTTGCTTAAATATATAAAAAAGAAAATGGAAGGTTACTATGTATATTAAAAGAAATTATTATCTCAATCAATTGATATCATCCCTTGGAAATGGTTTGGTGAAAATTGTAACTGGCCCCCGACGATCCGGAAAATCATTTCTTGTCTTTCATCTTTTTAAAGACTACCTTTTGAATCAAGGGGTAAGTGATGATCATATTATTGAACTAAGTTTGGATTCAGCAAAGAATATCGAATATCGTAATCCATTATCCTTGGCTGCTTATTTTGATGAAAGACATCATTCGGATGGAAAGACTTATTATTTCCTTATTGATGAAATCCAGTTTGTTAAGAACTGCCAGAATCCTTTTCTTAAAGACCAAGAAGTCACATTTTATGATTCTTTGAATCAGTTTCTTGGATACCATGATACTGAAATAATCATTACTGGAAGTAATTCAAATAGGTTAAGTAAAGATATTGCAACGGAATTCAGAGGACGGGGATGGCAGATTCGAATGCATCCTTTGTCATTCTCTGAGTTTAAGGAAGGCAGGACGACACTGGGTTTGGATGATTTCGGTTTATGGAACCTTTATAGGCTTTATGGGGGACTTCCGGCAATCACGAACATTCCAGATACTCCATCAAAGAGAAAATATCTGGAAGAGGTTTTCAATGTAACTTACAGGAAAGATATTATTGATCGTTATGGTCTTCGTTCTGACACCGCTATCTCTGATATAACCAAAATCAGGGCTTCCTCGGTTGGTTCTTTTGTCAATCCACAGAAGATATCGGATACTTTCCTTTCTAAGGAAAAGACAAGTATTTCTTGCCCGACCGTCAAACGTTTCCTAAGTTATAGGGAAGACTTATTTCTGATATCCAAAGCAGAACGTTATGATATCAAAGGCCGGCGGTTCATTCAGGCAAACTATAAATACTATTTTGAAGACAGGGGGTTAAGAAATGCGGCGGTTTTATTTACCGGAGAAGATCAGGAACCTCATTTCATGGAAAACATAGTTTACAATGAACTGATCAGGCGTGGTTATCATGTCTCTGTTGGAATCGTATCTGGAATAGAAAGCGGGAAGAAAAAGGACTATGAAGTAAACTTTGTCGCAGACAAGGGAGGTGAAAAAGTTTATATTCAATCTGCACTATTGATTCCAGATAAAGAGAAAAGGAATCAGGAAAAACGTCCGTTAAGGAAAATAAAGGATTCTTTTAAGAAAATAATTATCACAAAGTACTCAGGAGATGGACTCTACGATGAAGATGGTATTCTTCATCTGAATCTATTTGATTTCCTTGAGCATCCGAACAAGATTGCATGATTCCATTAAAGAAATTAATTGATCTCGAGGTGTGATACACTATTTCCATGGAAATTTATCAGCACGGACAAGAAGAAAATATAGAAGATGAAAAGCAGGAAGAAACTTTAGATGTAGAAGCATGTCAGACTAAGCTTGAGAAAATGTGTCGTGACAAAAAGACTCCAGAAGAGCTTGTTCAAGCCTTCCGTGACTTTTCTAAGATTCCAGTCTATAGCAGAGAGGATGAGATTCTGATTGAGGCGAATGCTGGGCCAGATAGGTACTACAGGGACTTAGGCTCTATCCAAAACATGGAGGACTTGGATAAAAACAAAGTCAGGAATCTGACCTTAATCCGTCAGTTAGATGGAGGTGAAGGTGGATTCCTTCAGGTGGCTTTGAATCTTGTCTTCGTATACAACGAGGAGTACGGAAAGAAGTATGACTTTGATTTTAATTCTCATAGCGGACTTTTGAGGTTTTTGCAGAGGCTAAGAGGCTCTTCTCACTCTATCTGGATTAAGCACCCAAGCGACAACCGGAAAGCAAATAAGAGGATTGAGGATATTATTTCCCATTTCAAATTCAAGGAATACCACGTTGTCGAAGACTTTACGGATTAAAGGAAAACATTTGAAAAGACCGCTGGGACATTACTTCTAAGCGGTTTTTTATCTTTCTCCCCTTTTAGCTACTTGCCATTCATCAAGAATTTATCTTAGTTGCTCGTTCTTCTCAGGAAGGATAGCAATGTCTATTCCATGATAGAATAATGAAATAGGATTTTCGGAAGGAGGATAGAGTGTTATGCAAGTCAGAAAAGAGAAAAACACAGGCGCATGGAAGAATATCTGGATTGCAGTCTTAGCAGTTGCATGTCTAGGGACTTCCTGCTTTGCTGTTTATGAGCATTTCAGTCGTACAAAACTATCCAATGATGAACAGAAACTGATTGCTGGATATCATCTTCTTCAGAATGAGTGGCTATACGGAAACGAAGAATCCTATCTGAAAGATGATGCCATAGCTGGACTTCTTAATGGTCCTGCATCTACAAGGAATGATCCCTATACTTTCTATACCAAAAACAGGGATGAACAAGGATTATCTACAGACGGAAAAGGATTTGGATTCACTTCCCATAGTTATGATGGCGGCCTCTATATTTTAGGAACCGAAATGGATTCTCCTTCCGAAAAGGCAGGACTTAGGAAGGGAGATGTCCTCTATTCGATAACTTCTCCTGTTACTTATTCTTTCAAAGAACACACCCTTACGGAGATTGATAGCTATTTAAAAGGACTGGATTCCTCTACGGAATATACTTTCTCTGGAGTTCATTCCAATCAGAAAGAGTTCACTCTGAAAAGGACAAAGTCTTTCTATTCTTCTCGTCTCATTGATGTTGTCGATATTCCGAAAAGCTCAAACGGAAACACAAGGACCATCAAAATCAACACAAGGCTTGGATCTCCTACCACTGCTCTTCATGCAGTGCTTGAGACCTACAAAAACCAGATTGAACACCTTGTTCTTGATTTCCGTGGAAACGGAGGCGGTTATCTTGATCAGGCCTCTGCAAGGGCATCTCTGTTCGTAAAGAAGGGAACCCTTCTTTACGAAAGGAAAAACAAAGACGGCAAGACCATCTCGAGTGTTTATCAGACCAAAGAACCCGCCTATCAGTTCAAAAAGTATACCATCATCCAGGATGGTGATACTGCGAGTGCAAGCGAGACTTTTATTCTTGCTAGGAGAGCTGGCACGAATGCGAAAGTCTATGGCTTCAAGAGCTATGGAAAAGGCATTGCCCAGAACTTCCTACGGTATTCGGACGGCTCTGTCATCCGCTATACTTCTGCCTATGTCTATGGCCCGGAAAGAGAGAATGAAACAAGGTACGATGAAGGAAAAGACAAGGATAATATCAGGTGCATCCAGAAGAAAGGAATCCTTCCGGATGTCAGCTATTCCTACGACTATCAGTATCTTTCTGCAAACTGGACTCTTAGTGAGACAACAGGAATCAGCGAATATGGGCAGAATCTGTTTCTTTCTGCACTAAGACTGATGGATTCCTCTGTTCCTGAGAACTATTCCAAGACTTACCATTTTGATGATGCCATTGAAAGTTACTTCAATCTTGTGAAGGAAAAATATGGATTGAGGGATGCCTTTAACGAGAAAGGCGCTATGGATAGAACATTGAATCAGAAATGGGAAAAGGATTGCTTTGATTTATACTTAGAACACTATGATCACTTGACTCGGAGGTGCTATGACTGATCCAGAACATCGTTTTGAACTGATTTCTCCTTACCAGCCAACCGGCGACCAGCCAGAGGCTATCAAGGAACTAGTAGAAGGCGTTAAGGAAAACAAGAGATGGCAGGTCTTGCAAGGTGCTACTGGCACTGGCAAGACTTTTACGAGGGCTAATATCATCCAGGCTTGTCAGCGGACAACGAGGGTCCTTGTCCATAATAAGACCTTGGCTGCTCAGCTTTATGGTGAGTTCAAGGAACTCTTTCCGCATAATCGGGTAGAGTACTTTATTTCAAACTTTGATTTCTATCAACCGGAAGCCTATATTCCGAAGACAGATACCTTTATTGACAAACAGGTTGTCAGGAATCAAGAAATCGAGAGGAGGCGTGCCTCTGCTGTTAACTCTCTTTTGGAGCGGAAAGATACGATTGTTGTGTGCTCGGTTGCCAGTATCTATGGCTTAAGTGATCCAGATGAATATCGGGACCTTGCTTTTACTTTGCATGTCGGTGAACCTTTCAACGCAAAGGAAATCGGACAGAAGCTGATTGCTGCTCAGTATAAACGAAATGATAGGAGCCTTGATCCAGGATGTTTCCGTATTCGTGGAGATGTGATGGACATTTATCCTCCGAGCGGGGATAAATACATCATCCGTGTCTTCTCTGATTTTGATGAGATCAGTGAAATTGATCAAATCCAGCCGACAACCGGAGAGGTTGTCCAGACATTGGAGTACTATCCTTTCTTCCCGGCTAGTGAACATGCTTCTGGCAAAGAGAGAATCAGGCGTGCCTGTAAGACAATTCGGGAAGAACTCAATGAACGTCTGAAATTTTTTGAGGACCAGGGAAAGCTGTTGGAGGCAGAACGCCTTAAACAGCGTACGGAGCATGATCTGGATTATTTAAGCGAATTTGGAAGGTGTGCTGGCATTGAGAACTATGCCCGTCATTTCGATGGACGAAAAGAGGGAGAGACTCCTTATACCTTGTTTGATTATTTCCCGAAGGATTTCCTGAGGTTTATTGATGAGAGTCATGTGACGATTCCTCAAGTTGGCGCGAGGTATAACGGAGATCGGAGCCGAAAACAGACTTTGGTGGAATACGGGTTCCGTCTTCCTTCTGCTTTGGATAACCGTCCGCTGAAGTTCGATGAATTCGAAAAGAAGATTAACAATGTAATCTGTACTTCGGCAACGCCGGGAGATTATGAGCTTGATCAAGCCGGACATCATGTTGTGGAGCAGATTATCCGTCCGACTGGCTTGTTGGATCCGATTATCGAAGTCCGTTCCAATGAGAATAATCCTGTTTATGATGTCAGGAAGGAAATTGAAGAACGAATCAAAAAGAATGAGCGTGTCCTTGTGATTACTTTGACGGTCAAGGATGCCGAGAACCTAGCGGAGTTCTTGGAATCCCGGAATTTTAAGGTTGCCTATCTTCAGCATGAAATCCTGACAAGGGAACGAACAGAAATCATTTATAAGCTGAGAAAAGGAATCTATGATGTCTTAATTGGCATCAACCTTCTTCGTGAAGGCCTTGATATACCAGAAGTTTCATTGATTGCCATCTTAGATGCAGACCGGGAAGGCTTCTTGCGTTCTGCCCGTGCTCTGACCCAGATTGCCGGTCGTGCTGCCCGTAATGCTAACGGAAAAGTCATCAGGTACTGTGATAAGATTTCGGATGCTAGGGCAGAAACGATTAAGGAAACGAAAAGACGTCGCTCTATCCAGGAAGCCTATAACAAGGAACATAACAGGGTTCC
>ULPT01019040.1_pt1 | contig 35562 bp, 35 predicted proteins | sample 1953751 | NCBI WGS metagenome assembly ULPT01 (sample SAMEA4835636, study PRJEB28245) | human gut metagenome | biome: gut microbiome; material: fecal sample | place: Denmark | collected 2008 | reverse complement strand
CTGCCGGAGCCGCCGGGGCAGTCGGTGCAGGCGCTGCCTGCTGCTGTCCCATCTGGAACAATCCCTGCACGTTCCCGGCCGCATTCTGCGCCATATTCATGCCGGCAAAGCCCATGAATGCACCCGCGTTCTCGTTCGCAGCCGCCGCCTGCATCGCCGCGGCCTGCGCGCCGACCAGATGCGCGCCTGCCATCTTAGGATCACGGAACGCCGCATTACGCTGCAATTCCTTGATCATCTTCTCATCCTCTTCGTTTGCAGTGATGGAGCTGACGCCGACACTGACGACTTCAACGCCGCGCAGCTTCTTCCACTGCTCGGACAGAACATCGTTCAATACGCTTGCAAGCTCGGTCGTGTGTCCCGGCAGGGCGCTGTAGCGGATCCCCATCTCGGAGATCTTTGCAAACGCAGGCTGGAGCGCAGTCAGCAGCTCTGTTTTCAGCTGACTGTCGATGCGATCCCGCGTATACTCCGATGCAATATTGCCGCACACGTTCTTATAGAACAGCATCGGGTCGGACATTCTGTAGGAATACTCGCCGAAGCAGCGGATACCGATGTCCATATCCAGACCGACATTCCGATCCACAACGCGGAAGGGAACCGGATTGGCCGTGCCGTACTTGTTGCCGATGAGCTCCTTGGTGTTGAAATAATAAACGCGCTGATCCTTGCCGGTATCTCCGCCGAGCGTGAAACGCTTCTTCAGCTGTTCCCACGTCGCCTTGATCCCATCGCCCAGGCCGCCGTAGAAAATACTCGGTTCGGTCGAGCTGTCCCATACAAACTCGCCGGGTTCTGCGCAGAACTCAACGATCGCGCCCTGCTCGACAATCATCATGCACTGTCCTTCATTCACAGCGATGATGGAGCCGTTCGAGATGATGTTGTCCTCGCCCTTGTAGTTTGAGCTGCGGCCCGAGGTACGCTTTACGCCCTTGACTGCAAGCACATTCTCCGGCATTCCCTCGCAATAGAAATACTCTCTCCATTGATCAGCGAGCACGCCGCTCAACGCGCCGATTCCTGCCTGTAAAAGTCCCATAGTTAATCTCCTTCCTATGTTCTCACAATGATGTTACGGTTTCTTTTACGTTCTCATCCAACGCACGTCTGCCTTGGGCGTTCGTTTTCAAACAGTACGCTGCGCAATGCCGCGAATGGCGGAAATCGCCCAGTCATGCGCGTCGACCGTTACAACGCTGTCGCAATACGGACACTTCGCCGTAGCATTGATGGAAAGCGGCGCGCCGCAGTTCGGGCAGTTGACCACGGTCATTTCCTCCGCCGCTCCGGTGGTACGGCCGGATGCACGCGTCAGCTCCCACTCGTAGGTCAAGAACTTTTCCTTCTTTTTGTCGCCCTTGACCAATTCGCCCGTCTTATCGTTCAGCGTATAATCCACGATCCTTGTGCGAAGCTCCGCGATGATATGGTCCTCGCCATCGCTCTGACGGAAGCCGCGCAGGTTCACGCCGAGAACGGAAATGCGTTCCACATAGTTTGTATAGCCGTTTCTGCGCAGCGCATCAAGCTGACGATCCATTTGCTGGTACAGCGCATCCGTAAAATACGGACGGACAGACTCGATATTCTTTGCCTGCCAGCAGTTCTGCATCTGCACATACAGGTTGCCGAGCTTCTCGCCAAAGGCGGTCGCGTCGAATTTTGGATCAAGCTGCACATACTCGTTCATCGGCCGCAGGCTCTCCTGCGCGGTGCGCGTCGCTCCCTCCGGTACGCTCTTGTTCTTCGTTTTCGACCTTGACATGACGACGCCGATCAGCACGATCACAGCAAAAACGATGACCGTCGGGAGAAACCCGGCATCGGAATCGCCGTCACTTGATGTCGAATAGCTGTCGCTGCTGCTCCAGCTACTGCCGGAATCCCAGCTGCTGCTGTCGGAACTCCAATCGCTGCTGCTCCAATCGGAACCGTAATCGCTGTCTCCGCTGAAATCGCCAAAATCGGCGGACGTCGCGACCGGGAACAGACAAAGGCAGAGACTGAGCGCAAGAATCAGTACAAGAATCGCTTTACGTTTCATTCGTATTCGTAACCTCACTATGGATTGTTCAGTGTTTACCGCTTCATTCTATGCTGAAAATGCAGCTGATATTGTCGTTCAATTCCATCGGGCGTTCTCTGCTGCCGCGAGTTTCTCGCTTCGTATCCTACCTTAACAGTATAATTACAAGGGGTGCATTCTGTCAATCGATTTGTTCCGCGGCTCGTTTGTGAAATGTTTTCCATTGACAGCGTCTGCGGGCATTTCATATAATACCTGCGTGCGATCACGCAACGTCCGCCGCCGTTTCTCTCGCAGACCGTCCGGCCGCCCGCCGCGCATTCCGCGCCGCGCCAACGCGGCTGCCCATATTTCGATTCCGAGGTTCACAGCATGGATTTCTGGCCATTCAAAGCAGCATATTACCGTGTCTTCCAGTTCGTTTTCGATCTTGGCGCGCGCGTTCTGCCCTGGCGCAGGGCGCAGCTCACGGAAGGCGCGGGCAGTATCCGCAAAGTGCCGGCTCTGCTCCAAAGCGCGGGCGTAGCGCATCCGCTGGTCGTCGCCGGGCCGCGGCTTATGAAGAACGGGCTCGTATCGAAGCTTTTATCACTACTTGACACGGCGGGGATCGCCTATTCCGTCTTTGGTGATGTGGAGCCGAATCCGTCGGTCGCAACGGTGGACAAGATACAGGCGCGGTATCTATCCGAAGCATGCGACGGTTTTATCGCCATCGGCGGCGGCTCGTCGATGGACGCAGCAAAAGCGGCTGCCGCGCGCGCAGCAAATCCCGGGAAAAGCGTGGCGGCGCTCGGCGGTTTGCTGAAGGTACGGCATCCGATCGATCCGTTTTTCGCCATCCCGACAACGGCAGGCACGGGGTCGGAGACGACGATTGCAGCCGTGGTCGTCGATACGGATACACATCACAAATATGCGATTATGGATCTGAAGCTCATCCCGCGTGATGCGATCCTCGATCCGGAACTGACGCTTGGGCTGCCTCCCCCCGTCACCGCCGCCACCGGTATGGATGCGCTGACGCATGCGGTGGAATCATATCTTTGCAGAAATAACAACACAAAGGAAAGCATCCGATGCGCTGAGGATGCGACGGTGATGATCTTTCAAAACCTGGAACGCGCCTGTCGGGATGGGCAGGATCTCGAGGCGCGCTCGGCCATGCTCAAGGCTTCTTTCTTGGCAGGCTACGCATTCACGCGCGCAGGCGTCGGCAACGTTCATGCCATTGCACATACATTGGGCGGTCTTTATGACACGCCGCACGGACTTGCAAACGCAGTTATTCTCCCCGTCGTTTTGGAGGACTATGGCGCGGTCGTCTACAAAAAGCTCGCCCGTCTCGCCGAGCTGACCGGCATATGCCGCGACGGAACCGCCGAACACCGTGCGAAATCCTTCATTTCGGAGATCCGCGCCATGAACCGTCGCATGGGAATACCGGATCATTTGGATTGCATCCTTGATCGGGATATCGACACAATGATCGCGTGGGCCGGACGCGAAGCAAATCCCGTTTACCCTGTCCCTGTACTCTATGACCCGACTCGTTTTCGCCGCGTCATTGAAAGGGTGCGCGGCAATTGATGCAATGAAAACACCCGGTCGGTATCTGCTCCGGCCGGGCGTTATTTTTACTTGTTCGGTTTGTCTTGCCGTTCAAAAGCGGTTAAACTGCACTCGTTCCTCGAACGGCTTCTTCTCCTTCTGCTGCCAAGTCTCCTGCGGAACGCCAAAGGGAATCAGCGCACGGACATGCAGATTCTCCGGTGCATTCAAAATCTGTGCGATCTTTTCCGCGTGGTCGCCCAGCTTTGCAAAGCCGTCCATCCACACCCCTGCATAGCCGAGCGCGGTAATCGCCAGCAGAATATTCTCGACCGACGCCGCATAATCCTCTGTTTCGAACACAAGCCCCGCCTTTTGCGGAACGTACTCGGACAGCGGAACGATGACGGCCTTGGCTGTTTGCAGAACAGGCGTTTCCATGAGCGCCGCGATCTCCCGCAGCAGCTCCGGCTCCGTCACGACCGCAAAGCGCGTTGTCTGCGCGTTATACCCGGATGGAGCTGATATCCCCGCTTGCAGAATCCGCCGAATGTCCGCGTCCGGAATGGGTTTGTCCCAAAATGCGCCGCGATAGCTGTGCCGTTTCTGTACTGTTTCAAAAAACTCCATCTGTCAAACCTCCAATAAGTCTTGTTAATCGCCGGTCCGCCGTGTCCGGCGGTCCTACCCGCATTAACCGCCCAGTACGCCGAGATGCTCCAATAGGATCTTGATGCCCATAAGGATCAGGATCGCGCCGCCGAGCAACTCCGCTTTCGCTTTGTATTTCATGCCGAATACGTTCCCGATCTTGATGCCGAGCGCCGAAAGCAGACATGTCGTCGCGCCGATCAAAAATGACGCCGGCAGTATACGTACCTGCAGGCATGCAAACGTCACGCCGACGGCAAGTGCGTCAATGCTTGTCGCAAGCGCCAGCAGCAGCATCGTTCGAAATGAAAAATCATCGTTCAGCTCTTCCGGCTTTCCAAGCGCCTCGCGTATCATGGAAATGCCGATCAGCACCAAAAGGCCGAATGCGACCCAATGGTCGAACCGTTCAATGAGATGCTGAAAGTTTACACCGAGATAGTAGCCGATAACCGGCATCAACATCTGAAACCCACCGAAGTACAAACCCACCGCAGCAGCGTGTTTCAATTTGACCTCTTTTACGGATAACCCCTTGCAAATGGAGACGGCAAATGCGTCCATGGAAAGCCCTATGGCGACCAAAAGCAGTTCGATTAAGCTCATACTGCGCGGACCCTTTCAAAATCAGAATGCCGAAAAGCCTACAAAGGCCGTCCGCAGCGCTGCACAAATACAACGCCCGGCGGCCACAGTCTACGAGAGGAATCCTTCCCTGGGTTTGCTCTCGCGGCAGACGCTTTCCCATATTTTCAACAGTATAGCATGGCGTTCCAAAATGCGTCAACGTGAATTCCCTTCTCATCACGATTTAGGTCAGCCTGTGCAAACCGTTTGTTTCATGGTATACTAATAACACATGTTGCGGCGCCGAACACAGATTATAACACGCGCTTGCGGCTCGAATGAAACACAGGAGTTGATTTCACCATGGAAGTGACATTTCTCGGCGCGACGCATGAGGTCACGGGCAGCTGCACCTATCTTGCGGCCTGCGACAAACATTTGCTGATCGACTACGGCATGGAACAGGGAAAAAACACGTTTGAAAACGAACCTCTTCCCATTCTGCCGTCGGAAATCGACTATGTGCTTCTGACCCATGCGCATATCGATCACTCCGGACTGCTGCCCTTGCTGTTTAAAAACGGTTTTCACGGCGAGGTGCATTCCACGGTCACAACAAAAAATCTTTCCGACATCATGCTGCTGGACAGCGCGCACATTCAGGAATCCGATGCGGAATGGAAATCGCGCAAGGCGATCCGCCGCGGAGCCGCTCCCGTAGAACCGCTCTATGATACGCATGACGCTCAGGGTGTGCTCGGCCTGTTCCGCGGGCATCGCTACAATGATCGTTTCACGCTTGCCGAGGGCATCGACATCCGCTTCACGGACGCCGGGCATTTGCTCGGTTCCTCTTCCATCGAGATCTGGCTGACCGAGAATGGCGAAACGCGAAAGATCGTTTTCTCCGGAGATATTGGGAATATCAACCAACCGCTGCTCCGCGATCCGCAATTTCTCGCAGAGGCCGACTATGCGGTGATGGAGTCCACCTACGGCGATCGCGAGCACACGCCGCCGCTGGACTACGCTTCAGCGCTTGCAGAGGTTTTACAGCGAACGCTCGATCGCGGAGGCAACGTAGTGATCCCGTCGTTTGCGGTCGGACGGACGCAGGAGATGCTATACTTTATCCGACATATCAAGGAACAGGGACTCGTTCACGGTCACGACGGCTTTCCCGTCTACGTTGACAGTCCACTCGCGATCCAGGCAACGCGCGTTTTTGTTGACAATGCGGAATACTGCTATGATGAAGAAGCGACCTCGCTTTTACAGCGTGGCATAAACCCAATCGGCTTTTCCGGGCTTATCACCGCTTCCACTGCGGACGAATCCATTGCGATCAACACAGAGCCTACGCCAAAGGTCATCATTTCCGCAAGCGGCATGTGCGAGGCCGGACGCATCCGGCACCATTTGAAGCACAATCTCTGGCGTCCGGAATCTACCGTGCTGTTTGTTGGCTATCAGGCCAACGGCACGCTTGGGCGTGCGCTTGTCGAAGGCGCAAAAGAAGTAAAAATCTTCGGTGAGAGCATTGCGGTGCAGGCGGAGATTCTGTCGCTTCCCGGCATCAGCGGTCATGGAGACGTACACGAGCTGCTCCGCTGGATCCGTCATTTCTCGCCCAAGCCGCGTATGACGTTTATCAATCACGGTGAAGACGCCGTATGCGCCGGGTTGGCAAAACGACTCTCTGAGGAATTCGGGATTCCGGCAATCGCGCCGTATTCCGGAACGTGCTTCGACCTTCTGACCGGCAAACCGCTCCGTCTGACAGAAGGCATTCCCGTCAGGGAAAAGCCCGAATCTCTATCCGCGCAAAGCACTGCGTCCGCCGCAGCGGCAGCGGAAAAGCCGTCTCCAAAGAGCGCCTATGCAAAACTGCTGCTTGCTCTCGAGCGCTTGACAAAGCTCATCGGCGCAGGCGGGAACAAATCGAACCGCGATCTCGAAAATATGACGCGGCGCATCAACGATCTTTGTAACGATTGGACAAAGAGACGGCGGTGAAATGCAAAATCGGGTCTCGCTTCTGCCCCAAATAATTCATAATGAGAGCGCCGCAGCGGAAAGGATCCGCTGCGGCGTATTTCTTTCTCCGTTTATATCTTTGTGCGAGCTATCGTTCTCCCTGCCAGAATCGCCGACATTCCGATCGCCATCCCTATCAATACGGAAGTCATGACATCTGTGTGGAAATACGCATATAGCGCCGCCGTTTCCCAATGCGGTGATGCAGGGCATAACAAAATCCATGACGCCGCATCGCAGTGTGTCATGCAGCCAATGTAACGTCTTCCAATCGAAGCTTTGTATCCATGCAATCATTTTGTTGCCTCCTCCGCAACTGCTTCACGAAAACCCCTTTCTTTCGTGCAGGTTTTACGATGTCAAGATCTTTCGCATATCCTCGGGAATGGGGGCGATAAAGTGCAGTGGTTCTCCGGTCACCGGCTGTACGAGCCAAAGTTCATACGAATGGAGCGCGGGGCGTTGGATCAGTTCCCGGTTCTCTGTCCCGTATAGAAAATCACCAGCAAGCGGGCATCCGATCGCCGCCATATGCAAGCGCAGCTGATGCGTTCGCCCCGTGTGCGGGATGAGTCGCAGCAGCGCCATCCCCGCCAGTATCTCAAGCGTTTCATACTCCGTGAGCGACGGTGCGCCGTCCGGCCGGATCGCTCGCTGATAGCTGGATCCCTCATAAAACCCGATCGGCAGTTCGATCCTGCCCGCGTGCGGCGCCGGAGTCCCGATACAAATCCCGCGATACTCACGGCGGAACTCTGCTGTGTGCATTTTTCTGCGAAGGAGCTCGTGTACATATCCGCTCTTTGCCACGGTCATCAGCCCGGTCGTCCCTTTGTCCAATCTGCTGGCCGGGTGCGCGACGTCTCCGTTTTGAAGATATGCAGCAAGACCGTGTTCCAGCGATATCTCATTCGGGTCGCGTGTCGGCTGTACGGCAAGCCCGGCAGGCTTGTTGAGAATCAGCAGATCCTCGTCCTCATACACAATATCAAGCGGCATTTCGACCGGCTCCGCAGTCGGGCGCGGCGGATCATCCCCGATCTCCGCCGAAAGAAGATCGCCTGCATGTACGCGCGCCGTCGTATATGCCCGGATACCGTTCAGGCACACGCCGGAATTGCTGCGCTTCAGTCTGGAAATGCGCGCGCCGGCCATGCCGAATTCCCGTGCAAGAATGCTCTCCGCCGTGCAGCCTTCCATTTCTTTGTTGATTCTGATCTGCCGTGTCCGTATCTTCATATCTTTTCCTCTGAGAATTTATTTTACCATGTCTGGACGCACAAGGTAAAGCCAGGTTTTCTCCTTGCGTTTTAGCCGTTCGCTACGCTATACTTAGAATATAGAAATTGTCGTTTTGGAGGTTTTATGGATCGCAACAGTCAGATGTACCGTTTCTTTGCTCCGAGTAAGAGTTACATCGCCATACTGGCAGTCGTGTTCGTGCTCTTTATCGGCTCCGTTGCTGGCGCCGTGATCAAGGATCATCAGCCGATACCAGACCCCGTTCAAATGACGATCGATGCGCCGAGCGGGCAGTACTCCTATATCGACGTACAGCTCATGACAACATGGGTCCTCAAGGTCACCGGCGACAGCAGCTACACATATTATGAAGCCGTGGATACGGACGACAACTGGTTCGTTGTTCGTTTGACCGATAGAGAATACGAAGGATTTCGCGATATTGTAGAATACTCCTACAGCGATGACGCAAATGCGCCTGTCCCCGCCCCGATACGGCTTCCCGGCGTCACACATACATTCCCGTCGGACGACGCAAAGAATCTGGCGGAGATGTATAACGTGCCCACAAGCGAATACTATGAAGGCTTTGGTCACACCTATCTCGACGGGTATCAGAGGCCGGGCGGCGGTTCCGCTTTCTATGCGGCGGCGATCGTTTTCGGTACGGTTCTCCTGACCCTTGCGATCTCCTTCGGCATCAGACAATCGCATTCGAAAAAATCGCTGCGCGCGCTGGAAGGAACAAACGCGGAGGCAGAGTTTGTCTCTGCGACTGCACTGCGCTTTGACAGTCAGGGTCTGGTTCTCACCGATCACTATCTCTTCTCCAAGGAAACCGGATTGGCGATGCCTTACGAGGATCTTGTCTGGGTCTTTTCGACGGATCTGCGATATATGTTTATCCCGATCGGCAAATCCCTTAAGGCATGTTTGTTGGATGGGCGCTGCGTTGCGCTTTCCGCAAAGAATCTCAACGACATGGTGATCAACGAGCTGTATTCTGTGCTCTCTGCGAAAAACCCACTCCTGCTCACCGGTTTCTCCTCCGAGAATCAAAGGCTCTGCCGTTCCCGTCAGCAGGAATACAGGCAGAACAAACAGTGATCGGTTTCTTTGTGCGCGATCTCGGGATCGCGATATAAAAGGCGCCGTCGGATCTGCAAAGCACGGTCGCAGCGGTTCCCCTGCTGCGACCGTTTCATATAGGCGCTATTGACATGGCAGGATGCCGCTAAGATGCTCTTTACGTCACACAACGTGGAGGAACCAGATGATCTTATACTTTTCTGCAACGGGAAACTGTAAATATGTCGCATGCAGACTAAGCTCTGCTTTGGGGCAGAATGCGATGTCCATTGTCGACAGTACCCGGCGCGAGGCGTACTCCTTTACGGGTGATTCGATCGGTCATGCGGACGCTTTGATTTGCCGATACATGCCCCGTATGCTACAATAGAGCATCATAGAGCTTTGGAGGCAATGGTATGCAGCTTCGGGATGCACTACTCTATGCGCTGGAATCACACCGCGGCGAAGATCTTTCCGGTCAGGCGCTTGCAGCGTGGCTCGGCGTATCGCGCAACGCCGTTTGGAAGGCGGTCGAGTCCCTGCGCTCCGATGGATACGACATTCGTTCCGCACCGCGCCGCGGATACCGTCTTGCAGACAGTACGGACAGAATTTCCGCCGCCGGACTGCGCGCTGCGCTTGGCGAAAGGGGCTGTTCGTGCGAGGTCTTTTGCTATGACGTCATCGACTCGACCAACAGTGAGGCAAAGCGCTTGCTTGCCGCAGGGTTGAGCGGGGACGCTCTGCTTGCCGCCGAGCAGCAGACGGGCGGGCGCGGCCGCCGCGGGCGCAGTTTCTACTCGCCGGCGGAAACCGGCGTCTATTTCTCGCTCGTCCTCCACCCCAAGGGCGATGCTTCCGATTTGATCTCCCTGACCGCAGCTGCCGCAGTCGCCGTCGTGCGTGCGATCGAACGGTATTCGGACGCTGCGCCGAAAATCAAGTGGGTCAATGATGTCTACCTCGGGGATCGAAAGATCGCGGGGATCTTGACCGAGGCCGTCACCGGGCTGGAGAGCGGCACGGTGGAAAGCGTTGTTGTCGGGATCGGTCTCAATCTGTCAACGAGCGGTTTCCCGGAAGAACTCAAAGAAACGGCCGGTGCGCTGGGCGCGCTGCGCTGCACTAAAAATCAATTCATCGCTGAAATCGTTTCTGAGCTTTCGGGCTTTGCCGCCGCTCCCGCCGAGAAATCCTATCTTGCCGACTACCGGCGCTGCTCGCTCGTGCTCGGCCGCCGTGTACGCTTTTTCCGCGGGGATTCCGCCTTTGATGCGCTCGCGACGGGGATCGACGACCACGGCGGTCTCATGGTCACGTTTGACGACGGCACGTCGGAGGTCCTGCGCAGCGGTGAAATCACGCTCCGCCTGCAAGACGCTTCGTCCTAATCCAAAATGCCGCCGAGAACGCGGCGCAGCTTCTCCGACAGAACGACCGCCAACGCGATTTTGATGAGATCCGGGATCAGGTATGGGAATACCATGACGGTCAAAACGGAGGTCACTGTCGCTTTTGCCCACTCCGCTTTTTGCATGGTCATATACCAAGCCGTTCCGAAGGCATAGCAGACAAATAGTCCGAGCAGCATACACGCCGCAAGAGGCCAAGGGTTTCTTCTGTGAAGGCGCTCCGTCGCCCACAGCAGCAGCGCAGCTGCAAGAAAACCGACCAGATAACCGCCCGTTGGACCGACAAGCGCTTGAAATCCGCCGCGGAAGCCGGAAAACACCGGCAGACCGAACGCGCCGAGCAGAAGATATACAAGTACGGCGTATGTTCCCCGCTTTCCGCCCAACAAGGCACAAACGAGAAACACCATAAAGGTTTGCATCGTGAACGGCACGGTTGCCGGGATACTGATCCAGGAAGAAATTGCAATCAATGCCGCCGCAAGCCCGATTTTCGACAATTCTCTTGCGCTGCCAAACGTATTCGTCCGATACATGTCCTGTCCTTCCCAACGCTTTTTTTCAACAGTATAGGATTCTATTGTTCTATTGTCAACTCATTTTGTTATTTTGGGTGACGTATTCGTCTTGCCAGAACAACGCGCTTTTGATATGATTACCTTTGTTTGCGCGGCCGACCGCCGACCAGTACCCGGCATCTGCGTCCGTGCGGGAAGGAGTTATACGAATGCGACGATTTTGTCCCGAGGATCGGGAGACCTATCTCACGCTTGCAAAGGAGTTCTATGCTTCTCCGGCTGTGCTTCACGCCGTACCGGAAACACACTTTTCCGCTGCCTTTGACGAACTCATGGCCGACAGTCCGTACCTGGACGGCTGGCTATTGACCGTATCCGAGACGGATGAGCGTATCGCAGGATATGCGCTCGTTTTCTACTATTTCTCGCAGGAGGCAGGCGGTCTTGCAGCATGGCTGGACGAGCTGTATGTGCGCCCCGCATATCAGGGGCTTGGGATCGGCAGTCGCTTTCTCCGCTGCCTGAACGATGAATTGCCCGCGGGCGTCAAGGCCATCCGTCTGGAGGTCGAGCCGGACAATGTCCGTGCAGCCGCGCTGTATCGTCGAAACGGATTTTCGCCGCTCGGGTATGCGCAGATGCTTCATGATCGATCCTAAGCAAGGCTATTCGGCGGGACACATGAACGAACGGCATCGGGCGATCCTTCGGATGCTTCTTTGCGCAGTGCTTTGGAGCACCGGCGGTATGCTCATCAAACTCGTTCCCTGGAATGCCATTGCGCTCGTCGGCGCGCGCGGCCTGATCGCCGGGGTTACGATTTTCCTCTATATGCGATGCAGGCGCATTCCTTTCAAGCTCTCAAAGCAAACTCTGCTCGTCGCAACCGGCGTTGCCGGGCTATTTGTTTGTTTCGTTTCCGCGACGAAGCTCACGACCGCAGCCAACGCCGTCGTTATCCAATACACCGGGCCGATGTTCTTTCTGCTCTACTGCGCGATCTTCCGAAAGCAGCGGTTCCGTGCGGCGGATTACGGCATTGTGATCGTCACGACGCTGGGGATCGGCATGTTCTTTTTCGGCGACCTCGGCGGGGGCGCGGCGATTGGAAATGTTGTCGCGCTATTTTCCGGGCTTTTCTTCACGCTGAACCTCGTTGCTTCCGGCGATGCCGATGAAGTGGAGCGACTGAACGGCTTTTTGCAGGCGCAGCTTCTTTGCGCGCTTATCGGTCTCCCCTTTTTCCTTACAACCTCGCCGGTATTCACGCTCGAGACCGTAGGCTGTCTCCTTTTGCTCGGTGTGTTTCAGGTCGGCGTTTCTTACATCTTATACGCTTTGGCGCTGCGCGCCTGCCCGCCGCTGGCATGCTCCCTGCTCGCAACGCTTGAGCCGCTCCTGAACCCCGTTTGGGTGTTTCTAACCGTTGGCGAGCTCCCGGGGACGCTTTCCCTGGTCAGCGGCGCTCTGGTTGTCGCAGCCATAACGCTCTGGTGCGTCTATAATGACCGTCACCCAATCCGTTCCGAGGCGGAAACGCTTCGCCCGTAGACGAGTTTTCAACTTTATCACATTTGTTCGGATTGTTTTTTATACCGCGCGCGTTATAATAGTGTTAGCACTCGGATTCGTTGAGTGCTAACACTTAATTTTTTCATAAGGATGTGTGAAAATATGGCACTGCAAAAGTTTAAGGCCGAATCCAAGCGGCTTCTTGACCTCATGATCAATTCCATCTATACCCATAAAGAGATCTTCCTGCGCGAGCTGATCAGCAACGCCAGCGATGCGATCGACAAGCTCTATTACCGCTCTTTGACCGATGGCGCGACAGGAATGAATACAAGCGACTTCCGTATCGAGATCCGCCCTGACAAAACGAACCGTACATTGACGATCTCCGACAACGGCTGCGGCATGACGCGGGAAGAGCTTGTGCAAAACCTCGGCACGATCGCGGACAGCGGCACGTTCCGCTTTAAAGAAGAACACGCGATGGACCAGAAGGAGACCGAGATCATCGGTCAGTTCGGCGTCGGCTTTTATTCCGCCTTCATGGTCGCAAAGCGCGTTACCGTCGTTAGCCGCGCATACGGCGCCGAGGAAGCCTACCAGTGGAAGAGTGAAGGCGCGGAGGGTTTCTCCGTCTCCGCTGCGAAGCGCGACACGCACGGCACGGACATCATTTTGGAGCTCAAAGACGATACGGAGGACGAGCACTACAGCGAGTATCTTGAGCAGTATCGCTTGACGCAGCTCATCAAAAAATACTCGTCCTATATTCGGTATCCGATCCAAATGGAGCTTGAAAAGAGCCGAAAAAAAGAAGATTCCGATGAGTATGAGACCTATACCGAGGTCGAAACGATCAACTCGATGGTTCCGCTCTGGAAACGGCAAAAGAGCGAACTTACCGAAAGCGACTATAACAACTTCTATACCGATCGTTTCAGCGATTATGAAGCGCCTCTGCGCACCATTCACACAAGCGCCGAAGGCGCCGTCAGCTATAATGCCCTGCTGTTCATCCCGTCGCACGCGCCGTATGACTATTACAGCAAGGCCTATGAAAAGGGGCTCCAGCTCTATGCGAACGGCGTTTTGATCATGGACAAATGCGCCGATCTGCTGCCGGACTACTTCTCCTTTGTGCGCGGGCTTGTGGATTCGCCGGATCTGTCTCTGAATATTTCCCGTGAAATGCTGCAGCACGATCGCCAGCTCAAGGTTATTGCTTCCAATATCGAGAAGAAGATCAAGTCCGAGCTGCTCGCCATGCTGAAGAACGATCGCGAGAAATATGAAACCTTCTTCCGCGCATTTGGTTTGCAGCTCAAATACGGCACTTACATGGACTACGGCATGCACAGCGAGCTGCTTCGCGACCTGCTCCTGTTCCACTCCATGAAACAGGACAAGCTGATCACGCTGCAAGAATATGTCGATGCCATGCCTGAAGGTCAAACCGCGATCTACTATGCGGCCGGCGAGACCATTCAGCGTATCAAGGCGATGCCGCAGCTCGACCGGCTTGAAGAAAAAGGATATGACGTTCTCTTCTTGACGGATGATGTGGACGAGTTTGCGCTGACAATCCTGCATACGTTCGCTGAAAAGGAATTCAAATCCGTCACCAGCGGCGAGCTTTCCCTCGAGACCGAAGAGGAAAAGAAGGCCTCGGAAGAGCAGGCGGAGGCAAGCAAGCCTCTGCTGGATACTCTGCGTGAAGCGCTCTCGGGGAAGGTAAAAGACGTACGTCTCAGCAGTCGCTTAAAGAATCATGCGGTTTGCCTGTCTTCCGATGGTCCGCTCTCCATCGGTATGGAGAAGGTGCTGAACGCAATGCCGGTCGAAAACAAAGTCAAGGCGGATCGCGTGCTCGAACTGAACGCCGATCACCCTTTGTTTGCGAAGCTGGAAGCTCTCCAAGCGTCCGGAGATACGGACACGCTCAAAACGTACGCCGACGTGCTCTTTACGCAAGCGCAGCTCATCGAAGGCATTCTGCCCGAGGATCCCGCGGAATACTCGGAGAAGGTGCTGCAGCTTCTCCGCTAAGCAGAGCAATACACAGAGAGGGAAGGCCTTCGGCCTTCCCTCTTTTTATCCGGCAAACAGCAAACGCAGCGACTCAGTCCGCGCTTTTCTCTGTGTTCTCCTCGATCAATCTTGCGGCGCATGCGACAAGCTCTGCGCAAGGACGTTTCTTATAATAGGATGCATCGCGCTCTGCGGGCATAGAAGCCGCGGCAGTCTTCGCCCTTTCCAGCAGCTCGCGGCACACGATCGACCCGTTCTCTTCGCGGAACTTCGCGCTGAGCGCTTGCATGTGCGCATAAAGCGCAGCCTTCGCAGCGCGGTCTTTAGGCTCGCTGCTTCCCTCTTTCAGTCCGAGGGCGACGCCCATGCCGAGTACCGCCCCGCACACTTCCCGCATGCCGCCGACGCCTCCGCCAAGCGCTGCCGTCGCGCGTACCGCTTCTTCCAACGTCAAGCCGCACTCCTCCGCAAATGCACCCGCGACTGCCTGTGCGCAATTATAGCCAGAAAGGAACAGCTCGCGCGCTCGTTCTTCATGCTTCATGAAAGCAACCTCCAAATTATGTAATATTTATAGTATAGCACACTTGACAAACGGTTTGCAGTATATTATACTAATCAAGCACGCGAAAAACACGGCATGGCGGCGTAGCTCAGTTGGCTAGAGCATTCGGTTCATACCCGGAGTGTCATCTGTTCGAGTCAGATCGCCGCTACCAAGCAAAGAACGCTGATATAGAGAGTCGGCGTTCTTTTTTTGTTCGAAAAGTCCGCAGTATAGACTGTTTTTGTATGTTGAGCGTAATAAAACAATCGCCGCGGCACGGTGCCGCAGCGGTTTCCTGCCCTTTGCGCTCTGGTGCATCACAAACGCAGAGCATGGGAAAAATTGCAGAATAGAATCATCGCTTGAAGAACCCGATTCCCATCAATCTGCACATACTCTCTGATACCCGATGATACGGAGGCTCCGAAATGGTACTTCTCTTGAGAACAACGAACCCTCGCCGGCCTATGTCAGGAGGATGAGCCCGTAGTACATCGCTTCTAGTACATCGCTTCTTCATTTTATGGGAACGGACGCACATATTCCTCCATTTGCCGTCGCCGCTTCGTTCCGGCTGTATGGTGTGGTGCAAACACCTTATGCCCCAACGTATCCATGCCGCGTTTGATACACTCCATGGATCCCTCCAGCCCGCTTCCTTTTCCCGAGTTATGTTTCCAGACGGCAACCCCTTCTCGTTTTTGACCTCATAGCGTTGGCTCTTAGATAGCTACGCTTTGTCGCTGATATCATGCCGACACTGAGAATTCTCCATGATGATTGATGTATCAGCTTCATTATGCCATTTGTCTCCTGAAGGCGTAGTCTAGAATGCCGGCCTGTTTTCCGCGCAAGTGTGGACCTGTACCGTATGGTTTTCTCCTGTTTCCCAAACCGCATCATTGAGCAGCGCCTTGTATTGGATCTTCCCTTCTTTCGGGCGTTCCAATGTGCATTGCCAAAGATCCGGAGCGATAGTATCGCATCGAATTCCCCGTTCCCAGCAAAGCGGCGGCGTATCTCCGCGGACTGTCAGGTAATTGCCCCATCCGCAGTCGCATCGAAAACGCAAAACAGTCTGCGCTTTCGGCGGCGGCATCCATTTGGAATCCGTTTTTGCAACCAGCAACCGTGCGCCAAACGGCGGCAATGCAAGGAGCAGTTTCCCCCGGAAAACACGCGCTTTGTATGATGTATCCAGCAAATCATACAAGCAGTTGACGTTTTCTGCGTTCGGCAACGGCAAAAGCCGCGTTTGCCATATCGGCGAATTATTGAATGCGCCAACGAGTATTTCCTCCCCCTCGCGTCTGCGCTGAACGGCATAAACCGGGTCGCCGATTTGGCAGTACAGCGTGCGCTGTTCGCCTTCTGCAAACAGGACGGCATGGGTCTCACGGATTTCATTCAGTCGTTTGATCCACATGAACAAAGGGGCTTGCGTATCGAATGCCGGCATCATTTGTCGATTGACATCGTTCACGAGCTCATCGGTATACCGCCAGTCGGCGCCCATTGCCTGCTCTGTTCCATAATAGAGGATCGGGATCCCGCGGATACAGTACAGAAAAGCCAGCGCCATGCGCAGCTTATCGTAGTTGTCGCCGGCATTGCCCAAAAAACGTTGGCGGTCATGGTTGTCGAGAAATGTCAACAGACGGTTCGGGGCGCGATATTCGCCGTCCTGATCGAAAATCTCCTGTATCTTGCTCCAGTCTGCATTCTCATAAAACACGTTATGCATTCTAAAATGCAAGGGATAATCAAGCACACTCCAAATTGCCCGCTGATACGGGGCATTGACAGAAACAAGCCCGGTATAGGCCTCTCCAAAGCACGGCTTCCCAATATGCTGTTCAAAGGCCGAAAGGTATCGTTCCGGAATCTCCATCACGGCATCTAACCTTGCGCCCGCAAAGCCGTAAGAAAACCAACCTTTGTTAAGTTCCGGCTGCCAGTAGGCTTTCAGCAGTGCCTCAAAGCAGGCCGGGTTTTCCTGCGCCAAATCATCGAGCCCGCCCAAGCTGCCGTATCGCCGTTCCATTTCGTCATCAAAGTCCCGGATGTGCGGCATGTGGTGATACCAGACAGGATTGTCAAACGGCGGAGCCGGACGAGCATATGCGCTGTCATAATTCCAGGTTTTCTCATTCAAGAATCCCGCAGTATGATTGAGCTGTGCATCAAGAATGACTTTGAGTCCCTGTGCTTCTGCCTCGTTCATGAGGTGTCGGAGTTCCTGCTCGGTTCCAAAGTGCGGGTTGGTTCGATTGAAATCACGTGTATAGTAGCCGTGATATCCCGCCTCATCACCCGAACGGCTGAACAGCGCATTGTCCTGCGGCGGCGAAATCCAAACGGCTGTAAAGCCGAGCGCCTTGATATAGTCCAGCTTCTGTTCCAGCCCATTCCAATCGCCTCCCTGATAATAGTGGAGTTGACCGGGCCGGTACTCGCAGCCGAGGACGCCATTGTTTCGTTTGTCTCCGTCAAAGAAACGGTCGGTTATCACCATATAGATGCGATCATATTCCGTAAGACAATGCTTTGAATCCATATATCAGCCCTTTACTGCCCCTGCGGCGATCCCCCGAATTATGTGTTTCTGCATACAAAGGAAGAAGATTACAACCGGGATTGTGGAAACAACAAAGCCGGCCATAATTAAATGCCATTGCTGATTATACTGCCCATAAAAGTACATCTGACTCAAAGGGATTGTCAAAGGCTTTGCCAGCACCAAATAGGGCAGCAGAAAATCATTCCATATCCATAGCGCATTGAGCACAGCTATTGTTGCCAGGATCGGCCGCAGCATGGGCAGCACGATCGTAAGGAACAGTTTTGCCGTTCCGCACCCGTCTATCATGGCAGCCTCCTCCAGCTCCCGCGGCACCGTCGAAACAAACCCCTTGACAAGAAAAATGGGTATCGGGCATTGCAGCCCGCAGTAAATCAAAATCAGGCCCCAGAGTTTTCCTGTCAAATGAAAGACTTTTGCGGTTTTAAGCAGCGCAATCATGATCGTATGAAACGGAACGAACATGGACGAAAGCAAAAACACCGTAAGGAAACCAGACCAACGCGAGCGCCATCTGGCAAGCGCATACCCTGCCATTGCGCTAACGATCAAATTTAATACAATACCACCGCCGGTAACAAGGCAGCTGTTTAGAAACGCGCGCGGAAAGTTTGATTCCGTCAGAACGATTCGATAATTCTCCAGATAAAAACCGGAGGGCAGAGAGAGCGCTGAACGCAGGATCTCGCCCTTATCTTTGAACGAATTGAGCAGCGCTATGCCTACCGGGAAGAAGAATACGGCTGCAACGACCGCGGCAAAGACCGTCACCCCGATACCGCTGCCGGCGTGCAGAAGCTTGAAGCTGCCTTTGCATTTATTGCGCATCCTTCTTTTCCCTCCTGTTCTGATAGAGATACATGCAGGCGGTGATGGTACAGATGATAAGAAACAGCAGGACCGATTGCGCGGTCGCATAGCCGGTGCGATTGGAACGGAAGCCCGTATTATAGATATACAGGGCGATTGTCGTGGTTGCGCCGGCAGGTCCGCCCGAAGTCATGGCCATCGGAAAATCAAAGGTTTTGAACCCGGCAGTGATCAAAAGGATCGTGTTCATTATAATTACGGGTGAGAGCATCGGCAGCTTGATGCGAAAAATGATGTCTGCTGCAGAGGCTCCGTCAATACGCGCAGCCTCGATCAGATCCGGCGGAATGCTCTGCAGTCCTGCGATATAGATCAGCATATAGTATCCGGCGCACTGCCAAACCGCCGCAATGCCCATCGAGTAAAGTGCCAGCCGTTCATTGCCTAACCAGCTGATATATGCTTTTTCAGGAATATGCAGCAATTCAATCAGAGAGCGATACACATCACCGTAGAGGAACACAAACACGAAGCTCACGATAATAAGGCTCATCAAATTCGGCAGAAAGAATACGGCTCGGAATAGCTTTTTGCAACGGACGTTTCCATCAAGCAGCAACGCAAGCGAGAGCGACAGTATGTTTGTAAAAATGGTGACAAATATGGTATATTTGCACGTTACCAGCATGGCGCGACGGAAGCCGGGATTGCTGAGCGCTTCCCGATAATTGTCCAGAGCAATGAAGTTCTGCGTTTGGTTATAGCCGTATGCATCCGTAAAGGACAGATACAAGCTCTGGAGAAAAGGAACGATGAAAAAAATCGTAAACGCCGTAATCGCGGGCACGAGGAACATAAGATACGTCAGAGTTTCTGCGCGATTTCTCCTGTGCATGGGGGTGCTCCTTCACAATGGTAGGGGTTCGGAGCGGCATCACTCCGGTGATACCGCCCCGAACGTTAGGTATACGCTTTTTCAAATCAGCCGGCAGCCTTCACCGCGGCATCCCATGCTGCATCCAGTGTTTCCATTGTCTTCTCGATGGTCGTATGTCCCAAAATATAGTTTGGCAGACTCGCCTCATATTCTGCATGGAAGGCGGTGGGCCAGCCACGGTCGGCCTGCGTACAGACCATTCCTTTATTGATATAGTCGGTTACATCCGCTGCAACCGGGTCAAAATTGACGGACACGCCTTTGACGGCAGAGAACAGCTTGGCGGAATTGCTCCACATCTCAGCGATCTCCTTTCGGGTCAAAAACTCGAAGAACAGCTTGCATTCCTCGGCGTGCGGCGTGCTTGCGGAAATGGACAGACCAAAGTCGGGGAATTGATGCAGTTTTGTATCCGCAGGATTGTCGGATACAGGCAATGCCATGATTCCCAAGTTCACATCGGGATTTATGGAGCGAATTGGTTCGAGAGCCCAAAGGCCGTTGGCCATCATTGCCGCTTCACCCTGTGCGATCATGGCACAAGCGCCGTTGTAATCCGTATCAAACGCAGTCTTGGTGTTGCCGTTTTCATAGATTTTTTTGAGTTGTTCAAAGACGACGGTCCACTCCGGCGTTTCGGCAAAGGATGTGTTCCCGGCTGTTTTGTCAGCGTCCCATGTGGCATACTTGGCATATACAGCGGGCGACGCAAGGCACAATGACGCCGGTTTGATCGTCCAGGCATCTTTGAATCCAAGTGCAAACGCAGTCACGTTGTTTTCACGGAGCGTGCTCAGCAGAGTGTCAAATTCATCGAGCGTGGTGGGCGGCGTGAGCCCATACCGGTTAAAGATATCCTTATTGTAAAACACGCAGATACAGCTGCCATCGATGGGAAGCGCCCAGGTGTGGCCGTCCGCATCCGTGAATGAAGAGGAGGACACGGCGGCTGCATTGATGTTGTCAAGGAACGGTTCACCAGAGATATCCAGGATATAGCCGCCCTTGGCGATATCCATTGTATCGAGCGCGCCCTGGAAGATGTCCGGCACCTCATCGGTGGCCAAGCGGGCTCTCAGTACGGCCGCAGGATCATTTGTAACGATCTCCTGCTCGATGGTAATATAAGGATACTCTTTTTCAAACTCCTCAATAATTTTTGCAAAGGTTTCCTGTGCCTCCTGCTTTTGATGAAACAGGTGCAACGTAACGGTCTCCGGCTCTGCGGACTCGGCCGCCGGCTCCGAGGATGCCGCCTCTTCTGCGGTTTTCGGCACAGCGGGTTCGCCTGTCGGCGACTGCTCGGCCGTACAGGCGGTGAACAGGGAAAGCGCCATGAGGGCTGTCAACAGAATTGCGACGAAACGTTTCATTTTTCTCTCTCCTTTTTTTGATTTGACTGGATATGTCCTCTATATTGTACCAATAACTGACTATAATGATTTAGCCTGTCCTTTAATAGATTTAACTTTCCTTCAGATACGATACGCATATGCCCGTTTGCTTGCTATAATAAAAGAAAACGCAGGTCGGTTCAATGAAACGGTTTCGAAGAATACGGTACAAACTGATTGTCGCCGTGCTGGCGGTGCTGCTGGCTGCGCTCGGCATTGTAACTGTTGTCACGCATCAGAAGGCTCTGTCTGTGATTCGTGAACAATCCGGCACGTTCAATACGAGTCTGGCTGTGCTGGGAGCAGAGCAGTTGGAAACGACCGCCTCACAAATCAACACAATTTATCAGTCCATATATCTTGACAACGGATTTCGCAGTTATCTGAAGAGCAGTGCACGTCGTGACGAGGACATAAGCCCTGCCGACTATGCAGATCTATTGCAGACAGTATTTCTGTCCAAGCTGTCCAGCCGCACGGATATCTACAGCATCATCTACATCGATCTCGATGGCCGTCTCACCTACTGCACGCGAGACGAGGCGGGGTATTACCGCAACTGCTACGATTGTGCGACGCCGGAAAGCTTCTTACGGCTATACGAAAGCGTTGCGGGTTGGAAAGACGGAATGATCGCACTGCCGACAGACAAGCACATGCCTCTGCGTACCAAGAGTTCGGACAATGCGCCCTACGTCTATGGCGTTGCTCGCAAGATCGTCAATACAGAGTCGCATTATGAGCCGGTCGGTGTGATGTATATTACCATGGATTTGAGCGGATGCGCGCGCATGGCGGAAGCCATCACCACTGACGATGAGCCTTTGGTGTATGTTGCAGATTATGATGGAAACATCATATTCGATTCCACGGGTACACACATCGTTGGGCAGTTGCCGGACGCGCTGATGGAACATATCGACGGATCCGAAAGCGCGACGGCTCTGCGCATGGACAAAGAGACATTTATCACGGCATATTCCGATGTGCCGGAGTTGAATTGGCGGGTCATTACGCTTGTGCCGGAAGGCGTGTATGTACGAGAAGCTTCGTCCGTTTCCAATGCGATTGTTGCTACGGCCGTTGCAGTGCTTCTCTTTGCCGTTATACTGGCGGCCCTATTCTCGCGCTTGCTCAGCCGCCCGCTCGAGCACATGGCAAACGCGATGAATCGCGTTGATTCAGAGCATCTGACCGTGCGCGTCCCCGTACACGGGCAGGATGAAGTCGCACAGATGGGGCGCAGCTTCAACGCATTGATGGATCGCTTACAGGCCGCAATTGAGAACGAATACCTGCTCACCATTCGACAAAAAGAAGCAATCCTGCGTGCATTGCAGGCGCAGCTCAACCCACATTTTCTCTATAATGCGCTGCAATCCATCAGCAGCATGGCAAGCCTTCACAATGTTCCGCAGATTGACACCATTGCACATTCGCTTGGCTGTCTGCTTCGCTATACGATACAAGACGCTTCTCTGGTTTCCACCGTACGCGAGGAGTCCGATCATGTGCGGCACTATCTGGCCATACAGAAGATTCGTTTTGGTGAACGGCTGCATGTGCAGATCGATATTCCGGAGCATGTGATGGAATACCGTCTTCCGCGTGTATTCCTGCAGCCCCTGGTTGAGAATTCGATTGTGCATGGGCTGGAAGCACGGTCGGAACAGGGAAACCTGATGATCGGGATTTGGCTCGACGGTGAAATGCTGCATATTGAAGTCTCTGACGACGGTTGCGGTATCCGTCCTGAGGAAATGCAACGGCTTCGCGCGCAGTTTGTCCAAAATGAAATCCCTACAAAGGCGAAGGGCATCGGTCTGGCAAACCTCCACTCCCGTCTTTGCCTTCTCTATGGAGACCGCGCGGAGATCCAAATTGAAACCGAGGTTGGCATTGGTACGAGCATCATCGTCATGCTGCCGGCAGAAAGGGCTTAAAATGAACTATCAAGTGCTAATCGTCGAAGATGAAGAATGGATTCGCAAGGGACTCATTAAGAGTATTTGCTGGGAATCGCTCGGTCTGGCGCTTGCAGGGGAAGCGTCCAACGGGCTGGAAGCCCTCACCTTTTTGTCGCAGTATCCCGTGGATATTCTGATCACAGATATGCGAATGCCCGCTTGCGACGGGAGCTCATTGCTGCGGCAAATAGAAGAACTTTCGCTGAATTGTAAGATCCTCGTTCTCAGTGAGTTTTCCGATTTTACCTATATGCGACAGGCGATCCACGCAAAGGTGTTCGACTATTTGCTAAAACCGATCGACAGTGATCAGCTCAACGACGCGCTTCAGAGAATTGTTACGGTTCTCAATACGGCTGCGCTGCGCAGGGCAGACCTAACAGACCGGGCGCTTTCCGACTTGCTTGCTGCACTGGAGGGAACGGAGCCGCTGACAGAACAAATCATCCATTATCTCACGAAAAACCAAGTCTATTTGGCCTGTATCCAGATACCGCTGCCAACGATGCAAGCGGGTGTTTTGGATGCTGCGAGACCCCTGTTTTCGAAAACAGCAGATGCGTGGATTTGTACTCCGGCTGTCGGCAACAGCGAGCAGATCATACTGCTGTGGCGCTCTTCAAAAAACGCGTGTGATGCAGGTCCGTGGTTTGCAGAGGCATTGCAAGCACTGCATACCACCCTTTCCAAGGATGGAACGGAAATACGGATTGGCGCAATGCGCGGCAGCATATCTCCCCAAACTGCCCCAGAAGCGCTTTCTCAAGCGGAATGGGCCAGTGCCCATCTATACTATGGGAAAAGCGGCCTTTTGTTCTTCGAAGACATTGCGCCGGAAACCCACACGGTATTGCCCGCCTTCCCTTCCGCTGAAATTGCGGTCATGATGGAAACCGGCAGCACCGAGGTGGCGAATAGTATCCGCGGAGCCTTGGTACAATCGGTGCGCTCAACGCGATACATATCGATCCCGACCATGCAGAAGACGCTCATCGACCTCTCTTTAACATTCGAAAAGAGTTGCAGGCGCATCGGCTGTGGATTCCGTCTTGATCGGGAATTCGGGATTGATTCCGCTCGCGCGATAAACTCCCTTTCTGCAATGGACGCATACCTGGATCAGCTATTTCGTGCCGTTACACATGCGATCAAAGACGAGCGTCCACAATCTTCCAAGGAAATCATTGATGCAATCAAAGTTTTTCTTGCCGAAAACTATACCAAAAACATTAGTCTGATGGAGATTTCCGAACGGTATCATCTCAATTACATCTATCTGAGCCGTCTCTTTAAGGAACATACCGGCCTGACCTTTACAGACTATCTGCAAGGCATTCGTATGACGTATGCGAAAAAGCTGATGGATGAAGGGCTGCTCGGTACGAAAGAGATCGCGCAGCTTTGCGGCTATTCAAATCCGTATTATTTTGTATCGGTATATAAGAAATACTTTGGAAAGGATTCTTGAGACATGGCACTGTCCAATTCAACATGGTGGCAAAACGCAATCGTATATCAGATTTATCCGCGAAGCTTTTTGGACACGAACGGAGACGGGATCGGAGATCTGAACGGCATCACGGAAAAGCTCGATTATATTCGCGAGCTTGGGGCAGATGTCATCTGGCTGTGCCCCGTGTATCAATCGCCCGGCGACGACAATGGCTATGATATCAGCGACTACCGCGCCATTCAAAGAGAATTCGGCACAATGGCGGATTTCGATCATCTGCTCGCCGAGGCGCACCGGCGCGGCTTGAAAATCGTGATGGATCTCGTGGTCAATCATACCTCGGACGAACACCGTTGGTTCACGGAATCCCGCTCGTCAAAGGACAGCCCGTACCGGGACTATTACATCTGGCGGGACGGAAAAACCGGAGGCGCGCCGAATAATTGGAGCTCCTGGTTTTCCGGCCCCGCTTGGGAATACGATGCGGAAACGGATCAGTATTATCTGCACATCTTCTCCAAAAAACAGCCGGATTTGAATTGGGAGAATCCGTCCGTACGCGATGAGGTCTATGACATGATGACCTGGTGGCTGGATAAGGGTGTGGACGGTTTCCGCATGGATGTGATCAGCTTGATCTCCAAAACACCGGGACTGCCGGACGGAACAAACGGCGACCTAACGCCGCTGTGCAATAACGGCCCGCGGGTGCATGAATATCTGCGGGAGATGCGCGCCCGTGTGCTGTCCCAATACGACTGCATGACGGTGGGCGAAACGCCGAATGTAACGCCGGCGCTGGCAAAGCTGTACGCAGGCTTCGACCGCGGAGAGCTGGATATGGTGTTCCAGTTTGCGCATACGGAACTGTCAAACGGCTGCTATGGCAAGTGGAATGATAAACGGACCGAGCTGATAAAACTCAAGGGCTTGTTCGCGAACTGGCAGCTCGCATTGCGAGATAAAGGCTGGAACTGCCTGTTCTGGGGCAATCACGACCAACCACGGGCGGTATCCAAGTTTGGCGATGACCGTCCCGCCTACCGTGCGCTGTCGGCAAAGATGCTGGCCGCCTGCCTCTATCTGATGCAGGGAACGCCGTATATCTATCAGGGCGAGGAACTCGGCATGACGAACATGCCGTTTACTTCCATAGAGGAATGCCGGGATATCGAATCGATCCGCGCCTATCGGGATTTGGTCGACGGCGGGCACATATCGTCCGAGCGCATGATGGAATATATCCGCTTTGCTGGGCGGGACAATGCGCGCACGCCGATGCAGTGGACGGATGAACCAAACGCGGGGTTTACGACAGGCGCGCCATGGCTTGCGGTGAACCCCAACTATCGGGAGATCCATGCACAGGCACAGGAAAAGGATCCGGACTCGGTGCTGCACTTTTACCGCAAGCTGCTGAAGCTGCGCAAGGGCAGCGCAGTCGTGCGGGAGGGAGATTTCGTGCTGCTCTATCCGGAGAGCGAAGCGGTGTTTGCCTATACACGCCAGTATGAAAACGAGACGCTTTGCGTACTCTGCAACTTTACCGACTGGACGATCGCACTGCCGTACCCATCTCCGGGCGGGAAATGCATTCTTTGGAACTATCCGGAGCCGGCGCAGGCCGAAGCCCTCCGTCCCTATGAATGTGTGGTGCGCCTTGCCACAAAATGACAGTCCATAGTCTTCCCCGCAGAACACACGCTCCAACGCCGGCCGTGCCTCCCGCTCCGGAAACGTGCGGCGGATGGATTCGCGAATTTTCGATTCTTCGAATTTTTCTGTTAAATTCCTATTGACATTGCGCGTCCCTTCTGGTATACTCACACTCGTAGACTTGCTTAGAAGTGAGGTCACCTCAGATGATTGTATTCTGTTGGTACGACGCATTTCTGCAAGTTTATTTTTATCCGCAATTACCCGGCGCCTGGATAGCTTGTAGCGTTCCCCCAAAATTGTTCCTGCCCACGAATCATTTTCACTGTCGCCGCTCCGGCAAAGTCTACAGTCGCATTGGGATCTATCGACACCATGATAGGTTCTCAGTGAATATCAACATCTCCCGTGAATACGAGAACCGAGTTTCGCTTATTGTTTGCAATAACGAGCCCCGGATCCAGAATACCTTTATATAACCCGCATATAACCAGCGGATATTCTCCGCGGTCAATTTATGTGTCCTGATTCCCTTCTTCATTGCAACTCGTGTTGAAAAAACCAGATTCTTCCCATCCATACCAAATTCTGCATAGCTACCACCGAGCATTCCTGCATACACCGAATCGCTGGTTGCAAGCGGCTTCTGACCGTTTTCCCCGAACGCAACGCCCATCTGCTGATTTCAGCTCATGTTTTTTTGTATTCCGGATCGACTCTCTCGTCTCGCCGTGCGATTGCGTGTTTATCGTCGCCCCTTTGCCTCCTCCAGCAGCGACCAGTAATCGTCCCTTGCTTTTCCCACGTCACGGATCATGGTGGAGGCGGCAGAACAGCATTGTCTTTGCCCTGCACGCTTCTTGTTTTCAAAAATGCCATACGCCTATTTATCGCAAAATGTCGTACTTTTTCTGATTCTGTCGAAACACCTCGCATTCCCGCGGTTTCGTTGACTTTTGCTCTCGCATGGCTATAATAGTGTTCAGCGGGTCCGGGGGACGATTACCCGCGAAGGAAGGAAATCGCCGAAGCGTAACTGCTTTTGACGATTTCCTTCCATTCCTTTATCGGCAATTCCTTTCACATCCGTATAATTGTCTCTGTGCCGCATTCAAATGCTGTTTCTGTCCGGAAAAGCGGCTGACGCTCTGCGGTTTTTATTTTGCATTCCAATGACGCCGCACCAAGCAGCAACGATCCCTTTTCTCGGCAGTCTCTTTCGTCTCTTTTCAAAATACTCCTATGATCCGTAGATTTATCATGTATCCTTTCCGTGTGTCTTGACGAATACACGCGCTGCTAATATAATACATCATGCGATGCAAAACTTTTGGTGTATAACGTCTGTGCATCGTCACCCGAATCATCGGAGAAAGGACCGTCTCTCATGGCAGCTGCGATTGATGGAATCGTCCTATTTGACGGCATCGCCTACGAGATCCAGCGCTTGCTCGGAAAGGGAAAGGGCGGCTACTCCTACCTCGCGAGGCGGGCTTCTGCGCTCTATGTGGTGAAACAAATCCACCACGAGCCGTGCAGCTATTACCAGTTCGGCAACAAGCTCGATTCGGAACTGCGCGACTACGCTTTGCTCCGCGACGTCGGTATTCCCATGCCCGAGCTGCTCGCCGTTGACCGCAGCAATGAGCGTCTGCTAAAAGAGTATATACCCGGCGAAACGGTGTTCTCTCTCGTGCAGCGCGAGGCGCTGCCGGATCGCTGTCTCGATCAGGTGCGCGGCATGTGCGATCTTTTGTATCCGGCCGGGCTCAACATCGATTACTTCCCTACGAACTTTGTTCCAAGCGCCGGAACGCTCTACTACGTAGACTATGAATGCAACGCATACGAGGAGCAATGGGACTTTGAGCACTGGGGCATTCGTTACTGGTCCAAGACAGACGAATTCTGCAAGTATGCCGCTCAGCTGCCGTTCGATGATGCGCAGTCTGTTCAAGTCGAGCCTTCCAAAGAAACGACCGCATTACAAAAGGAGGATCACGCGCCATGTTGATTGCTTTGATCGGGGATAGCTGTACGGGAAAGTCTTCTATTGCAGAGCAGCTGCGTTCATCAATGGCCGCAACGGTTTTCTCCGGAAAAGACTATCTGCGGCTTGCCAAGGACGAGACGACTGCGGCTGCACTTTTCAAAGAACAGCTCGCTGCTGCGGTGGCGGGCGGCGCCATCGTCTATGTCATATCTGAGCCCGAGCAGCTCGATCTCCTTCCGAAAGGTGCTCTGCGCGTGCTCGTTACCGCAAGTCTTGAGACGATCCAGCGCCGGTTTACCGAACGAATGCATGGAACGCTTCCCGCGCCTGTCGCCGATATGCTGAAACGAAAGCACGGCCGTTTTGAGGCCGGGGAGTATGCGCTTCGCATCGACACGGATCAAATGAGCGCTGCGGAGGCGTGCAGCCGGATTCTGTCGATCTCTTTACAAGACAAAGCGGAATAAGCAAACGGGGCTCTATTCCCCGTGCCGATCCGTTTTTTCGATACTCGCATTTGACTGCGGCGTTTCTGTACAGCGCCGCGCCCATGAAAAGGAGGAAAATAACATGCTGCAAATTCAACATCTGACCAAGACCTACGGGGACAAAACCGCGGTCAGTGATCTTTCGCTGCACATCCTGCCGGGCGAAATCTACGGTTTTATCGGCCATAACGGCGCCGGAAAAACCACTACGCTGAAATCCGTTGCGGGGATTCTGGGGTTTGATTCCGGCGACATCCTAGTCTGCGGCGTCTCCGTCCGCAAGGACCCGATCGCCTGCAAACAGCGTCTTGCTTATATTCCGGACAACCCGGATCTCTACGACTTTATGACGGGGATTCAATACCTGAACTTCATCGCGGATATTTTCGGCGTTGACGCGGCAAAGCGGCAGGAACGCATACAAAAATACGGCGATCTGTTCGAGCTGACAAGCGACCTTGCGGCCCCGATCTCCGCCTATTCCCACGGTATGAAGCAGAAGCTGGCCATTGTTTCCGCCTGGCTGCACGATCCGCAGCTGATTCTGATGGATGAGCCGTTCGTGGGGCTTGACCCGAAGGCGGCGCATACTCTGAAGGGCATGATGCGCGAGGTTTGCGATGCGGGCGGCGCGATCTTTTTCTCCACGCACGTTTTGGAAGTGGCCGAAAAACTCTGCGATAAGGTTGCGATCATCAAGGGCGGCCGTCTCATTCGCTCCGGAACGATGGAAGAGGTCAAAGGCGACGACAGTCTCGAGGATGTGTTCCTTGAGCTGGAGGAGGAATCATGCTGAAAACGCTGCTGAAAAAGCAAATGCTGGAGCTGAACCGCGGCTTCTTCTACAATCAGAAGAACGGCGCCGCGCGCTCCAAGGCTTCCTGCATCGTCATGATCGTGCTCTTTGCGCTGCTGATGGTCGGCTTCCTTGGCGGCTTATTTACATACCTTGCCTTTTCCATATGCGACCCGCTTGTGGAAGCAAACGTCGGATGGCTCTATTTCTCCATCTTTGGGCTGCTATCTTTGGCGCTCGGCGTACTCGGGAGCGTATTCAATACATATTCGGGTCTGTATCTGGCAAAGGACAATGAACTGCTGCTCTCGCTGCCGATCCCCGTTCGGTATCTGCTCACGGTTCGCTTGCTCGGCGTTTACCTGATGGGATTGATGTACTCTGCCGTGGCCATCCTGCCCGCGGTCGTGGTGTATTACATCGTCGTTCCGGTTGACATTGCCGGTATCGTCGGGCCTGTCGTGCTCACGCTTCTTCTCTCGCTGCTCGTGCTGTTCTTGTCCTGCCTGCTCGGCTGGGTTGTAGCAAAGCTCAGCACGAAGCTCAAGAGCAAGAGTTTTATCTCGGCGCTGCTCGCGCTGGCGCTTATCGCCGCTTACTACTTTGTCTATTTCAAAGCGTCCGCTCTGCTGCGTGAACTGGTGCAAAACGCGGCGATCTACGGCGACCGCATTCACGCCAAGGCATATCTGCTCTACCTGATCGGCCGCGTGGGCGAAGGCGATTGGCTCTCGATGCTGCTGTTGACGCTGATCGTAGCGATTCTGCTCGGCGCAACGCTCTATGTGCTCGCGAAAACGTTTCTGCAGATCGCGACTGCGCAGGGCGGCGTTGCAAAGGCTGTTTACAAAGCCGCGCCCGTCCGCAGGAAAAGCGTTTTCTCCGCACTGCTGTCGAAAGAACTGCGGCGTTTTAGCTCCAGCGCCAACTACATGCTCAACTGCGGCCTGAGCACGCTGCTGCTGTTCATTGCCGCCGTTGCGCTGCTGATCAAAGGTCAAACGGTGGCGGCTGTTCTACTGGATGTATTCGATGGAAATCTGGAGTTCATAACGATACTGCTGGTTGGCGGCGTCTGCATGCTGACCGCTATGAACGACATGGCGACCCCCTCTGTCTCTTTGGAAGGCAAAAGCATCTGGATCGTGCAGTCGCTCCCGATCGATCCTTGGCAGGCGCTCAAGGCAAAGCTCAGCGTCCAGCTGCTTCTCACGGGGATCCCCGTGTTTCTTTGCAGCATCGCAGTGGCGCTGACGCTGCGCCCGGATGCATTGACAGTTCTGCTCGTCATACTTTTGCCGCTTCTGTACGTGTGCTTTTCCGCTTGTCTCGATCTATTCCTCGGACTGCAAAGTCCGAATTTGAACTGGACAAGCGAGCTGCACCCGATCAAATCAAGCGTCAGCGTTCTGCTCGCTCTGCTTGCGGGCTGGATCTACTCGATCGTTCTCATTGCAGTGTATTACTTTGTGGGCGCACGTCTTGGCGCTGCGCCGTATCTCGGGGTATGCTGTGCGATCACGCTGCTGGTTACGCTGCCGCTCTATGGCTGGCTGAAACGACGCGGAAGCATCGTCTTTCGGACGTTATGAGTAAGAATTGAGGGCATTCACATGAATATTCTCGTAATCAACGGATCTCCGAAGCGGGAGCGGAGCGATACGATACACCTGGCCCGCGCATTTCTTACCGGGATGAACGATATTCAGCCGCAGACGGTTCAAACGATCCATGCGATCGACCGGCATATCGAATACTGTACGGGCTGCTTCTCTGCATGCACAACGGCGGACGCTGCATACATGCGGACGACATGCCGCAAATCCTGAACGAGATCCTACAAAGCGATCTATTGCTATTCAGTTTTCCGCTCTATTGCTATGGAATGCCCGCTCCTTTCAAGGCGCTCATAGACCGCACGGTGGCGCTTTTCTCCATGACGATGCAGAAGGTTGGAGAACGCTATGAGCACGTTGGACAGGCCGATTATTCCAAGCTGCGATATCTGATGATCTGCGGCTGCTGCTTCCCGAACGCTGTGCACAACTTTGAACCGGCGATCGCGCAGTTTCGGCTGATGTTCGGCAGCGACAGCCCGATCGTTACGGTCTCAGAGGCTCCGATGTTCAATGCCCCCGAAGCCGAAGCCGTCACAAAGCCGTTTCTGGAAACCGTGCGCACTGCCGGACGCGAATATGCGCAGACAGGCTGTATTTCCGATGAGACAATGGCGAAACTTGCCGTTCCCATGATACCGGACGATCTGTATGCGCGCATCTGCAACGGCGAGCATTGACTTTATGAAGCAAGCCCTCGACTCCGAAGCAACACGCACCAGCGACGCTTCGACTGTCGTGCTCTTCGAGCCGTCGAAACGATCTTCCGGGTGCGTATTATTTCTGCGCAACTTGCCGAACCTGCTCTCCTGTCTTCGGATAGCGGGTTCGGTTCTTTTATTACTGCTTCCCGCGATGCAGCCCGCCTTCTATGCCGTCTATGCGGCGTGCGGCCTCAGCGATATGCTGGATGGCTTTCTGGCGAGGCGGCTTGGCGTCGCGAGTCGGCTGGGCAGTATCTTGGACAGCGCTGCCGATCTCCTGTTTCTATGCCTATCGGCGCTGAAGATCGTGCCGCAATACCGCTTCCCGTTCTGGGTCAGGGTCGCTGTCTGCGGTATTCTCTTCGTCAGGCTCTGCACTCTTTTCATCGTCTTCGCAAAATCCCGCCGTCTGACGCTCCCGCTTCACACGAACGCCAACCGGTTGACCGGCCTGTTGCTGTATCTGTTCGCGCCGATTCTCAACTCTTGCATGGGCAGTTGCCTTCTCATCGTGCTTTGCTGCGTTGCCGCATTCGCTGCGGTACAGGAACTGATGATCGTATGCAGTCCTATGCCATCCACCGAAAACACCTACATGAGAAAGTCATGATCGCTGCTCAGATCAGCTGCTGCTCGTTAATGATCAGCTTGAACTGGAGGCCGAGCGTGTCGGCGGCCTTTCTGCACATGATCATGCGGCCGAGAAATATCTCAAAGTAATCCATAACGGAGCCGTATTTTGTATCGACCGTCAGTTTCAGCTTGATAAGCGTCCGATCCTCATTGATCTTGAGCTGCGATTTCTTTACGGAGTAGTTCACACGGTCGTGAATATCAAACTGTGCAGTATCGCTGTTTCTGACTCTGCTCCTGCGAACGTCGGATTTGTCCGCAAGGATCAGTGCGGCTGCAACGGGGTTCACCGCGACTCCCGTTCCCTCGTCATGGTTCCCGATAGCGGTAACGATGGTCGCGATCTCGTCCGGATCCGCGCCCATATCGCGCAGCAGGGCAAATGCCATGACCGCGCCGCTCTGCGAGTGATCTACGCGATTCACAAGATTTCCGATATCGTGCAGATATCCGGCGATCTTTGCAAGCTCCACCTCACGCGCGGGATAACCAAGTGTTTCAAGAATATACCCCGCCGTCTCAGAAACGCTGCCGACGTGTGCAAAGCAGTGTTCCGTATAGCCGAGCGCGATAAGCGACGCGTCCGCACAGGAAATATAGGTCTTGATCTCTTCGTTGTTCTTAATATCTTCAAAATGCAGCATTGGGTTTCCCCCTCCTCTATCTACTATGGTTCACACTTGCAATGTGCTCCTCTTCAAAGCGGTAGGTCTGCTGTACTTCCGGGTACTTCGCGTGATCCACTTCGGAAAGAAACATGTCGAGCGGCCGGACAAACCGACGGCATTCACCGTAGAGCTGGCGATACAGCACCAGACGCTCGCCCGACTCACTGTGTGTCACAACATCCTCGACCAGATAACGATCGCCCTTAAAATGGCGATAGATCGCGCCGATGCGCAGGTTTCGCGATGCAGCGGAGCCCGGCTGCGTTCTCGCCGCCAATTCTTTTCTCGCTTCATCGCAGCCTACGCCGCAGCGGTTGCCCAGCACGGTCAGCGATTCCAGCGTTCCATATACTTCCAGTCTGCATGTATTGCCGCATCCGGTACAGGTCATAAAGAACTCTGCCATTGTTTTCTCCATTCTATCCGGTTTTATAAACAAAAAAAACGGACGGATTACTCCGCCCGCTTTGGGATCCCGATTCAATGCCGCTATCGTCAGTCTCTGCTGCGCTCCGGCTGCGCACCCGCATGATCCGATTCCGAACCGCGCCGAAAGAGCATCGTGATGCCCCAGATTCCGGCAAGCCCGACAAGGCTGTAAATGATTCTGGAAAGAACTGCATTCATGCCGCCAAAGATGGTTGCAACGAGGTCGAACTGAAACAGCCCGATCAGTCCCCAGTTCAGGGCGCCAATCACCATGAGTATCAAAGCGATAAGATCCACTACAATCACTCCTTCCGTTCCCTATTCTGTCGCAAAAGGAGCGAACTTATGCTAAGCAACGATTCCTATCCGCTCTTCTTCTTTTTCTCTGGAAAAATCTCGATTTCAAAGCGATCAAACCCGACGCTCTCCATGAAATCCGCCGCATAAAACACCGTGCGGGAAAACTGCTGCAGCTCGCGAAGATGCTTGTTCATCATGACGGGCCGGCTGAGATCCAGCGCCTTGCAAAGCGAATCCAGAACCACGCTCCAGCCTGCAAAGTCAGAAGGTCGTGCAGAAGCGAACTCCTGCACGACGTCTTTTTGTATCTTCTGCTCTCTTAAGCACTTTGCCCAGATCTTCAAGCGCTTCTCCCGTCAGTTATTCCAGATGAACCAGCCCCAGATATACGGATTGGTCGTTTCCGGATACAGACCCGCGTTATATCCTGCAACCGTCTTAGACTTGTTGAGATCGTTGTTTTCGATCTTGTTCTTGTCGCTGCGATTGCAAACATAGACAACATTGCCCGCGGAGTCCTCCAGCTTGAAGATGACCAGCCCGTTCTCATTCGGAATGATCTCCTTCACTTTTCCGGTAAACTTGAGCGTCGTTGCGTCAGACTGTCCACCCGCAACCTTCTCGTAGTTCTTGTTGAGGTTCAGCGCTTTTTCCTTATAGCTCGAGGACTTCGTCGTCGGCTTGCGCTCGATCGTGCAAGTCACGGCCGCATTGTCATACCCCTCTGCGGTTGCGGCAAAATTGACCTCATAATAGCCCTCTTTCGGCACCTCGATCACGCAAGTGAAGCTTCCCGTTTCTGTCACGGAGACAGCGCCGCAGGTCACGTTCGAGTTCTCACAGATTGCGGTAACGGTTGCGCCGGGAACCGCTGTTCCTTCAACGATGGCCTTCCCGTCGGCGGCTTTGATGACGGCGTTTTGCGAGGTCAGCGCAAGCGGCAGCGCTTTCACGACATGGGGCGTGACGGCGATCGTCTGCGATGTACCCATGCAGCCGGCTTTCTTCGCCTCGACGACGATGGTCTGGTTCTCCTCCGCGGTCGGCGTATAGTCATAGGAGAATGTACCGCCTTCAAAGACGGTCACCTCCGTGCCGTTCACAAACACTTTCGTCGTGTGATCCGTAACGGTTCCCTCGATCTTGATCGGGCTTCCGTCCGCCGTTGCCTCGACCGATTCGCCAACGGGCGCTGTCAGCGTCAGCGCCACCTGCGGTACGGTCATTGTAACAGAAGGCACATCCAGCATCTTCGTCGTACCGTCCGGAAGCGTGACCTCGACCTCGGGCGTAACGCTCACGGTCGTGCTGTCGCAATAGTCTGTCGGTGTGTAGATCGAACGCGGAACAGCAATGTGAATGCTGTTGCCCTCGGCGATCGTCGTGCTGTCCTCTTGCAGCGTTCCGGACTTGTCGACGATCCGTACTTTCGTGCCGTTCGGAGCGTTGACGGTGATGTTGAACACCTCTGTTCCGTTGATCGTATCCTCAACGATCGTAGCACTCGGTGCGTCGCTCGTCGTGTTCGAAACAACGTTCACATCCGGGTCGTTCTCTTCGTTTGCGGGCGTTTCCTGCTGTTTCCCCGTCAGTGCGGCAATCATATTAGAAAAGCTGCCGCCGTAATTCTTGTTGATGATATACTTGCCGAAGAAACCGACCAGTGCGAGCAGGACAACGATCAGCACGACAAACAGAATCGTTCCGCCCTTGCCTTTGCGCTTGGGCATATCGTCATCCTCGTCCTCATCGAACTCATCATCATAGTATTCATCGTCAAAATCCTCATCCTCATCATAGAGATCCGAGAAATCATCGTTCTTTTCTTCCAAATCGTCATCCTCATCGAAAGCGGCTAGCTGCTGCTTCTTTGACGATGCGGCGACCCGCTTTGCGGGGCGCGTTTTCTCTTCCTCGGGCTCAGACGATTCGGCGCGCCTTTGATACGCGGAGCGCGCGTTCATCT
>ULPT01043010.1_pt1 | contig 35849 bp, 30 predicted proteins | sample 1953751 | NCBI WGS metagenome assembly ULPT01 (sample SAMEA4835636, study PRJEB28245) | human gut metagenome | biome: gut microbiome; material: fecal sample | place: Denmark | collected 2008 | reverse complement strand
AGAAAATTTTTCTGAAAAAAGTTGAAAAGATTTTTAAATTTGAAAAATTCCTGTTAAGCACAATTATCCACAAGAAAAAAGGCACAACCTTTCGGGCTGTACCTCTTGCTTTTATTATATGATTTTTGCGTTTTCGGACGATTCGTTCGGTGGCGTTTCCTCACTGTTTTCAGGCTCCGACTGCCCGTCATTTTCAACCGTAACGTTCTTAAAATCAATCGGCGTAAGTTTGACGTATTCGAGGAAATGCTGCATAAGGTCTATCTGGTCGCGCATATATTCGACGGTATCGATGACAATATTTTCAAAGCCCATTTTATATCCGAAAACGCCTTGCATTGACACGGCAAACAGTTTGAGTAAACACGCCGCAAACGTTGCCCAGTTTGGCGTTATAATAACCTCGCAAACAATTAAAGACATAAGCACAGACGTTATAAGCGTTGTTATGAATTTAATTCCGAATTTCCATTTTTTCTTTGTCTGCGGGTTCATTCCGAGAGGGCTGCGTTTGTTGTTTCCCCTACCGCGCTTGAAAATCATATCGGGCGTGAGAGTTATCGGTTTTACCTTGTTTGCACTTAGAATCGTATCTGCTTGCATTTTAGACAACTTTTTTTCGTCCACGAGTTTTACAAGCGTTTCCTCGTCTTTCCCTAAATACTTTTCCTTGTATTCGGCATATTCAATGCCAACGTCAGCAAGAATAGTCGCTCGCGTGAGTTCGAGTTCTTCTTCTATATAATATTGACAAAATTCAGGTAGCCGCCCCTGCATTTTATTTACGGCTATTTCATTTTTTACGCTATCGTAATCGTCTTGTGCGTCCAAAAACGTTCCCGATTCTTTTCCCGCCTTTGTTCCACTGTCCGAACAGTTCAAATACATACTGTACGAGCAAAACAGTAAAACGAAAAAAGTTAAGCCGAGAGCCGTCCAGTCGGCAAAACTGGAAAATTTTAGATCCGTGGTAAACGCTACGATTACCACAAACATTATAAACGCGCTTACAAAAAAACCCGTATTCCTAAGTAACTTTTGAAACAGCGACTTTTTCGCGCTCCGCGACTTAATTACGCGCTTATCCAGCGGTTCTTGCGTCGTCGGTTGTTTTCTTTCTATTGTTTGCATTAGACATTGCCTCCTGTTTTATCTTGCGGCGATATAAAGTCCGCAGCAACAGGTGCTTTGTCGCTATTTTCAATACTCTCGCCCACTTTGTATAAGCCTGCGCCTGCGGCATTACTTACAGCACCCACGGCGGCTATAACAAGCATTTGCTCTATTATCTGATACAACCCCCAGAGCGCAACAAAGAGTATTACCCACATTACCCAGACGGCTGGCGTTTTTATTTTCTGCTTAAAAACAAGCAGAATCGGAATAAGCGAAAGCAGCGCAAGAACGACAAACACGCCTGATACAGTTGCCTCAGAGCCTTTATTTACCCACATAGGGAAATAAGCACAGGTTGCCGCCAGCGGTGCGCCAGCGTCAAGCGCAACAACGCTTGAATAGCGAATTATTTTGCCTTTCGTGCTATTTTTCATATCACACCTCCGCGTCGCCGCCCGCCTCCGTATCTTCATCGCTGTTTACGTCTTTCAATGCCCCGACATATTTTAATTGTACAAGGTCTTTAATTGCTTGCGGAATATTCTTGTTATTCGCATAAACGGCTGAAAGAATATCCAGCACCGCTTTGCTGTATGTAATCATTTCCTGAAACTGAGGGCTGCGTTCAAGTTCCGTTTTTGTAAGTTCTTTTACATATATTTCAAAGTCGTTGTATTTTTCAATTAAGGTATTTGCCGCTTTTATCACTTCCGCGTTACTTTCGGTATTTGCCGCTGTTTCTGCCTGTATATCCGATTTATGCCGCTTATTGTCTTTAATTTCCTTTCTTAAACTGACAATAACGGCAAATATCGTGCCTAAATTAGTTGCACTAAGCAGCGGCACTATGTTTTCCTTGCACCACGCAAAAATTTGTCCGAAAAACGTGTTGTCCGTCGTCGGCTGTTCTTCTGCTTGCTCTAAGGCGGTACTTTCCGTTGCTGACGGCGTTTCGGCAGCATAAGCCTTATTCGTGGAAACCGAGCAAAAAAAGCACACGCAAAAGGAAAGCGCAACCGCAAGTAAAAGAATGATATAAATACGATTTTTAGATTTGATTTTCATAGATTACCTCCGTTATTCAAAGTCGTAACCCTCGATAAGCCTATCGAGTTTTTTCACAATTTTGGACTGTTCGTTGTTCAGGTGCACAATGTCGTTTTTTATGTCCTGAATTTCCGAGAGAACAGCAATTATTTGCAGCGGCGTATCTACGCCGTTCGGACAACAAATTACTTTGCCGTCGATACGTTTTACATAGATACTTTCGCACGCGTATTTCGGCGCGTCTGGCTTGCCGTTTAGAACAACGACGGTGCATTTTACAATACTATCCAGAAAGTCCGCAGGAATCCTGCAAGTTTCCTTTTCAAGCATACGATAAAGGCTATTGCGACCAGCATTCTCGAAAATTGCCGTTGCCCCGTCTGGTGCGCCTGTAAATGTGATAATAAGTTCGTCTGTAACGACTTCGGGCTCTCTTGTTAAAATAAAGCCCTTTTTAACAAGTTCAATGAGTTTATATTCCATTTTCATAATGCGCTCCTTAACTGATTACGAAATAATCGTCGCTGAACTCGTTCCTGTTCGCGGTAATTTCTTCGTAAGTTTTGCCGTCAAGGTCGTTTACCCAGATTTCAAGCGCGTCGTCGCGCTCTCTTTCCGAGAGAAACCCCTGCGCAATCTGCGCGTTCGCCTTTTCAAGCCACTTTTGCTTACTGAAACGTTTTGCTGCCATTTTAATTTACCTCCGTAATAGATTTAAGCCGCTGACAATACGGCTGCGTTATGCGCCATAAATTTACACGCATTTCCTTTTGAAATAATGGGCTTTATATTCTCGACGTAATATTTCTTGAAATTGATACGTTTCGCCCAGCCCATATACGATAAAAACCTCATTACTTGCCTTAATCTCACACCAAAACGTTTTATTTTTCGGACGGCGCGGGTTAGCGAGTAAAACATTTTCTTTCTTAAAACGGTGTATTTCCCGTAAAATCTGTAACCGACAAAATCAATAGGTCGGCTGCCGAATTTCCAGATTTGCCAATCGTGTTTAAGTTTCAAATTTTCTCTACCCAAACTTTTATCGAACGCGATTTTTGCTTTGTGCAATTTCCTTTTGTTCGCGTCCAGAAATACAATGTCGTCCGCATATCGCGCATAATACTTAATACGCAAATCTTCTTTCGTTTCGTGGTCGAAACGCTGCAAGTAAAAATTTGAGAACGCCTGCGAGGTATAGTAACCTATCGGCAAGCCAGAACCTCCGTTATCGAGTATTTCGTCGATAAGTTTCAAAACCTTTTTATCTTTGATTACACGGCGAAATTTTTGTTTTAATGCCTCAATGTCTACCGATTCAAAGAAGTGGTGTATATCCGCTTTCATAACATATTTTATACGTTTATCTTTCTTAATGAAATGCTCGATTGCTCTCTTTGCTGCAAGTGTTCCGCGATTTTTGACAGAACCGCAGCAGTATCTATCCATTCCGCGATTTATTATCGGCTCGATTACTTGCATAAGTGCCCAATGTATAATCTGGTCTGGATAGAATTTCGGCACTTTTATATGCCTGATTTTCTTGTGCTCCCGCCGAGTTTTTAATATCGGCGGGGCAAAATAGTAATTTCCGCTGATTAGTTTTTCTCGTATTTTATCCGCATAACGTTCAGGGTTTTCCGCAGCGTCTTTAATAATTCCGCGTTTCGATTTTTTATTTTTCGTCGCATTATGTATGGCTAAAATAATGTTATCTTTCGACACTATTTTTTCAAATAAATATCCTGTTCGTTTCATTGTGTCCTTTACTTTTCAAAGAGTCTTTGTTGCTGCCTTATGGTGTTTCAAATTCTTTCGACTTACTAAACCACACTCTTTACGGCTATTTCTGACCGAGTGGTCTGTGAATTATAAACCCTGTTTTTATTCCTTTTGCAACAAATTCGCCCGCCGATGTTCGAGTTCGCGTCCGACGCGGTGTTGTTCCCGTTCCAATTCCAGAGCCCAGCATTCGCGCCGTTATTCCAGTTCCCGCCGCAGTTCAACACGGCTGTATTCGGTTTATAACCCCATTTTTATAGATAACTATGAGAAAAATTTTTCTTTTTTTTCGGGGGAAGTTTCCCCCGTTAGCCCCCTCAAAGAGGTTTATAACAAAGACGCCCGCCGATGCTCGAGTTCGCGCCCCTCGCGGTGTTGTTCCCGAACCAAAACCAGAGCCCAGCAAACGCGCCGTTACCCCAGTCCCCGCCGCAGGCCAACACGGTGCCCGTGTTGTTGACGTAATAATAGTCGCTATAATGCGTCGTACTACCCGCGCCTATCGCGGTTGCGTAACCTAAGAGAGGGTTTTTAGCAAATGGCGTAACCTCTTTCAAATAGCCCTCAGGCATAAGTCTGTCGCCCATATAGGTATAAGGCGCGTCGTGTTTATCGTCGGCATAATATTCTGGATCTTCGCAAACATAAATTTTTTCAGTATCAAAATTGATACCGTCGCACCACTTCCAGACATTGCCGAACGGGTTTTCAATACCTCTATACTTGCAGGCGTGCTTGCCGTCCGTGTTGCAAGTCGCGCAGTCCTCAATGTGGTTAGTATTCCACGAGCCCGACGCAGTTTTTACAAGGTCGGTATGCCCAGTAATGAGCGCGGCGGTATTTTCGCCGTTCGTCCAGCCCTGCATTACACTCTGCGAGTTCGTTGTTGCAAACTCAATCATAAACAACTCTTTAATGATTGCGTCAATCAAAAAGTCGTACTGCTGATAGCCTTTACCCACGTTGCGGCAACGCGTTCTATACGCTCCTCTTGTAATGCTTACGAGAACGGTCTGCCCCGATTTCGACTTAACTTTCTGATTTTGCGCGTCATAGTTCTTATCGCCCAACGCAACCAAAGAGCCCTCGTATTTTCCAACAAGGATATAATCGAGTTCGTTGCCTTTTCCGTCAACAAAAAGAGTTCCGAACCCGTCGTAACGGCAACCAGAAATTTGGTGTTTGTAAGAGCCGTCGTCATTTTTCGTAATTTTGGTATAAAATTTCGGTATACGGATAAACACGTTGCCGTATTCGTCCACAACCTCTTTCATTTCACACCACGGAAAACACTTGTCGAAGTCGCTCGTGATTTCACTCACGCCGCGAGCATAGGAAAGCCCCGCCGCAGCGTCCGTTCTGATAAGTGTCGGCGTAGATTTTCCCACGCCGTCAACGCCATAGATTTTTGTTTTTTCTAATAACATTGTTTGTCCTCCTGTTATTATTGATTGTTATTTTCAAGGTTTGTAAGCCTTTCGTTGATTGATTTAATTGCTTTGTCAATTTCGCCGCCCTTTGTATAGCCAGCGGCTTTTTCAGCCTCTACCGAATAATAAAACGAGCCGACGCTCTGGTGTTCGTTTTCTATCGTTACTCTCAATTCCTGACAAGCGTCAGAAACTTTCTTATTGATTTCTGTATTCGAGTAGGTTTCCGTTTTTTTGTAAACGTCGCCGCTTGCGGCAGCCCCCACGTCAGCGGCGGTAAGTACAATATCCGCAGTAAGCGGCTTGCCGTTGATTTTTCTGCTATCCGCAACGAGCCCGCTTATAAGAGAGGAAACGTCGATATTGATAACGCTGCCGCTTTGCAACGTAAGAGTTAAAATTCCGTCCTTATACGAGCCGTTAGATATAAGGTTTTCGATAGGCAAATCAACCATATCCGAACTTAAAACTTTGCCCTCGCTGTTTTTAAGGGATATAGTAAGTTGATAATTTGACGTGTTGAGAGAGACGCCTATACTAAACCCAGCGGCGGCAAGCATATTGTCGTATAGTTTGAATTTTCTGTCGATACCGCCGCCCTTTGTGTAGTTTCGGGCGTGTTCCGATTCTTCCGCCCAGAAAGCCGCGTGAGCGGAAATTATTTTTTGGTCGATTTCGCTCATTGAATACGTTTCGCTTTTCTTGTAAGCCCCTACGTCGGCTGCGGAAAGCACAATATCGCCGCTAAGCGGCTTGCCGTTTATCGTTCGAGTTTCGGAAACAAGCCCGTCGATAAGGTCTGATATATCAATTTCGATAGAGTTGTTATCCACACTCTCTTGATTATTTCGGAGCGTTAAAGTAAGTTTTTTCGTCGCCGCATTGTAACTACCTTTAATAATCATTTGTTCGAGCGGTAAGTCGATTTCCTTACTTTCGCTTAAAACAGTACCCTCAAAGTTTTTTAGTACCGCTTTCATTTTGTAGGTAGATTTATCTATTGTAAGGTCAATCTGAGAACCAAGCAATAAGTCCTGTGCGTCCGTGTAGCCTTTATTTGCCGCGCCGTTTGCTGCCGTGGGAATTGCACAGAAAAGTTGATTTTTCGCGTTATAGAGCGGAATTGCGCCCGCAAGAGGGCTTTCTGAAATAAGAACGGTAGCCTGCGAACCGTCGGGCATAATTATATAAGCACGCTTATATGTATTCGTAGCCGTTACTTTATCGAGTTTCTTGCTTTCAAGGCTGGAAATGTTCCCCGTGTGTATTAAATCTCTTTGCAAAAGACTGCTAATAGCCTCTTGCAGCGTTGTTAGTTTGCTGGACGAATATTCGTCGCCATATACTTTAAGAATTTTGGTCGCAAAATCGCCGCTTGTGAATGCCTCGGTAAGGTCTTTCAGAGTTTTAACGCCGTAATCGTCAAGAACTACGCGGATATAACTCTCTGCCTCCTCGCCGCAGATTGCGTCTTGAATCTCATTGATTTTACCAGCCAAAAACGTGGCAAGTTTATCGAACCACAGTTTTAATTCCAGTGGGGATAAACCGCCTTGTCCGTACTGCGCCGAGTTATTAGGACGCGTTGCCAACGCCTGAACGCCGTTTTTGGTAATCTGCGTAGAGGTTATTTTTTGTAAAGTTTTTGTTTCGCTCATATTGTTTACCTCGCTTATTCTTTATATCGTCCAGCCACTCTGTATCTGAACGAAACATAATAGAGCGCAAACGGTTTCAGATACTCGTCGGAATAAATAAAATACTGCTTTTCAACCCATTGTTTCTCTTTTTCTTTTACCGCAAAAAGGCTTTGCTCGGTAGTATTGAAAGAGAAGTCGGAAAAGTCCATATCTTCAAACGAAAACAACGCACTGTTGATACGCGCTATCTGCTTGTACGGTGTTTTGTTTGTTCTGACTTTTATCTTTGCAGCCGAATTTCTGAAAGATTTTGTTTTTATAACCGTAGAACGCTTTATCGTGGTTTTTGTAAGGTGCGGAATCTGGCAGTTATCCATAAGCGTGGCGCACCCGCTGAAAATCGTCCTTTCGTCGAAATTATACGTTTTTGGCGGCAGTTCGCCGTCGTCGTTTCTTTGGTCGAAATTAAAAGAACATACAACGCCGTTTACGCAGCCAAAGAACAAATTATCGTCTATCGAACTTAACGTAGTTGCTTTTCGGAAAATACCGCCCGTGTAGTTGCCGTATTCTTCGCATAAATACAAATGCCTTTCTTTTACCGTATTCGTGAAAATGTCAACGACTTCGTGAATGGTGTAAAAAATATTTACTTGTATTTCCATACCGTTGAGATTCGCCGTTACAAACTGTGAATATACCTGACGGCTTTCGTTGCCTTTATCGTCTGCCGAGTTCGCGACTGCGCCTCGCAAGTCTTTCGTTTCGTCGGTGTCGGAATAATATACCGCCTCCGCAAGTTCGATATTATATTCCCTATCCTCGTGAGTAATTTTTATATTTCTGAACTCAGTCGGCAAAATGCTTGAATAATGATACTCTTTGTATTGCCCGTCGTAAACGCCGATACCCTCCAAATAATACCACTCGTATTGCAAAGCCCCTGTTTCGTCGGCGTATTTTTGCCTGCTGTCGGCAAGGAAAATATTTCCGTCTACCAAAAGGCACAAATAGCCGCCCCACTCTTCAAGCACGCAGTTTTTCAGTTCGGAATTTACGAGTTTTGCGTCAATAAGGTAAGACCTATGCTCGTTCGCTCTTTCGGACGATATTTTTAACTGCGAAACACCCTCAACGCCAAGCCGAGAAATAAAAATCGGATCGTCAAGGAAATTGCAGCACGCCCCGACGCAACCCAAACCAGACAAACCCTGAACAGACGGATAAATGCGCGGCAGCAAATTTTGATTGCTGTTTGTAGCCGTATGAAAATAAATCGAACTATCCTGCTGAGTATCTGCTTTGAGCACCATAAGCGTATCTGAAACGCACATAATGCCAGTTATGGGCGACAAACCTACGCCGTCTTGCATATAGTTGAGAATACCGAAATAAGACGGATCTGCATACCCTGTACTGTTTCTGCCGCAATAAAAAACGTAATTCGGATAATCTGGGTTTCCAGTACAGAAAACTCTGCCGTCGTAAGTTGTACAAAGCGTACACTTTGAAATCAACTCCGAAATGTCCGACATATTTTCGGCTACACCGTCTATTGACGTATATACTTTTGACGCTGTTATCTCAATGCCTGCATAGCCTTGCTCATAGCCCGAATCTTCGGGTTTGGCGGGGGCGGAAGTAAACGTTATTTTGCCGTTGGTAAGGTCTACCGTATAATCGGTGCTTACCGTTTTAGCCGTACCATAAACATTTACAGAAATGACGGAATCGAGATTGTTCTCGTTCATTAAAAATTCTTTCGTCGTTCCGTCGGCAATAAACGTATGCTTAAACTTCGGCGTGAGGATATTGCGTTGTTCGTATTCTGTACCTATATTCGCATTTTCGCCAGCAGGAACTATACCGATATACGTCGTCGGTATATACGCAGAGTTTTTTACCTGAGAAATGCTGCTGCCGTCGTACACAAGATAATTTTTGCCGTCAAGAATATACAGTCTGTTATTAAAAACAAAGTGCTGGCTCTTGTGTTCGTTCATAGACGAAAAAAGCAAATCACTATCCTTTGATACACCCTCATAATACGAAATATCGAGCATTTCCTCTGCAAGCAGTTCGGAACTTACGATTTCCAGTGTTTTGCTCGACGCTATATACTTTGAAATATTGAGCGTAATATCTTCGCCCGTCTGCCTATGTAAACCGATTACTGCGTCGCAGGAAAAAGGCAGCACAACTCTGAATGTTTTAATAGTTGCGCCGTTCGTTTCGACCGCCGAAACAGGCTCTGAGAGCGTTATTTTACCTACCGTCGGTACATTCATTGATAACGGGTAATTACGCCACAAATAGAGGCGTTTTCCGCTGTGAACGAGTACGCTTGTCTTTACGGTATCGCCTGATTTATACTGAAAATAGATAATGCCGTAAATTTCTTTTTCGCTGGTTCCCGTGAATAAGCCCGTCGCTTTGCCGTTTGTGTCGATTGTTGGCTTTTTTGCAAAATAGCAGCGTTTACGAAAACCCGCAACGGTTTCCAGCGCGACACCCTGTTTGCTGCAATAATCTTTGTACATATTTACAGCGTATGCAAGGCGCGACGGGTTGACTTGCGTATGGTCGTTAGAAAAGTCAACTCCTCTGAAATTACCGTAATATCTGTTATACTCAGTCGTTCCTTTGCTGAGATTTTCCCTTGTTTTGAATGAATACGCCATACCCTACCACCCGTTTCTGTTTCTGTAAACGACAGGCTCTAATTTCTTTGCGGTGGCATAAATTTCGGCTGCCTGTTCACGGTAAAGCGAGAGATAATACTCTGCTTTTGTCGGCTCGTCGTCAACCCAGATATAAGCCGCCACAAGGTTAGGTAAAATCGCGCACAAATCGTCGTCAAGGTCGATATTCGTTGTTTCTGCGTTTTCGTCCTGATTGATTGACGCGATTTTTTTGTTATACCTAACGCTATATGAGCCTTTAACAGACGCGGGAATAAGGAGCGTTGCGTCGCCAGATACAAAATAATCTGAATCAAGAACAAAGCCCTTACTTTGCCCCGCGTCCGCTATCGGAGGACGCACAAACGAGGCGAAATCGTTTGCGAGGCTGACAAAATCATAAGCAACGTATTCCGAAAAATCGGGAATATCCGTTACTTTTTCAGAGCGCAATTTATCATACATTGCAACGTTTTTTACCCACAAAACATAATCGCCAGCAAAACGCAAACGTACAGTTCCAGTGTAAAAATCGCTGCCGTCTTTGATAAAACCTCTGTATTTGGTAAAATTGCCGTCGGCACTCGTCAGAGTTTCCGAGCCTATTACAGCCCATTCGTCGCCAGCAATATTTTTTTCAATAATTAAAGTTCCGTTGCCGTTGCACTCAAAATAATAAGCCTTTGCACCGTCGGCAACGAAAATAAGAGCCTCGTCGTCATTACTGACGGGCTCGCCCTTGTCATTTCCGAGTAAGTTATCTATCGGGAAATGGCTTAATTCGTATACTTTTGTTTTCGGTCTTAACCGATTTATCTGAATAATAGCCCTGTTTACGGCTAAGTAAAATCTGTCGTTATCTTCGAGCGAGGTTTCAAAGCCTAACTGCGCTACGGAATCGTAGAGTTCTTTTATGGTCATTACAAAACCTCCTTAAATATTTTCAGACGGGGCTCGTATCTCATAGCTACAAGCCCCGCTGAAAGCCTAAATCGCAGCGTTGCAAAGCGGGGAAAGCGCGGGCGACTGCGAGTTTAGATTAAGCAAGTGCCAAATCAGTGGCGTTGGCAACTGCGGACGAAGATTTGACGGCAAGCAAAATATGTTTCCAGTTCGAGAAACCTATGCCCATACGGCAGTAACCGTTGTAGATAAGGTTACGGGTATGAATGTCAACCTCGCTCTTAATATCGAGCGCAACACGGTTGTAGAACATATTTCCGAGCAAATTCTCGTTTGCCTCGGAGGACATAAGCATAAATCTGTCGTCGTCGGTTTCCCAGCCGTCAAGAATTACGATAGTCCAGTTGCCGTACTGCGTGTTAATATCGTTGTAGTCCGTTCCCGTCGTTCTTTCCGAACCGATAACCTTTTTAACGTCGATTTCGAGTTCGGGGCGGTTGGACGGTAATACGATAATATCAGGCGTATATCCGAGAGTTTCGCCGTTTTCGTCCTTAAAATTACGCATTTTGTTTGCGAGAATACCAAGAGATTTTTCAAGTTTCGCGGTATCGCCGCAAAGTTTATCGTCGTAATAGAAATTCGACTGCGTTTTGCCTTTGAATTTCGTAGTGGCAAATTTATGCGCATTGTGGAAAAGCGGCAACCCGTCGCCGACGGTCAAATCAACGGTAGCCTTATTAAACGTACCGCTCGTGCTCGTGCCGTGAACCAAAGCCCACGCGCCGAGTTTAACGCGCGTTCTGTAATACGCACGGATAAACCCTTTCGGTCTGTTTCTGAACTCTGCGGGAAGTCCGAATTTTGCGTCGTCGAGCATTTCCTTTGTGATAGTAAATTCTTTCATAAAGGGAATGTGCTCAATCGTCTTTTTGAAACCGCTTTCGGGTGCGTCATTTTCCGCACCTGCGCCCTCTTTCGCGCTCTGGAATAAACCAAAGTCGCCCTGTCCCATTACGGTTTCGGCGTAACGTTTCGATTTTTCGACGTTATAAAGAACGTCGAGCAGGGTTTTCTTTTTTTCGAGGTCGTTGCTCTCGTTTTCGATAAGTGCCTTAATCGGGTGTTCAAATTTTCCGATATACGGGTCGTTCGTACCCGCAAGTTTAGAGAAAGTAATACTCATTTCTATGCCTCCTGTTAATTACTCGAAGATTACTTCGATTTCGTCGCCAGCAGCAGTTTTCGCGTCGAGAGTATCGACAACAGTCGCAACGCCGCTGGTGGTTACGTCCGTAACGCCTAAACCGTCGCTGTCAACGGTTACTTTGCTGCCGAGAACAACCGCAACCGCCGCACTGGAATAAGTTACAGGAACGGCAAAAACCATATTTTTTGCAATTCTGTAACAAGGCAATTTTTCAGCCCCAGACGCGGGCGCGACATAATCTTTCGCCGCAATGTGAGTGGGTTTCGTGGTACCGCTGGCTTTCGTCAGTTTTCCGCTGGAAAGAACGAGTGCCTCGCCCATAACAAAACTTTCGCTCGCGGTTACGGGCAAAAGTTCCATTTCGGGAACATTCATTCTACCGTTAATAATTTTTTTAAGATTAAACATTGTGTTTGCTCCTTATAAAGTTTTTTTGTAAAGTTGGATAATCTCTTTATCCGTTTTGCGCGGGAACATTTCCCGCCACTCTTTAAGAGTAGATTTCGGCATTGTAATACCGTCGCCCGCCGCTTTTTTCGGCGCGACGGACGTTATATGATTTTTCCCGTCGTTTACCGCCTTTTGTGTCGCCGCTGCGGACTGTTTCGCTCTTACGTCATTACCTTTAACTGCCAAATAAGCGGTTTTTGCGTCTATCCCGCTATCTCTGAGCCGCCCGAATTTTGCAAATTCGTCGATATTCGCAAAAGCGTCTTTAATCTGCTTAGTTTCAAGCAGGTCTGGGAACGATTTTTTAAGTTCGGCAAGGTCGTTTGCCGCAAGCGTTTCAAATTTTTGCCGCCTAAGCGTTTCACGAGCCTGTTCAACTTCTGCTGCGTCGTCCTTTGTTTTGCGGTATTCTTCAAGGCTCACGCCGTCCGATTCCGCTGCTGCTTGCTCTAATGCCTCCTCAACGTTATCCCCGTCAACCTTAAAGCCGAGTTTTTCCAGCGTTTCTTTCGCCTGAGCGCGGAATTTGCTGTTTTGCTTTTTAAGGTTTTCTATGATAGCGTCCTTTTCTTCCTGACTATCGGCGGCGGTGCTGTTATTATCCTCGCCGCTATCGTTCGAGCCGACCTTTTCGCCGTTTTGCTCGTCCGAGTTTTCGGATTCGTCCAGTTCGTCGTCCTCGTCAAGATCTACCTCGTCGTCGATCTCTTCGCTTTCGTCTGTTTCCGATTCTTCGTCGGTAGCCGCACCGAGTTCCTCGTCTGAATCGCCGTCAAGGTCAAAATCCTCGTCGTTCTCGATTTCCTCACTACCGTCGGTATCTTCGTCGTCTAAAAGCGATAGATTCTTTTTGTCAATTTCGCCAGCCATTTATGTGTTCCTCCTTTGGCTTATTTCGATTTCTTTCCGTTTCTAAGGTCGGAGCCTTTAACGACCGTAGCCTTAGGCTGGTCGGTTACGGGCTTAGGTGCTCTGATAATGCCACCCTTGTTAGTGGCGTAGGGGTTTCCCTTATTTCCGCGTTTCTGCATAACTAACAACCTCCTTTTTGAGAATTTTTTTAAAAAGAAAATGAGCCCCCGATACTCTTACTGGCAAGAGTGGGGGCTCAAATCTCTTCGGACTTTGGCACTAAATGTGTGTATGCAATTTTTACTAATCGGCTTTTATGGAATAAATACGCCCGCAGAACTTACAAACAACGGTTATTCCCTGACATTTACTGCCTTTCGTAAAACCGACTGCGTGTATCGTCTTTTTACAATGCGGGCAAATCGCCTTTTTTACTTCCGTATCTTTTGGAATTTCTTCAAGTTGAAAAGCCATATTATGCTCCTTTACGCCGTTTTGCATTGTAATTATATCATACTATTTACTCAAAATTGTACCCGAAAAATATTGTGTGTCGTTAATTTACTCGTCTTTTCAAAAGATTTAAGCAAAAAATACAAGTTTAACAATGTTAGACACCTCGTTTTTCATTGCAAAAATAATATCGTTATGCTATAATAAAATAGCCAAATAACTTACAAAAGAATAAATCGCGCTCTTTTTACAAAGAAAGGGCGCAGATTGCGTTATTTTACGCGACAACTCTATTCCATATCAAATTTGATAAAAACGCAGATTTTACGGGATAGAGTTACATACATATATCTTTGTAAGTTGTTTGGCGACGACGAAGTTTGCGTTTTTTGTGCGCTGGCTTTGGTCGGCGCACTTTTTATTTTCAGGGGCAACAATGAAGATACTACTGCTTTTTATAGCCCTTATATTGATACTGCCTTTAATCGGGCATAGGCGATATGACAAAAGCGACTACTGGGATAAAGTCTTAGGACTGTTAGGCTATTTCTTTTTATTGTTTGTTTTGATTATAGTGGTAGCAATATTAAAAATATAAATTAGGAGGACATAGGAATATGAAAAAACGCTTTCTTGCGACAATCTGTACAATCTTATTTATTTGCTGCTTTTTAACTGGCTGCAAGAAAACTTGCGCCGTTACGATTGTTTCGACACCAGTCGAAACTACTAACAGTCAAGGTATTTACGCTCAATTAAATGCGGATAAATACAACAAAACTTTCACAATAAAGGTTGAAAAGGACGGCATAGTCGGCACTATCGACGTTCCCTCGCCCGAATATGTTACCTTTTGCGGCTGGTACACCGATAAGAGTTATACTTATCAATGGAACCCTGCAATAGATACGGTTAAGGGCGATATGACGCTTTATGCAAAATGGGAAAGAAAATAACTTATAAAAAACGGGCACTCCGAAAAGTGCCCGTTTTCTTTTATGCAAGATATACCCTGCCATTTCTTACCGTAAGCCCGCACATTTTTGCAAGTGCGGTTTTTTCTTCGGAAGAAAGCCCAGATTTTGCAATGTACTGCGCTACAACACGTTTTACTTGCTTTGCCGACACGCCCGAAATATCGCCGTCGGATATCGAGTAACCCGAACTCATAATAAGAATGAGTTTTTGCACCATATCCAAATCGGTTGACATTGTATATTGTATCAACTTTTGTTTCCGAGATCCGCTTATAGTTTTGCCGCTTGACGTAACGTCTGCCTCGATACTTTTCGTTGCAAAATAATAATCGTAATATGTATCGTAACCTATGCCGAGTTTGTTAAGGTTTGCAGCCTTTTCATACACGGTTTTATTATACGATTTTAACGCATATTCTGCGCCTACCACGGTACTTATCGCGTCGAGATAACTCATATCGAAATTGTTATCAGAAAGGTCGTATTTGCCGAGTTCTTCGTATAAATACTTTGCATTTGTCAAACTGTCTTTCATTAAAGCATTTATAGCAGCCTGAATAATCTGTGTTTGGCTTAATCTTTCGTCTTTTGATAATGCCGTATTAGTCTGGATCTGGCGTTTTTGCGTGTACATATCCGAAATCGTGCTTTTAATACTGTTCAGATATTTAACCGTCGCTTTCGCCTTTGCGTCGCCGTCGGTTTTTTTATAGGTGTATTTCTCTATCTGCGAATAAAATTCTGTGCTCCACCTGCTATTTATCGTAGAATTTGCAAGCAAGTTTTTCGATACAATGCCGCTTTCTGCTTGCATAGTAGTTGCAGGCAAAACAATATCCGTTACAATACCGCCATACTGGTCGAGCAGGTAATCAATCTTTTTGGGGGAATAGTTGAATACTTTTCCGAGCCAGATTGCTATATTGCTCGTGCTTTCGTCATAGCGTTCGGAGGGTTTCGTATTTGCAAACTTCTGCCCCTCGATAGTACCGCCATACCACGTCGTATTTGTTTTTATATCCGTAATCGGACTAAAAATAGTACGCGTAAAATTGTCAACAGGTGTAACCGCAGAGGCTATATTGCTTAAATACCCCTCCCACGCGTCCTCGTCGCCCTGCGCATACCACTTCGAGCGTAGATACGCACCGCCGAATACGCTTACCACTCTGCCTTTCGGAATTTTAAGGAAATTGCCGTCGCCAAAAGACAACACATAGTTGTTTTCTTTAACGTAATCGGAAAGATTGTTGTAATCTTCGTCATCGTCGTGCAGCAAATCATTAAGAGCGGTTGCCGCTATGCCGAGCATAACACTACGAACGATAAGATTTATCCACGATTGCGCCGCGTCCTTACCTGTATAGGCTCTTACCATTTTTGAAAAGCCCTGAATTGCGGGGTTTAAGAACGGCATAATCGTTGCATTAAGTTTCTTTGCGAATATACCTCCTCTGCCGAAGTTCGTAGTAACGTCTTGCGCTCTCAAAAGCGATTCCTGAACGGATAAACCAGCCTCACGCGAGCAAATATATTCTGCAAGTCTGGGTGCCATTTCGATAGCGTTCGAGGCTACCTCTACTTTTTGCCCTGCTTTCTGGATAGCGTTCATATTTTTGTAATTTAAGCCTTTTTCGTAGTCATATACGCTTGCAGAAGTAATACCCGCCGCCTTTGCCTCTTGCCAGTAAACGCCGTTACTTGCAATTTGCTTTCTTGCCTCCATATATGCCGCAGCGAACTTTCTGAGCGGATAGCGAGTATAAAGTCCTGCGTCCTGAATATCTCGTATCGGGTTACGGAAAAATGAGAAGAACGGGTTAAAGGACGTAACACATTTCTTAAAGGCAGAGTTTAATTTCGCCGCACCGTTAAGAATAGCATTGTTAAACGCGCTATCGCCAGACGGCTGAAACGCCTCAATACCTTTGTAGAAATTACGCGACGTTTCCACCGTAACACGTTTACCGTCGTGATAAAATGTTATCTGGTGTGTATTCTTTGTTTTATCCTCAAAGGTTTTTACAAGCGTATCGGTATCAACGTCAATGCTTGCGTCCTCTGACGAAACAACTCTGAACTCGTCGTGCGCTTTCCCGTTAAGTACGTCTACAAGCAATTTATTTGTTCTTGCCGACGCATATTTTTGTAAAGTCTGCTGGGCAACGGTATCGTCTATCGGCAAAATACGAGTATCTGCGCCGATTGCTTGTTTTTTTGCATTGTTTACGCGAATATTGTTCTTGCCCTGTATGGTTGCAATACCGCCTGCGTGTTCTTCTCTAAGCGTCGGAACATAGTGCGGATAAAGTTCCCTAAGGTGGTCTGCATATTCCTGCGAATACATACCGCTATCAACCGAAAGTTGCAAGTTGTTGTCATTGAATTTCCATACTTTTTCTGCAATTTTCTTAAACTGCGGATAAACCGATTCAATCTGCGCTATCGCCGCGCGGCTATCTGCTGCCGTTACATTCTCGCCAAACACGGGTTTCCCCACCGCCATACGGTCGATATTGTGATAATGCAACAAATATTCCTGAAATTTTGCGTAAGCCTGCCCGTCTTTTTTATCGAGCGCATATATCGGTTGCCAGATTTTGCCCCACGATTCGCCTAAACGTGTTTCGCCGTCAAGACTAAACTGTGCGCCCTCTATATCGAGTGCGTTCATACCAGCGTTTTTGCCCGCTCTGACGTAGTTCGTTACTGCGGTAGCGTCCTGAACACCCACCTCGCGCATAACCCTTTCAACACCAGCCTGCGCGTTCGTCATAGCGATTTGGAACCCCTCTTTATACTGTTTCGTGTCGCTCTTAACTTGTTCTGCAAACTGCTCTTTTGTAGCCTCTTTGGTTATAACGTCTTTAACCGAAACTCTGCTGTTCGGCAATTCCGTCATAACCTTATCTGCTCCTTTCGTGCTGTCGAGTTTAGCCTGTTGTTCTTCGGAAAGAGCGTAACGAATATCTGCTGCGGTAGTGGGGCTTGTGTTTGTTACGTCTTTTATCTGGTTTTGTTCCCACGCAATGTAATATTTTTCATATTTGCCGTAATTGACCTGAATACCGTCATAACCTAACACTTTCTTTATGGCGGCGTTCAACTCGTTCGGGTAATATCCAAACATTGTGTTATCGGTAAACATTCCGATTTCGTCCATTTGTGCGGCAACTTCTTTAATGACCGATTCGGTAGCACCTTCCGTCCAATATCTCTCGCTATAATTACCCAAAGGGCTATCTTCCGTGCTATAAATATCTGGGTGCATTTTAAGTATTTTCTCTGCCTGAGATTGCGTTACGGGCTGTCTATAAAATTGATCTATTGTACCGCCGTTATCGCCCACCTCAATAATAAACGGGTTTTTAAGATTCAAGTAACCCTCTATCGTCCTGTTTCCGTAAGCCCCTGCGTGGTCTTTATTTGTAGTAAAGTAGTAACCCGAGCCAAACTGGTCTATGCCTTTACCCACTCTGCCACTATCAAACGTGTAAAAATCATTATTCGTGCCGTGATATACTACAAGCAAATTTCCGTCGTTGTCGGTAACTTTACTATCTGCAAAATATTTTTGCTGTTCGGCAGATAAAACTCGCCCCTCTGAATCCATTTTAGACGATAAAGCATATTTCTTGTTGACTTTTTCGTTGTTTTTGGATATACTATTATCAGAGAGAGCGTTCGACCGCCCTGCAACCTGTGTGTTGTTACTGGTCGAATTGCTCTCTTTTATTTTTACAATATCGTAAAAAGTGGCAACATTGTTGCTGCCCTGCGCGATAAGCAATTCGCCCTTGAACGTTTTCCCGTCAAGAATAAAAGACACATTATACCTGTTGAAACCGCCAGCATTTACAGGTTTTGTATGCTTTGCGCTTTCGTGCCCGATAAGTTCGCCTGTCTTTACAAGGTTTATAAGTTCCGTTGACGCTCGCATTTTTGCCGAATATTCCGAACCGCTCTGATTAAACAGTCTTTGTGTGTCTTTTGAGTGGGTATATTCTTTTTCGGATATTCTGCTATACGTCGTTCCGTCAATAGTTTTGCCTCTGAAACGTTCTTGAATATATTTTCTTGCAACGTTACCAAGTTCTTCGCGTTGTACGCCGTCAAAAATATGCTGGTCGGTATCGACAATAACTGTATCTTTGCCGTCAATAGACGCTATACTCATTCGGCTTGTATTTGCAATGCCATTTGCAATTTTACCCTTATTTTGATTATACAACGCCTTAAATCTGTTTTCAAGAATTTGTACGTCTGCCGCAACCGCCGTATCGGCGGCGGCTTTTTTCTTAAAACCTTTAAGCCAGTTTAGACAACGCTGTATAAACGTCGGTTTTTCTGCCGTAAGTTTTGCAAGCATATTGCGATTTCCGAGCATTTCTCTCACATAATGCGCCGTAAGTTCGGACGGTAAAATTTCCTCTGCAAACAAAGCCTCTTCGTTCTTGTAGAGTTCCTTATACGCATTCTCGATTTTCGCCTTTTCTGCGGGGCGCGCGTCGTAATACTCGGTTGCCATTTTTGCTATATCCGAATATCCCTCTGTTCCCTCGAAAGCGTGCGCAAGTTCTTCAAGAGTGATTTTTTCTACGGAATTTACGCTGTCGGGGCTTAAGTAAATTGTATTATGCCCGCTGCGCGAATAACATACGCCGTCAACGGCTTTTGCTTTACCGTCGCTGCTCTTAGCGGAAATATTCGCAAACCCTATGCCAGTGCCAATATCGGCAGCAATTTGTGCCATTTGCTTTATTTTTACGTTATCCACGCCGTAACGCCACCCAGAGGCGATAGTCCACTCAACCTCTAACTTCTCGCCGTAAGAAAGGTTTTCGTAGCCTTTTACGTTGTTTCTTGCGTAAATTTCAGCGCGTTTCATTTCAAGCGGTTTTAAGGTCTGGCTCTTATTCCCTGCGGGTTGGCTATTGAGTTCTGCCTGTTCCGAAAGCGCATAACGAGATTTATTTTTCGGTTTTTCGGACGTATTCTCGTGAATAAGCCCGTCCTCTTTTGCCGCTGCAAACAATTTATCGAAAGCCGCATTTATACGCGTCCTTTCTTCGCCGCGCGGCATAATATACGCTACTGTTCCGTCGGCTAAAACAGCCCCCTCGGAATGTCCAGAAAGGTAATCGTTGGACTTTGCCGTCTTGTCGGTTATATACGACGCAAACGCCCTTGCAAGCATTTCACAGTTGGATTCCCAATACCCGCCGTCTTTACTATGCGTTGCACTTATTTTCAGCGCGTCTTTGTAGTATTCCGTTTTTTCTTTTACTTTAACGTCTGGCGTTAAACCTGCGTCCTGAACGGCGTGCGCAAGCGCGAGCCTATCTTCTTTCGCTAAGCCCTTGCCTGTTATTTCTTTCTTCAAATCGCTTAAATCGTCCACAACAGAACGTTTGTTGTCATAGAATTTAGCAAGAGCCTGAGCGTCGCCTTTTCTCGCCTGCTCTGTAAGTTCGGCAAATCGTTTGAAATCTGCCTCGGTTGCCATACGCTTGTAATACTTTTGATTGACATAATTTTGCATTGTTTCCTTGCTCATTTTGCCGTTTAATACCGCAAAATTATTGTCAAGATAATATTTCAGCCGCTGCTGGTATCTATCCGCTTGTTTTTGGCTCGCAAGAGCGTTTTCTTCCACCGTGCCGTCGCGGTAAAGCATAGTGTTTACAAGTTCGGTTGCGGCGGCTCTTGTATTTTTCGGTAATTTACTGAAATTGCTCGACATTTCGGACTGATTCGTATCGCCAGAAATATAGTCCTCGAACGCGTGCCACCACTCGTGAGCAAGAGAGCCCGCACCATTCATTTTCGTGAGGTTTATAACTTTTCTCAGCGGCTCATAATGCGCCGCTGCCCCCGTCAAGCCCTGACCGCGAGAGCCGAAACCGATATTAAGCGTTCCGTTAAGCGAAATATCCGTCTTTTCCATACCGAGTGCGTCTGCTAAATCGCAAAATGCGTCGTAGCCGTAATTAAGCGAGGTTTTTCTGTCGAGTTCGGAAAGCCAGTTGCCAAATTCGCCGCCTTTTATTCCGAAATCGCGTATATAATCGTCGCCTGCAATATCCCTGCCCTGACGGTAATCAAGCCCCTCACGGTGCACTTCCGAAAGTTGCTCGGGTACATATCTCTGTTTACCCGCTTTTGCTGCCGTCGTAGCCGATCCGAAATGCTCTTTACCGTAAGCGATAGCCTCTTCAATCGTGTTAAAACCTACGGCAACGCGATAGCCGCTTTTGACGATATAATAATTTCCTGTTTCCGCTTTACTTCCATAAAAAGAATCGGCGGTTTTGCGAATTTCATATCCGCGTGGCAATTTACTGTCGGACGGAACACCGAACCCCTCCATTAAAGCACGCTCTCCGAGAATATTAAAACGTTGCGCCATTTTATCTACGGCAACTAAATAATTCGAGCCGTAAAGAGCAGGGCTGCGATAATATTTATCCGTCCACGTCAAGCGACCGTTTTTAAGTTCGGCATAGCCTTTTTCGGTTATCCACTTTGTACCCATATCCTTGAAATCTTCGGCGGTTTTGGCGTTTTCTGCCATTTTCCGAATCTCAGTAATTTCGTCGGCATAAAGTCTTGCGGCAGCAAGAATATCTGCCTCGGACTTATTCCGATAACTGAAAGCAGAGGACGGTGTTGCGTTCAAAGACTTATAAATTTCGTTTTGAGCATACAATAAACCCCTATCGCCACCGTCGGCAACAGCCTGCTCCCAGTTCGGGCGTTTCCACACGCGTTCTTTCTTTGCGTACTTCTGAATTTCGCGGGCGTTCATACCCTCCATATCGGCAGAGGTAAGCCCTCGCGCCGCCCATTCGTCCTTACGCGCACCGCCTATTTTCTCGCCGAAATCAGCCTGTTTTTTTGTAGTTTTCTCTGTTTTTTCAGTCTTTGCCATTGCGTCCGTCGCGGCAACTTCTTTCGCCGTGCTATCGGCTGTTTTTGCCTGATACAATGTGCCTGCACCCTGATTGTCTATGCTCGTTTTTATAACGTCATAACCAGCGGCGGCAAGTTTTGACTGCATTTCGTCAAATTGAGCAACAGAAAAACCTGCCACTTTGATACGTTCGCTGTACGCTTTTGAATCTTTACCGATAAGCGTAAGAGAAAGCGTGTCAGCGACGGTCGTCGCGTCATTAAAAAGAGCATAGTAATACTCGCCGCTTTGAACAAGCACAATCGATTTACCATTTCCTTTTTTACTCTTAGAATACGCCTCTTTGCTCTTAAAATAAGCCTGTACGTCTTTCGATAAAGAATGAAATTCTTTCACCGTGAACTCTTTATATCCTTTACCGTCGGCAAAACCTTTTTTAAGTTCCGAATCAGTGATTTTATCCGCTGTTTCCGTCTTGCTTGCGGTTTCGGCTTGTTTCTTCGCTTTCGGCTGTTTGACTGGCTTTGCAACTTGCGCGGTCTGAGCGGCAGTTTGCGTTCCGTCAGCAAAAGACGCGGTATAATCAATTTTTACATTATCGTTTTTAATTCTTACGCCGTTCATAGGCATAATGCAAGCGTCGCCGTTTTTGCCTTTGATATACAGCACGTCTATATTAAAACCGTCTTTTGTTTGCTTATGTTCTGTAAGAAACGTCTGCGGGCTGTCGATTGTGTCGATAACTCGGCTCACAAGTTTTGTGTTATAATAAGTGTCGCCTATTTTGCTTATTGATAATTCGGACTTTTTTGCAGGAACAACCGCACGGATAGCGTCTGCGTCTATAATAACCTCGCGCATATCTGTACTATTTCTGTATTTATCCAAAATTTTGCTGAAATCAATGCCACCTTTTGCCTCGGTAAGTCCTCCTACGGTATCTGTGTAGGCTGCACAAAAATAACCGTCGCTCACATATTGAACGCCGTTCATAACATACGCGCCGTGTAAATTTTCCCGAACGTCTTTTGATAGTGTTAAGGAAACGAGCCTTTCACGCGCTTTATCGAGTTTAGGTCTTTTCTTCGCAGTAGTCTTTTCCCCTGACGTTTCGCTCTTTTTAGTAGGCTTAGCCGCCGCCCGTTCAGTGCTTTCCGCGCTTTGTGAATGGTATTGCTCTTTATACCATTTCGGCATTTCCTTGCCGTCGAGTTCGATTGCCCTATCCATAATTTCGACGTAAGGCTTTTTACCTGCACGTATTTCGTCGGCGTGCTCGGAAATTGCTTTTGCCAGAGATTTTGCCGAATATAAACCCTGCCGTTCATAATCGGATAAATCGCCCATTGCATACTCTGCAACAACGTCTATATTTTGTCCGTCTGGCGTGTTGATAACCTTATCGTAATCAACAACGCCTAAATCGCACAGTTCGCCCATAACGCGCTCCGTCGCAACGGGGCTTTCTTTCAATTTGTTAATTTCTTGCTGCTTGCTGGTAGTAGTTTCAGCCTTTTTAACCGTTTCGCCGCCTTTTTCGGACTGTTCAACTGTATGTTTCTCTGTTTTCTTTGTTTCTGCTGCTTTTTTGGTGGTTTTTTCGGTTGTTTCTGTCGTCTTTTCAACAGCCTTTATCTTTTTAGGCTTTGTTTCTTCCACCTGTTTTGCAGTCTTTTTTTTGCGCTGAGCCGCATTTTCTTTCGCAACCTCGGTATTTTGCGCAACGGAAGATTGCCCCTCAGCATTCTTAACGGTGGGGGCGGCGGCTTGTGTCGCCTGTTGCGGTTGTCCGACGTTCGTTTTAGCGTTTGTTGCGGCAGACTGTGGCGTTATAAGGGCTTTTATAGCGTTGACGAGTTCGGTTTTTGTAAGAACGTGAGAAATATTGCCGTCTAAATAAAGCATATATTTTCCGTCGGCGGTTTTCGATATGCCTGCATAAGTCTTTTCGCTTACCTTAAATACGCTTATACCGTCCTTAAATGCCGTTTTTTCGGTAATCGTGTTTGCGCCTGCTACCGCCTCGTTTGTGTTGATAACACGCGCGATTTCTTTTTTCGCTGCCGACATAGCCGACAGTTCGGCTTTTTTACTCGTAAGCACTTCGCTATTCGTTGTTTGAATTTTATCCACGAAATCGTCGTAAGTAATAGAGTCAACGTCTATCCCGAAAAGGTCGTTTATACTTTTTTTCTGCTGCGGCGTTGCCTCTTTCTGGAAATTACGGAAATCGGCTTGCATTATTTCGCCAGCACGCTGATTTGAAACTGCGTCGTAAACAGAATCTTTGCTCATAACAAGTTGACCGAGCGCGTCGGCAACCGCAAATTGCGTTACAAGGCTCTTATTGTTTGTAAATTCTTCTACGCTATTAAAATGAAAAGGTTTGCCCGTACTTGCGTCAACAACACCTCTCTCATTGATCGCCTTTACAAAACTTTCCGCGTTCGCAAGAATATTCGCCCTACTACGTTGAATAATCGGCTCGAAAGTAAGTACCGTGTTCGCCGCCTCCATTTGACCGAGTATACGTTTTTGCGCAATCGATAAAGAACCGTCCGTTCTGGGCTTTGCTGCGTCGTATTGATTCACAAGATTTGAAACGTATTGATATGCCTCGCTCCCTGTTGCGTGTTCTGTTTCATACTTTGCAAAACTACGCGCCGTATCAAGCGTGCTTTGCGTAAGCGTTGAATTTTGAGCAATGTGCGAACCCCTGACAATTTGCTTTGCCGTTCCGTAAACGTCGCCGATACCACCCATTAGCGCGCCAGAGATACCGCCGATAAGCGCGGCATAGCCGATTTGTTGAGCAGTAGCATTTTCTGCGTTTGGATCAACTTTTGTCCAACGCTGATAGTACGGATCGAGAAATTCACTCATTCCCTCCTCGAAAGCCTCGCCCGCAAAGTTAGAAATAATACCTTTCACTATTCCTTTCTTCGCCAGAGTTTTAGCCGTTTGTTTTGCAAACAATTTTGCGCCGACTTTACCTGCCGCACCAGTAAGCCCCTCTAACGCGCCCTCTGTTACACCGCTGATAGTTCCGTATAAAAACTCTTTCCCTCCGAGTTCGCCTGTTTTTTCATACGCAGACGTGACTCCCATACCAGCCGCTCCAAGCCCAGCCGTAACGCCAGCAATAATGCCAGCAGAAACGCTGGATAAAGTGCCGCCAGAGAAATAGGCAATAGCCCCTGCCGCCGCAACCGCTGCCATTGCTGGTACAGAATTGCCTACGCCACCCGCAATGTCGCCAACAACCTGCATTGCTTTTGACGGGTTATACGCCTCGGTTATATCGTTCAATGCTCTACCTGATATGTTGTTCGCGATTTGAGCCTCTGCCCACTCGTCTGCACCAAATATTTTTGCTATGCCACCAGCAGTGTAGTCCCAGATACCCTCCAACATACTAAATGCGCCTAAGCCTGCTCTTTCGATTGTATAGAGCAAGCCGCTGCCCTGATTGTTTGCTCTGGCAGGACTATCAAATGTGCCAGAAAACATTTTCTGCAAGGTTGAGCCGTTAGGGTTAAGTGCCGATTTCATAGAATAACCAGATTCTGCAAGTTGAGCAAGGGTAGATTTCCTACCCGTGCCACTTACAGTTCCGCTTTTTGTAACTTTCGATAAAGTTGACATTTTTTACCTCTTACTTTTTATACTTCTCGTACATTGCCTTTAAGTACGCTTGATATGTTCCGTATTTCTTTTTGTCGCTGTTATTATTACGATTAAATTCGCGCTCCGTTCTTATTCCAGCGTTATACTTTGCAACGTCGCTATATGTGAGCGTACCAGCCTCTGCTTTATTTTTTGTATCGCTCGTAGGCGAATTATCGGCAGAATATTTTGATTGCACCCGCGTACCGCCGTCCGTAAACGCACTAATAGCGTTTGCGAGTTCTGCGTCGTTATTATCCGATTTTAGTTTAGTCCAACCTTTGCTCGTATAAAGATACATATTTCCGTAAGCAACTATCAATCTGCCAGCATTTCCGTTTTCGTTGCTGTTTGTATTCCACCAGTTCCATAATGTGCCGCCGCCTGTATTAGACGGCGTTTTGGTTGCGTCGCCCGTCGCAATTCTATTGAGTTCTGAAATAATTTCACTATCGGTAATAGTAGAACTGCAAAGCAAGTCGTATTCCTTTTTGTCGTTTCCACCTCGCGAGGTAGCACCGATAGTAATATCAACGTCGTCATTATTTCGTCCGCTACCAAGCCCTTGTAAGTTCCAGCCGCCAGAACAAGCATTATAGTTTTCGCCGCCCGCTTTTTCTTTGAGCGTTTTATACATTGAGTAGGTCAGTTTTCCGTCCTTATACCATTGCTCAATATCCTTTTGCGCGGAAAGATAAGATTTAATTTTCATCTGGTCGTCAGAACCGAAATCGGTGTTTGCGACAGTTTCTACGGTTACGGTAGCATACTTATTGTATACAGTCTGTAATTGCTCTTTGGAAATATAGCCCTTTGTGTAATAATCTTCGGCGGTTGCTACATTGTAATCAAGCGAGGTTATATTGCCTTTTGAAATGCTATCGTTGATAGTGTCAACGGTATTGTTACCCATTTGTTCGCGTATCGTCTTTTCGTATGTCGCCCTGTCCTCGTCCGACAAACCAAGTTTCTGTAAACCGTCAAGATATTCGTCAAGCGAGCCTGTTGCCGCTACGTCCACGTTAGCGAGCACACTTTCAAGTATCGCCTTACTTTTCTCTTCGGAGGCTTTGTTTTTTGTGTTTTTCAACAAGGTTTTTAATGAGGCAACCTGATCGTCTGATAGACCGTATTCTTTTGCTATGCCGTCAATCGCCTCTTCGGTATATGTAGTATTCGTGTCCTGAACGCCCGACCACAACGAATCGAATACGTTTTGCTTTTTACTGCTCGCGGTCTGCTCTTCATTGTATTTTCTCTGCTCTTCAAATTGCTGGCGTTCGTATTCGCGCTGCTCGGCTGTTTTTTGTTCGTTATACTTGCGCTGTTCTTCGAGTTGTTCCTCATAAAGAGCCTTTTCCGCAAGTTTTTCATTCATTGCGGTTATATACTGCTGATATGTAGCCTGATTATTTGATTTAGAGGCGATTTCCTGCGCCGTAGCAGCCTGAGTGTCTGCACGTTTCTGTGCGTAAGCCTGTGCCTGCAAATAATCGGAATAGCCGCCGCCCGTTAAGCCCATTTGAGCAAGCGTTTCAGCGTTCGTTCCGTAGGTTGCTTTATTCTGCGCGTAGGCGTTTTCAGCGTTAGCCATAGCGCGGGCTTTCGTCTGCTCTGCTTGCTTGTTTGCAGCGTCAAGTTGTTCCTGATAGCCCTTTTTCATTTCAGCGATATAGTCCTCATAAGACATTTTGCCGTCAGTGGTCTTATCTTCTTTCGTTTGGGCGGCGGGCGTTTCTTTATCCGCTGGCTCGTTTTGTTTAACCTGTTCGGCTTGCGACGGCATTTCTGTTTCCGCAGGCGATTGAGCAGGAATATAATCGCTGTATTTTACAGCAGATTGTTTCTTCTCAGGATATATACTCTCGATTATTTCTCGTACCGCTGGGGCGAAATTATCTGCAATTTCGGTTTGACTTTTACTTGTGGAATTGCCAACAGACGGCTTAACTGTCGGCATTGTTTCAATACTGGGGTTGCCTATAATTGCCCCGTCGTCCGTTACGCCGCCTTTCTTACCGCCAGAAAAGCCGCCGCCCACAGTTCCGACGACGTTACTATCAAACTCTGGTTTTTTGATTGCAACCTGATTGTTAGGCAAAGACGAAATCGTAGGTTGTTTTGTCATATCGCCTATGTAATCGCTATAACCGTAGGAGTTTGCTTTTGATTCATACTTCAAAGCGGGTGTTACGCTGGGAAGTTTTGTTTCTTCGCCAGTATACGCGCCTATATAACCGCTTTTGCTGCTTTTCGACGGCGTAGGAATGTTTATAAAATCGCCATAAGTGGGGTTTGGCGCGGGTAAGTTCGGCAACGATAAATTGTTTGCGCTGCCAGTACCGCCGACAAAATCGCCATATAAGCCGCCCGCACCGCTATTTTTCTTCTTTTTGCTCGTGGTAGTTCCTAACGTTAAATTCTGCTTAATCATTGAGCCTTACCTCCCATTTTGTTTATGTATTCCAGATAGCCCTCTGCGCCGTCTGCACGCTCTTTTTCTATGTAAGCCTGCGTTTGCAAATCTTTGTTTTTCTGCTGTTCCGCCGCAAGTTGCTGTTCGAGTTGCTCTCTTTGCGCCTCTATAATGCCTCTGATACGTTCTACCATATCTCTTGCGTCTGGATAATGGTGTCTTTCCATTTGTTGCCAGAAAATAAGCAGTGTTTCGAGTTGCTGCGGGTTTCCGTAACAACCGTTCTGGAAATTCAAGCGGTTTTCGCTCCAAATCGTTTCCCTTGACTGCTCCACGTCGCCTGTCGGATCTGTTCCGAATAAATACTGTGTGTTGTAGTAATATTCGCCGTTTTCGTCGCGTTCGATAAAATCGTATCTGTTGAACTGAGCATTTTGCAGCCTGCCCATACTATCGACGTAAGACATTGCGCGCGGCTCGTCAGCGTAAGCGAGGTAGTAAAGGAAAATTACCTCGTCTATTTCGGCATAAGCGGCATTTTTCATTTTACGCTTGCTGTCAAGCCGCCCCGCCGATTGATTGACCTGTATTTGCTTTGCCTTGCCGCTCTGAGCCGTTGAATCGGCTTGCCCTTGATAACTGTCGGTAATGCCCATAATGCGCTTTGATTGCTGATAAAGTCGCTCAGACTGTGAAATATCCTGAGTTAAATCTACCTGCAAATCAATTCGCCCGAACAATTTGTAATTGCCTTGCCCCACCTTGATTACGTTCTTATACAACCCGTTGTCGAATTGCCCGATATAATCTTCTGGCGCGGTGGGATATACGCCCGCGTTCATAAGTTTTTCAAGAATACGGCTCTCGATTTTGTTGATAGCCTGCTGTTGCGGACGAATAAACTCGCAATCGGACTGTCCGAAAAGGCTATCCTCTTGCGACGTGTTTTTTCTGATAATAATAGGGAATTTCGACGGTGTATAGTACGGCAGTTTCGTGCGTTCGAGTTTCGGCACTTGCACGGGAACGGTAGCGGGTATCATTATACCGTTTATCTCGTCCATAGCCACGCTGCCGTCCTCTAAAACGGCTTGCTGCTGCGATTCTTCCATTACTACCTGCCCGTCTTTCATAACAGGCGAGGCGGCGGGTATCACGCTGCCGTCGGAAAGTACAATATCGTGGTCGAGTTCCTCGTATTCGTCGTCTTGCAATTCATAGTCTGGCTTGTCGCAGGTGCATAATTCTTTACGCCGTCCGCAGTTCTTGCAAACATATACCTTTCGCGAATAATAGTCCTCAATATCCTGCAATTCGGTATCGCCCGACCAGATATATTGACAGATTTTATCTTCGTCGTTTTTGTAATAGCAAACGTTGACGGTTGCGGTTTCGTCGGTTTCGCCGCCATTCTCGCTTTCGGTATCGTCTGCCACGTCTATGGGAACGCCGTACTTACGCACTAAGTCCTCTTTCGTGGTTTCAAACGTAATAAAGCAGTATTCCATATCGTCAATATCGTAAATGCAAGGCTGCCCGACGAAATGCGACGGCGACCAGCACGTTATTTTAACGTCGCCCACCGTGTTATGTGTCTTTATCGAGTTATCCCACTCAACAAGCCAGATACTACCACCGTAAATCGGGGAATACCTCTCGTCTATGTCGTTCATTTTCTCGAAAGGCAGTTGATTGCGCTTATTTTTAAGCAGTCTTTCTACGCTTTTCGCGTTTCTGTCGTTCCGTTCGGAATATATCTCTGGCGTTACCGCAGTAGAGGGTAAATAACTTGAAAACTGGCTTTCAATAAGTTCATAAGTAATATTTCTACCTGTGAGCGCAGGTTCGTCGCTGCCGTCGATAATTAAATCGCCCTTGTATTGCTTGCTCCACTTTTCAAAATCGTCGCGGAGGGCTGCCTGTTGTCCTCTGGCATTCTCAAATAAGTCCTTGAAAAATTGTAATTTGTTTTCTTTATCTACACGCATTATAACGGTTTACCTCCCTTGCGTTTGATTATAATATCTCGTTCTTCCTGCGTTCTGGCGTTTCTGTAATCTTCCAGTTCGTCAGGTCTGTATTTGACGCGTTTGTCGCTTTCTGCCGCCGCAGGGCGCGTCCAGTAAATAGCAAAATACCTTGCAGCGTCTGGGCTATGCGTAATTTCGTGCGGCTCGGTTGCGCAGTCTGTCGGGTGTTTCTCGTCGCGTTGCAATTCTGGCAGGTATTTTATAAGCCACTTACAATTTGAAAAGATATGCAGCCGCGATACGCCGTCGGCATTAGGTTTCATAAGTTCTTTAAGCGCAAGCCAGCCCGCCTCTCTATCGTTGCTCGATTTCGTAAGTTCCAGCCCTGCCTCATAAAACAACGTGTCTTTCCCTTTGCCCGTTTCCTGACTTCTGCCCCACAAATCGGGTGGTGCAAGCGTTGCATATATATTCTCGTTTTCGTCCGTAAAATCGAGTATTTTCTGGGCGGCGGTCGATATAGGCAAATCGCTTTCGCATAATTCTCGGTAAAAATAGCAGTTGTGCAAGTTATCCACAGCAACCCAGTAGCAAGCCAACATATCGAGCCCGTAGTCGAAAACCCTGTACCGCCGCCATTCAGGAGGAATTGCGAACGGTGTACAAACGTGTATTTCGCGCCGAAATTCCTCAAAGTATTGCCCCTCGAAGTAGTCCCACTCGCCATTTAATAACCCTTGCTTTTCGCTGTCTGGCAGGTTTTCAAGACGCATAACGTAGTCTGGATCTTTTTCCATAAGAAATAGGTTGTCGTAAACCTTGCTCGGAATGAATATACGGCGAGAAATAATCGGTTTTCCGTCTGGTCTGTAACCTATAACCACGTCGTGCGGCTTGTTCCACTCGCCTATATCAACGAAACGTTCTTTAACCCAAACGCGCCCCGCGCCTGTCGGGTTTGTGGACGATTTCATATATTTCGGATAGCCGTTTGCGCCTCTCAGACGCGAAAGCATATATGTGTAGGTAAAGTTCGTAAAATGCGTCAACTCGTCAAAGCGGATAACGTCGTACTCTGCCGATTGATAATTGTACACGTCGGTTTCGTTTTGAAGATACCCACAGTCGATTATGCTGCCGTTGATAAACGTGAATGTGTGCGCCGTTTGGTTATAGGAATATTTCCCTCTCGGGTAGACCGCAAGCATTGTACGAAGAATAGAACGCTCCAACTCAGGATAGGTCTTTCTGAATATAATCTGCTTGCTTTTCGGATATTTCAGCGCGTACAGCATAGCGTCGATAACCTGCCCGTAACTCTTGCCGCCGCCCGCCGCCCCGCCAAACAGTACCTCGGTTGCCTCTGCCTCAATAAATTCCTGCTGCTTTTCCGTAATCTCTAAGTCTATGGAATTGTTTTCGGACTTATTGCGGTTTCTTGACGACATTGATATTTACCTCAAACGGTTTTTCCTGCGTCTGTTCAAGCGCGGACTTATCAACCATATCGTGGTCGTTGACAAGGATAAACTTTGCGAAATTGCTGTCATACTGTTTCGTTATGCCGTTGAGTTTTGCAATACCGAGTTGCATTTCCTTTGCCCGCACATACGCGATATCAAAACGGGGGTACTTAGCGCGCCAGTTCGTCAACGTACTCATTACTACGCCTATCTTTGCCGCAAACAATTCAAACGTCGGATATTTAGGCGGCATAATCATTTTCGGCGTCTTTCTGGTAAGGTTGCCGTCCTTGTCGTAAAATTCCTCGTAAATGACGGTAGGTTCAGGAACAGAGAAAAACTCTAAAAGCATATCGCAATATTTCTCACTGTACTTATCCGCTGCTTTGTTTTCCTTTTGGAAACGTGTTTCAGAACCGACAGGATTACCTTTCTTAAACTGTCCGCTGTTGCTCTTCTTCTTTTTAGTTGTAGTGGTTTTTTTATCGCTCATTTTGTAAATTACCTCATTAAAACAAAATAAGCCCCACTCCGACTATTGGGAGCAGGGCTCTAACCTCTAAGGGTATTGGCACTATGTAAAGTATAGCATAGTTTTTACTTGAAATAGTACCCGAAAAATATTTACCGTCTTTCTCTTATGTAGATATAACTTACTTAGTCTTATATTTTATAATATATTTCATAGTATATAGTTATAATTACTTAGTAGATAGGCTTGCTTTTTTATATCAACAGCAAATATAGGGCTATTTCAAATATCGCTTTTCGCTTTCTGTTGTAGTAAGCGTTATGCGACATATAGAACTGTATCTGACTACGGTCGTAACCTCTGTTGTCGGCAATATCAATAAGAAAGTCGGCACGGCAGCCCTCTTCTATTTCGTCAAGAGCCTTGTCGATTGCCTCATTCGTTTTTATGTACGATTGCAGCGTTTCGGCAGCAATGTTTCCCTCGCGAATAGCAAGGGCTTTACGGTCATAATCGGCACATTGAGCCCTTACGACTTTTATTACCCCCTGCGGCAATTCATATTTATAAAACTGTTTCGGTCTGCCTATCGGTCTGCCTGTAATTACACTTTGCATAATTGCCTCCATTCTTATTGACTGCCTTTAATTAAAACGGTAAGTTGTCGTCGTCTATCGGTTCGAGTTCGGGGCGGTTGCGCTGCGCTCTGGTTGTTTCGTCGCTATCGTCGCTCTTATTTGCGGAAGATAAGAACTCCACCTCGTTTGCAACGATTTCGGTTACATTGCGTTTATTGCCGTCGTTATCCTCGTAAGTCCGCGTTTGCAGGCTGCCGACAACGCCAACCTTGCTGCCTTTTCTCAGATATTTTGCGCAGTTGTCCGCTTGTCCGCGCCACGTCTTTATGTTGAAAAAGTCGGTCTGTCGTTCGCCGTTACTATCGTTATAAGGGCGATTGACGGCTATCGAAAAATTACAGAAAGAAATTCCGCTCTGCGTTTCCCCGTAGTCTGGATCACGTGTAAGATTGCCGATTAAAATAACCTTATTCATTGATTAAATCTCTCTCCATACGCCGAGCCTTGCCGCGAGAATATCCGCATACTCGCACATTTTCTGTAATTGCAGTTGCAACAAATATCTTTCGCCGTCGTTAAGTTTATCACTGCTCTTCGACTGTAAGAATTGAGCCAGTTTCTGCGCCCTCGCAACCACTTCGGCTTTCTCTTCTTCGACGCGTTCCTTTGCCGTCTTTTCTCTTGCCTCCCCGCACAACTGCTCACATTCCGCAAGTTCCTTTTGCAGCGCATAGCCCTCCAATTCCCAGAGTTTTCTTTCTATGCGCTCCATACAGCAGCGCGCGCCGATTTCTTCGTTGTAATTCGCTTTATCTACGCAAGCACTCGATTCTGAAAGAATAAAGCCGCTTTTAAGCGTTACCGTTACGACGGTACATTTTTCCTGAACGGTGGCAACGTCGATTTTCGCCTCCGCAATAAGTTTTGCAATCTGTTCCTGAGTTACTTTGTTCTTTGACATTTTAATGTCCTCCTAAAAAATAATTATTATATATAACGGGTTTATACCGTTTATATCTACTTAGCCCTCTGCAATTTCCGACTTAAACCAGTCGCAATCAATTATAGCAACGCAATCGGGGCAAATAAGTGCGTCGTCGCTGTATTTATCCCTGAAATAATCAAGCGTGTTATGAATACAACGCCGTTCTGTTGCGATTAGGCAATACCAATAATCGAATTGTATATCGCCGTCGTCGTTTGTGTAAGAAACCGCAATAATGTAACAATACTCGTTGTAGTATTCATTTTCTTTGTATGTTAAATTCAACTTTTCGTATTGCCAGCCGTCTACTGCCTCGCCGTCGGCATACGGTTCGTTGTGCAGCACGTCGAGCACACACCACATAAGCGGCGTTTTGTATGTCGGAAACGAACACGCCGACAGCATAAAGCACATAATTACAACAATAAGTGCCGCGACTATTCTTTTCATATCCACAACACCTCCGTAACGCCGCGAAAGCCCTTTTGCCAGACAAACCACGCGTAAGCGACCGCAGAGCCGCCGCCCGCTTTCATTTCGTCGAAACGTGCGTTTTTAGCGCATAAAACGCGCTCAGAAAAGACGTAAATACTTTTCGGCGGGAATTTCTTAAACAGTTCGTTATATCGCGTCTTTCCCTCTAAAAACGTCAATTTCAGAAACATATAGCAACGGCAGCCGAAATGCAATATATCCAACGCTTTTAATACAAATTCTTTCGCATATTTGTACGGCGGGTTAGTGATTATATCCATATCTGCCCAGTCTTGCAGCGCATTAGGTGCGACGCTCAAAAAGTCTAATAATTTGTATGTATCGGAATAGCCTCTGTCGATAATATCCGTCGAAAGGACATTGTAGCCGTGTTCTTTGAGCCGTTCGGATAAATGCCCCGCGCCGCAAGCACATTCCCAAACGTTTTCATTCGGGCGTTCTACCGTAAGCAATTTATCTATCGCTATCGGATCGGTTGCATAGTAATCGTCTTTTTCTCGCTCTTTGTCGGTGTGATTGCTCGCGCCCAGCGTTTTATATACCGAGTTTCCGTTTCCTACCCAGTCGCTCATTTCTTGTCCTCCTCGTCCTCTATTTCCGTTACCAACCCTAAATTCGCTAAATCTTCGAGCAAAGCCGCGTCTTGCGTTTCAATAGCCCGCTGCGCAATTCTTCTCAGATACGAATTGAGAATTTCAAAGCCGACGGCAATACTGTTGCCCCACTCTTTAACGTATCTCGACTTGCTGCTGTGCAGAGCCTTACTGACCTTGTTAAGCAATTCGTTGTAGTCCATTTTTATAAGCATTTTCACTTTTCTAATTTCTCCAACTTCTTTTGAGCCTCTTCTTCGGTTTCGCATTCGTCAATTACGGGCAGATTTTCCGTGTCTACCGAACAGACACAATAAGTACCGCAACTTTCCACTACCGAATATTTCGGAACAAGCGTTCCGTCCTCGATTTTATCTTCCAACTCGGCAAGACGAGCATATAATTCGTCTATGTCGCAATTATCTTGTTCGTCGTAATAACAACTATCTTTTACTGTTAATCTTTTATAATTTTTCATTGTTTTTCCTCTAAAAGTTCAGGGTTATCGTAAATATTCCCAATTACTACAACAACGCTTTTGCGACATAACAGCGTTGAGACTTCACCGTATCTCGTTTTGCGAATTAAATGTAATGAGCCTAAATATTCACAAACAACCTCATATACACTCATTTCGGTTTTTAATGGCGATTTCCAAGAACTCGACCACTCTTTAACAATATCGCCCTCGAATATCGTTTTGCCGTCGTTGTCAAAAAGCCCTGAATATTGCCCGACGGTTTCAGGAATAATCTCGTAGGCAACATTTTCATTAGCCTTGTCGATAATATGTAATGCGCCCCACATTTTAGTAAGAAAGCCATACACCCATTCGCCATTGTCTTTGCGCTTTGCTCTAAAAAAAATCTCTCTCATTTCAATTCCTCCACATAGCACCACGACTGCGGCGGGCGGGCAATTTCAAATTTTTTTGCCCACGCCTCATAATGGCAATGAGTATTCGGATAAAGATTGAAAAGCCGCTCTTCTTCCGTCATAAAACCCTTTTTTCTAAACTCGCTCAACTCTTTCGGTTTGTCGTAAATTTTCAAGTCGGTAATATGTAAGCCGTAGCCGTCTTTGTTACCCAAATAACTAACCATATCGTCATAATCAAGGCAACTTTGGCGAGCAATCTCATTCGTTACGCTTTGTTCTTCGTCTGCGACAGAAAACCTGCTGCCTTGATTTTTTATCAAATAGACCTTATCGCAGACAAACTCGCCGATTACTTTTCCCATATCCGTGTAGTGCGATTTATTATCAAGAAACGAATTAAATCTATCGTCTAAATAACGCCTTTTGCTTTCTTTTGTTTCGTAAATATAAGCCTTAAACGGTACTTCTTTTGGGGCAGTCTTGCGTACTTCGATACGTTTCTCATAAATCGGCTTACCCGCTTCTTCTTTGCCTATCTCGTGGCAGATTTTCTCACACCATTTCGGGCGTGTTGATATTAAAACTGATTTCATTTTTTGTGCCTCCAATTTTTGATTTTGTGGTATAACTTTTTGAGCCCTACGGCTAAGGCGAATTGCAACGACATTGCTGGCGTGAACGGCGCAGCCCAGAAAGTGATAATTGCGCCGAACGCCGTCCACCACCAACTATTTACGAATAACGCCAGAAAGCCTGTAACAATGCACGGCAGCCAAAAAATAATTTCCGCTACCACAAACCAAAGCAGCATTTCTTTGTTTATAACGTGCTTTCTGAGCCACCGCCACGCCTTTTTAATTCGTTCTTTCATTGCCTAA
>ULPT01025140.1_pt1 | contig 36233 bp, 39 predicted proteins | sample 1953751 | NCBI WGS metagenome assembly ULPT01 (sample SAMEA4835636, study PRJEB28245) | human gut metagenome | biome: gut microbiome; material: fecal sample | place: Denmark | collected 2008 | reverse complement strand
AATCGAGTCAACCAAAATCAGGAAAATACAACTTGTCCGGACTAAAACGTTTTCTCACGGACAAGTTCCTATTTCTCACAGACAAGCGAGTCACGGATATGTTCCTGCTTCTCACAGATAAGTTCCCACATGCCCCAGAAGTTTTTTCCCTAAGCCTCACTTTCCCTCTTAAGCCAAGTTTCCGAAAGAAACACAATGACTTCACCCGAGTTATAGACTTCTCCTATGAGATATCCGCGCTGTGATGATTGGAAAACATATAAAAAACCGAGGGGTAAAGCAGAAATCAGCCTTACGGCATCCGGTATTCAGCTATTCCATGGGAGACACCCTAATATCCCCTATAGTGGCTTCTTACCTTCTCTATCTTGCCGTTACGTACACGCTTATACGCACGTACCTTGACAAGCCTGATAATCTCCACTTCAATGGTGACTATCGCAAGAAAGTTAATTGTTCGCATTATTATTTAGGTATATTTATGTATGACTGAACGAACAATATCCTCTACGCAAAGTACCCCCTCGGTAAGCCTAAAAAAAACAGACACCCCTTTTAGGGAAAGGATGCCTGCTCTTATTTGTCATACACTACCTAAATAATGCATTGCAAAGATACGACTCTTTTCTGAAATTACAAACCAATTTACAATCTCCGGTAGCAATATACGAAAATACGGACGCCGATTTCTCAGTATCCGTATTCTTGGTAGCGGGGGAAGGACTCGAACCTCCGGCCTCCGGGTTATGAGCCCGACGAGCTACCAACTGCTCTACCCCGCGGTGTTATTGGACTACAAAGGTAAGCATTATTTTTTATATTGCAAACTTTTGCTGACCTTTTTTCCGATAATTTTCAATTTTCATCTTACGTGAACGTCAGCGACCAAGAATCCATGAGGCTTTCACGACCATATTCCGACCTATCGACTCAGACTGCGACCACGAATCCACGAGGCTTTCCCGACCGTATTCCGGCCTGTCGGCTCGGACAGCAACCATGAATCCACGAGACTTTCCCGACAATATTCCGACCTGTCGACTCAGACTGCGACCATGAATCCACAATACTTACCCTGCAAGACTCCGGACTCACGGCCCATGCTCGGCAAAATCACTCTGATGACTATTTCTTGGCGGTGACGACCATGAAGGTCACGGCGACCAATGTGATGGCCACGCCGACTATTACATTGACAGTAAGCGACTCGCCGAAGAATATGGTGCCGACGGCGATAGCTGTTACAGGCTCGAAGACTCCGAGCACTGATGTTTTGGTGGCGCCGATCACTCGGGTCGCAATCGCCAATGTCAGAAGCGAGACCAGGGTCGGGAATATCGCCAGACTTGCAAGGTTTACCCAGCAGAACCAGCCTTGCACTCCACTTAGGAATCCGCCGCCGTTGAACGCATTATGGACAATGAACAACAGAGATCCAGTAAGCAGCGCATAGAAGGTCAGAACCAGATTGGACACGGTACGAAGTCTGCGGCTACGGTTCACGACCACAAGATACAGCGCATAGGAGAGCGCAGATGTTCCCGCCAACAGGAGTCCCGTCATGTTCAATGAAAGACTGCCGGACGGCTTGCACAATATGACGACACCCACGAAGGTCATCAGAATCGACAGCCAGACCTGCCATGTCGGATACACCTTGAGGAATACCATTATCAATGCGACCAGAACAGGATACAGGAATACTATGGTCGTGGCAAGGCCCGCCGGAATGTATTTGTAAGACACGAACAAGAGCATACTGCTGAGCCCGAAAAGCACCCCGAGTATGCACAATCTGAGGAACTGCGCCTTGTTCACTTTGAAGGATTCCTTCTTGAACAGAAGCCAGGCTCCGAGAATCGCAACTGCGAGCAAGTATCTGATGGACAGCATTGTATCCACTGATACTCCCATCTCGAGAAGCGGCTTGGCGAAAAGCGGATTCAGGCCATAGGTAACACCTGCGACAATACCCGCAACATATCCCCAAAAAATATTCTTGTTTTCCATAACTGTATTTACGACAACTGCCGCACCAAGGTTTCCCAAGGAACGGCAATTATATGGATCCGAAAAAATTACTTGCAAATGAACGTCACGAGCGCATCGACATCTTCTTTGGCGAAAGACATCTGCTCTCCCGTCGAAAGATTCTTCACATTGACCTTGCCGGCGGCAGCCTCGTCACCGCCATTGATGGAAACGAACGGAATCCCCTTCTTCTCCGCGTAATCGAACTGCTTCTTGAGCTTGGTCTGGTCCGGATAGATCTCACAAGACACCCCTGCCTCACGTAAAGTCCTGACTACAGGGACAATATAAGGAAGCACGGAAGCGTCCATATTGGCGAACAATACTGTAGCTGAACCGGCCAGGCCCTTAGGGAATTTGTCCAGGCCCTTCAGCACGTCATAGATACGGTCAGCGCCGAAAGATATGCCCACACCGGACATTCCGGGCAGGCCGAAGATACCGGTAAGATTATCGTAACGTCCTCCGCCACAGATACTTCCGATCGCATAATCAAGAGCTTTCACCTCGAAAATAGCACCAGTATAATAGTTCAGGCCACGGGCAAGCGAGAGATCCATCTCCACCTTCTGGCTTACACCTGCATTGGCAATGAACCCGAACAGCTCGGCAAGTTCGTCGAGTCCCTTGAGACCTTCCTCCGAAACAATGCCGGACGCGGATTTGCCTTCCATCAGGCCGCGCATTACGGCGATCTTCTCCTCCGTCGTACCTTCCAATTTCAGAATCGGCTCAATCACTGCAACCGCCTTCTCGTCAAGACCTTTCTCCATCATCTCCGCCTCCACGGCCTCCAGTCCGATCTTGTCCAGTTTATCAATGGCCACCGTAATGTCGGTAACCTTGTCCGGATAGCCGCAGATTTCTGCCAATCCGGTGAGCACCTTACGGTTATTGATCTTGATGGCGACATTGATACCGAATTTCGTGAATACAGTGTCCACAATCTGCACGAGTTCAAGCTCGTTCAACTGCGACCTGCTTCCGATAACGTCGGCATCGCATTGATAAAACTCGCGGTAGCGACCTTTCTGCGGACGGTCCGCACGCCATACAGGCTGTATCTGGAAACGCCTGAACGGGAACGCGATCTCGTTCTGATGCTGCACCACGTAACGCGCGAAAGGAACCGTCAAGTCATACCTCAAGCCCTTTTCGCACACTTCCGAGGTAATCTTGCCGCTGTTCAGCGTACCATCCTCGTTCTTGTAATTATCAATGTCAATGCGGCCGAACGCATCACCGCTGTTAAGGATACGGAAAAGCAATTTGTCGCCCTCGTCGCCATATTTTCCGAGAAGGGTGGATAGGTTCTCCATGGCAGGAGTCTCGATCTGGACATATCCATAAGTCCTGTAAACAGAACGGATAGTATCGAATATGTAATTCCTCGCGGCCATTTCTTCCTGACCGAAATCTCTTGTTCCCTTAGGTATTGCGGGTTTATTGTAAGCCATTATCAATTAATTATTTATATCGTTGTTAAATTCATTTGCTGAAAATTTGCTGTTATACTTCTTCGTATAATTCGTTTTCTTTTTCGTCTATATACTCAGTAAGGAACGCTAACCAGTCTTTTTTGGTTCGCAGCGTTTTGCCTATATCGGCCTTAAAGCCGACGGGTATAAACTTAACGCCGAAATTAGATACCAACCATTTTACAAACTTTACTATCTCTAACTCTGTTTCGTCTGTGTCAGTATCTATAATTTTGACTTTACCGTAAAGTGCTACTTCATCGCCGTCCTTAATAAATCCGACACACGGCAAATTTTCTTTTGCCGACCATTCCCGAAAATCTTTTATTTCATCCTTTGGGATGTACCCTATGTGCTTACCGTCGTTGCGATAAATCGCAATGGCGTTTTTGTCGTGTGGGTTGGTAGGTTCAGAACGCACATACCCTAAAAAGCCGCCTACATCCTGCGCACCGTTTCTGTACTGCACGCCTGCAATTTCGCAAAAATAATCCGGGTTGGCAGATACTTTAACGCTAACGGTTACTTTATTTTCCGGTGTTTTCGTTTCTACTGGTCTTTTAGATACTTTCCACACTTTTTTACAGAATAAATATGCACCACTTATCATAAATAACAGTAGTGAAATTCCGCCTAACTCTACTTTATCAACGAATAAAAATATAGCGAATAAAACTATAGACGTATAAAATACATATTTCATTTTCCCAACAACGTTAATAAAATTTGTATCTGTTTATCCTTTTCTGCCAACATATCACGCACAAAGTTTTCGGATAGTATCGCCGTTTGCTGACCGATAACTGTAGCATTACGACCCGTTACGCTATTCGCGCCGGTTATTTTTGGCGCTTTGTACATTTCCCCCGTTCCGCGCAGTAACCAATCTGCCGACACGTCCGGGCAAGCATTGAGGACACGCAGCACGCTATCTAACGAAATAGCCGCGCCGTGGCTTAGTTGGCTGTTTAGTCGTTTTTGAGCTGGTGCGTCGCCAGCCGCTACCGCATTTTGGGTAATACCTTTTTCTTTTAGCAGCAAGTTTATACGGTTGCGCACCTCAGCTGCTTCATTTTCGTAGTTAATCATACTGCAAAAAGTAATTTTATACCCGTAAAAAGGTGTGTTTTAGCTAAAATTACCGCTTACGGAGTAATTTTTTCTCAAACTCTTTTGGAAGTTAGACGAAATCATCTATCTTTGCACCAACCAACAAACAAAGGGCAAAAGAAAGACTGCCGACCTAAAGGCCGGTTTTCACATAACTTTCCAGCGGCAAAGGTAGGCAGTTTTTCTTATTGTACCAACGAACAAACTAATTTTTAACGAAAAATGGAAAAGAAAATTACCGAAATGCCGGCAAGAGTCGAAAAAATTACCCGTGAGCGCTTACGCGCTATGCGAGACGGAGACCAAATTACGGTAACGTGCGCGGACGGCTACGATATGGATAGCCAAAAAAATACTGCGTACGCTATGTCTAAAATGGAAAACTGCCGCTTTTCCTGCAAAAGCGACGGGCTGGTACTAACCGTTACGCGCTATGGTATCAATTAAACCGGCGTGCGACCCCGAAAGACGCTACAGCCAAAGAGAGGCGGCAGAGATACTGGGCGTAGAACGCCACACTATCCGCCGCTGGGAGTTGGACGGCGCTATACGCTTCGACGTAAGGAAAGCGGGACGCACCAAGTTTACCACCGGGCGGCAAATCCTCAAATGCTGGGAAGCCACATACTTATAATGCAATTTTTAATAATTCAAAATATGACTGGTAACATAGAACTAAAGCAGGCCCCGCGCGATTTCGTGCCGAACTGCGAGACAATCCACGAAGAAACTACCGCTATAATGCGGCAGACGTGGCCAGGTAATAACGTATGTTTTATCCTCAACAAGAAAACCGGAGAGTGCGAAGCCCGCGTAGATAACCGGGTAGTAGGACATTGGAAAGACGCTACCGTAGGTATGTGGGGCGATATAGCCTACACGCTTGAAACAGAGTTTAGCGACCGAATTACAAACACAAATAATTAAAGAGTATGAAGAAAATTTTGCGAAACTACCGCTACTACGTCCTGCTGCTTTTGGGATGTTTGGCACTTATCGGAATTATGGCAGTACCTGCCGAGGAACTGCCTACGCGCTACTGGGTATATACCCTTATTTCCTCAAAGGTTATCGGCTTTACCGCTATATATGCTTTTGGCCGGCTGGTTAGCCGCTGGGAGAAGCGCGGCACTATACCGGAATTTATAGACGCAATCAATAACTATTAAAATACCAAGTTATGCAACCAATTCAAATTAACGTACAAGTAAATGTAGGACTGAACGACAACGTAGTAACGCTGCTTTCAGCACTGCTTAACAAAGGTACTGCACCCGCAACGGAAGCAGCACCGAGAAAGCCGGCGGCAAAACCGCAGACAGTAGAACAGCCGAAACCGGCAGAGCAGGAACAGCCAAAGCCGAAAGCTGAGACCACCGAACCGCTTACCGAAAAACCAGTAGAGCAGCCAGCACCTACAAGCGCGGCCCCCGCCGGCAAGGAGTACACCGAGGTAGACGTACGCGCCGCTATGGATAGGACACGTAAGCGTATCGAGGGCGAGGACTACAAGGAGAACACCGACAGCGAATTATACAAGAAGTGGCATAGACGCTTAACCGGTTGGTTTAAGCAAACGTCGGCAATCTTTGGGGCTGAGAAACCAAGCGCGCTAACAGACAGCGAAAGCCGCCACAAGTTTATAGCCTACTGCGACGCGCTGAACGTGGAGGGCGACGAGTTTAAGGAGGATTTACCGTTTTAGGGCTATGGGACAACACGCACTATTAAGCCCGTCCGCGGCGCATAGGTGGATAAACTGCGCTGCCGCCCCAAGACTGGAAGCGGGAGTAGAGGATAACGGAAGCCCCTACGCAGCAGAGGGTACGTTAGCGCACGCCTACTGCGCTAAGAAACTGAAAGAGTTTTTAGGCCTGCCAACCGAGGGCGAGGCAGCCGAAATTAAGAGCCTGCACGACGAATACCACAGCGGCGAAATGGACGAGTACACCGACACTTATAAGGTTATCGTACTGGAAAAGCTCAACGGAGCAAGGGCAAAGACCGCAGACGCGCAGCTGCTTGTAGAAACGCGGTTAGACTTCGGCGAATATGTGCCGGAGGCTTTCGGAACTGCGGACGCTATTATTATCGCAGACGGGGTTATAGAGGTTATCGACTTTAAGTACGGCAAAGGCGTACACGTCGAGGCTAAAGAAAATCCGCAGATGATGATTTACGCGTTAGGTGCTTTCGACAAATTCAGCTTTGATTATCGCATAGAGCGCGTACGTATGACAATCGTACAGCCCCGTATAGACAATTTGAGCGAGTGGGAAATATCTATTAACGACCTGCTGCACTGGGCTAATAACGTCCTTACGCCCGCCGCTAAAAAGGCATACGCCGAAAACGGCGAGCAAGTACCGGGCAAGTGGTGCCAGTTCTGCAAAGTTAAGAGCAGCTGCAAGGCATTAGCAAAAAAGTGCATAGCCGTAGTGCAGCAGAACAACGACCCAAGACTGCTAAAGCCGGAGGAACTGGCTAAAGAGGTACTGCCGGAACTGGCTACCGTTAAAACGTGGCTTACGGGCGTTGAGGACTACGCACTGGAGCAGGCATTAGCCGGCGTGAAACTGCCAGGGTGGAAAGTAGTGGAAGGACGCAGTAACCGAAAAATTACAGACCCGGCAAAAGTAGCCACCACCCTATCTAACGAGGGCTATGTAGAAAGTCAAATTTACAAACCTACGGAGTTGGTAAGCCTTACCGAACTGGAGAAGCTGACGGGCAAAAAGCGATTTACGGAGCTGTGCGGCGCATACATAGAGAAACCGCAGGGCAAACCGACACTGGCCCCGGAAAGCGACAAACGCCCGGTGTTTAATTCAGTTGCCGAGGATTTCAAGGATATAGACTAACAACCGGCCCGGCGTATTCCGGGAGACGATAAAAGAATATAAAAAAATGAACAAACAAGAAGCAATTACCCAAAAGGTAAACGAACTGTGCGAAGCTGTCCGTGCCTCAAAAGGTAGCGTTATGGTAATCGGAATAGCACCAACAGAAAACGAGAACGAAAGCGTAATTATCGCTTCGCTGCAAGGGAGAGGCCGCGCAGTGGCGGAAGCTGTAGGCAAAGTTATGGTAAGCAAGACTGGCGAGGTACTGCGTACCGTAATCCAAGAGGGCGTAATGTTATCCTGCATTATGGCGGCTTCCGGCGTAAAAGCCGACAAAGAGGAAGTAGTAGAAAAAGAGTTTAACGAATAAACATTTACAGTTATGATTACACCAACAGTTAAAGACACTAAGGTAGTGTTTGGCCCGTGCAGACTGAGTTACACGCACGTATTTACCAAGTATGCACCCGACGGCGATACCGATAACGGCAAGTATATGACAAATGTACTTATACCAAAGTCAGAAAAGGAGACCGTAAAGGCTTTGCAGCAGGCTATCGAGGCCGCCAAAAAATCCGGCATAGTATCGAAGTGGGGCGGCAAAGAGCCTAAAAATTTGGAACTGCCACTGCGAGACGGCGACACCGACAAGGACGACGAAGTATATGAGGACTGCTTTTTTATCAACGCAAAGAGCAGCACCCGCCCCGGTATCTGCGATAAGAATAAAAACCCTATCGTAGACGAGGAAGAAATATACAGCGGCGTTTACGCCTACGTATCCGTTTCGTTTTATCCCTACGACAAGAACGGAAACCGCGGTATCGCTTGTGGACTTAACAACATTATGAAATTTAAGGACGGCGAGAGACTGGGCGGCAGAACTTCCGCAGAAAACGATTTTGCGGATATTGACGCGGAGGACGACGACGATTTGTAAGTATGAAGCAGTTAGTAATACCACTTACAGAAGAACAGCAGGCGTTAATCAAACTTACCGCTACGTCCTTAGATGCAAAAGCCGCGACGTGGTTACAGACCGCGAAAAACAAAGCCGGCGAGGACTTCCAGCCCGATAGAGATATAGACGTACTGCTGCTTAACGGAGCTGTCCAGTTTGCCTGCCGGCAGATAACCTGCGAAAAGGACGTTAGAGAATTGCAGGCAGCCGTAAACCTCAAAATGCGATATAACGAATTACGTAAAGACTAAATGCAAATGTTCGAGTTAGGTATAGATATAGAAACCTATAGCAGCTACGACCTTAAAAGCTGTGGCGTTTACCGCTATACGGAGGCCCCCGACTTCACTATACTGCTTTTTGCGTATAGTGTGGACGGCGGCCCGGTAACGTGCTGTGATTTCGCAATGGGCGAGACTTTGCCCGCCGAAATTACAGCCGCGCTGCAAGACCCTGCGGTAATCAAAACGGCTTTTAACGCAGCTTTCGAGCGCATTTGTATAAGTCGTTATTTCAACTGGAAAACCTTACCGCCGGAGCAGTGGCGATGTACTATGGTAAGAGCCGCCCGTATGGGCCTGCCGCTTTCGCTGGGACAGTGCGGCGAGGTGCTGAGGCTGGAGGACGGCAAGATGAAAGAGGGCGCAGCCCTTATACGTTATTTCTCAATCCCTAACCGCGGCAAACGACACCTACCGGCAGACGCGCCGGAACGCTGGGAAGTATTCAAAAAATACAATATCCGAGACGTTGAGGTGGAGCAGGCGATATTAGCCAAAGTACGCAGACTGGAGGCCCCCGAATTTGACGAAAAATTATACGCTATCGACCAGCGGATTAACGACCGCGGCGTACTGTTAGACCGTAAACTGGCGGAAAACGCTACACGCTTCGACACCGAGTACAAAGCGCAGCTGCTGGAGGAGGCAAAGAGGCTTACCGGAATGGAAAACCCTAACAGCCCCGCCCAAATAAAACAATACCTGCGCGAGAAGTGCGACGTATCTGTGGATAGCCTCAACAAAAAGAGTTTGGAGGATGTCGAGGGACTGGTAGCGACTTATCCGAAAGCACGCCGGGTACTGGAGCTGCGGCGCGAAATGGGAAAGACCTCAAACAGCAAATACCCGGCTATGCTGGACTGTGTTTGCAATGACGGGCGTATGCACGGACTTTTACAGTTTTACGGTGCTATGCGTACCGGACGCTGGGCCGGTAGGCTGGTACAGTTGCAGAACCTGCCGCAGAACCATTTACCCGATTTAGACTACGCCCGCCAGCTTGTAAAAGCCGGGGATTTGGACGACTTCGAGCTGAACTATACTAACCCTACGTACACGCTTTCGGAGCTAATACGCACGGCACTAATAGCAAAGCCTGGCTGTACTTTCCACGTCTGCGATTTTAGCGCAATCGAAGCCCGCGTAATTGCGTGGCTGGCTGGCGAAAACTGGGTACTGGACGTATTCCGCAGCGGCGGCGACGTGTACTGCGCTACCGCCGGGCAGATGTTCCACTGCAAGGTAGAAAAGCACGGGGAAAACGCGGAACTAAGGCCGAAAGGCAAAATAGCCGTGTTGGCACTGGGCTACGGCGGCGGAGTAAATGCGCTGGAGAATATGGGCGGTAGCCGTATGGGACTTACCGAAAAAGAAGAAAAAGATATAGTGCTGCGCTGGAGGGATGCAAACCCGAATATAGTACGCTTTTGGGCAACTGTTGAGGCTGCGGCTATCCGTGCAATCAAAACCGGCGAAAGCACCACGATTAACCGAGGTATAGAAGTTTCGTACCGCTGGGGTATGCTGCTTATTACCCTATCGTCCGGGCGCACTATCTGTTACCCGCGTGCAAGTATCGGCATAGAGCATAACGACGGCTGGAGGGGCGACCACGAGATAATAGAGTATGAGGGCTTAAACCAGATTACGAAGAAGTGGGGCAAAATCCGCACCTACGGCGGAAAACTTACCGAGAATATAGTACAAGCAACCGCCCGCGATATACTGGGTACTGTTATTATCCGAGCCGAGGAAAACGGGCTGCCTATCGTATTCCACGTCCACGACGAAATAATAGTAGAGGCAAGCGAGGGGCAAAGCCTTTCGGATGTCGAAGCCTTATTTAGCAATCCTATAGACTGGTGCAAAGACCTACCGCTGTACGGGGCAGGCTACACCACGCCTTATTATCTAAAAGACTAAGAGATTATGACAGAAAAACGATTTTTAAGACTAAAGTACACCGCTATACGACGGTACGGCGAAAGCCGGTACACCGTGGCTGCTGGGGTAATGGAATTTAACCCTAACTACACGGTGGGCGTAAGCAGCTGCGAAAAGGGCGAATTTAATACGGGTATGGATAGCCCGTACATAGTGGAACTATCCAACGGTACAAAGTTCCTTTGCTTCTTGCACAACTACGGAAGCGGTGCGGAGGATGAGGTACTAACGGAAAAAGGCGAAGTGGCTAACAGCTTCGTAGACGATGAAAAAGCCTACGCCGCGACTAAGAAGAATATCAACAAATTAAATAACTACAAAAATGAAAACCACAGAGATTAACGAAAGTATGAAACTGCGCTTTATGCTTTTGCGTGAAAACGGCTACGAAGTCGAGAGGGCGCAGAAATGCTTAGATTTTATCCACGGCGGCGCAGAGGAAGCACCAGCACAGAGCAAAGCCGGGGAACTGGCAGACGGTATATACCTTATCGACACGAAAGGAAACGCCGTACGTTTCGTAGGCGATAAGACCGAGACCATAAACGACACAGCGTACGTGGGTATCGTAATGGGCAGCCACAGCGTAGCCGTATCGCTTATCGAACAAGCACAAATGGACAATATAACGCTAACCAAAAAAGACGCAAACAAATGCGCTGAAAGTATTTACCACACTAAGTATATAGACGCTGTGGCAGACTGGAACGGCAGGCGGAATACTGAAAACCTCAAAAAGCAAGGATTAAGCAGCCAAATAGAATTACGCCCCGGAGAGTACATACCGTCGCTGGCGGAACTATACCTAATTTGCCTTAATCGTAAAAAACTTAACGAAGCTTTAGCGTTTGTAGGCGGGCAGTTATTCGGTGATTTGTGGTACTGGAGTTCTACCGAGTTCAGCGCGACCGGCGCGTGGGGTTTGTACCGCAGCGACGGCTACGCGAGCGGCGGCACTAAGGCGCTGGGGCGGCGGGCAAGCTCAGAGTTAGGGCCGTTTCAGCATTTTTACCCCTTAACCGTTAATCTTTAGTATTTAATCTTTTGCCCGGCGCAAGCCGGGCTATAAAATTCCTTTTGCTATGAAGTATATAGCGTCGTGTAGTATGCTAACACACACCGCGTGGCGATAAGTTCAAACATAGTTAAAAATAGCGAGATGCTGACGTTATGAACAACGAGGACGAAAAAATGGAATGCTGCGGTAACTGTGCGCTATGCGTACATACCTATTTAGGCAGCGAATGTGGACTAACCGACAACGCGGTTAGCGACTGCCAGCCTGCCTGCATAGACTATATACCGGAGGACTAACGTATTATGGCAATAAAATTAAAATATGATTTCGAGATAGATTTAGCGACCGCGCACAGTCGCTTATCTAAACAGTGGCGTAATAGGCACTGGCACTGGGCCGAGCTTGTGAACAAGTGCAGCACCACCAGCCGGACAAACGAGACGGCGGCAGAGTACGCCCGAATGTCGAGGGAGGAACAAAGCAACGTAAAGGACGTGGGCGGATTTGTCGGCGGCTACCTAAGCGGCGGAATACGTAAGAATACTAACGTAATGTACCGCAGTGTGGCTACGCTGGATATAGATTACGGCACATTGAACGTATGGGAGGATTTCACTATGGCGTATAACTTCGCTGCAATGCTGTATAGTACGCACAAACACAGCAGCAAGACTCCACGCTATAGGCTCGTATTTCCTCTGAGCCGGCAGGTAACGCCAGCCGAGTACGAACCGCTTTGCCGTAAGATTGCAGCCGAAATAGGTATAGACCTTTTCGACGACACCACCTACGAACTGCCGCGCCTTTTCTATTGGCCGAGTACTTCCAAAGATGCGGACTACGTATTTGAATACCAGGACGGCCCCGCCTGCGACGTGGACGCGATACTGGCGCAGTACGTGGACTACCACGACGTAAGCGCCTGGCCCCTATCCAGCAGGGAGGGCGACGTAATAGCGCACGAGATTAAAAAGGCCGGAGACCCTACCGAGAAGCAGGGCATAATAGGCGCGTTTTGCCGTGCCTATACCATAGAGGACGCTATAGAAAAGTTCCTAAGCGACCAGTACGAGCCGACGGCGACACCGGGGCGGTACACCTACAAGCTGGGAAGCGTGGCGGGCGGTTTGGTTTGCTATGAAAACAAATTTGCCTACAGCCACCACGAGACAGACCCCGCAAGCCGGCAGCTGTGCAATGCTTTCGACCTTTGCCGTATTCACTTATTCGGCGCAAGGGATGAGGGCAGCAGGGCGCAGGATATTACCCGTATGCCGTCCTACGCGGCTATGCAGGAAATGGCCCTAAACGACCGCGAAACTAAACTGCTAATAGGCAGGGAGCGCGCAGCGTCCGTGGCTGATGATTTCGACGGCATAACGCCAGAAGAAGCCGACACCGACACAGAGGCTAACGACGAGTGGAAAGCCGATTTAGAGTTTACAAAGTCCGGTAAACTGATATGCAGTATAGCAAATATAATACTGATACTGGAGAACGACCCCGCGCTAAAAGGGCATATAGTCCACGACCTATTTAGCGGTATGGACGCAGCCGTAAACGGCTTGCCGTGGAACAAGAACGCGAGCCAATGGACGGACGCGGACGACGCAAATTTGCGCGTATGGCTTGAAAAGCACTACGATATAACGGGCAAGGAAAAGATTAGCGACGCGCTTACGGCGGTGCTTACAAAGCACAGTTACCACCCTATCCGCGACTACCTCAACGGGCTAACGTGGGACGGCGTACCGAGGCTGGAGCGTATAGTAATAGACTATATGGGAGCAGAAGATAACGAACTAAACCGCGCTATATCGCGCAAGCACTTTACAGCTGCCGTAGCAAGGGTATTTAACCCCGGCTGCAAATATGATTACTGCTTAATTATGACTGGCGCGGAGGGCATAGGAAAAAGTACCCTATTATCCATAATGGGCGGCCCGTGGTTTAACGACAGCATAGTAACCACAGAGGGCAAAGAGGGTATGGAGCAACTGCGCCGGGCGTGGATTATCGAGTTAGGCGAACTTTCCAGTATCAAGCGTAGCGACGTGGAGCAGGTAAAAGCGTATCTATCCAAGCAGGTAGACGTATATAGGGCGGCATTTGGCCGCCGAGTATCGGAATATCCGAGGCAGTGCGTTTTCTGCGGTACGACAAACGAAAGTTTGTTTTTGAAAGGAGACAACGGAAACCGCCGCTTTTGGGTTATCCCGGTGGACGCGAAGCTAAGGCGTTACCCAAACTGGCACGAGGCGTTAAGACGCGACCGCGACCAGCTGTGGGCCGAAGCAGTCCACTATTACAAGCTGGGCGAAAAACTGTACCTATCTGATACCCTGGAGTCCGAAGCAAGGAAAAGGCAGGAAGATTACAACGACGACAGCGACGACCCTACTATTAGCCTGCTGCAAAAATTCTTAGAAACCAAACTGCCGGCAGACTGGGACACATACGACTTACAGCGCAGGCGTGCTTATCTGCATAACCCCGACCCGCTGGACGCTAACGGTGTTATCCTGCGCGAAAGGGTATGTGCTGCCGAATTTATCTGCGAGCAGATGGGCAAGGATATGACCGATAAGGACTACAAGTATTTGGCCCGCCGGATATGCAAGATAATGGAGGCAAGGCCTAACTGGGAACGCGTTAGCAGTTCAAGGCACGCAGCAAAGTTATACGGCATCCAACGAGCATTTAGGCGCGTGGAGCAGCCCGACGAGGACAACGATATATAAAAATGGCGGTAAACGCAACGGGGTAAAAAAGGTAAACGCAAGATAAACGATAAAAACAGGCGACGAACGCAGACGGGTAAACACAAAATTTCCGTTTACGTTATCGTTTACCGCTATCGTTTACCACTAAGTGACTGAAAATCAATAGATAACTATATGTGTAAACTACGTAAACTATAAAATTATATATAGTAGTATAGTAATGTAATAAACATAAAAAAGGGATATAAATACACGTAAAAACGCATATACACGCATATATAGAAAGTTTGCAAAAATTACGATTACAGATTACAAAATGGAAAAATGAGCAATAAGACCGACAAAATAGTAAGGCACGCTGACGTATCGGAAAAAGCGATAGAACGCTATTTGACGGATAGCGTAAAAACGCTGGGTGGAATTTGTCTGAAGTACAGTAACGCTGGTATGGTGGGATTTCCCGACCGCCTTTGCCTGCTGCCTGGCGGCGTTACTATTTGGGTTGAACTGAAAAGTAAGGGCGAAAGCCCAAAAGCCATACAGCAGGTGCGCTTTAGCCAAATGGCAAAAATAGGACACTGGGTATATATCTGCGACAGCAAAGAAAAAGTGGACGAAGTTTTAGACGAATACTGTAGAAAATTTAAGGACTTATGATATACAAACCATACGATTATCAAAAAACGGCTATGCGCTGGATATTGGAGAAACCCCGCTGCGGTTTGTTTCTCGATATGGGGCTGGGCAAGACAGTTAGCACGCTTACCGCAGTGCAGCAGCTGATAGACGACTGCGAAATAGACCGGGTACTGGTTGTGGCACCCAAAAAAGTAGCGGAAACCACGTGGAGTACAGAGGCGGAAAAATGGGAGCATTTGCACGCCCTCAGAGTGGTAAAGGTGCTGGGAACCGAAAAGCAAAGATGTTTAGCCCTTTCGCAAAAAGCGGATGTGTACGTAACCGGCAGGGATAATTTCGTATGGCTGGTAGGAAAGTACGGCGGAAATCTACCTTTCGACGCTTTGGTAATAGATGAGCTTACGAGTTTCAAAAGCGCAAAAAGCCAAAGATTTAAGGCTATGCGTATCGCAGTTCCAACCGTTAAACGGGTTATAGGACTTACCGGAACGCCCGCGCCTAATGGCTTAATAGACCTTTGGGCACAAATGTACTGCATAGACCAGGGCGAAAGGCTGGGTAAATCGGTAAGCCGATACCGCGAAACATATTTTGAGACGCACAAGTGGAATAACATAATAGTACGCTGTGACGTTAAAAAAGGTTGTGAGGATTTGATACGTAACAAGATAGCGGATATTTGCCTAAGTATGCAGGCCAAAGACTATTTGCAGCTTCCGGATATGATAACACACACGGTTACGGTGCATTTGTCGGCAAAGGTTATGGCAGCCTACACCAAGTTTGAAAAAGACAAGGTTTTAGAGTTTGAAGCCGAACACGGAGACGAGCCGGCAAACATACTGGCAAATTCCGCCGCCGGGCTGATGAACAAATTAAGCCAGTTTGCTAATGGTGCGATATACGACGAGGAAAAGAACGTACATAACCTGCACGATGAAAAGATAGAGCGGTTAGCCGAGATAGTGGAGGCGGCAAACGGTAATAGTGTTTTGGTATTCTACCAGTATAAACACGACGTACCGAGAATTACCGAGAAACTAAAAGGCTACAGAGTACGCACCTATCAAGGCGAAGCCGATTTGCAGGACTGGAACGCAGGTAAAATAGACGTGCTGCTGGCGCACCCTGCAAGTACTGCCTACGGCCTCAATATGCAGCAAGGAGGGCATTATATCGTCTGGTTTGGCACCGGGTGGAATTTGGAACACTACCAGCAGGCTAACGCCCGACTGCATAGGCAGGGACAGCAGCACCCGGTTACAGTATATAAACTTATATGCGCCGGCACTGTGGACGAAAGGGCAAGCGCAGCACTGGAGGAAAAAAAGGGAGTGCAGCAGGGCTTATTAGACAGCTTGAATTACTTAATACGAAAACATAATAGACAGTGAGCAACAGAAAAAGGGTTAATATATCCATAGACCCGAATACATACGAAAAGCTGCTAAGGATAAAGCAGGAACACGGGTTCAGCAATGTTTGCGAGCTGGTAGTAGCGTTTGTAAATATATTGTTAGACAGACTGGGAAAGGCGGGGGAACGCAAATACGATTTACCCGAAGATGACGGGGCATACATAGATGAAATGTTTGATGAATTGGGACACGTTGAAAGAACGCCTAACGGAGAAGTGCCGGTAGGCAGGCACGTTAAGAAGCACAGATAGGATTATGGCTAAGGACAAGGACTACCAAAGACTAATACATACGACAGAGTGGCTAAGGCTGAGACGCGACACACTGACTAAACACCCGCTTTGCCAAAGGTGCAAGGCAGAGGGACGCATCACGGCAGCCACGGAGGTACACCACGTTAGACCGGTGGAGGAAGCGATAACAAAGGCGGAGAAGCTACAGAGGATGTACGACCCTACCAACCTACGCGCATTGTGTCATAACTGCCACGTAAGGACACACACCGAGTTAGGCAGGTGCGGCAAGGAAGCGACCAAGAAGCGCAACGCCGAGCAGCTGCGGCAGGCTATAGAAAAATTATTCGGCGACGGATAAGCAGACGGGGGGGCTATTTTTTAAGAGGGGGTAGGCCCCGTTAAACCTCGCCCCCACTTTCGTACGTTTCTATGTGAAAAATCGGATTTGCAGAACTTCGGTGGGCAACAAGGCTACTAACCGAAAATCCTAATTTAGAACAATTTTAACTAAGAATAGAGCAAAAATTAACGAAAATAGAACAAAATATGGCAAAATCGGTTAAAGACTACGTTAAAGAGATTAACAAGGTATTGAAAGCTAACAAGGTTTACAGCCACGGGGTAGACGCCCAAATTTTGTCGCTGGCTTCGGCTATGCGTAATTTGGAACTGGCTAACACACAGATAGACGGACTTACGGAGACTACAGTATGGGAGCAGACACGATACGGCAAGAAGTTAGCACCGCACCCGGTATTTAAGATAGCAAAGGAAGCGCAGGAACTGATTACGCGGCAAATGAAAGTATTAGGGCTGACCGTTGAGGATTTGGCAGGAGGCGCGGAGGACGACCCACTGGCAGAACTTACAAAGAAACTTACCAAGAAGCGAAACCAGCCGACAATAATAAAACCCGAATAATGACAGAGGAAGAGAGGGACAAACTACAGCAGGCAAAAGCGGACGTTACCGACCTGCTGGCACGCACGGATATAAGCCGTTACCGGTTAGCCGAAGTGGATAGCCGGTTAGACTGGTACGTATGTGAAGTGGCGGCACACCCGGACGCGCATAACCTATACGAGCAGTTGGCGGCGGCGCGTTTCTTTGTTATGTGCGACCGATACGGCATTAACGTAACGGAGGTATGGCAGTTCGTCGAGTTTTACGAAAGCCTATATTTTCCGGGCAAACGCGGGCTACAGCGGTACAAACTTACACCGGTGCAGTACTTTCAGTTTACCAGCATATTTGCGTTTTGGAAAGACGGCAAGCGCGTAGTACGTGAAGTGGTACTGGATGTGCCGCGTAAATTCTCAAAAACCACCGGCACGGCTTCACTGGCGCTTTACGACCTACTCTACGGAGATGCAAACGCAGAGAGTTACACGGCGGCTAACAGCAACGACCAAGCTAAAAAGTGCTTCGACGTTATACGCGGATGTATGCGCAAGTTAGACCCGAAGCAGCGCAGGTATGTTATAAACGAGGAAACAGTAAAGAGCCGTCGGAGCGACCGCACGGCTTTTGCGCAGTGCCTTACGGCAAACGCCCGGACGAAAGATGGTTTGAACGCAAGTACGGTTATTATGGACGAGTTCAGCCAGGCGACAGACAGCGAACTGCTAACCGTCCTAACTACGTCTATGGGCGTACGGGACAATCCGCTAACGGCTATTATTACCACCGCTTCGGATGTATTCGACGGGCCATTTTATTCGATGTTGCAGGGCTATAAATCTATATTACTGGGAGAGTATGAGGACGACAGCGTATTTGCCCACATTTTCGAGCCTGACATATACGACGCGGAGGACGATGAAAACACGTGGCGCAAGGTACAACCGCATTTAGGCGTAACGGTATCTTTGGACTTTTATAGGCAGGAGTACAAGAACGCAGTACGTAACGGCAGCGAAGCTATGCTGGCATTTCGTACAAAGTTGCTTAACGTGTATGCCGAAAACGAGCAGCGCAGCTGGATTAGTAGCACACTGGCACGGCACATTAGCCGCCCTATCGTTATCGACGGTATCAAGGGCAGACCGGACGGTATGGTAGCTATAGATTTGTCCGAAAGCGACGACTTTAGCGCGGTAACCGTAGGTATCTACGATGCAGCGGCTAAAAATTACTACTTCCACACGGCGTATTTTTTCCCTGCTGAAGCTTTGCCCGGACACCCTAACGAAAAGCTGTACCGCGTTTGGATAGACAAGGGATATTTAACGCTTACTAACGGGGCCGTAATAGACTACCGCCGTATCGTGGAGTACGTGCTATACATTAACCAGCACGTCCGCGTTTTGGGTATCGGTTATGACCCGTGGAAGTCGCAGGATGTTATAAATATGTTGGCCGCGTCCGGTGCGGATAACGTGCTGAAAGGGGTAAAACAGACTTACGGCCACTTTACCGCCCCGGTAGAAAGTTTTGAACACGGGGCTAAAACGGGGCATATCTTTATAAATGACAACCCCATAAACTATTACTGCTTCGGTAATGCAGTACTGGACACCGACAATTTGGAGAACTGCAAGCCGGTAAAACGCAAACATAACCAAAAGATAGACGGCGTTATTACTAAGTTGATGTGCTTACGCTTATTCATTGATTATGAGAGATAAAGCCCAACAATTACAAAAATTTCGGTAGGAGCTGGTACCATTTTACCCGATTTCCGGTATTAGTAGAGGCCTAAAAGTAATTTAATGGGATTTTTAAGTAACATACGAAATATATTTAAGCGTAGCACCGGAGCGGAAAAGCAGCAGACAGACGACACATACGCACCGAGAAGCGGCGCAGTATCGCTGCTTACGAACACGACCGCCCTAAACATAGCGACGGTTTACCGCTGCGTGAACCTGCTATCGGATAGCGTGGCTAATCTGCCTATCCAGTATATGCGTTTGAAAGGGGACATTTTCGCCGAGGACAAAAGTAACCGCCTGCACTACCTGTTAAACGTGCAGCCGTGCGTTTATATGTCCGCTGTGGACTTTTGGCGGCAGGCTATCCAGTATATATTACTTCGCGGGAATGCCTATATAGTGCCGGTTTACGATGCTTTCACTATGGAGGTAGACCGTTTAGTACTGGTAAATCCTACCAGCGTTTCGCACGATGTAATAAACGACAAATACACTATCTGCGATGTAAACGCGGGTATTTGCGGCGTGTACGACGAAGCCGATATTATCCACATAAAAAATTACAGCTTCGACGGAAAAACGGGTGTATCTACATTGACGTTCGCCCGTCTGACTACCTCAATAGCGAGCAGCGGAGACCGCGAGACGTTAAACCGCTTTGAGAACGGCGGTAACGTGCGCGGTATTGTTGGAAATGATACCAGTGTTAGAGGTTTTGGCGAGTATCAAGATAGCCAGCTGGAAAAAACCGCTACGAATTTGGACGACCGATTTAGGAACGGCGAGCGTATAGTATCGCTTCCTGGGCAAGTGCAGTTTACGCCTTTGTCTCTGAGCAGTACCGATATGCAGTTTTTAGACACGCGCAAATTTTCGGTACGTGAAATATGCCGTTTTTTCGGCGTACACCCGTCCTTTGTTTTTGACGATACGAGCAATAATTATAAGTCGGCAGAAATGGCTAACGTGGCTTTCCTTAGCAACACGTTAAACCCTTTGCTGCGTAAAATCGAAGTAGAGCTGCACCGTAAGTTAGTGTCCTCGTCGCTTTGCTGTAAACGTAAATTCCAGTTCGACCGCCGCGGGCTTTACGCCTGCGATTTGGATAGTAAGGTTAAATATCAAACGGCGACAATAGCCGCAGGTATCTACACGGTGAACGAGTGGCGCAGAGAGGAAAACAAACCGCCGGTAGAGGGCGGCGATACTGTACTGGTATCTGCAAACCTCAAAGGAATAGCGGAAGCAGGCAAACCGGCAGCGCCTGCGACAATAGATAACAACCAGACAAACAACGAAGAAAATGGCAAAGAATAAAGAACAAACTATTACCCGTATGCTGCACACCGTTTCGCAGTTGAGGGTAAGAGAGGCAAAGGAGGGCGAAAAGGAAAGCCGTACTATTACCGGCTATGCCATACTGTTTAATACGCCGTCCGCGCCGCTCTACGACTATGACGATGAAAAAGCCATAGAAGTAATAGCACCGGAAGCGATTACCAAAGAATTACTGGACGGCTGCGATATAAAATTTACGATGTTCCACGACCGGCAGCTAATCTTAGCCCGCAGCAAGAATGGCAGCGGTACTTTGTCCTATACTGTGGACGAAAAGGGCGTAGCGTTTGAGTTCGACGCGCCTAACACAGTGGACGGCGATAAGGCGTTAGAGCTGGTGCGCAGGGGCGATATATCCGGCTGTAGCTTTATGTTTAGCACCCACTATTACGACAGTGCGTACGTGGAGAGAGACGTAAAGAGAGTGGACGGTAAAACGGTAATTACTTACACCGTTAAGGTGGTAACGGGCGTATATGATTTTACGCTGGCCGCCGACCCGGCATACCCCGAAACAAGTTGCGAGGCTGAGGCCCGCGAACTTATCAAGGAGTTAAGAGAGCCAGAGAGACCGAAAGAGGAAGAAAACAAAGTGCGTGAGCAAGTGCGCGAAATGCGCCGCGCTGCTTCGCAAATCTTGTAAGTTATATGTTTAACCCAAAAAAGTTTTTTTAGTTATGGACAAAAAAACAATGACAGTGCGCGAGTTGGTCAATAAATACCAGGCCAACTGCGACCGTATCAACGAAATTGCTGATACGTGCGAAAACGAGCAGCGCGAGCGTAACGACGCGGAGGACGCGGAGTATAAAACACTTTCGCGCGAAAACCAGTTGCTGCAAATGCGTATGCACGCAATCGCAGTAGAAAGCGGAAGCACCGCGAAAGTAAATACCGATGAGGTACTGCGCGAAATGCTTTTGAACAAAAACCAAAAGGTAACTATTTCGCTTATGCGTGAAGTTACACCGCAGACCACCGCAGCTTTGGCCGATACCGGTATTATCCCTTCGCAGGAGCAGGAGATGTTAGGCCCTATCCGTTTGGGACTTATCTACGATAAGGTAGGTTTAACAATCCGTAGCGGCCTTATCGGTACTTTGCGCTGGCCTACCCACGGAAAGGCTAAGGCACATTTTGCCGACGAAGCCGAAAGACTTACCGATAGTAAGATAGACTGGGGCAAGTTGGAGACCAACGGCCACCGTTTGGGTATCGCTATTCCGGTAACACGTGAGGAGCTGGAGGATAGCGAGGGTATCGTAGAGAACGTAATCAAAGAGGAAATGCCGGCGGCAATTATCGACGAGATTAACGCCGCGCTTTTCACTACTACCACAGACTACGTAGCCGCGGACAGTACAACTAAGCAGCGCAAGGTTTACGGCCCGTTTGTTAAAGCTGCCGAAAAGGTAGTAGAGTTCGCCGGCGCAGTTCCTACACGTAAAGAGCTGCTGAAAATCAAAGCGAGTGTAGCAAGCAAGGTTAAGATTATCGCGCCGTGCTGGGTAATGACTGAGGCGATGAAAGCTGAACTGGAGGACGTGAAAGTAGACGCAGGCAGCGGGCGTTTCCTTTGCGAAAATGATAGAGTACTGGGCTATCCGGTATTTACCACAGACGCAATAGGCGAAGATTACATAGGCTTCGGAGACTGGAGCTACCAGGCCGCCGGCTTTTTCGGGCAGACCAGCGTAATAGCTGACCCGTACACACTGGCGCGTAATAACGCCGTAGATTTCGTGCTTAACACACGCTTCGGCACAGTTACACTGCGCGAGGACGCATTTGTTTTGGGAAAAATCAAAAAGGCCTAAAACAATACACTAACACGTAGAATTTTATAGCGTTTAATTATGGCTACAGTGGATTTGGCATTACTTAAAAAGCACGTCCGCGCGGACGATTTCAGCGACGACGACGAGTATTTAACACACTTGCTTACCGCCGCAGAGCAGCACGTATGCCGTGCAACCAATCGAAGCACGGAAGAACTGCTGCAAATGGGCGACGGGATTTTCCCGGCAGAATTGCAGCAGGCCGTCTTACTTATCGCCGGGCACTGGTATAACCAGCGCGAAGCCGTTAGCGGCGTGCAAATGGCGGAAGTACCATATACACTGCAAGCCCTAATTAAACCCTATAGAAAATTGGTAAACGACCCTACAGAATGAGAGCAGGCGCACTAAAATACAAACTTGATATACTGAAGCCGAAGCGAGTGACCGACCGAATGGGCGCAGAGACCGTGGAGTACGAGAAAACCCGTACCGTATGGGCCGAGCGAGTAAAAGCAAGCGGAAACCGCAGTGAGGAAGTGGGCGAACATTTCCCGGCGTACAGTGCAGAGTTTAATATACGCGACGCGCACCCTATAGCGGAAAACTGGAGAGTGCGACAGCTGGGCGGCTATCTTTATACTGTAGTGGCTATTATACCAAATTTAGATAGGGGCTATAAAATACTGTTATGCGACCGAGTTAATGAATAACCATATATGCCAATCGAGTACGACGATAGTAATTTGCGGCAGTTATTTGCCGAATTAGAGCCTAAACGTAGGACGCAGGCGTTAAAAGGAGCTTTCCGCAGGGAGGCTAACCAAGTACGCAAGACCGCGATAAATAACCTACGCAGCAGTGGTATTAAATCCAGTAAAGATTTGGAAAAAGGCGTACGCGCCGTAGTCTTTAAGCGGGCCGCTGGTTTTAGGGTTACAATCGGTACAAAGAGAGCAGGTAGTAACGGAAAGGGCGAAGCGGGCTACCACACCAACCGGCAAGGGTTGAAAAAGCCTATACTTATTTGGGCGGAAAGCGGAACTGAGGAACGCCAAACGAAGCCGAAGCAAGGCACGCGCAGACGTGCAAGCAGGCAAAGGGCACAGCATAGCACCGGACGTATGAAAAGATACGGTTTTATGGCTCAAACCCTCAACGATGTAAAAGGCACCGTAACGCAGAATATCCACGAAATGGTAATAGATAACGTACAAAAAGTTTCTGAAAAATATGGCTGTAAGTAAATCAAGCCTTAGCGCAGGCGAAATTATCCGGGCTATACTTATCGAAGATAGTGAGGTTATGGCGCGCGCTAAAAAGGTTTTCCCAGTAGTCGAGGATAGCGCAGAACTGCCATACATAGTGTACCGACGTACGCAGCTGGTGCAGACACCAGTAAAGGGACAGAGGGGCGCAGATACGGTAGGTATCGAGATACTTTGCTATACGGCAGGCTACACCGAGGGCGTGGAATTGGCGGAGGCTGTGCGCGACGCACTGGACGGAGCGCAGGGAGCGCAGGACGGCTTAGTTATGCGCAGCTGTTATTTGGAAGATAGCGAGGAAGCGTGGCAGGACGACGCATACGTACAACAATTAGTATTTAACGTAAAGATATAAGATTATGGCAGCAACAGCAAAGCAGGGCTACTGTAATGGTAGCGATATGTTGTTATATGTAGGCGGTAAGGCGGTAGGAAGTTGTACCAGCCATACCAGCACATTTAACAGCGAGACAAAGGAAAGAGCCGTTAAGCCGGTAGCCAGTGCAAAAATGAGTAGCGGGCTATGGAAAGGCAAAGGCGTAACGGGTTTGTCCTATTCTATTAGTGCTGAGGGTCTGGTATTCTACGACGAGACCGAAAGTGGATTTAAGACGCTTTTCAAACTGTGGAAAGAGGGCAAGTCCGTAGAGGTTAAATGTATGGAACGCGAGGTAAGCGACAAACCGTATTTGGCTGGCAAATGCGTTATCGCTTCACTGGAGCGTACCGACCCTGCGCAGGATGACAGCACGTACAGTATTTCACTTGAAAACGACGGAGAGCCGGACGTACTGGACGAAACCGCAATTACCGAAAATGTAATAGCCCAGTAACGCAGTATGAAGAAGATAGAAGTAACTATTAACGGCGTAGCCTATCCGTGCCGGCCTACTATGGGGGCTATGCTGCGTTTCAAAAAGGAAACGGGCAAGGAGGTAACAGAGCTTACCAATAACGATTTTAGCGACCTTTGCACGTACTTGTACTGCTGCGTGGCTTCCGCTTCGGCAGCTGACAAAAAGCCTTTTAATATGTCGCTTATGGAGTTCGCGGACGCACTATCCCCGGACGATATGACGGCGTGGGCTGAGGCAATGCAGGACGGCAACAAGGCGGGCAACGAAAGCACGGAAGAAAAAAAAAGTTAAAGCCTAAAGGCATTTACGATTTACTGGGTATCGCGCTGGGCTGCATACGGCTGAGTTACGACGATTTTTGTAAAATGGATTTTGAAGATTTTACAGCCGTCTACAAAGCATATGTGGAGCAGCGCGATACCGATTTTAAGGACAAGTGGGAGCGTATGCGTTTACTGGCGACAATAACCATACAGCCACATTTAGCAAAGAACAAGAAAATAACCCCGGAAAAATTGCTACCGCTTCCGTGGGATAAGAAAAGGAAGCAAGAAGAAAGAAAGGCCCCTAAACTTACGGCTGCACAGCAGCGTAAGCGTATGGAGGAATTAGTAAAGAAATTAGGCGACGAGATATAATTATGGCGGGCAAAAGCACAATTAGCATAACTTTTAAGCTGGACGGCGACAGCAAAAGTTTCAAGGATTTAGCGCGGGACGCGGACGGGCTAAAGCAGGTTATCACGTCCACACTTTCGGAGGCGCAGCAACTGAAAGGTAATGTAATAAATTTTGCGGCTTTGGCTACCGGCATAGACGCGGCGCAGCGCAGCTTCGGACAACTGCAAGCAGGTATGAAGGATTTAGCCGACGCGTACGCCGTGCAGGAAATGGCCGAAACAAAGCTATCTACCATTATGCGTCAGCGTATGGGTGCGACTGATAAGGAGATACAGAGCATTAAGGAGCTGGCCAGCGCGCAGCAGGAAATAGGCGTTATCGGCGACGAGGTGCAGCTAAGCGGAGCGCAGCAGATAGCCACGTTTCTGAACGAAAAGGCAAGTTTGGAAACGCTGTTTCCGGCAATGAATAATTTGTTAGCGCAGCAAAAAGGACTTAACGCTACTACGCAGGACGCGGTAACTGTGGGTAATCTTATGGGCAAAGTAATGCAGGGGCAAACGTCGGCCCTTACGCGCGTGGGCATTACTTTTACCAAGGCTGAGGAAGCGGTACTGAAATACGGTACAGAACAGGAACGCGCGGCGATGTTGGCGCAGGTCATTACTAACAACGTCGGCGAAATGAACGCCCAATTAGCGCAGACCGAGAGCGGAAAGCAGCAGCAGTTAGTTAATACGCTGGGCGATATGAAAGAGGAATTAGGCGCAATGGTAAACGGCGCGCTGCCTTTTGTCACTATAGCCGCGGAAACCACTAAGGCGTTAGGGGCCGTAACGACTTTAGTAACCGGATTAAAGACACTTACTACGACTTTGTACGCAAGTGCCAAAGCCTTTGTAGTATCTACAGCCGCGGTAATCAAAAACAAGGTAGCCACGTTAGCGGCAGCAGCTGCGCAAAAGGTGGTTAAAGCTGCTACCGTGGCGTGGACTGCGGTACAAAAGGTACTTAATTTAGTCCTTACCGCCAACCCGATAGGGCTAATAGTCGCTGCCATAGGCGCACTGGTAGGCGCACTGGTAATGGCGTACAAGAACTGCGAGGGCTTTCGGAATATCGTAGATAAGGTTTTGGGTGTACTTACCAAATTGGCTATAGCCATAAAAGACAGTTTGGTTAAGGCTTTCAAGTGGCTGATAGATAAGGCAAAATCTGCGTATGAATGGCTTATAAAGATACTGGGATTAGGTGGCAAGAAAGCTAAAGTAGACGTGGAGGTACAGACCACGAATACTACCACGCCTGTAAATCTTGACGAGACAAAAAAGAAGTACGAGAACTACAAGCCGTCAGACAGTACGACTACCAAAACCGCTGCGCCGAAGATTACCACCCCGGTATATGACGACGGGGCCACCACCCTAAAAGCGATTAGCGATAATATCGAAGTCCTGCGCGGTAAGCTGCAAACGGCAAGTATCGAAGAAGCCGCGATGATTAACAAGCAGATAGCGGGCTGGCGGGCAAAGGCAGACGCTATAGAGCAGGCAGGCATAGCGGCTAAAGATAATAATACGCCGTTATGGAAAGAGGATGCAAATACGCTCAAAGAGATAAGCGATAATATAGAGATATTAAACGAAAAACTGCAAAATGCGAGTAAGCAGGAAGCGGCTACGATTAACCAGCAGATAGACGCGTGGAATAAGAAAGCCGACGCAATCAAGAACGCCGGAAAAGCCACTGATAACGGGCCGCTGTGGAAAGAGGACGCCGCTAATTTGCAGGAAATAGGCGATAATATCGAAATACTTACAAGCCAGTTACAGACGGCTACCGTAGAGGAAGCGGCTACGATTAACCAGCAGATAGACGCGTGGAATAAAAAAGCCGATGCAATCAAGAACGCCGGAAAGGAAGCGGAAAAAACGAGCGTTTCAACTGGCAAGGCACTAAAGGACGGCTGGGGCGGTATTAAGAATATCGGCAGCAGCATAGAGGGCATAACGGACGCGCTAAAAGGCAACGGCAACGCGTGGCAGTTAGTAGTAGGAATTATCGATGGCTTTATAGGCTTGTACGACGGCTTTCAAACGGTAATATCCATTATTAGCCGTTTAACTGGGGTAACTAATATGCTAACAGCAGCCAAGCAGGGGGAAGCAACGGCAACAGCAATGGCGACAACCGCCGCCGTTACTGGAGCTGCGCAGGAAATGGCCGCGTCTGCGTCTTTAGCAGCGACTAAAAGCGCGGAAACCACAGCGAACGTAACCGCCGCTGCGTCGGGGGCTATGGCCGCACACTCAAGCATACCATTTGTCGGTATTGCTTTGGGATTAGCTGCTGTGGCTGCTATTATTGCGGCTATGAAGTCTTTACCAAAATTTGCTGATGGTGGCGTAGTTTCTGGGCCTACTTTGGCTATGGTAGGAGAATACGCTGGGGCCAGTGGTAATCCGGAAGTAATAGCACCTTTGGATAAGCTACGCGGTATGCTGGCAGAGCCAGCCGGCAGTATTGATTTTAGTAAGGTGCAGTTTGAGATTAAGGGCCGTACACTGGTAGGCATACTGAACAAAGAAAATAACCTAAGTAAACGCAGTTAGTATATGAAGTACGTAAGATATAGGGGCGAATTTTTGAGCCGCAGCGGTATTATATGGCACGCGGATATAATGCAGGAGGCAGACAGCGCATTTACCACAGTGGGCGTGCTGGACTTTCCGGCAGATAGTCCGCTGGTTATCGAGTATGGACGCGAGGACAAAGAAACCGTTATTTGTGGAAGCACAGCCACGCTGAAGATAATTAGCCCCGGCGACAGAACCTACGAAGATTTATACACTATCGAAGCGGGCCGTATTCGTTTGGATGTCTACCGTAATGGCGAGCTGTACTGGAGCGGCACGATAGACCCGGAATTTTACGAAGAGCCGTACGAAAGGCTCAACGGCTACGAAGTTAGCCTAACTTTTTCCGACTTCGGTATTTTAGACCGAATGAAATACGATTTATCCGGAATACAGACGCTGCGCGGTATCGTACAGTACGCCTTAGATAAAGGCGGCATTTTGTATGGAGGTATAGATACAAGCCACATTACTACGGAGTTTGCCGACGGCGTGAACATAGCCGGGGGCGGTTTGTCAATTCGCAGCGAAAATTTTGTAGATGAGGACGGCGAAGCCTCAACGCTATACGAGGTACTGGAGGGCATTTTACAGCCTTTGGCGATAAAGATAGTACAGAGAGAGGGCAAAGTATGGCTGTATGACCTTAATGGACTATATACGAAAGGCGGCAGCCGCGCTATAGAGTGGGACGGCGATAGCCAGACTATGGGTACGGATAAAGTGGCTAATAACGTGGTAGTATCGTTTAGCCCGTACAGTTCTGCCGATGTGTTTAATGGTGAAATAGAATACGGCGGCAAATATAACGTGGAACACGTAAACCTAACGAGCGACAGCAAGTACGACCCCGAATACGGCGACTATTATAGTTATTACCCGGATTATAACCCCGACCACAAAAAAAATCATAACTGGGACTCCAGGTTAATAGACTTTACGATTTTTATAAATAACAAAGGAAGTGGCAGCGGGTTAAAGAGCATAGGCAGTGGTTGCCAGTATTTCTATATTTTGCCGCTGCTTGGTGGTGCGTCCGAAACGTCCGGCGTGGCTTACGCTTTCCGCACTGGCGGGCACGGCGGTATAAATACCGGCTGGCCTAAATGGAAAGTACATAGCAGCGTACCGCACGGGGCCTTAACCGGAGGCAGTGAGATACTAACTACTAATCGCGTTTTCTTACCGAAACTGGACGAGGCAAACGCGAAGAAGTACAAAGTACGAGTGGCGGAAGAAATACTGATAGACGCAAGGTATAACCCGTTATCCGGCAGCACGAGTTACAACGACGACGGCAACGACAATACGGTAAAAGTCTGTAGCGCGTTTGTCTTTATTCCAGCCCGTATAATGCTTTATGACGCTACGGGTAAGGCATTGTACCACTACAGTAACAAAGAGGCCGCGGCGGGCGCAACAAAGGGGCATTTAGGCTACAGTAAGGGTAAGTGGGTAGCGGGTGCAGACCCTGGCGGCGATTGCTGGCTGGAGTATTATAACCCGGCTGACTTGAAAGAGGACGCGGGGATTAGAGGCTGGAAAGCAAACCGGCACTGTATAGGTAGACCGGACGGCAAAGGCGGACGTATCGGCACGGAGATATACGACAGTTTCAAGAAAATGGAGGACGGCGAGTATATGCCGTACCCACCGACAGCCGGATATTTGGAGGTGCAAATACAGACGGGCATTTTAGGCTACGACTACGGACGAAAAGCGGATGACTGCGACTTCGGCAGTAGTGAAAGCCAATGGGACAAAAAAGGTATTTATAATCTTTTGCGCTGGTGCTTGTATAAGGCCCCTACCGTGGACGTGGTAAATAATAACTTGATTTTCGACGACGCAGAACTGGAGGACGTGGAGTATAGCGGATATATCAATAAGGCAGCCAAAGAGGAAATAAGCATAGACACTATATGCGGCACTGCTTCGCTGGTATGCCCTACTGCAAAGGGTATCTACCACCGTACGAGTAACGGCGAGCAGTTGCAGAGGCTCAAACGCGCAGGCGTTACCGACCACCCCGAAAAACTGCTGATAGGCACGATTTACAGCCAGTATGCAGACCGAAAAACCACGCTAACCGGAGAGGCAATTATAGACGGCGGACTGCACTACTATACGGAGCAAAACCAAGGGGGCAAACGCTTTATGCTTATGTCAGACACGCAGGACGTAATAACGGACTGCACGGACGCTGAGTACTGCGAATTTAGGCCGGATGAATACGAAAGCATAGAAGAAAAGTAAAGGCTATGGACAAAAAATACACAGCGGTTATAAACCAAAGGACACCCCGCCCGCGCAGCAATAGATTACGGGAGCAGGGAATAGGCAACGGCGCGAGCGCTACGGTAGTAATGAGCGGTGCAGGCGGTGGAACGCCTACCGGAGGAGACGGGCACACCCACCCTAACTTATCTGCACTGAACGAAATTTCTACAGACAGTAACGGCTACCAGTACCTAACGCAGCTGCGCGAGATAGAAAACCCCGAGACGGGCGAAACCGAGATAGTGCAGATAACGGAAAAGGTTAAAGCCGGTTACGCCGATGTCGCCAAGGATTTGGCGGAAGATAGCCCGGTTAGGAAGCAGTTTTTATCGCGTTTGGTGGACGACGTGGCCAAAGGTAATATAACTTTCGAGCAGGCTATAAAAGTGCTGGGGCTGGCTGTATTTGGTGGTGGTGCGGAGTACGGCGAGTTTGTAAAATCCTTGTACGCCGGAAAGGGCGCGGGTATAGACAAAGACGGTAACGCCGAATTTGAGAGCGTGCGGATAAGAAGTTATTTTGAATGTTTGGAACTTATTATTAACCGGCTTTCCGCTATCGAGGGCGACCAGCTGCTAACCGAAAGCGACACTATAGACCGTATCGACGATTTGGGTAACGACTGCTACGGCCTGCACCTGCGCAGCAAGTGGGACGGGTATTTTACTGCGCAGGCCCCGAACAACGTAATAAAGGGCATTATTAACACGCTGGCTGCCGGAAGCGGCATTTATTATACCTGCTGGATGAGGGTAAACAGCGTGAATACCGCTAACAACTACATAGAAGTAACGCTGTACCCGGATAACGAGACCCCGGCGGGCAAGAATTACCCGCCGTGCGAGGCTATGAAGATAGCCCGCTGGGGCAATCAAACCGACACCACACGGCAGGGCTGTATTTACCTATCCAGCACCGAGGGCCGGATAGTGCGGCTAACTGGAGTAACTAAACCTATACTGGACGACACAAACTACGGAGCGACTTTTGGCACGCTGCCGGATTTCCTCAAAAATGCCGGACTGCCTATTATCGACGGGCAGGACTACATATACGCCCGCGGCTTGATAGTGCAGGACGTTATACGCATAGACTACAAGGGCAAACCGATTAGCGAGATTATAGACCGTGGAGCGTGGAACGCAAACGCCGCTTATTATAGCGAAGCCCTTAACCCTACCACCGGAAATTACGAGATTTCGGACGTATGGTATATGGGCTGTAAGTGGAGGTGCGCAAAGACCGGCACGCACACGGCCCCTGCGTGGAATAATACCGACTGGGCTATGGTGGAGGGAAACCCCGACTTTTCTGTAGCTTTTGAGGATACCGACTATTTATTCGACCCCGACCGCTTTAATTTGACGCTGCGTATAATAGCCAAAATCTATAATATGGACGTTACGGATGATATACTGGACGCAGACGTACAGTGGACAAGGTACAGCGAGGACGCGGACGGTAACGAGCGCGTAGCGTCAGACAATGCGTGGGCACTAAAAAGAGGCGGCGCGGGCAAGTCCATAGACCTAACGGCGGCAGATTGCGATTTTAACGGCTACGTGCCACGTACGTTGAAATTCATAGCCACAGTTACCCTGCGAGACGGTATGGGCGGCGTGGCTGGTACCGAAACCGCTATTTTTCAGTATTAGTAGATAGACTTTGTTATATGAAAACGAGAAGATTTGATTTTAACTGGAAGCCCCTACAGCTGCAAATATCCTTTGCCGTTGAGGGCAGCGTACCAGATAAGCAGAATTATAACGCGGACACGCAGGAATATACGCCGGACTACACTATTACGCCGTTTATTATCCAGCCCGTTATATCCATACTGGATAAGGACAATATATTAACCGCCGGTAGCGTTAATCATTTGCTTACAAACGTGCGCTGGTACGAGAATATAAACGGTGTGCGCACTTTGATAGATGCGCAAAACACAAACTACGAGATTACGACAAACGGCGGCGATACCGGGCGTATCAAGGTAAAGCGCAACGCAGAGCCGAAAGTACCTATTACGCTGGAGTTCTACGCCGAGTACATAGACAGCAGGAACGGGCAGGTACTAATTATACAAGGCACGTACCAAATAACCTGCGACAGCAGCGCGGACACCGTGCGCGTAGAACTTGATGCGGGCGAGCAAACGATATTTAACCCGCTTTCGGACACCGACACGCAGACCGTTACGGCTACCGTATGGCTGGGCGACAAGGTTTGCCCAAATGACCGCTACGCGCTTGTATGGGAGGTAATGGACGAGGCCAACGTATGGCACGAAGCCGAAACAGACCCGGTAATGGATTACGATATTACCGTAAACGGCAATAAGGTAGTAATTAACCGCCGCTTAATGGGTAGCGAAATGCACCTGCGCTGCCGCTGCAAGTACAGCCCCGACGGCGCGCCAGGTAGCGTGGCTTTGACGGACGCAAGCCCGCAGGCCGAAGCGGTATTTATCCGCAGAATACCGGTTTACGAATTTGATTTTACGGGTGTGCCGTATAACGTGCCTGCCGGCATATTGTCGGTATGTCCTACGGCTTTCGTACGTACCACTAACGGAGATGTGCCGTACTTTGAAAAAGAACTGCTGCCACTGTGGTACATAGCCACGAACAAAGCCAGCGGAAGCCTTAATTATTCACTTGTAGCGCACGGCAAAGAGCCTACGATACCCACAGCCAAAATGGATAACAACTACGGCGCGGTTATCGGTTTGGACGTGAAAGATAGGGGCTACGCGGGTGCGCTTATCGACGCAGACGGGGCGGTTATGTGTGACGCAGACGGGGCGGTTATGGTTATACACTAAAAACACATTATGATATTATGGCAAGGTATATTAAAGCAAACCCAAAAGTAGCGGAGTATCTACGTTTGGAGAAAGACAGAAACAAAGTAAAAGACGGTAATTACCTGCTATGGCAGGCAGATATGCTGCCTTTCGGCAGGCTTACAGAACTGCCGCAGATACTGGAGCAAATAGGCGGTATCGCATTGCAGGCGCACGAGGCAAGGCAGGAACAGGACGGCACGGTATGCCGTGAACTGCCAATAGCCACAGATAGCCGCTTTGTTGTAGAAAAACCGGAGAACACCAAAGTACCGGAGACACCGGCAGAGGGAGCAGAGGAAACCGAGGCTACAGACAAAACGACCACTGAGGGCGAAGAAGTACCAGCGGAGGAAAGCGAGAAAAGTACAACAACTGAAAACACAGAAACAGTATGAGCGTAGCAAGCACCAGCCGGACTATTAAATTTATTAGCAAGGCCGGCACATATACAGCGGTTATTATGTCGCCTACGGGCGATTTGTACCAAGAGTACGAGGGTACGGTAAACGATGTTACCAACGTGTACCCGGACTTTTCCGTACTGAAGCCGGTTTTGTATTTCGTCTGCACCAGTAGCCGAGTGGCTGAGGGCGTAGCCGACCCCGATAGTATGGAATACTATTTCAACGGGGAAAAAATCAACTTTAGCGGCGGAGTATCTACCGGAACTTTTGCCGGCTATTTCAAGACTTTAGCACCAAGCGGCGACCAGTTGTACTACGGGCTGCAAATCCTTAAAAACATTGCGGATTTGGCAGGCTACGCGCCCGCCGTTATCAAAATGGTAGCTACTATATCCTACGGCACGCAAAGCGACCAAATCCAGGCCAGCTATACTATCCCTATCCAGCAGGCTACCGGAAGCAGTTACCGCGTTACCATAATGGCAGGCGATACCAAAAACTTTGTTATTACCACAAAGGGCGGCAACTGTGTATTAAAGGCTATGGCATACCAAAGCGGCCAGGCCCTTAGCAAAGATTTAACCTATGTATGGGAGAAAATGGAAGCTACTGGCTGGGCGACTATTACCGGGGTGACTTCGCAGACGCTTACCGTAAACGGCGCGGATATTAACACCTATGGCGAGTACCGCGTACACGTCCTGCGTGCAGGTACGGAAATAGGCACGGATATACAGAGCGTTATGGACGCTTCCGACCCTTACGATATAGACCCGCACCCAAGCCCGGAAGATGAGGCGATAACCGAAGATACCAGCGGTAACGGCGAAGTAACCTACACGCCGCAGGTGGTAACAAGAGGAACGGGTACGAAAGCGTTAGATACGCAGTTTTATTTCGTACTGAAAGACGCGGCGGGCGTTTACCTCAACAGCGACAGAGACACCCCGAAAGCAAGCCAAATTGTAACCCGTGCGCACTGTATGCAGGCCGGCGGCGATGTATCGGTAACGATTACAAGCGTTAATTAATTATGAGTACGACAAGAACGCAGGTAGTAAAGTTTATACGTAAAGGCGACCCCGGCGACAAAGGAGAGCAGGGGGCCGCTTTGCGGGGGCCGCAGATGTGGAAAGACCGCGCGGTGGGTTATGCTTTCCAAGCGGGAGCGACAGCGCAACAGTGGAAAGACGTAGTTATTTATAACGACAACTACTACAGCTGCGTTAAGGCGCACACCAAGACGGCAGACAATTACCCGGGAAGTACAGCCGACGTAAATAATCACTACTGGCAGATATCGGACAAAATCGAAATAGTAGCCGCTAATATCCTGCTGGCTACCTACGCGCTTATTAAAAATTTAGGCGTTGAGGCTTTGGAAATGACAGACAGCAGCGGTAATACGGCGGTAATGATAAAGGACGGTAACGTAATATGCAATACCGGCACATTCGAGAACGTAACAATATCCGGCAAGCTGAAAGGCGTAACGGGAAGTTTTAAGACTTTGAACTGCGTAGACAGCAACGGCAAGGTAGTAGGCAATATTACGTTTGGTACAGACGGCAGACTATGGTTTTCCGGCGATATGTACCACCAAGGCTACAATTATACGGACGATAGAAGCTACCGTTTTTACACTTCCGATTTATGGTGCAGGGGTACGTTTGGAGCGTCCCAGCGTAACATACTGAAGGTAAAAGGCAGTTACGGATATTATTACACCAAAGGAGCGTACAAAAGCGGCGTTTATGTTGCATTTACGAGCAAAACCAGTGCGCAGGGCGTGGTATATTACCAACTGCCGTTAATCGGTACAGATAACGACTACGCAGGCTTTCCGGTGGATATTGTCGTATTTAACCTTAATAACAGCACTGTATATAACTACGAGCTTGTAATGGATGTTACACAACGCGCATTAGTTGTAAACGGGAACAACAACCATAATAACGTTAAAATCTTCGCTAACGGAATACTGCGCAGCTGGAACGGCGGAGAAGTGGCAGAAGTGGTTAATCTATCCGGATTTATGACACCTGCGCCCGATACGGATATATTAGGTAGGGGCCTTATCATAGGAGCTTCCCGTGATAATGATTGGTAGAAAATTTAGCATAGCATAAAGTTAAAGATTATGGCAACAAAGAAAACAAAAACTTTTTCAGCGGTTACGACCGTAACGACCGTAACAGCGTCGCAAACTATACCACTAACCGACGCTAACGGCGGCATTACCAAAATTAGTTTGGCAGACCTCAAAGCCGCCTTGCTGGACGGTATCAACCTTAACAGCATTAACGACGGAATATTTATTATGTTCCATCGTAAGAGCGACGATTATCCGTTAATGGTAAAGCCGGACAAGTGGACGAGCTACCAAAACAGCGGCGAGATAGCCGAGGGGGTGGTAATTGTCGAGGGTGGTAAAATCTTAGTAGTCGCACCGACCGAGGCAGAGCAGGGTCTATTATGGAGTAGCGCAGCGGTAAGCGCAGGCGGAAAGACTACTACCGACCGACTGGTAGCATTTGACGACTGGAGCGGTAAGGCGAATACCGCAGCGCAGATTGCGCACGATGAATGTAACGACCCTGCATACGCACCCGGCTTTTGCGCAGCGTACAGCCGCGTAAATGCAAATGGCAAAGGACTAACCGCCGGCAGGTGGTGGCTACCGTCCGAGGGCGAGTTAATGATGATTTATGCGAATATGCGTAAAATCAATTACGCGCTATCGTTTATTAACGGAGCTACACCGCTGGCCGAAACGTGGTACTGGAGTTCTACCGAGTTCAGCGCGACCGGCGCGTGGCGTTTGTACCTCAACTACGGCGGCGCGGGCATCTCCACTAAGGCGACGGA